>ERZ891134.199-NODE-199-length-53746-cov-9.727999_pt1 | contig 53746 bp, 51 predicted proteins | sample MGYA00520888_ERZ891134 | MGnify/ENA primary metagenome ERZ891134 (study PRJEB32303, sample SAMEA104408692) | aquatic metagenome | biome: Brackish water; feature: Coastal; material: water | place: Baltic Sea | collected 2014-10-23 | depth 10 m ... | reverse complement strand
GATTTGACAAGAGATTCTTTGCTCATATGGAAGAGATAGATTTATGTTGGAGAGGGTTCAATAAAGGTTTTGATTGTTATTCTGTAACCTCATCTAAAGTTTTTCATTTAGGAGCTGCTACAATTAAGAAAAATTCTAAAAAAACATATCTAAACTATAGAAATTCATTGATAATGATGACCAAAAATCTTCCTTTAAAAAATCTTTTATCTACTCTCTTTATAAGATTAATTTTAGACTTAGTTTCTTCAATTAGATTTTTAGTTAAAGGTGAGATTTCCAGTTTTACAGCCTTATATAGAGCACATTTTAATTATTTTAAAATACTTCGATTGCTATTAAAAGAAAGAGATAATACTTCAAAAAAGAGTAATTATTTCAAAATCAATAGTATAGTTTATAAATACTTTATTTTAGGAAAGAAAAAATTCTTTCAACTGTAATACAATAATTTACTATAAAAATATTAAGTTTGTAGCTGACTAATTAATAACCAACTATTTTTAAAATGAAAAATAATATAATAATTGTAGGAGTTGTAGGTTTACTTTTATCATCTTGTGTGTCTCAAAAGAGATACTCTGATTTAGAAAGTCTTCAACAAAACACAAAAGAACTTTTAGATAGCGCAACTGCCAAACTTGGTGCAACAGAAACTCAGCTTTCTGCTTCATCAGAGAGGTTAAATGCATTATCTGAACAAAACAAGTTTTTAAGAGCTAACAATCAAGATTTGATTAACAACATTGGTAATCTAACTACACTTACTCAAAAAGGTGCTGAAAATCTTGAGAGATCTCTTGAAAGTATAAAAGAAAAAGATCTTGTCATTACTAGAATGCAAGATGCAGTTACTAGAAGAGATTCTGTAACTTTAGCTCTTGTACAAAGCTTCAAAAGCTCATTAGGAACACTTAGTGATGATGATATTGAAATTAACGTTGAAAAAGGTGTTGTATATGTATCTATTTCAGATAAGTTACTATTCAATAGTGGTAGTTTTACAGTTACAACAAGAGCTAGAAACGTTTTAGAGAAGATTGCTAAAGTTATTAGTGATAAGCCAGATCTTGAATTTATGGTAGAGGGTCATACTGACAATTTACTTATAAATCAGGAAAAAGCTTCTGAAACTATTCCTGGTGTTGTTGACAATTGGGATTTATCTGTTAAAAGAGCTACATCTGTAGTAAGAATTCTTGAAAATGATTATGGAGTTGATCCAACTAAATTAGTTGCTGCAGGAAGAAGTTTCCACATGCCAATTGCTGATAATGATTCAAGTGTTACTAGAGCAAGAAACAGAAGAACAAGAATTATAGTACTTCCTAAATTAGACCAGTTTGCTAATTTAATTGAAGAAGGAATGTCTATGAATATCCCTTCAACTGGCCCAAGCAATACTATTAGCTCAGAAAACAAGCCTGACTAAAAATAATATTGATTAGTTAAAAAAAAGCATGACATAAGTCATGCTTTTTTTTTATGTTTTATTTAATTTTGCAAAGCGAAGAAGTAAGTTCTTTTCTCCAAACTTTTTAAAATTAACAGTAGCTTTTGTATCATTTCCACTTCCTTCAATTTTAACTACTTGACCTAAACCAAATTTTTCGTGACTAACATTATCTCCAGAAGAAATATTTATTTTCACATTTGAATCAAAAGAGGGTTTTTTAGATAACCTCTTCAAACTAGGTTTAGCATTATAGATAATATTTTTTTTAGGATGATCAGAAATTGATGGTTTAAAGTTATTTGGTTTTATGACCTTAACAAACTCTTTATCAATTTCATTTAGAAATCTACTTTCTTCACAATATATTAGCTTACCCCATCTGTATCTTGAATTAGCATAAGATAAATAAAGATTGTCTTTAGCTCTAGTAATACCAACATAGAATAACCTCCTTTCTTCTTCAAGTTCAGATCTAGTATTATAGCTTAGTGCTGAAGGAAAAAGATCTTCTTCTAAACCAACAATAAAAACATGCTTGAACTCTAATCCTTTTGATAGATGAAGAGTCATCAAAGAAACTTTATCCTCATCAGGATTATTAAGGTCAAAATCCGTTGATAATGAAACAGTTGACAGAAATTCTGACAAGTTATCATTTGAATCAACAATTTCTTTCTGATCTTCTATGAAATCTCTAATACCATTTAATAATTCTTGAACATTCTCAATTCTTGATATTCCCTCAGGGGATTCATCTTTTTTTAATTCATCTATGATTCTAACTTTATCGATAACTTCTTTAGTTAGATCAAAAGCATTTAACTTTTGATTTTCAATTTTTAAAACATCTATTAATTCAATAAAATTTTGAAGTTTTATAGAAATAGATCCAGAGAAACCTATTGACAACTCTTTATGATTTTTAATAGTTTCATAAAGAGATAAATTATGTTTTTGAGCAGCTATAATTATTTTATTAATAGTTACCTGACCAATTCCTCTAGCAGGGTAGTTTATAACTCTCTTTAGGCTTTCTTCGTCACTACTATTAATAATAACCCTTAAATAAGCTAGAACATCTTTAATTTCTTTTCTATTGTAAAAAGAAACACCTCCAAAAATCTGATATGGAATTTTGTTTAATCTAAGTGAATCTTCAATTGGTCTTGATTGAGCATTAGTTCTGTAGAGAATTGCTATATCAGAAAAACTTGTATTGTTAAGAGAGGTGATTTTTTGACACAAACCCCTAGCCTCTCCAATATCAGATTGATTTGATGAAATTTCAATCCTATCACCAAAATCATTATCTGTCCATACTTCCTTGTCAATTTTATTTTTATTATGATCTATAACTGAATTTGCAGCATTAACAATATTTTTTGTTGATCTATAGTTTTGTTCAAGTCTAAAAATTTCAACATCATCATAATCATTTCTAAAATTTATAATATTATTAATATTAGCACCTCTAAATGAATATATACTTTGAGCATCATCTCCAACTACACAAATATTTTGATATTTATCTGATAGTGACTTAACAATTAAATACTGAGAATTATTAGTGTCTTGATACTCATCAACTAGAATATATTTAAATTTTTCTTGATATTTAGCTAATACGTCTGGGTGATTATTTAAAAGTTCATTTGTTTTCATCAACAAATCATCAAAATCCATAGAATTTGACTTAACTAATCTTTCATTATACTCTTTGTAGATATTTCCAGTTTCAGGTTTTCTTGAAAGCTTGTCAGATTCAACCAATTCAGTATTTGAAAAATAGCCATTTACAGTTATAAAATTATTTTTTAATGATGAAATCCTATTTCTAATGGATTTAGTTCTATATATATCTTTATCAAGATTTTTTTCTTTAATTATGGAAGAAATAAGTCTTTCTGAATCCTGAACATCATAAATTGTAAAATCTGATGTAAAGCCTATCTTATGGGCTTCAAATCTTAAAATTTTTGCAAAGACAGAATGAAATGTTCCCATCCAAATATTTTTGGATTCACTCTCTCCTATCATAGAAGAAATTCTCAACTTCATCTCTCTTGCTGCTTTATTTGTAAATGTTAACGCTAGTATTTCAAATGGATCTACATCATTATTTACTAGATGTACAATTTTGTAGGTTAAAACTCTCGTTTTACCTGATCCAGCTCCAGCAATTACCATTGATGGTCCATCTGTTTTGATAACTGCATTTAATTGAGCCTCGTTAAGATCTTTTAGGTAAGATTTGTTATCTTCTAACATTGTTATAAATTTAAGTAATTAATGAATTTTAATTACCCATTAATAATTAATTAAATCAATACTTATGAAGAATTTATCATTTCTTTTATTTATACTCATATCTCAATTTTTATATTCACAGGACATAGATAATCAAATCAATGACATTGAGGAAAAATTGATTTCATGGAGACATGACTTTCATAAATATCCTGAGGTTTCAAATAGAGAATTTAGAACATCCGAAGTTATTGCTAAACACCTTGAATCACTAGGAATTAATGTAACTAGAAATGTTGGAGTAAATGGAGTTGTTGGTATTCTTGAGGGAAAAAATAAAGGTAAAGTTGTTGCATTAAGAGCTGATATGGATGCACTTCCTATAACTGAAGATAATGGGTTACCTTATCAGTCTGTTAATAATGGGGTTATGCATGCATGTGGGCATGATAGTCATATGTCCATTCTTATGGCTACAGCTGAAATTCTCTCAAAAAATAATGATTTTAATGGAACTGTTAAGTTTATTTTTCAAGGAGCTGAAGAAGGACCACCTCCAGGTGAAGAAGGCGGAGCAAGAATGATGATAAAAGAAGGTGTTTTAAAAAAACCTGATGTAGATGCTATTTTTGGACTTCATATTAGCTCAATGCTACCTATGAATAAAGTATTTTATAAACCTAGAGGATTCTTTGCTTCTTCTTCAAGGTTTACTGTAAAGGTAATTGGAAGTCAATCACATGGGGGAACACCTTGGCTAGGAGTTGATCCAATAGTAATTACATCTCAAATAATTAATTCTTTTCAAACAATTATTTCAAGAGAATCAAATTTAACAAATGAACCTGCTGTAATTTCTTTTGGTATTATTGAAGGAGGTAATAGATTTAATATTATCCCAAATGAGGTTAACTTGGTTGGAACTGTTCGTTCATTAGATTATGAGATGAGAGATTATATTAAAAAAAGAATGATTGAACTAGCAGAAGGTATTGCAAAATCATATGGAGGAACTGCAATTGTCGATATTGTTGATGGAGCTGATATAACCTACAATGATCCTGATTTAATGGAGCAAATGCTTCCATCATTGAAAAAATCTGCTGGAAAAAATAATGTAATACTTAATAATGCAAAAACATTAGCAGAGGACTATGCTTATTATTTAAATGAGATTCCAGGGTTTATGTTTGAGCTTGGTGCCTATAATACAAATGAGAAGAGAAAAGCTCCACCTCATCACACTCCAGATTTTTTCATTGATGATAATTCAATGCTTCTTGGTGTAAAGGTTATGACTAATTTAGCATTAGACTTTTTAGATAGTGAATAGTGATATATTAAATCAATCTATTGAATTTATAAAAGGAATAGGTCCAGCTAGGTCAAAATTACTTAGTGAAGAGTTAAACCTTAAAACAGTTAAAGATCTTATTGATTTTTATCCTTACAGGTACATAGATAGATCAAGATTTTTCAAAATAAATGAACTTCCAAAGAATCAATCAGAAGTTCAGATTGTTGGAAAAATAAGATCTATCAAACGAACTAAAGTAAGGTTTAGAGATAGATTAAATTGTGAATTTTATGATTCTACTGGAAAAGTAGACTTGATATGGTATAGGGGATTTAATTGGGTAGAAGAGTCGATAAAAACTAATGAAGAATATGTTATTTATGGAAAACTTAGCTGGTTTGGAAGTAACCCATCAATAGCTCATCCAGAAATTAAAACAAAATCTAGTTTTAATAGAAATATACCCAGAAGACTTCATGGGATTTACTCTTCAACAGAAAAGCTTGTAAATGAAGGGGTAACTCAAAAATATTTTGTTAAAATAATTTATAATTTATTAAATAGTTTACAGAATCAAATAAAAGAAAATCTATCTTCCTCAATTCTAAGTGAATATAATCTTATTGATAGATATAAGGCTATTATCAATATCCACCTACCTGAGTCTCAAGAGTTGCTTTCGCAGTCAAGTAAAAGATTAAAATTTGAAGAATTATTTTTTAATCAACTTGGTTTCCAATTAACTAAAAATGAAAGAATTCAAAAATTAAATGGTTTTAAATTTGAAAAGGTTGGAGATAATTTAAATCAATTTTACAAAAACAACCTTCCTTTTGAGCTCACAGGAGATCAAAAAAAGGTTATTAAAGAAATAAGAAATGATTTTAGAGATGGTAAACAAATGAATAGACTTCTTCAAGGAGATGTAGGATCTGGAAAAACTATAGTTTCAATAATGATTATGTTAATTGCAATAGATAATAATTTTCAAGCTTGTATTCTTGCTCCAACTGAAATACTTGCAAACCAACACTTTAAATCAATTAAAGAGCTCTTAGCAGGTTTAGATATCAAAATTGATATATTAACTGGTTCAGTTAAAACAAAAGATAGAAAAGTAATTCATGAAGATTTATTATCTGGCAAAACAAACATCTTAGTTGGAACACATGCAATACTAGAAGATATAGTTAAATTCAAAAGTCTTGGCTTAAGTATTGTTGATGAACAACATAGATTTGGAGTAGCTCAGAGAGCTAAACTATGGGAAAAAAATTCCCCTCCCCCACATGTTCTTGTAATGACTGCAACTCCAATACCAAGAACATTAGCTATGAGTCTTTACGGAGATCTAGATATATCTTCAATAAAAGAATTACCTCCAGGGAGAATTACTACAAAAACTGTTCATAAATATGATAAAAACAGATTAAGCGTTTTTAAATTTTTAAGGGAACAGATTGAAAAAGGAAGGCAAATATATTTAGTTTACCCATTAATCAATGAATCAGAAAAACTAGATTATAAAGATCTAATGGATGGGTATGAAAGTATTGTAAGAGAATTTCCAAGGCCAGATTTTCAGGTAAGCATAGTTCATGGAAAAATGAGCTCAAAAGATAAAGATTATGAGATGGGAAGATTCATAAATAAAGAAACTCAAATTTTGGTATCTACAACTGTAATAGAGGTTGGTGTAAATGTTCCTAATGCATCAGTTATGGTTATTGAAAGTGCTGAAAGATTTGGGCTATCTCAATTACACCAGTTAAGAGGAAGAGTCGGAAGAGGAAATGAAGAGAGCTACTGTATTTTAATGACAAAAGATAATCTATCTGAAGATTCTAAAACAAGAGTAGATACAATGGTTAAAGTTAGTGATGGTTTTAAATTAGCTGAAGTAGATTTAAAATTAAGAGGGCCAGGTGATATGATGGGGACTAAGCAAAGTGGAGCACTTAAGTTTAAGCTAGCTGATATTATTTATGATTCAGAAATATTAAATAATGCGCGTAAGTGTGCCTATAAATTATTAGAATCTGATCCAAGACTCACAAAAAAAGAAAATTATCCTATTAGATTTGAAATTTCATCTTCTTCAAATTCAAAAAATTTATGGAGATATATTAGCTGATTAAGTATATTTGTTAATTAAAGAAATCTTGTGAAAATATCTATTAATTGGCTTAAAGAATATGTGGAGACCAATTCTCAACCTGAAGAAATATCTGAGATATTAACTAATCTTGGACTTGAAGTTGAAAAACTTTCACTTTTTGAGTCTGTGAAGGGTGGTCTTAATGGAGTTGTTGCTGGTAAAGTTTTGGAATGTGGAAAACATCCTGATGCAGATAGATTAAAAGTTACATCTATTGATTTAGGTAATAATGAAATTTCTGAAATTGTTTGTGGTGCTCCTAATATTGAAAAAGGACAAATTGTTCCTGTTGCAAAGGTAGGTACTAAAATATATACATCTGACGGTACTGAAATTAAAATTAAAAAATCAAAAATAAGAGGTGTAGTTAGTAATGGAATGGTATGTGCTGAAGATGAAATTGGTTTAGGTCAATCTCATGATGGAATTATGATCCTTGATAGTAATATAAAACCAGGAACTCCTATTAGCGAAGTTTTTAATCTTGAAAATGATAATATTCTAGAAATTGGTCTAACTCCTAATAGATCTGATGCGATGTCACATTATGGAGTAGCTAGGGATTTAAAAGCATTTTATGATTTTAAATCAATAAAAAGCAAACTTATTTTACCTAGCGTTAATAATTTTGAATCCGTAAAACTAGAAGATAACTTTAAAATCACAATTGAAGACACTGAAAAATGTCCTTTCTATTCAGGATTGATAATTAAGAATATTAAAGTTGGTTCGTCTTCAAAAGAGTTACAAAATAAATTAAAATCTATTGGCTTAAAACCAATTAATAATATTGTAGATATCACAAATTTTATAATGCATGAAATTGGACAACCACTCCATGCCTTTGATTTAGATAAACTTGAAAGCATAAATGTAAAATCCCTAAAATCAGATGCTAAATTCAAAACTTTAGATGAAAGTATAATTGAATTAGATAATGAAGATTTGATGATTTGCTCATCTAACAAACCACTTTGTCTGGCAGGAATATATGGTGGTTATGAATCAGGGGTCTCAGATTCAACAACTAACTTGTTTCTAGAATCTGCAATTTTTGATCCTGTAACTATTAGAAAATCCTCTAAAAGACATCAGCTTTTTACTGACGCTTCTTATAGGTATGAAAGAGGAATAGATCCTGAAAAAGTAATATATGCTTTAAAAAGAGCAGCAATTTTAATAAAAGAAGATAATCCTAACTCTTCAGTCTCAGATATTTTAGTTGAGGATAATCTAAAACTTAAAACTAAGGACATATATTTAAGATATAATAAAATAGACAGTGTTACTGGGCAAAATATAGACAAAGACGTAATAACTCAGATTCTTAGCTCTTTAGACTTTGAAATTAAAAATCATAATGAAGAAGGACTTAATATAGTTGCACCTAAGTATAGAAACGATGTATATAGAGAAATTGATGTAATTGAAGAAATCCTTCGTGTTTATGGATTCAACAATATACCTGTTAATTCAAAAATATCCATGATTATTCCAGAGATTGGTAAAAACAAGATCAACAAGATTGAATCTCTTATAAGTAGTAACCTTATTGGAATTGGTTTTAACGAGATTATAAATAATTCTATTTGCTCTCCTGAGACTAACGAGAAGTTTAAAAAACAGGTAGTAAAATTACTTAATCCTCAGGGAATTGAACTTTCTAATTTAAGAGTATCATTAATCCCTAACGCTCTAGAGACTATTAAACATAATTATAATAGACAAAATAAAAATCTTAAGTTATTTGAAATTGGAAATACTTACTCACTAGATAATGAAACGTACATTGAAAATAAAAGATTAAATATTGCAATTACAGGTAAAATATTTGATGAAAACTGGATTTCTAAATATTCAAAAAATAGTTTTTATTATCTAAAGGGAGTTACTGAAAATCTCTTAACTCAATTAAATGTCTCAAATGTTAGATACGAGATTACTAATGATAAATTATTTGAATATAAACTAGATATTTATAGTAATAAAAGAAATATTGGTTTTATTGGTGAAATAATTTCTGATTATACTCAAGAATTTTCACTGGAACAGAAAATTCACATACTTAACCTTGATCTTAATAAAATAAAGTTAAAACCTTTAAATATCAAGTATCAAGAACTATCCAAATTCCCTTCTTCAAGAAGGGATTTATCAATGATACTTAATGATGATATAAGCTTTGAGTCTATTAAAGACTTAGCCTTTAAACTCGAAAACAAAATATTATTAGATGTTAATCTTTTTGATGAGTATAAAGGAAAAAATATAGAAGACAATAAAAAATCTTTTGCTGTTAGTTTTACATTTAATGATTCGAAAAAGACCTTAACTGATAAGGTGATCGATAAAATAATGGAGAAATTGACAGAAAAATATAAAACAGAACTTGGGGCTGTGATCAGAGATAAATAGACTACTTGTAAAGCTTTTCCCTTAAGGATAAAACTTTTTCATCTGTAATATATTCATTAAAAGGCAAATAACTATCAATGATACCATTAGGTGTAATTTCAATGATTCTATTTGCAACTGATTGAGCAAAAGCTCTATCATTTGTACTTAAAAGTACAGTCCCTTTAAAATTTATTAGTGAATTATTAAAGGCTGTTATAGATTCTAGATCAAGATGATTGGTAGGTTCATCAATAAGTAATACATTAGGTTTACCCATCATAATTTTTGACAGCATACATCTAACCTTTTCTCCACCAGATAAAACAGTACAGGATTTAAGCGCTTCATCACCTCCAAAAAGCATTCTACCAAGAAAACTTCTTATAAATAATTCTTCTCTTTCTTCATCATTATTTGACCACTGCCTTAACCAATCAACTAATGAAATATTTTTATCAAAGTGAGAGTGGTTATCCATTGGTAAATAACCAGATGAGGTAGTAACTCCCCAATTATATGAACCAGATGACTGATTTAGACTTCCAGATATACAATCATAAAATAAGTTAATTGACCTAGAGTTCTTTGAAACAATCAGAACCTTTTCTCCTTTATTTAAGTTGAAACTTATGTCTTTGAAATATATTTCTCCATCTTTTTCATAGGATAAAGACTTAAGCTCTAAAATTTGGTCACCTGCTTCTCTTTCTTGGTCAAATATAATTGCAGGATATCGTCTACTTGAAGGTTTTATTTCTTCAATATTTAATTTTTGAATCATCTTTTTTCTTGCAGTAGCTTGTTTTGATTTAGCAACATTAGCTGAAAATCTGGAAATAAATTCTTGTAATTCTTTTTTCTTATCCTCTGATTTTTTATTCTGCTGTAACTTTTGTCTAGCAGCAAGTTCACTAGATTGTTGCCAGAAAGAATAATTACCTGAAAAGTGATTTATTTTACTAAAATCAATATCAGAAGTATGAGTACATACAGAATCTAAAAAAAATCTATCATGAGAAACTACAATTACAGTATTTTCAAAATCATTAATAAAATTTGTAAGCCATTCAACTGTACTATAGTCTAGATCATTAGTAGGTTCATCCATAATTAAGACATCAGGATTTCCAAAAAGACATTGAGCTAAAAGAACTTTAACTTTAATTTTTTGATCAATATCACTCATTTTATTTTGATGGATATCTTCGCTAATTCCAAGACTAGATAATAAATATGCAGCATCAGCATCTGCATTCCAACCGTTCATTTCTTCAAAAGAAGCCTGAAGCTCTCCAACTCTATCTGCATCTTTATCAGAAAAGTCTTCTTTTGCATAAATTGAGTCAATCTCACTCTTTAAATCAAATAGTTTTTGATTTCCAAGTATTATAGTCTCGATTACAGTATTATCATCATAACTATTATGATTTTGTTCAAGAACTGAAATTCTCTTTCCTGGTTCAAGGAAAACAGATCCAGTATTTGGTTCTAAGTCTTTAGATAAAATTTTAAGAAATGTTGATTTTCCCGCCCCATTAGCACCTATAATCCCATAACAATTTCCAGGAGAAAAAGTTATATTTACCTCATCAAAGAGAATTCTCTTACCAAATTGCAACGATAAATTAGAAACAGATAACATAAATATGCGCAAAAATAACAAGTTGAAATTTCTAAAACTAATTATAGTTGGGATAATTTTATTTTTTTCAAACTCGTGCAATAATGATACTTCTAGAGATGATTTCTTCTTAGGTGGTGAGATAATTAATCCTTCTTCTAACTATGTTAATTTCTATTATAATAATATTAAAATTGATTCCATTGAACTTGACTCTAAAAATAAATTCTTTAAAAAACTTGAAAATATTCAACCTGGAATTTACAGAATTGAACATATTCCAGAGAATCAATATATAATCATTGAAAAAGGAGATAGTTTATGGATAAGAGTTAATGTAGAAGACTTCAAAGAATCATTAACCTTTAGCGGGAAAGGATCATCAAAAAACAACTTTTTGGTTGATATATCTAATTTAAATGATTACGAGAATGATTTTCTTTCAAGTATCTATAGCAAAGAAAGTAAAATCTATAAAAAAGCTATTGATTCTCTTATTGAAGAAAAAAATAATATATGGAATCAATTTAATAAAAGTGTAAATCAAAAACGTCTCTCTAAGAATATTACAAAAGCTTCCATAAAGTATAATTATTATAATAAACTAGAAAGATATGCTCTTCTTAGAGGTAAAGATTGGACTAATGATGAGAGGGAAGAATATTTTAGCTATAGAGATGATGTTAACTTAAATAATTCAGAGCTTTCTCTTTTTGAGCCATACATAACGTATTTAATGAATTATTTTAATGAAAAAACATTAGATAGTGGACAAGTATATTTTTTTGAAAAAAATAATACCGATTTTAACATAAAAAAATTATTGATAATTGACTCTAAAATAAATGAACCTTATTTGAAAAATAATCTAGCCAGAGCAACAGCGATTGAGGAAATTCTAAATTTTAAAAATAATGATTATCATAAAGAATTTATTGACTACTACACATATGTTAACACTTCTGAGATATATTTAAAGGAAATCTTACAATTGTATACTGATATAGAAAAAATGAAAAAGGGAAATACACTGCCAGAGATAGAAATTCTTGATTTTAATGGAAAGAAAATTTCGAGTAAAACCGAGTTTATAGGAAGTAAAACATTTATCTATTTTTGGTCACAAACTCAGATGAATCATTACAGGAGAACAATAAGAAGAATTGAGGAACTAAAAGAAGAGTTTCCAAAATATAGATTTGTTGGTATTTGTATTCAGCCCTACACTGACATGGTTAGTCAAGCACAAAATATATTAAACCTAGATTTATCTAATCAATTTTCTTTTAATGATTTTGAGAGCTCAAGTAAAGATTGGGTACTAACTTTCCTAAATAAAACCATTGTAGTAGATGAAAAAGTTAAAATAATAGATGGTTTTAGCAACCTATTTACTAATGATATTGAGGAGATTTTAAGCTCTAATTAATTTCCTTTTTTATAATCACTTAGAAATTTTTCAAGACCTGAATCAGTTAATGGATGTTTTAATAATCCTTTGATTGATGATAAAGGACTCGTTATAACATCAGCACCAATCTTAGCACAATCAATTATATGCATTGTATGTCTAATTGACGCAGCCAAAATTTCAGTATTATATGCGTAATTATCATAAATATCTCTTATATCAGATATTAAGTCCAAGCCATCAGTTGAAATATCATCCAATCTGCCTATAAAAGGAGAAACATATGTAGCACCGGCCTTTGCAGCTAATAGTGCTTGACCTGATGAAAAAACTAAAGTACAATTAGTTTTAAATCCTTTATCACTAAAATATCGAATTGCTTTCACACCATCTTCAATCATTGGAACTTTTATAACAATTTGGTCATGAAGTGATGCAAGTGCTTCACCTTCTCTTATAATTCCATCATAATCAACAGAAATTACTTCAGCAGAAACATCACCATCAACAATTTCACAAATCTTCAGGTAATGATCAATTATATTTTTTTCTCCAGTTATCCCCTCTTTAGCCATAAGAGATGGGTTAGTTGTTACTCCATCTAGAATACCAAGGTCTTGAGCCTCTTTAATTTGATCTAAATTTGCAGTGTCTATAAAAAATTTCATATTTTATTATTTATAAAGTTTCATTATTATTTTTTGAAATAACTTATCAGGAAATAAATTTTTCAAAGTTATTTTTTTCTCAAGAAATCCGCCCACAAGGTAATTAATTTTAGGATTCTTTTGATTGATAATTTTTAATACTAATTCTGCTACTTCCTCAGGATCTCTTCCATGTTCCATTTTAGTATTTACACTCTTTATAACCCTACTATATTCTTTATAATATGGTGAATTTGGATTATTATTTGAATCAACCCTGTTGCTCAAAATCTCTGTATTATAATCACCAGGAGCAACATTAACAACGTTAATATTAAAATTCTTAAGCTCAATATTTAAGCTTTCAGCTATAATTTTGAATGATGCCTTCGAAGCACAATAAGCTCCCCAAAATGGTAAGCCAAGATAACCAGCTATAGAAGTTACGTTTATAACTAACCCGGATTTATTTGACCTCATATGAGGTAATATATTTTGAATCATATTTAAATGACTGAAGAAATTTGTATCAAAAACGTTTTTTATATCAGACATTTTAGCTGATTCTAATGGACCAGTAATATTGATTCCAGCATTATTAATTAGTATATCTATTTTTCCATGAGTTTCAACAATCTTAGAAATTAGGTTTTTAGACATTTCATAATTGTTAATATCGAGTTTCATTGTCTTGAAATCTGATTTAACAGAGTCTGCATTTCTTGAAGTACCAATAACAATATGACCTGTGGAGTGAAGTTTTTCAGCAATTGATTTACCAAATCCAGAAGATGTTCCTGTAATTAAAATTACCATACTCATTATTTATTAAATATATTAGTAATAAATTTAATTCATGAAACATACTATTGTTTTTTTAAGTTTTTTATCAGTATTAAACTGTAATTCTGATGATACCAGTGGATTTAAAATCCAGATTAACTCAACTAGTAATTCAATCTCATTGGAGAGTGAAATTAGCATAGATGTTAAATCAACAAATAGTAAGGTAATTGATTCTATAAATTACTTCTTAAATGATACTAAGATTAGTAATAAAATTTTACTCAGTAATAATAAAGCAGGAGAGAACATAGCTAAGGTTGATATTTATTCAAAAGGAAAGAAATATTCGATAAATAAAAGATTTGATATTTACTCAAATACAAAGCCAGAGTTAATGACATACAAAATTATTAAAGAGTTCAATCATGACAAACAAGCCTATACTCAAGGACTTGAATTTTACAATAATTTTTTATTTGAAAGTACTGGGTTAAATGGAAAGTCATCAATCAGAAAGACAAATTTAAGCAATGGTGAAGTTCTAGATATATCAAATCTTGATTATGAATATTTTGGAGAAGGTCTAACCGTTTTAAATGATAAGATATATCAATTGACCTGGAAAAATAGAATTGGATTCATTTATGATTTAAACTTAAATAAAACTGGAACCTTTAATTATGGTAATAGTAAAGAAGGTTGGGGACTCTGCAATGATGGAAAGTTCATTTATAAATCTGATGGAACAAGTAAAATATGGAAATTAAATCCAGAAACATTAGAAGAGATTGATTTTATTGATGTTATGACTGATAAATCAAGAATTAAAAATATTAATGAGTTAGAGTTTATTGATGGTAGAATCTACGCAAACACATATCAATTTAATCGTGATGTTGTAATAGTTATAAATCCATTAAATGGAATAGTTGAAAAAGTAATTGATTTCACTGGAATAAGAGATGAAGTTCTGCAAACACCTGATATAGATGTGATGAATGGAATAGCATATAATAATGGAAAGTTATTTGTTACTGGTAAAAATTGGGATAAAATTTTTGAAGTAGAAGTCTATTCTAAGAAATAGAAAATAAAGGTCTATCTATCATGTATTTTTCTACTTTATCACCAATTTCATTTAACATACTTTCATTGTCATGATATTTAATAGATGAATCTATTGATTCAGCAACAAAATCCATATCGTCTTCAACTAAACCTCTAGTTGTAATAGCTGGTGTTCCGATTCTAATTCCACTTGTGACAAAAGGAGATTGATCATCAAAGGGAATCATATTTTTATTAACAGTGATATTAGATAATCCTAAAACTCTTTCAGCATCTTTACCAGTTATATTTTTATTTCTTAAGTCAATCAATAATAAATGATTGTCAGTACCACCTGAAACAATGTTATAACCAAGATTAGAAAGGGTGTTAGATAATCTTTTTGCGTTAACTATTACTTGATTGATATATTTCTCAAAAAGTGGATCTAAAGCTTCTCCAAAAGCAATTGCTTTGGCTGCAATAACATGTTCTAAAGGGCCACCCTGATTACCAGGAAAAATTGCTGAGTCAAGAAGAGAAGACATCTTTTTTAAATTTCCATTTTTAAGTTTTAATCCAAAAGGATTGTCAAAATCTTTACCCATCATCATTATACCTCCTCTTGGACCTCTTAATGTCTTATGAGTAGTTGATGTTATGACATGACAATATAGAACTGGATCACTTAAAAAACCTTTAGCTATAAGGCCTGAAGGATGAGCAATATCAGCATGAAGGAAAGCTCCAACTTCATCAGCAATTTCTCTAAATTTTTTAAAATCAATATCTCTAGAATATGCAGAAGCCCCAACAATTATTAGTTTTGGTTTAACTTCTTTAGCTCTAATTAAAATATCTTTATAATCAAATATTCCTTCTTGAGTAACACCATAAAAACTAGAATTATAAATTTTACCAGAAAAATTTACCTTAGATCCATGTGTTAAATGACCCCCATGAGATAGATCTAAACCTAAAATTTTGTCACCTGGCTTTAAAAAGGCATCAAATACTGCAGTGTTAGCCTGAGATCCAGAATGAGGTTGAACATTAGCATATTCAACATTAAATAACTTTTTAAGCCTATCAATGGCAATGTTTTCTATTTTATCTACAACCTCACATCCTCCATAATATCTTTTACCTGGATAGCCCTCTGCATATTTATTTGTCAATATTGAGCCAGTAGCCTTCATGACATTTTCACTAGTAAAGTTTTCTGAAGCAATTAATTCTAGACCACCTAACTGTCTGTCTTTTTCTTCTTTAATTAGTTTAAATATTTGTTCCTGATTATTCATTTTAGAGTGTTAAAGTGCTAAATTAATAAAATAGGTATTCTAGTTTATTTGTTTTGTATTATATAAATCAACTAGTTATAAACAATTTCTATTGATGAGTTTAGAGCTAAATTAAATATATATTCATAAAATATAAATCGGCATTGTTTGGCCAATATTCTTTCTTTATATACTGAATTTTAAAATTTAATTTTTCATAAAACTTATAAGTAAGATTTGAAGTTTCAAGTTCAATTACTTTTAATTGCTTATTTCTTTTTAAAATATCTATACAATGATTAACTAGTTTTTTTCCTAATCCAATACTGTGATGATTGGGATCAACAAAAACCCAGCATATTCTTGCAGTTTTTTTATTTTCATAAGCATAGCCTGCTGCTCCTAATATTTTACCTTCAGATTCGATAATAAAATAGGTTTCAATATTATTTGAATTAAAATATTTTTTAAAATCAACCAATTCTTTTTTATGAAAATATTTGGGAATATTTAGAGTAAATATTTTAATTAAAAAGTCTAAATCTTTAAGGTCAGCGTGTCTTATTATTAGCATTCATTAAAAATAAGTTATTCATTTTCAAATTTGTAATTTTGAGGAATGAATAGTTTAGTTAATATTAATAATAAGAAAGTAAAGTATGATTATTCCTTATTAGATAATTATACTTGTGGAATAGTTTTAACTGGAAACGAAATTAAATCTATCAGGAATTCCAATGCTTCTCTAAATAATTCATATTGTCAATTTGAGGGTGATGAACTTTATATTGTTAATATGCATGTTGATCAATATAAGAATTCAAGCGAGCTAAATTATGAGCCTAAAAGAAAACGAAAATTACTTCTGAACAAACTAGAACTAAGAAAAATTCAAAAACAAGTTATTGATGTTGGTATTACAGTTGTAGCTACCTCACTATTTATAAGCAAGAAAGGTATAGCTAAATTAAATATCTCAGTTGCAAAAGGTAAAAGAGAATTTGATAAGAGAAATGTTATTAAGGATAGAGAGAGTAAAATTAGTTTGAAAAGAATCAAGAAAAATTTTAATAGCTAATCCTTGTTTTTAAGCATCGGAACAAACTTAAAATTACCAAAAGTCTCTTTTTTAAACTCAGTTTTACCAAATCTTGTAATCTTAGTCATAATTTGAGATTCTTTACCTACAGGTATTATCATCTTACCTCCTATTTTAAGTTGCGATAGAAGTTTTTTTGGAATCACAGGGCATCCTGCAGTTACAATTATCCCATCAAAAGGTGAGTTATCACTTAATCCATTATAACCATCACCATAGACAAACTTTTTTGGCCTAATATTTAACTTGTTAAAAAGTTTAGATGTTATTCTAAATAAATTGTGATTTCTTTCAATTGTAAATATATTAAGCTTTAAATAATATAAAACTGCAGTCTGATATCCAGATCCTGTTCCTACTTCAAGAATTTTCTCACCAAGCTTAGGCTCTAATAATTGAGTTTGAAAAGCAACTGTAAAAGGTTGTGAAATAGTTTGATTATTTTCTATCGGTAAAGCTTTATCTAAATAAGCCTGTTCTGCAAGACCTGGATCTATAAATAAATGTCTTGGGACATTCTTGATAGAATCTATAATCAAAGGATTAAGTATACCTTTTTTCTGGAGCTCTTCAGCGAGAATTTTTCTTCGACCTTGAAACTTAAAGTTATCTTCCACTAACACTAATATTAAATTATTACTCGATAATTCCAAAAGAAGATTGTATTTTTATCAAATGATAAAGGTTGGTGTAATTGGTGCTGGTCATCTAGGTAAGATACATCTTAACATTCTAAGTAACTCAGATTTTGATCTTATTGGCTTTCATGATACTGATGTAGTAAATTCTGAGAAATTAGCTTCAGAAAAAGGTTATGTTTTTTTTAAAGAAATAGACTCACTAATAAACTTAATAGATGCAGCTGTAATTGTTTCTCCTACTACAACTCATTTTGAAATTGCAAAAAAATGTATTAATAATGGTAATCATATTTTTGTTGAGAAACCATTAACTACAAATTCTAAAGAAGCGAGGATTATCAACAAACTAGCAAATGAAAAAAATATAATTGGGCAAGTTGGATTTGTTGAAAGGTATAATCAAGCTTTCATTTCTTGTAGAGAGTTTATTGATCAGCCTAAATTCATTGAGTCTCACAGATTATCAGACTTTAACCCAAGAGGTACTGATGTTTCAGTTATTATGGACTTAATGATTCATGATATAGATATTATTTTAAATATTAATCAATCAAAAGTTAAAAAAATAGATGCTTCAGGTGTCTCAATAATTAGCTCAACTCCAGATATTGCAAATGCAAGAATAGAATTTGAAAATGGATGTATAGCTAATCTAACCTCAAGTAGAATATCACTTAAAAAAATGAGAAAGACTAGAATTTTTCAAGAAAATGCATATATATCTATAAATTTTTTAGAAAAAGACTTTCAAGTAGTTAAAATAAGAGATAAAGACACTAACGATAATGAAAATTCATTAATTATAAAAAATAATCTAGGGCAAGAAAAAGTTATATTCTTTGAGAATCCTGATATAAATGAGATTAACTCAATAGAAGCAGAATTAAATGATTTCTTTCATTCAATTAAAAATAAATCAGAATCTAAAGTAAGTTTAAATGATGGTCTTATGGCTCTAGAAGTTGCAGAAGAGATAATGAGTCAATTATGAGTGTAAAAAATCAAATTTCAATAATTAATGATGAAATAAAAGATAAAGCTGAACTTATAGCTGTATCTAAGACTAGAAGTATTGAAGAAATTATTGAAGCTTATGATCAAGGTCAAAAAAAATTTGGAGAAAACAGAGTTAATGAATTAGCCGAAAAGTATCATAATTTACCAAAGGATATAGAATGGCATATGATTGGTCATCTTCAAAAAAATAAAGTAAAATATATTTCAGAATTTATTTCTTTAATTCATTCATTAGATAGATTGTCTTTAGCAAAAGAGATTGATAAAAATGCGAAAAAGGAGAATAGGTCAATTGATTGTTTAATACAAATTAAGATTTCCAATGATGAAAGTAAATATGGATTGAATCCAAAACTACTTGATTCATTTTATATAGATTTGAAACAATTTGAAAACATAAACATAGTTGGACTAATGGCTATGGCTACATTTACAAAAGATCAAAATTTAATAGATCAAGAGTTTAGAGAAATGGAGAGTTTATTCAAAAAAATGAAAACTATTTATCCAAACTTTAAAATTCTTTCGATTGGAATGAGTGATGATTATTTATTAGCTATTAGTAATGGATCTAACATGATTAGAGTTGGAAGTAAAATTTTTGGAAAAAGAAATTATTAATGTATACTATTGTTGACCTAGAAACTACTGGAGGAAAATTTAATGAAGAATCAATAATTGAAGTTGCAGCTTACAAATTTAATGGCACTGAAATTACAGACCAATTTATTAGCTTAGTTAATCCTGTGAGAGATATACATCCATATGTAGAAAAACTTACTGGTATTACATCTAAAATGGTTAAAACAGCTCCTAAATTCCACGAAATAGCTAAAAGAGTGATTGAGATAACCTCAGACTCAATATTAGTAGCTCATAATGCTCAATTTGATTATAGAATTCTTCAATTAGAATTTAAAAGACTTGGGTACGAATTTTCAATGAAATCTTTATGTACTGTAATACTATCTCAAGAATTGCTTCCAGAACAAGAATCCTTTAAACTAGGAAAACTTTCAAGAAGTCTAGGGATTCCATTAAAAGATAGACATAGAGCAAGTGGAGATGCACTAGCGACACTAGAATTATTTAAAATTTTAATGGAAAAAGATGTTAAGCAAGAAATAATTAAGAAAAGCATAGTTGAGTTTCCTGGTGAGAGCATGAATTCACTTTTTAAAGACACTATTGAAAATTTAAATAATGAAGTTGGTGTTTTTTATATATACAATAAACATAAAAAGTTGATCTATATTGATTACAGTAAGGATATAAAAAACAAAGTTGTAAAACTATTTACGAGTAAAAAGTTTATTCCAAAATATGTTCAAAATAATTTTAAATCTATAAAAGTTCACAAGACAGGGAATATTAGCATCAGTGTTATCAAGGCGTTAAATGAGATAAGATCTTTAAAACCAAAAATCAATAATAATATAGATCCTAAAATATTTCAAAAAACAGATAAACCCATTATTGTTGCTGAATTAAAAGATTTTATCATCACTTTTAATGGCAAAAAAGAAAGTGATAAAAGTTTTATTTTTTTTAAAAATGAAGAACTTGTTGGATATGGATACTTTAACCTATTTAATAATATAAATAATCAAGAAAAATTGTACTCAAGAGTGGTGAAAGTTGAAAATTCTGCAAAGGTTAATAATTATGTCTACAGAATAATTTCTCAAAAGAAATATAAAAAACTACTAACTTTGAGTGAAATTTATAAATTTTCAGATATTGAATAAGACTCGTCAGAAAATACATGACATAATCTACGAAGCTGAAACACCAGCAGGTAAAGTCTTTGATATAACACTAATAATAGTAATTATCATTAGTGTTATTCTTGTAGCATTAGAGACTGTAGGATGGATAAATAATAAATATTCTAATATTTTTAACATAGCTGAATGGATCATTACCATATTATTCACAATTGAGTATATTTTAAGAGTTATCTCAATTCATCATCCTAAAGATTATATTTTTAGTTTTTACGGAATTATTGATTTTCTTGCAACTATTCCAAAATACATATCATTAATTTTTATTGGAGCACCCGTTGAAGCATTAATGGCAATTAGAGCTCTTAGAATTCTAAGAATATTTCGTGTTCTTCATATTTCAAGATATATTGGTGAATCTACTTTTCTAGTAAGATCATTACTTGTTAGTAGAGCAAAAATTATAATTTTTCTCCTTTTTGTATTAATAATGTGTATTGTTTTTGGAACTCTTATGTATATTATTGAGGGACCTGAGGCTGGCTTTGATAGTATCCCAGAGAGTATTTATTGGTGTATTAGCACAATATCAACTGTTGGTTATGGTGACATAGTTCCTTTGACAGGAATGGGTAAATTTGTAGCTTCTATACTCATGATTCTTGGGTATGGAGTCATAGCTGTCCCAACTGGAATAATCTCTGCAGAGATGGCTCAAAGAAAGAAAAATGTAGATATTAATACTAGAGTATGTGCAGAGTGCATGAATAGTAAACATAAAGATGCTGCAATATATTGTCATGAATGTGGTTCACATCTAGATGAGGAAAAATAAAAACTTAATTTATATTGCTGGTCCTACAGGAATTGGCAAGACTAATCTAAGTATAGAAATTGCCAAAAAACTTAAAACAGAAATAATATCTTGTGATTCTAGACAGTTTTACAAAGAGCTTAAAATAGGAACTTCTCCTCCTTCCCTTTCTCAGCTTGATCAAGTAAAACATCATTTTATTCATAATAAAAGTATTCATGAGGTTTATAATGTAGGTTTATATGAAAAAGAAGCTGTTGAATTAGTAAACAAATTATTTGAAGAGAGAGAAATATTAATATTAGTTGGAGGATCAGGACTATATGCTGACTCTATTATGAATGGTATTGATGATTTCCCTGAAATACCTAATAGTATCAGAGAAAGTCTAATAAATGAATATAATTCTAAGGGATTAGAAGTAATTCAAAATAAGCTTAAAAAGCTAGATATTGAATACTACAACGAAGTTGATTTAAATAATTCGAATCGAATCATCAGAGCATTAGAAATAATTAAGTTTACAGGAAAGAAATTTTCTTTATTTAGAACTAATAAGAAAAAAGATCGGATATTTCAAAGTCACGTAATAGTTATGGAATGTGATAGAGACAAACTTTATCATAGAATTAATCATAGAGTTGATGATATGATTGAAAAAGGACTTGAAAAAGAGGCCTTAGGATTAAAAGATTATAAACACCTAAACACATTGAACACTGTAGGTTATAAAGAATTTTTTAAGTATTTTGAAGGTAAAATTTCTTACACTGATGCAATTGATAAAGTAAAGCAGAATACAAGAAATTATGCTAAAAGACAGATAACTTGGTTAAAAAAATACAATAAATCAATTAAAGTATATTTTAATCAAGATGTCAATAAAATTATTAACGAATTATATAAATCTTTAAAATGAAAAAATTAATTATTATATCAATTTTAAGTTTAATTTTTAGTTTAAACACTTATTCTCAAAGACTTTATGAAGAAGAAGCTTTAGAAGTTGGAATTGAGAGTATTGATAACTTTAGAGAATTTCTATCATTAAAGAATGATGCAAACAATATAGATGACATTGATAAATTAATTAAATGGACCTCTGTTAAATTTAATAAATTAGGTTTTAAACTAAAAAGACTAGAGACTGAATCAATTCCTCTTTTACTTGCTGAATCAAATTTTAATAAAAATTATAAAACTATATTAATTTATATGCATCTAGATGGACAGCCAGTAGATAGAAATAAATGGTTTCAGGATGATCCATACCTACCTGTTTTAAAGAAGCCTAATCCTAAAGGAGAATACGAAATTATTGATTGGAATAATATAAAAAACAAGACACTAGAAGAAATTCAAAATGAGGATTTAAGAATATTTGCAAGATCAGCTTCAGATGCCAAAGGACCTGTAATGATGCTAATCAATGCTCTAGAAATATTAAAGTCTAATAATTTAAAACCTAAGTTCAATATTAAATTAATTATGGATTTTGAAGAAGAAAAAAGTTCTCCTAATCTTCCATCTGCTGTACTTAAATACTCAAATGATCTTGAAAGTGATGGTTTATTGATATTTGACGGTCCACAACATTCAAGTGGTCTACCTACATTAAATTTCGGGAATAGAGGAATATCGAAAATTACTCTAACTACATACGGACCAATTGTACCTCAACACAGTGGACACTTTGGAAACTATGCCCCTAACCCTGTATTTAGAATGTCTAAAATTCTATCGTCTATGAAAGATGAGAATGGAATAGTTTTAATTGATGGATATTATGATGGTATTGAAATAACTAATAAGGTAAGAGAAGATCTAAATAGGGTTCCCGATAATGAAGTTAAAATGTTATCAGAAATGCAATTTAAATCCCCCGAAAAAGTAGGAAAAAGCTATCAAGAAGCTCTTCAATATCCCTCTTTAAATGTTAGAGGAATTCAATCTGGTTGGGTAAAAGATGAAGTAAGAACAATAGTTCCTGCTGAATGTATTGCTGAGATTGATATAAGACTAGTTATTGAGTCTGATGGTTACAGATTACATAATCTTGTTAAAAAACATATTGAGAATTTAGGATATAAAGTTCTAAATAGAAAGCCTACAAAAGAAGAGAGGATGAATTATGACAAGATAATAACATTTGACTCTAGCGTTTCTTATCCTGCATTCAGAACTGATATTGATAGTGATATGGGTAAATGGTTAAGTCAATCACTTTTTAAAACATTTGGACAAAGTCCTGTAAAGAAAAGAACAAGTGGAGGGTCAGTTCCTATTTCACCATTTGTCAACATACTGAATGTTCCTGCTGTTGGAGTCCCTACAGTCAATAAGGATAATAATCAACATAGTCCAAATGAAAATATTAAACTTTCAAACTATTTTAAAGGAATTGAAACATTTATAGGAATACTTTCTAGTGAGTTTGACTAGGATATAGCTGAAATTATATTGTTTTCAAGCTCAGAAATTATATCGTTAGTATTTCTTGGCTTAAAATTAGTGCCAATTATTTTATCAAAGAGCTCAATATATCTATTAGAAACATTCATTACAACATCATTTGAAATTTCAGGGAGATCTTGACCTTCCTTTCCTTGAAAATCATTCTGAATTAACCATTGTCGAAAAAACTCTTTAGATAGTTGTTTAGGCGTTTCTCCCCTATTCATATAATCTTTATATGTATCTAAATAAAAATATCTAGAGGAATCAGGAGTGTGAATCTCATCAATTAAACAAAGATTGTTTTTAGAATCATATCCAAATTCATACTTTGTGTCTACTAAAATCAATCCTCTTTTTTCAGCTATCTCTGTACCTCTTTTAAATAATTTAAATGTTATTTCTTCTATTTCCTCATATTGATCTAATGTCAAAATACCTTTATTTATAATATCAGATTTGGATATATCCTCATCATGGCCAACATCAGCTTTTGTGCTTGGGGTAATTATAGGATTATCAAATTTTTGATTTGATACTAATCCATTTGGTAATTTCACTCCACAAATACTTCTATTACCAGAACTATATAGTCTATCAGAGTGTCCACTTAAATAACCTCTAATAACCATTTCCACTTTAATAGGTTTAAGTTTTCTTCCAATTGAAACATTTGGATCTGGAGATGATATTAGCCAATTTTGAATTATATCCTCGGTAGATTTGAGCATATCTAATGAAATTTGATTTAGAACCTGTCCTTTAAAAGGAATTGGCTTTGGCATAACAATGTCAAAAGCAGAAATTCTATCTGAAGCTATTACAACTAGTATATCATCATCTATTGTATAAACATCTCTAACTTTACCTTCATATTTAGAGGTTTGACCTGGAAAATTAAAATTTGTTTTATAAATAGTATTCACTAATTATCTTTTTCAACTTTATTGTAAGCTTCTATAACTTTTTTAACAATTGGATGTCTAATAACATCTTTGTCATCAAGATATATTATTTTAATTCCTCTTTTATTTGAAAGTATTTTTATTGCTTCTTTGAGTCCAGAGTTTTCTTTTCTCGGAAGATCAACTTGACCAGGATCTCCAGTTACCATAAATTTTGCACTCATACCCATTCTTGTAAGAAACATTTTCATTTGAGCAGGAGTTGTATTCTGAGCTTCATCAAGGATGACGAATGCATTGTCAAGAGTTCTACCTCTCATGAATGCTAGAGGAGCAATTTCTATAGTTCTATCTTCTAAAAATTTTTCAAGTTTACCGAATGGAATCATATCGGTTAAGGCATCATATAGAGGCTGCATGTATGGGTCTAATTTCTCTTTTAGATCACCAGGTAGGTATCCTAAATTTTCTCCAGCCTCCACAGCTGGTCTAGTTAAAATGATTTTCTTTATTTCTTTTTCTTTAAGTGCTTTTACTGCCATTGCAACACCTGTGTATGTTTTACCTGTACCTGCTGGTCCAATAGCAAAAACCAAATCATTGGATTCAATAGAGTTGTGTAGTTTCTTTTGGTTTACAGTTTTGGCAAGAATAGGTTTACCTGAAATACCATGAAGAATTAGTGAGGGTTTATCACCATTAAACTTGATATCCTTTATAACTATATCATTTATAACGTTTGGATCTATTGAATTATACTCTGAATAATAATTTAATAAACTTCTAAATTTTTTGTCAAAAATCTTTAATTCATTCTTTTCTCCAAGTGCTTTCAATGTTTGACCTCTTTGAACTAGCTTTAATTTTGGAAAGCTTGATTTTAAAGAATCTAAATTATCTCTTGAAAAAAAAAATTGTGGGTCAACATCGGTTAATTCAAATTGAAGATCACTCAATAGATTATATTTAAAAATTTGTTATAGTAGATTATTTGATTCAAATTTACATAAATTTTATAAAATTTATTTATATAATGTCTATCATAACATTAACAACTGATTATGGAAATAAAGACTATTTTGTTAGTTCATTAAAAGCAAAGTTAATAAGTGATATAGACCCAGTAAATATTATTGATATATCACATAACATAAGTCCTTTTGACTTAACAGAGGCCGGTTATATTCTTGAAGGAGCATTTAATAATTTTCCTAGAGGAACTATTCATATATTATGTGTTGATTCAGAATTAACACCTGAGAATAGACATATTGCAATAATGTATGATGGATGTTATTTTATAGGTGCTGATAATGGTGTTTTTTCATTAATATTTAGAGATAAAAAACCAGATCAAATTGTTAAAATAAATTTACATAGCAATTATAATCATGAGATTTCAGCAGATGATTTATTTGTTAAAGTAGCTGCACATATTCATAGATCAGGACCACTAAATGTTGTTGGAACAGAAATTAAAAGTATTAAAGAGATCACTAATTTAAGACCTGTAGTTAATAATGAAGAAAATCAAATAATTGGCAGTGTGATCTATATAGATAATTACGGTAATGTTATTACTAATATTACTAAGAAGTTATTTTATGAAGTTTCTAAAACCCGAGCATTTACTATAAATGCAAGGAATATTAAATTCTCTAAAATTCATAAAAGCTACTCAGATTCAATTGATTTTAATCTTGACAAAAAAGATAGAGAGGAAGATGGAAAAAAAATTGCTTTATTTAATAGTCTTGGCTATTTACAGCTAAGTGTATATAAAAGCAATCCTAATACAGTTGGGAGTGCCAATTCACTTTTTGGTCTAAATTATCGAGATGTGGTAAGTGTTTATTTTTAGTGTTTGTATCTGGTAGATAACTTTTAGTGGATATAGTAAGAAATATTGTTTCAATTAAATATATTTGAAAAAAAACACATGAAATTCATTGTTTCTTCATCATTACTTTATAAAGAAATTCAAGTTTTAGGTGGTATTATAAATTCATCCAATACTCTTCCAATTCTTGACAACTTTTTATTTGAAATCAATAATAACATACTTGTTTTAAGCTCCTCTGACCTTGAATCAACAATGACTTCTCAAATTGAGATTGAATCTACTTCAACTGATAAAATTGCAATATCAGCTAAATTACTTACAGATATTCTTAAGACATTTTCCGAACAACCTCTGACCTTTATTAAAACTGACAATAATACTATTGAAATTTCTGCTAGTAATGGTAAATATTCTTTAGCATATTTAAACGGAGACGAATTTCCAAAGCAAGTTGAGATTCTAGATGCACATGAAACTGTAATAAAAGGATCCGATCTTGGAAATGCTATAAATTCAACCATTTTTGCTTCTGGAACAGATGATCTTAGACCAGTAATGAGTGGTGTTTTCTTTCAATTTAACAGCGAGTCTCTTAAGTTTGTTGCTACCGATGCTCATAAGCTTGTTAAGTTTGAGACTTCAGAGTATACAGCTAATGAAGTTTCAGAATTTATTATGCCTAAAAAACCTCTTCAAATTTTAAAAGGTATCCTACAAACTGAAAGTTCTGAATTAACGATTCAACACAATGACTCAAATGCTAAATTTATTTTTGATAAATTATCAATTACATGTAGATTAATTGATGGTAAGTTTCCTAATTATGAAGCAGTTATTCCAAAAGATAATCCAAATGTTTTAACAATCGACAGGGAACTATTCCTTAACTCTACAAGAAGAGTAAGTTTGTTTTCCAATAAAACCACGAATCAGATAAGACTTAAACTTGCAGGAACACTTCTAAACATAAGTGCAGAAGATTTTGATTTTAGTAATAAAGCTGATGAAAACCTAGAATGTCAATACTCAGGAGATGATATTCAAATTGGTTTTAACTCAAAGTTTTTGATTGAAATGTTAAATAATTTAGATTCCGATATGATTACTCTTTCAATGTCTCATCCTAATAGAGCTGGAATTATTAGACCTTTAATTGATAGTGGGGAATCTAAGGAGTCAATCACAATGTTAGTAATGCCTGTAATGTTAAATGATAATGACTAGTCAGCAGATTCTTTAACTCCTTCAGGTGATTTTTTGTAAACTCCGTCTTTTAACTTTTCTCTAATAGAAGCAAAAGCATCAAGTGTCTCATTAATATCATTTTCATTATGGGAAGAGGTTGGAATAAGCCTAAGTAAAATAATTCCTTTAGGAACAACGGGATATACTACTATTGAACAAAAGATTTGATAATTTTCACGCAAATCCCTAACTAGAGCAAACGCCTCTGGTATACTTCCTTCAAGATATACTGGTGTTACGCAACTTTGAGTTGAACCAATATCAAAACCTCTTTCTTTTAAACCAGATTGAAGTTTATTGACATTTTCCCATAATTTATTTTTTAACTCAGGTTTAGTTTTAAGCAACTCTAATCTTTTAAGAGCACCAATAACAAGTTGAACCTGAAGAGATTTAGCAAATACCTGTGAACGCATATTGTATCTTAGATAACCAATTATTTCATTATCACCAGAAATAAAAGCACCAGTAGAAGCCATTGATTTAGCAAAAGTTGCAAAGTAGACATCAATCTGATCCTGAACACCTTGTTCTTCTCCAGTTCCAGCACCAGTCTTTCCAAGAGTACCAAAACCATGAGCATCATCTACTAGTAGTCTAAAATTAAATTTTTTCTTCATTTGAACAATTTCCTTAAGCTTACCTTGTTCTCCTCTCATACCAAAAACACCTTCTGAAATAACCAATATACCACCTCCTGTTTGTTCAGCCATTTTAGTTGCTCTTTCAAGGTTTTTTTCAAGACTTTTCATGTCATTATGTTGATATGTAAACCTTTTACCCATGTGAAGTCTTACACCGTCTATAATGCATGCATGAGCATCAATATCATAAACAATTATATCATTCTTTGAAACCAGAGAATCTATTGTTGAAAGAATACCTTGATAACCAAAATTTAAAAGATAAGCTGACTCCTTTGAAGTGAAAGCTGCTAATTCAGCTTCTAGTTTCTCATGAAATTCAGTATGACCTGACATTAAACGTGCTCCCATAGGATATGCACTTCCATGATCCCTAGCAGCCTCAGCGTCAATTTTTCTAACCTCAGGATGATTAGCAAGACCTAAGTAATCATTTACACTCCATGTAATAACTTCTTTACCATTAAATTTCATTCTATTAGATATTGGTCCTTGCAGTTTTGGGAAAGCAAAATAGCCTTCAGCTAATGAAGCCCACTTTCCTAAGGGACCTTTATTTTTATATATTTTTTCAAATAAATCTTGCATAATTTTTAAATGTAATTAATAGAGTTTTTCTTAGGTTGATAGAAAGTACTATCGTAAAATCCTTGATTGTTCATCCATTCATCTGAATAAATCTTACTTAGGTATCTTGAGCCATGATCAGGAAATACAATCACAACAACACTATCTTCATTAAATTCATTTTCTTCATTAAGGATATGCGTAGCTTGAAATGCTGCCCCTGAGGTATAACCAACAAATAATCCTTCATTTAAAGTAATTTCTCTAGCCATATGAGCACTATCTGAATCCTTCACTTTAACAAACTTATCAATAATTTTGAAATCAGTTGCTGAAGGAACTATATTTTTACCTAAGCCCTCAATTCTATATGAATAAATTTCATTAGGGTCTATTTCACCTGTTTCATGATATTTTTTTAGTATTGATCCATATGCATCAACTCCAATTATTTTGACATTACTGTTTTTCTCTTTCAAAAAGCGGCCTATTCCTGATATAGTTCCTCCAGTTCCACTACAGGCAATTAGATGAGTAATTTTTCCATTAGTTTGATTCCATATTTCGGGCCCTGTACTTTGATAGTGAGCCTCAACGTTTAACTCATTAAAATATTGATTAATATATACCGAATCTTTAATCTCATTATTCAGTCTCTTAGCAACTTCATAATATGATCTAGGGTCATCAGAAGGTACATTTGAAGGACAAACATATATTTCTGCACCTAAACATTTCATCATATTAATTTTATCCTTAGAAGCTTTTGAGCTAACTGCTAGAATACATTTATACCCTTTCAAAAGAGAAACCATTGCGACGCTAAAACCAGTATTACCAGATGTGGTTTCAATTATTGTACTTCCATTTTTTAATAAACCTTTCTTCTCGGCTTCATTTAAAATATGAAGGGCAATCCTATCCTTATTTGAATGTCCTGGATTAAAGGCTTCATATTTTGTAAAATAAGAGCCAGGAAAATTTTTAGTTACTTTGTTTAATTTAATTAAAGGTGTATTACCAATAAGTTCCAGTATGTTATTGAAAGATCTATTGTCTTTTAACATTTTTTCATTTTGATAAGCAACAAATTTAAGTAAAAAAACTAGTAATCACATGAAAAGTTTCCAATTGGGGAACCATCTGGAATCTTTGTTTTTTCAATTGGTTTATATTTATCTGGATTAATTAAGAATCCATCAATTTTATTTATCAAAAAACGATTGTAATTATTAGATTTAGTAGATAAATTATTCATGATATCCATAATACTTGCAAGGATTATGGACTTTGATAAATCATTTGTTCTTGAGTTGTTAAAAGCCATAAAAAGATGATCTATATAAAGTGAGGTAGTGTTTTTATTAACTGATTCCTCGTAAGTACTCAATTTTTTATTATCAAAAATTGATTTACTTATTTCAGCTAAATAATCTTCAAGAGTTAAAATGTCATCTCCAAATATATTTTGTTGATTGATTCTATTAATTCTCTCGGCGTTTAACAGAAAAGTTAGAGTATGATTAATTAAAGAACTTGAAGTATTTATATAGTCAAAAGTAACACCAGTATTAGACACAAAGTTTTCTCTTGTTCTAGGATTTCTAAATGATCTGGGAGATAAAATATCAATTAAATTATTAGGTAAAACAAGGTTCTTTGGTTTTAAAACATTTAATAAAGATTCAAGGGATTTCCTTTGAAGTTTACTATCAACAAACTTTACTTTATCATTATTTTTGTTTTTGACAAAATAAAGATAATCTACTCCTCCAATAGCTTTTGCAGAAGCTTCAATTTGATACCTATGTAACATATAAATCGGCACTAAAATATCTTCTATTCTATCATAAGGTTCTCCATCAACAAGATTATCTAAATCAATATTTTTTAGAGCTAAATCACGAACTTTCAAAAGTTTATTTAATTCTTTATATGGAAGTTCTCCATTATCCCATAAGTGTGAAAATGGATTAGCGCTTCCAACAGGTCTTGAATCTGAGTCACTTAAAAAATATAAGCCATTTTTTTCAGCTTCATTAATAATTTTATCTAGCTCATAATTTTCATTTTTTGTATTTGGAAAATCCCTGTAAGCATATTCTACACTTACTTTATCCCAGTCACCTATATTTTCTGAATATGCATCAGCTATACTAATTTTACCATCTACTAAATCTATTTTTGGATGAGGATAATCCATAACTGATGATCTATTGTTAGCACTAGATATGTAATTATGAGCAAATCCTAGAGTGTGTCCAATTTCATGTGCTGATAGCTGCCTAATTCTATCAAGAGAAGTCTTTTTAATCAGAGACTTGTTTTGAATATCATTAGGATTATCAACTAGGCCACTTAATATCATATAATCTTGTCTAACCCTAAGACTTCCTAGACTAACTTGACCTTTAATAATTTCACCAGTTCTAGGATCAACTATACTTGCACCATAACTCCAGCCTCTTGTTGATCTATGTATCCACTGAATTAAATTATATCTAACATCCATTGGATCAGCATCTTCAGGTAAAACTTCAATTCTAAAAGCATTTTTATAACCTGCACTTTCAAATGCTTGATTCCACCAATTACCCCCCTCAATTAATGCTGTTTTAACTGGTTCTGGAGTTCCATTATCAATGTAGTAAATTATTGGCTCTACAGGTTCACTCATTTCATCATTAGGATTCTTTTTATTTAACCTGTGCCTAACTATAAATCTTTGTTCTAGTTTTTCATCTATAGGAGTAGAATAATCGAAAACTATAAGGGGATTACTCCCGCTTCTTGGATCAAATTTTCTTTTATTATAATTATCATCCGGTAGTTTAACGAAAGAATGATGTTGATTAACCGTAAGGTTAGAAGCTGTTGGGGTTACACTTCTAACTAGATTTCCTGAAGGATTGCCTGTGAATGTAAGTAAAACATCAAACTCAATATTTTTAGGAAAAGCCTTTGTCCTGTCAAGATCAATAGCTGACATAGATTTATTAAGACTATATGAACCAGAATTTGAGTATCTTAATCTTTGAGATACTCCATGAGCATCATTTAATAAAAAAGGTGTTAAATCAATTTTATAAGAGTCAGTCAATTTTTCAACTATCTCAAATCCAAATAAAACAGATCTAGCAAATGCTTCCTCTACAGCTTTATTTTCAAGCTCATTAGATGAATTAGACACATATCTTAAGTTAGGCTGAATTAATAAAATTTTATTACCTCTTTTAGTAAAATAAACAATTCTAGAATTCCCAAGTTGCCCCCTATCTAGTCCCAAATCATTATTACCAACTCCTCTACTTAAGGAATTTATATAAAGAAATTCATTGTCAAGATTATCAATTTCAAGAATTATTTTACCAGAATCATCATTATAAGAAAAGTCCATAAAACCCTGATAATCTGTTTCTTGTGAAAAAGAAAAGTACGAAACTAAAATAAATGACAAAAGAAATTTTTTCATGGCTAATTTTTTTAGAAATATAATTTTTTTTTTCGAATTCATATAACTAATTTCAGACATGTTTTCAAAGGAAAATATTAAAGTAGTGAAAAAACGTATTGATACGTTGAGGGGGTATCTTTGACGTAGATTCAAAAAAAGAGATTCTTAATAGTCTTGAAATAGAATCTTCCTCTCCTAACTTTTGGACAAAACCAAAAAAAGCTGAACAAACTTTAAAAAAAATTCAAAGTTTAAAAAAACAGTTATCTGAATTATTAAATCTTAATAATTTATATGATGATGTAATAGTTCTAAGTGAATTCCTGTTAAATAAGGAAGTTACTGAAGCAGAAGTAAACGAGTCTTTTGATAAGTTACTTCAAGCAGTTGAAGACATGGAATTCAAGATGATGTTGAATAAGAAAGAGGATAAAATGAGTGCAATACTTCAAATAACTGCAGGTGCAGGTGGAACAGAATCCTGTGATTGGGCTGAAATGCTAATGAGAATGTATTTAATGTGGGGTGAAAAAAATAATTTCAAGATCAAAGAACTAAATAATCAATCTGGAGATGTTGCTGGAATTAAGACCGCAACTATTCAAATTGATGGTGAATATGCATTTGGTTGGCTAAAAGGTGAAAACGGAGTACATAGACTTGTAAGAATATCTCCTTTCGATAGTAATGCTAAAAGACATACATCATTTGCTTCAATTTATGTATACCCTCTAGTTGACGATACTATTGAAGTTGTTATTAATGGATCAGACTTGACATGGGATACAATGAGATCTGGTGGTGCCGGTGGTCAAAGTGTAAATAAGATTGAGACAGCTGTAAGATTAAAGCATAAGCCAACCGGAATTACTATAGAAAATTCTGAAACAAGATCTCAACTAGATAATAAAGAAAAAGCTTTAATGCTATTAAAATCTCAGCTATACGAAATTGAAATACAAAAAAATAATGAAGAAAAAAAGAAGATTGAAGATTCAAAAAAGAAAATTGAGTGGGGCTCACAAATAAGGAACTATGTTCTCCATCCTTATAAAATTGTAAAGGACGTTAGAACAGGATTTGAATCAGGAAATACTGAGAATATTTTGAACGGAGAGATAAATGATTTCCTTAAATCTTTTTTATTAAATCGTTAAATAATTAGAAATAACATTGATTTATTGAAATATTAGAGTAAATTCGCTAAAATTATTAAAAAATTAAAATATGAGTACAGGATTAGTAAAATTCTTCAACGAGGCCAAAGGATATGGTTTTATTAAAGAAGATGATAACGATACAGAACATTTCGTTCATGTTTCAGGTCTTATTGACAGGATAGCAGAGGGAGATAAAGTAGAATTTGAATTAAAAGAAGGTAATAAAGGTTTAAATGCCATTAACGTAAAAGTTATTTAATTTCCCCCTATTACAAAATAAAAAAGCCCTATAAGGGCTTTTTTTTTGCTTTAAAACTAGTTATTAAATTAACTAGAATGGTATATCATCATCTTCATCTTTATTTCTAGGTTCACTAAAATCACTTAGTTTGTTTTCAGGATTAAGTTTTGACTGGAACTCAAATGGTGAGTCAAAACCACCAAGATCTTCAAATTTACCAAGATTAGGAATAAACTTAAGCTTTATTGAATCCAATGCTCCATTTCTATGTTTAGCTACAATAAATTCTCCTTGTCCGTCAGAAGGAGTCTTCATATCATCATCCCATTCTGAAATACCATAGTATTCAGGCCTGTAGAGAAAAGAAACAATATCTGCATCTTGTTCAATTGCACCAGACTCTCTTAGATCGGATAAAATTGGTCTTTTTGTACCACCTCTAGTTTCAACAGCTCTTGAAAGCTGAGATAAAGCAATAACAGGAATATCAAGTTCTTTAGCTAAAGCTTTTAGATTCCTTGAGATTGTTGAAATTTCCTGTTCTCTGTTACCAGCCTTATTGGAAGAACCTATATTCATTAACTGCAAATAATCAATGATTATAAGCTTAATTCCATGAGATGAAGATAGTCTTCTTGCTTTAGCTCTTAATTCAAAAATTGTTAAAGACGGACTATCATCTATAAATAATGGTGATGATTCAAGATCAGAAACTTTAATATTTAATTGTTGCCATTCATGATCAGCTAGTTTACCTGTTCTAAGTTTATCTGATGTTAATCCTGTTTCTGATGAAATTAATCTTGTAATAAGCTGAACTGATGACATTTCAAGTGAAAAGAAGGCAACAGGTATTTTTTGTTGAACAGAAATATTTCTTGCCATTGAAAGTGCTAATGCAGTTTTTCCCATACCAGGTCTTGCTGCAATTATAACAAGATCACTTGGTTGCCATCCAGATGTTAGTTTGTCAAGCTTTTCAAAACCTGTTGAAACTCCACTAAGACCCTCTTGTTTTGCAATTTCTTCAATCCTAGCTTTTGCTCTAATAACAAGATTTTGAGCAGATTCAGTTGATGTTTTAATATTTCCCTGTGCTACATCATATAATTTAGATTCAGCTTCGTCTAAAAGATCCATCACATCAGTACTTTCATTGTATGACTTCTGAATAATTTCATTAGAAATTGTAATTAATTTTCTTTGAATATATTTTTGAATTATAATTCTAGAATGAAATTCAATATGAGCAGAAGATGAAACTTTTTGAGAAAGACTGATCAAATAAAAGTCCCCTCCTGCTGGTTCAAAATTTTTATTCTTTTTTAAATCTGCAGAAACAGTTAACAAGTCAATTGGCTCGGATTCTCTAAATAGTCTCTCTATTGATTCATAAATTAGCTGATGGGACCTTTTATAAAAAACTTCTGGTGATAAAAGTTCAATTATTTCATTCACGCCCTTTTCATCAATAAGCATAGCTCCTAATACAGCTTCTTCTAGGTCAATTGCTTGAGGTGGAATTCTACCATCAGACAAATTTATGATAGCTTGATTTTCAGTTTCATAAATTTTAAGGGGGTTCCTTTTTTCCATTTAGTAAATGTATGGAAAAGGATTATTTTAAAATCACATTTGACATGCGATATTAATTTAAAGTTTAAACAAATTTTTTGTTAACAACTAAATAATTTTGTTAATACTGATATTAAACTTTAAAGTTTCCAATTTTAGTAAACTTTTTTCTTCTAGATTTTATCATATTATCTTTTGATAATGATCTTATTTTTTTGGTAAAATATATTATGTTTTCTTTAACAGAATTATATGCTTCAGAAGGATTATAATGGGCACCACCAAGAGGTTCATTAATAATTTTATCAATTAATTTATTTTTAAGCATATCTTTTGCGGTAAGCTTTAAAGCTTCAGCAGCTTCCTCTTTATAATCCCAGCTTCTCCAAAGAATAGATGAACATGATTCAGGAGAAATAACAGAGTACCAAGTATTTTCAAGCATTAATATTTTATCTCCAACACCAATTCCTAATGCTCCTCCAGAGGCACCTTCTCCAATCACTATACATATTATTGGAACCTTAATATTCATCATTTCATAAATATTTCTTGCAATCGCCTCACCTTGACCCCTTTCTTCTGCTTCTAGTCCAGGAAATGCACCAGGAGTATCAATTAACGTAACAATTGGAATATTAAATTTTTCAGCTTGTTTCATTAATCTGAGAGCCTTCCTGTATCCTTCTGGGTTAGACATACCAAAATTTCTATATTGCCTAGTCTTTGTATTGTATCCCTTTTGGGTTCCTATAAACATATATGATTGATCGTCTATTTTACCTAAACCACCTATCATAGCTTTATCATCACCAACATTTCTATCACCATGTAATTCAAGGAATGATTCTCCACAAATATTGTTAATATAATCTAAAGTATATGGTCTGTTAGGATGGCGTGATAGTTGAACTTTTTGCCAAGCTGAAAGATTTCCGTAAACATCCTTTTTGGTATCAGCTAATTTTTTTTGAAGAAGATTGTAAGTCTTAGTTATATCAACGTCACTTTCATTTTCAATAGACTTGCACTTATCAATTTGATCTAAAATTTCTTTAATAGGAACTTCAAAATCTAAAAACTCCATAGCTAAAATTTATGTAAATATAGTTTAATTATATAATCTATCTAATTGCTTTTTTTAATAAAATAAGAGCTATTGTAAGAAAGACAATAAGTATTCCCCAAGAAGCTAAAGCTGGAGAAAAATTAGATTTTATAACTAGTACGCTGAAAATTTTATCCAAAAATATAAACAAGAAACCTAAGGAAACTCCAATTGCTAGATTAGCTCCAGTCCCTCCCCTTTTCTTAAATGATGAGACTGATATAGCTATCAAGGTTAATATAAAACAAGATAATGGAATTGTATATCTTTTATGGCGAACGAGCAAGTGTGAATTAATTAATGGAGAGCCTGCCCTTCTTTCATATCTAATTAACTCATTTAACTCAAAAAAATTTAAAGTTTCTGCAACATAATTTAATGGTGCTAAATCATCAATATCAAAATCTAAAATAGTATCCTTTCTAGTGACTTTATTTAAAATTTCTTGATCATTAATAATTGTTCTTTTAAGATAATTTGTTAATCTAAAAATAGAATCATCCCATCTAATAGTAGTTGCTGATATCTTATGTTTTAATTCATTTCCATCAAAATTTTCAAGTGTAAAATTTATCCCTCTTTTTCTGCTAGGGTCATAAGAGCTAACATATATATATTCATTTACATTAATTTGCTTGAACAGCCTAGATGTGTTTCTTTTTTCCTCAGACTTAACATATTCCGAAATAAATTCATTAAAATTTAGATTAGATTTAGGCACAATAAACATACCTGAAAAAAGTGCAAATGAAACAATTATAGATGCTGAGATAAAAAATGGTTTGGTAAATCTTTGAAAAGAAAGACCAGAAGATAAGATGGCGGTAATTTCAGTATTATTAGCTAATCTAGATGTAAAGAATATAACCGCTAAAAAAAGAAATACAGGATAAAGTTGACTTCCAAAATACCATATAAAGTCAATGTAATAACTTATTATCAAATCACCTGGAACTTCATTTTCTCTAAACTTATCGATCTTTTCTGCAAAATCTACCATTATTCCAATAGGAATAAATAAGCCAAACATTACAAAAAAGGTAGTTAGATATTGTTTGATTATATACTTATCTATAATCTTCATTAATCAAAATTAGTAAAGTAATTAACATCATAAATGAATTGTTAATTATTTCTATCAAATTAATGATAAAAAGAAATTAAAGTGTTTTGTTTCTCATATGTTTAATCATACATTTACGAACTAATGTATGAAGAGTTAAATAAGTTAGTTCCACAAGTACGAAGGGATATTTTAAGAATGGTTCACGCAGTAAATTCAGGTCACCCAGGTGGTTCACTTGGTTGTGTTGAATATTTTGTTACACTTTACAAAACGATTCTTGAGGTTGAAAGCAATAGTAATCAAAATGATATGTTCATTCTATCTAATGGTCATATTTCACCAGTTTATTACAGCACTCTAGCTAGAAGTGGTTATTTTGATATAAAGGAATTGGATACCTTCAGAAAAATAAACTCTAGACTTCAAGGTCACCCTACTAACCATGATGGTTTACCTGGAATAAATATTTCTTCTGGTTCACTTGGTCAAGGTGTTTCTGTTGGATTGGGTATAGCTCTTTCTAAAAAATTAAATAATGACCCCTCCCTTGTATATGTTTTAACTGGAGATGGTGAACTTCAAGAAGGTCAAAACTGGGAAGCATTTATGTATGCATCAGCAAATAAAGTCGATAATATAATAGTAACTGTTGACTGCAATGGACAACAAATAGATGGATCAACCGATGATGTACTAAATATTGGAGATCTAAAACAAAAATTTGAATCATTTGGCTGGAAAGTTCTTGAAGTTGAAGAAGGAAACTCTCTTGATAAAATTCATGAAGCATTAACTACTGCAAAAGAAAATTCTAAAAAAGGAAAACCTACAGTAATTTTAATGAAAACTATTATGGGTAATGGTGTTGACTTTATGATGCATACGCATAAATGGCATGGAGTAGCACCAAATGATGATCAACTAAAGATTGCACTTAATCAAAATCCTGAAACTTTAGGTGACTATTAATATGGAAAATTATATAAATCACGGAGATAAAGATACAAGGTCTGGTTTTGGAGAAGGTCTTACAGAACTTGGAAGATCTAATGAAAATATTGTAGCATTATGTGCTGATCTTACCGGTTCATTAAAAATGAATGAATTTGCAAAAGAAAACCCTGAAAGATTTTTTCAAACAGGAATTGCAGAAGCAAATATGATTGGACTTGCAGCTGGACTTGCAACTGGCGGAAAAATTCCTTACACAGGAACATTTGCAAACTTTTCAACAGGTAGAGTATATGATCAAATAAGACAATCAATTGCATATTCAAATAAAAATGTCAAAATATGCGCTTCTCATGCAGGTATAACCTTAGGAGAAGATGGTGCTACTCATCAAATACTGGAAGACATTGGATTAATGAAAATGCTTCCTGGAATGACTGTAATTAACACCTGTGATTTTAATCAAACTAAGTCTGCTACCATTGAAATTTCTAATTATGATGGTCCAGTTTATTTAAGATTTGGTAGGCCAAAAGTTGCAAACTTTACAGATGTATCTAAAAAGTTTGAAATAGGAAAAGGTTTAAAGTTGAAAGTAGGCTCCGATGTTACAATTGTAGCTACAGGTCATCTTGTTTGGGAAGCTTTAAAAGCATCAGAGAATTTATCGGAAAAAGGAATAAATTCTGAAATAATAAATATCCACACAATTAAACCTTTAGATGAAGAAATTATTTTAGAATCAGTTTCTAAAACTGGTTGCCTTGTTTCTGCAGAGGAACATAATATTTATGGCGGATTAGGTGAAAGTATCTCTAGATTATTAGCTACAAAAATGCCAACTCCTCAAGAGTTTGTGGGTACTAAGGATACCTTTGGTGAATCAGGTACACCAAAGCAACTTATGGATAAATATGGGTTGAATAGTTCTTCAATTTGTGAGTCCGTAATTAATGTTCTTAAAAGGAAATAATAGATGGCACACTAATTGCTCTTAAATTAGTATGAGATATATAATTATTTTAATAATACTTTTTTCTACTAATTTAGTTGCCCAAGGTAATTTAGGGGTAAACTTTGGTCTAAATGATGACAACTTTGGAGCTATAGAGAATATCAAGAATAAAATTGATAACTATGATCTTGATATCAAAAATTCTACAGGATTTCATTTTGGAGTATTTACTGAAATTGATTTAATTACTTTCTACATTAGACCTGAAGTAAATCTTATTTTTTCTAAATCAAAAAATGCATCTGCTTTTGAAGGAAATTCTATATTAAATCAATCAATTAATATAGCAGAGCATTCTTATAAATCAACTGAGATTCAAGTGCCTATTATATTTGGATACAAAGTTTTAGGTCCAATAAGCGTTTTTGCAGGTCCTTCATTCAAATATAGCCTTTCAAACTCTAGCAACTTTGATTTAGAAGATATCAAAGACAAGTATACATTAAGTTTACTTATTGGATCTAGAGTTAAATTCAGATCTTTAAGTCTTGGATTGAGATATGAAAGAGGACTTAACAACAGGGAAATTCTAATTATAAATGCTAATGGTGTTGAACTTGATGACGCAAATGTTGACTTAACAACCAATAAATTATCATTAAATCTTTCTTATGATATACCCTATGGTTTATTTAAGAAAAAAAATAACTAGTTATCTGGGTCTAAATAGTCAGGAATTCCATCATTATTAGAATCATCTATAATAGAATCATTGTTCTTATCAATTTCATTTTTTGTAAGTACACCATCACCATCATCGTCAACATCATACATATTCCATAAATTATCGCCATCGGTGTCATCTCCAAATGGATTATTATCGCCATCAATGTCTTCAAAAATTGATAAAATACCATCATTATCATGGTCTGTATCAGTATAAGTCATTAGTTTAACAGCAAAAATTAAAGGTGAATATTCAGGTATACTTCCTGAGCTTGAATTATCAAAATAGCCAATTCCTGAGGGGATAAAAAACAAACCAACACCAAAAGAACTATAATCAATTATTCCATTTGAGTTTTCAGAATATTTACCTGTTCGAAGTTCTGATACACCTTCTCTAAAACCTTGAAGTGTATTAGCTAAATCTATCCAAACAGGAAACTTACGATTATCAAATGAACTTCCATCAATTAGTTTTCCATCATAAGCAACATAAACAGAGTCGACAACTGAAGGTTGTCTGTTAGAACCTTCTCTAGCAATAATATAATATAAATTGTGAGATATTATTTGACCATCAGCATCTACAACGTCAACTGTCTTAATACTTACCTGTTCAAATAGAGATAGTCTTGATGAATCATCAGTAATTGTATCAAGTTTGATATCAACATCAGATTCATTATTGAAATCTTCATAATTGTATGTATGAGTTTTTAAGTATGTTTCAAGGAGATCTTGATCAACTAATACTTGCTCACTGTAATCTCTAGCAGTATATGTGGGAGTAGAATCGTCATCTTTATTACACTGAATAAAGAATAATAAAACAGGAAATAGAAAAAATAATTTTTTCTTCATAATTTAGTGCGAAGATACAATAATACTTTATTTATTTAAAAGAGTATTCTTATGAAAAAACTTAGTATTCAAAACTTAATTTTAGATAATAGTGATATTGAAAATAAAATTCAAAGAATTGGATTACAAATATTGGAAGACAACATAGAGAAATCTAAAATTATATTCTTTGGCATCTCAGATAATGGTAAATTAATTGCAAAAAAACTAATAGTTCACTTAAATAAGATATCTAAGTTAGAAGTAGAATTGATTAAAGTTACTATTGAGAATAATTCTGTTTTATATGACAAGAAGTTTTCAATTAAAAATGAATCCGTAATTATCGTTGGAGATGTTTCACATTCTGGAAAAACAATACAATTAGTCATTAGCAACCTTATTCAATATAACCCATTAAAAATAAAAACTTCTGTCATTGTAAATAGAGATCATGCATTATTTCCTGTAAAGATTGATTATGCCGGACTAAGCTTATCGACATCAGTAAATGAACATGTAGACATGATAATTGATAAAAAAAAGAATCTTAGAGTATACTTAAGCTAATTTACTAGCTATTAATTTTACAATTTCAGTAGGTTCTAAATTATCTGTTACAATCTTAATCTTTGACTTTTCATAGTAATAATTTCTCTCAAATAAATGTTTTGTAATAAACTCCTTCAATTTATACTCATCAGTTAAATGTGAAATTATAGGACGATTATCAATACTATCCTTCAACCTATTAACTAATACATCAATATTAGCTTTAAGATAAATCGAAGTTGAATTTGGAGATTCATTGATTATTTCAAAATTATTTTGAAAGCAAGGAGTTCCTCCTCCAGTAGATATTATCTTATTGTCCTTAAGTAAAGAAATTTCCTTTAGATATTTATTCTCAATTTTTCTAAAGTAAACTTCATTATTTTGATTAAAAATTTTAGACACCTTTTTACCTTCTTTTGCTTCAATATATTCATCTAGATCATAGAAATTAAAACCATTGATTTGAGATAATAATTTACCAACAACAGATTTACCTGCACCCATATAACCAATTAAAAAAATAGTATTCAACATTTTATTTTATCTAACAAATTTATAATAAAAAAGATCATTGCATAATCAATATTTCAATGTATATTTGACCTCTTTTTCAGACCTGGTAGCTCAGTTGGTAGAGCATCTCCCTTTTAAGGAGAGGGTCCTGGGTTCGAGCCCCAGCCAGGTCACTACCCATTATATTTATTGCCTACGTGGTGAAATTGGTATACACGCTACCTTGAGGGGGTAGTCAGCTTATGCTGGTGGAGGTTCGAGTCCTCTCGTAGGCACTTTAACTTTTTTAATTAGTATAATTTTATTTTTTAGTAAATAAGCTTTTAATACCAGAAAATATTCCTTTTGATTTAGTTTCTTTTTCCTTAACAGGTTTTTTCTCTTCAATAACCTCTTTAACTGGTTTTTCCTCTATAACAACCTCTTTAACTGATTTTTCCTCTACAACAACCTCTTTAACTGATTTTTCCTCTTTGATATTTTTATCAACTTTTGGAGTTGATTCAATATTCTCTGTTAAAGAATCTTGCTTAGGTTGATTAGCTTGATATTCTTTTAGCATTTTTTCTTCCATTTCTTTACCTTTCTTAAAAACAAAAGTTTTTTCCAAATTTCTATTAAATAAGTCAGAATCAAATTCCCCTCCCTCTTTCTTTAGATTATGCCATTCTCCATTCTCATAAATTTCAATATCAAGATTATTTATACTTAAAGGACTAAAAGTAGCATACCATTCAGAAGGATCAGCTCCTTTAGATTTACCGATTTCTGCCATTTTATCCCATAACAAAGGATTAACTTTTGATTTGTGCTTATATTTTGCAAATGTCACAAATAGGGAGTTTAGATTTGTTATAAATCTTGCACATCCAATATACTTTTCAAATTCTTCAGGAGTATTTAGATCAAACTCTTTTTTTCCATCGTTAAATCTTTTAAAAGCAGAATGTTCCCATTTAGAATTTTTGGTGAACCAAAGACCTGGTTTTTTTACTTTCAGCATCTTCTCTGTTTGAGATGTATATAGCTTTCCTACTTTAAAAATTTCAATTAAATGAGAAAGAGATGTATAGTGATAAATTAAAGTTTTTTCCATTTTTCAAAGATATGAATTGATTTACTCTTTTTACTTATTTTTGTAATATGAAATCAATCTTCGATAAAGTTTCAAATGATTGTAGCAAACTAGTAATAAAGAGATATAGTACATCTTTTTATTTTTCAAGCAGCCTACTTTCTAAGTCAATAAGACAAGATATATTTAATATATATGGTTTTGTTAGACTAGCCGATGAAATAGTAGACACATTTCATGAATATCCTAAAAAAGAATTATTAGAAGATTTTGAAAGTGAGTTGTGGAGAAGTCTTGATAATAAAATTAGTTTAAATCCTATACTTAATTCATTTCAACATACAGTTAATAAATATTCAATTTCAAAAGATCTGATAAGCTCTTTTTTAGATAGTATGAAAATGGATTTAGAAAAAAAAGAATACAATAGTGTTGAAGAATATAAAAAATATATATACGGGTCTGCTGATGTAGTTGGTTTAATGTGTTTAAAAGTATTTGTGAGAGGTTCTGAAGACTCTTATGATGATCTTAGTCCATTTGCCATTTCATTAGGCTCTGCATTTCAAAAAGTTAATTTTTTAAGAGATTTAAAAGATGATTCTAATATTTTAAGCCGAGTTTACTTTCCAAATGTTGATATGGATAATTTTAATGAAAAAACAAAAAAAGAAATTATCTTAGAAATTGATAAAGACTTTGCAAATGCAGTTAAAGGCATAGACAAACTCCCAAAAAATTCAAAATTTGCAGTTTATATTGCTTACAGGTATTACAATAAACTACTAAAAAAATTAAAACGCACACCCTCTGAAAATATTGTTAAAAAAAGAATTAGAATCCATAATCTCACAAAGTTTATTGTAATTGCACGTTCTTATGTTAAATATCAATTAAATCTAATTCAATGGATATAATTTTTTGGATAATTACAGTAATTGGAACTTTTATAGTTACTGAATTTACTGCTTGGTTTAATCACAAGTATTTAATGCATGGCCCTCTTTGGATTTTACATAGAGATCATCACAAAAAGGATCATAACTCGTGGTTTGAAAGAAATGATTTATTCTTTTTTTTCTATGCCTTCTTAAGCTTCATTTTTGTCGTACTATGGGGTCAAGGTTTTTGGCTAGGACTTCCAATAGCTATTGGGATTGGACTATATGGGCTTGCATACTTTATAGTTCATGATATATTTATACACCAAAGATTCAAAATATTTAGAAATATCGATAATAAATATGCTAGAGGTCTTAGAAGAGCACATAAAATTCATCACAAAAACATAGATAAAAATGGAGGAGAATGTTTTGGAATGTTAATTGTTCCAAAAAAATACTTCAAATAGTTACTCTTTCATCCAATTATAAGCAAAATCACAATAACTACTATCGGAATTAACATTTACATATGTCTCTTGGATTTTTTCTTCCATCCACTTTTTGATAGTTTTCAATTGTTTATCAGTTAAAGCTAGTTCTTTAATTTTTACATAATCTTTTGAAAAATCAGCCTTATGCTCATCAAATCTATTTGTAATTTTTAAAATTTTATACTTGGATACGCTATTATCAGAGTTGTCTAAAAGTGGCATACTCATCTGATTGTCATCTAAATCTTTAACCTGAGAGTATAATAGAGGATCCATCTTTGTAAGCTCAAATCTAGTATCGTTAGTACTTGGATTAATAAGAACACCTCCATTTAATCTAGTCTCCCTCTCATCAGAAAATCTAAGAGCAGCATCCGAAAATGTAATCTCACCATCTGAAATTCTTTCTCTTAAATTATCAATTTTCTCTTTAGCAGATCTCAATTCATCATCTGAAATTTTTGGTATTAAAAGAATATGTCTAATATCAATTTCTTGACCTCTAATTTTATCTACCGCTAGAATGTGCCATCCAAAATCTGTTTTAAATGGTTGTGATATTTCACCTTCTCGAAGACTAAAGGCTACATCCCTAAATTCTTTTGTCATTCTAGGTTTTTTTCTATTTAAAGTATATTTACCGCCTTTACTTCTTGACCCTGGATCTTGAGAATACAAAAGTGCTTTTGAGGCGAAACTCATTCCACCCTCTAGAATATCTTCTCTAAAAAGCTTGAGTTGATCTACAATTCTTTGATTTTCTTCTTCAGAAACTTTTGGCTCAATAACTATTTGAGCTATTTCAAGTTCTGTTCCAAAAATAGGTAAATCAATTACAGGAATACTCTGGAAGAATTGTCTAACTTCTTCTGGAGTAATTTCAACTTTTTCGACAATTGATTCTTGCATCATTTCCGAAAGTCTTTGAGTCTTATTAATCTCAAATAGTTCATCCCTGAAAGAAATTTCATCTCTTTTTTTGTAGAATTCTAAAACTTTTTCAATTCCACCTAGTTGTTCAGTAAAATATTCAAGCTGTCTATCAACGTAGTCATATATTTCATTATCAGAAAGTTCAAGACTATCTTGAATAGCATGATGTGCATAAAGCTTGTCCTCCATTAATTTTCCAAGAAGTTGACATTTTGAAATACCTCTAGTAGTTATACCTTGAGATTCCATATCAATCAATACCTTATCTATATCTGAATCGAGTATGATAAAATCTCCAACTACAGAAGATATTCCATCAATTTTAATTTTTTCTTGAGAAAATGATATCTGAAAAATTAAAACTAAAAACAGACTATTTAAAAATCTCATATTTCCTTGATTTAAGTGCATCATTTAGAATTTCTTTATTTAAACTTTGTAGTAATTGTAATTTCCTTTGATTTATAATTGTTGACTTTATTCTGTCGTAAAGATAAGATATTGGAGGAATATTTCCAGATTTAAGTATATCCTTAACAATAAAGAAATTGATATATTGTGAATCTTCAACTGTGAACAATCTGTTTTTGCTTAAATAAGTAGATTTATTCTGTTGATTAATAAATTGAATTGAAGAAATAACGTCTCTTTCTGTAAACCAAATTGAATCATTTAATTTTAAATCTGCAAATTGAAAATTTAGTGAATCTAAAAAAGATCTATCATCATCATTGATTCTTACTATAGACCTTCTAATTCTAGTAATATTTATATTATCACTAGGGACCTTTACATATCTATATTTAACTAGATTTTCATTTAATTTGAAATTAGTGTTATTTTGTTCATAAAAGGAATCTATCTGAGAAGTTGATACTATAGAATCAATTCTTGTGTTTACCATTAAGTCTTTGTAAGAATTAATATATAAGTCTACTTTATAGTTATTAACTAACTCATCTATTTCATTCTTTTTTGATTGTGAAAGGTTTACCAGTGAAAGATCATAAAGAATTTTTTCTTTTGCCCAAGATTCAACAAAATTCATAAACTTTTTTATACTATCTTCTTCGGAAGTAAAATTTGGTAAATCATTTACATATAAAAAGTCTTCACCTGCTCTAGCTATTAGATCATTTGTTCTTTTGTTTGATAAATTACTACATCCTGTAGCTAGAAATATAAATAGTATTATAGAAAAAAACTTCTTCAAAGATTATTATTTTGGAGGACTATAGTTAGGAGCTTCCTTAGTAATATAAACGTTATGAGGATGACTCTCTCTAATTCCGGAACCAGTGATTTTTACAAATTTTGATGATTTTTTTAATGTTTCAATGTTTTTAGAGCCACAATAACCCATACCTGATCGAAGACCACCAACAAACTGATGAATACTCTCGTTAAGTTGACCTTTATATGGTACTCTTCCAACAATTCCCTCAGGAACTAGTTTTCTTTCATCTGCTTCATCGGACTGAAAATATCTATCCTTGCTTCCTTTTTGCATTGCTTCTACTGAACCCATACCCCTGTATGACTTAAACTTTCTACCATCAAATATTATTGTATCACCAGGAGACTCCTCAGTTCCAGCTAAAAGAGAACCAAGCATTACAGAGTCAGCACCAGCTGCTATTGCTTTTGAAATATCACCCGTGTATCTAACACCACCATCAGCTATTAGAGGTATTTTAGAATTTTTTAAAGCTTTGGAAACCTCTAAGATTGCTGATAATTGAGGATAACCAACTCCAGCAACTACTCTGGTAGTACATATAGAGCCCGGGCCAATTCCAACTTTAATTCCATCAGCACCATTATCTTTAAGATAATTCGCAGCTTCAGCAGTAGCAATATTACCTACTACTACATCAACATCTGTAAAAGAATCCTTAAGATTTTTTAATACATCTCCTACTCTGCTTGAATGAGCATGAGCAGTATCTACAACTAGAGCATCTACACCAGATTTTATTAGAATTTCAGCTCTTTTGAAATAGTCTTTATCTGTACCAATAGCTGCAGAAACCATAAGTCTTCCCAATTTATCTTTATTAGATGTAGGTTTTTCTGAATGTTTAGTAATATCTCTAAATGTAATTAACCCAATAAGAATTCCTTTAGAATCAACAACAGGGAGTTTTTCAATTTTATGTGTCTGAAGAATATCTTCTGCCTGAGACATTGAAGTACCAGCTTTTGCAGTTATTAAATTTTTAGTTGTCATAACTTCAGATAATTTTTTTGAATTATCTTTCTCAAATCTCAAATCTCTGTTAGTAACTATTCCAATCAACTTTCCTGTATTTGATACAATTGGAATTCCTCCAATTTTATACTTTTTCATGCTATTCTTTGCATCAATAACTAATGAGTTAGCGTCGAGTGTAACGGGATCGATAATCATTCCAGATTCAGCTCTTTTTACTAGTCTAACCTCATTTGCCTGTTCTTCAATTGACATGTTTTTATGAATAACGCCAATACCACCCTCACTTGCCATAGCAATGGCCATTTTACTTTCGGTTACAGTATCCATTGCAGCTGAAACAATTGGAAGGTTTAAAGTAACATTCTTACTAAATTTTGTTTTAAGAGAGACATCTGAAGGAAGAATTGCGGAGTATGAAGGAACTAAGAGTACGTCTTCGTATGTTAAAGCTTCTCCAACAAATTTAAAATTTATCATATTGCAATTAATTATAAACTAATTGCATGCAAATATACAAATTTATATCTAGTCTAGTAAAATAAGATAGAAAGTCCAATAACACAAAAAACTAGAGCTTTAAAATAACTTAGTCTGTAATTAGCCGTGTTAATTTTTAAAAATAAAATTAATTTATTTGATGCTATGGAAACGGACGAGAACACAATTAGAGCTTGAGAAATAAATATTAACCCTAAAATTAAAAACTGAATACTAATAGAAAGGGTTTCAGAAAAAAGAAAATTTGGAAAATATGCAATGAAAAATAATAAAACTTTTGGATTAACTAGATTCATATATAAACCTCTTAGGAACAAATTAGTATTATTAGGTTTAGAAGACTGTTTGAATTTAGTGTTTAACTCATCGTATGCAAGATAAAAGAGATATACAGTTCCAAAATACTTTAAATAGTCAATCATATATTCGTTAGTCTCTATAAATACTGAAAGTCCAAATACCAGAATTAATGTATGAACTATAAGGCCACAGCATAGGCCAACTGAAATTAAAAGACCTGATTTTTTATTTTCTAAACTTTGATTTAAGACAAACAATATGTCTGGTCCTGGCATTAAGGTTAAAGCTAATGATGATATAAGAAACAATAATATTTGATCCATTTTATGAATTTAATTATTATTTATATTTGAGTCCAATTTTTACCTATGAATAATGTTTCCCAAAATCTTGAACCTCTAAAAAATAAGCTTAGGAACCACACTCTTTATAGTAATATAAAGACAATAGAAGATTTAAAAATATTTTCTAATGCCCATGTATATGCAGTATGGGATTTTATGTCTTTACTTAAGTTCTTACAGATAAATTTAACTTCATTATCTATTCCTTGGTTTCCAAGTAAGAAAACATCAACTGCAAAGCTAATAAATGAGATTGTCGCAGGAGAGGAAACTGATGAAGATCAAAATGGAAATCCAGTTTCACATTTTGAAATGTATATTGAATCAATTGAGGCATTTGGATTAAATTCAACCAATATTTTAAAAAATTTAAATACACTTAAGGATTTAAAGACAATTGATGATGACATTGATAAATTAGATATAAAAGATTATATAAAGGATTTTCTAAAATTTACTTTTTCAGTTATTAAACGTGGTAAAATTCATGAAGTAGCCTCAGTGTTTACCTTTGGAAGAGAAGATCTAATACCTGATATGTTTATTCCACTTATAGAAGGAATAAATTCGGATAATAATGATTTGAACAAATTAATTTATTACTTTAAACGTCATATTGAAGTTGATGGAGATATGCATGGCCCAATGTCTATGGAGATGTTATCATTTCTGTGTGATAATGATCCAGTTAAAATATCTGAGTCAACATCGATAGCAAAAAAAGCTCTTCTATCTAGAATTGCATTATGGGAGGGAATTGAAAATGAAATAAAAAAACTAAAACACGATTAATGAAAAATTTTAAACTAATAATATTAATTGCATCAATATCATTTGGTTGCTCACAAGAGAATATCTCAAATAAATATGCAAAATCTATAACATCAAATGAATTAAGTGAATTGCTTTATGAATTTGCATCTGATAAGTTTGAAGGAAGAGAAACAGGTGAACCTGGTCAAAAACTAGCTGTTAATTTTATTAGGGATTTTTATAAATCAAATGATATAAAAAAGGCAGATAATACTGAAGATTATTTTCAAGAACTCTTAATTGATATTCCAGGAAGAATGGTAACATACCCTTATAGTTTTCCTGATTCAGTTAGGGCATTTCAAATAAATAATAAAGAAACAAAATGGGTAGAAACTGAAAATGTTGCTGCTATAATTGAAGGATCTGAATTTCCTGAAGAATATATTGTTATATCTGCACACCTAGACCATGTTGGTAAAAGAGGTGAAGATATTTATAATGGTGCAGATGACGATGGGTCTGGGTCTGTAGCTTTGCTTGAACTTGCTCAAGCATTTAAATTAGCCAAAACTGAAGGAAATGGACCTAAAAGATCCATTATTTTCCTTCATGTAACTGGTGAAGAAAAAGGTTTATTAGGTTCCGAGTTCTACGCAATGGATCCACTTTACCCTCTTGAAAAAACTATAGCAAATTTAAATGTTGATATGATAGGTAGAACTGATCCTAATAGAGGCTATGATAATGATAGATATATATATTTAATTGGTTCTGATAGATTAAGCTCAAAATTACATGAAACATCAGAAAAGGTAAATACTAAAACAGTTGATCTTCAATTAGATTACACCTTTAATGAATTAGATGATCCTAATAATTTTTATGAAAGAAGTGACCATTTCAACTTTGCAAAAAATAATATTCCTGTAATTTTCTACTTTAGTGGAACTCATGAAGACTACCATGGAATTGGTGATACTCCTGATAAAATTCGTTATGATCTTTTAACAGAAAGAACTAAATTAATTTTCTATACTGCATGGGAAATTGCTAATATGGATGAAAAAATTGAAGTTGATATAAATTAAATAAAAAAAGATTTATATATAGCTTTTATAGAAGACGGTAAGGTCAAATTATATAAACACGATGATATTATTCCATTATTGCCAGAAAGTACATTAAAGTCTAAATCTTGGGCTGAAGAAGGAGCTTATTCTTGGGGAAAAACTCCAGATATATATGAAGAGAAAATAATTAAATTAGAGATATGAAAAAAATTAACAAAAATTGGGCAATGAATAATGCTATGCCTCTATTCTTTATTGGCTTTTTTATTGCAATATTAGATGACCTTTTTGGAAGATATTCATATATAGGATTTGGTATTATGTTAATTTCATTTTATTTAATGTACTTATCAAAAAAGAAATAGCTTGAATTTCGCAAGGAATTCAAAAAGAAAACTGGAGTGGATTTAAATGATGTTCATATTCACGGAGATGGTCCTCCAGGATATTTTTAATTTTTCTAAATTAGAGATATGAAAAGAAATTTACATACACCTAATAAAAATGTAACTGTTGTGATTGATGTATCGTTTACTGAAGATATTGAAACCGTAAGAGAATACATTATTAATCAACAATGTCCTGTAATATTTAATTTGAATGACGAAGGAATAATTAGATTTGAATGGTATTTAAATGAGTCAGATAATACTGCAACTTTAATAGAGAAATTTGAAAACTCCAATGTATGGGAAGAGCTTGGCAATAAGGTTCTTGGCTCACCAATAAATATTAAATTTAGAGAGCTTTTTAAAGTAGAAAAACTTACCGTACTTGGTGAGATTAACGATTCATTCAAGACAAAACTTCAGGCTATGAATCCAGTAATCAAATCTTATATTGGTGGTATAAATTAGCTTTATTTTTTATAAATTAGCTTTATTTTTTATAAATTGGAGATATGAAAAAATTCAAGACACTTTTTATTATCGCACTAGTAATCGACTTAATAGCTACTTTACCTATTGTATTAATTAAGTTAATTCCAGAGATGGCAGATGAAATGATATTTAGTCAATTTCCTGGTATAAACAATCCGGGAAAAGAAGCTTTAATGACAATATTTGATGTATTCGGTGTTGTTTCTGTATCAATGATAATTGCAGTAGCAGTAGCAACTACGATTAAAGATAAAGGGACTGCTAAAATGGCTGCACTTTTGCTATTTATTATTCATATTGGTTGGATATTTATGGACTGGATTAACTTTATTGTAGGTAAAGGTGGACCTCCACTACCAGTATTATTATTAAGCTCTGTTGCAGCATTAGCTCTAGGTTATGCTTGGAAAAAAGGTGAAATCTAGATTATATTTTATTGACTACCTTGAATTTTTCTAAATAGATAACTACACCCCCTAAACATCCATTTTACGTTAATTCAACTGTCTCAGTACTGCCAATTAATAGCTTTTTAGCCTCTTTTTTTGTAAATTAACAATGTATAAGGAGAACTAAAGAAAAAACCCCTCATTAGCTGAAGGGTTTATTTTAAACGTGCAATGTAACGGTTAACTTGGGTGGAAGAGCGGTCTCGAACCGCCGACCTCCTGAACCACAATCAGGCGCTCTAACCAACTGAGCAATTGATTACCAGGTGTTTAGACAGAATTAAATTTTTAACTGTCTAAAAACTGTCTATTGAAAATAAATTATCCAAAGGTTCACCTTGACCATGAAAAGGTATTTGTATCCTTCTACATTAATCAAAAACGATACAGATTATATAACGGGAAGAGAATTGGAAGTACTATAAGTCCAAACAAATATCCTCCAGACCAAAGATTAAGTCTTGGCAATCTTCTAGCTGCTGAGGTTTATAAATATATAACTGAAGGTGGTGTCTTAAAGAAATATAAATCAAATGCTATTGTTGTAGGAAAACAATCAGATAGAGACTTCTTGACTAAAGCTTTAAATAATAAGCTGAATGGTAATTACTCAAGTAAATACAAAGAGATGCTTAAATATGTTTATAAACTAGCTATTGACGAAATGGAGGAAGACTATCTAACCTCATCACATATATCAGTTATTCTATCAAGTTATGACTCCTGTGTATCTCATAATACAATTAGAGTACATCTCAATGTATTAATCAATGAGGCTATTTGTCTCGGGATGAGTCATAATCCATCTTATTATATTAAAAGTAAAAGAGGTAAAGCAAGTCTTCATAGGCCTATTGAGGATATATCATTACTTCTTGAGGAGATTAAGGAATTTAACCAGAATCTATATCTATGCTGTTTAATGACATATGGATGTCTGTTAAGACCACATAGAGAAATTAGAGAACTTACTTGGGAAGATTTTTCAGATGATTTATCCTACATAAAATTAGATGGAAATAGGAATAAATCTGGTAAGAACAGAATAGTTCCAATCCCAGGCTATATAAGGAAGTATTTACAACCCAAAGCATCTAATTTAAGCCTATTTACAGGCAATTTAAGAGCACCGAATAAAGACTATTTCAAAACACTTTGGACAAGGTTTAAGTCCACTTCTAAACATCTAAAAAAAGGACAAACTTTATACTCCTTCCGTCACTCTGGAGCTATAGATATCTTTAAGAGAACAGGGAGTATAACCAAGCTACAAAAGGCAATGGGACACTCATCTATAAATGTTAGTTTGACTTATTTAAGAGGATTAGAAGTACCTGAACTTAATGAAGAGGATATGCCGATGATTTAGTCATTACTAGTATTATGCTCTAATATGCTTG
>ERZ891134.191-NODE-191-length-54477-cov-11.742384_pt1 | contig 54477 bp, 96 predicted proteins | sample MGYA00520888_ERZ891134 | MGnify/ENA primary metagenome ERZ891134 (study PRJEB32303, sample SAMEA104408692) | aquatic metagenome | biome: Brackish water; feature: Coastal; material: water | place: Baltic Sea | collected 2014-10-23 | depth 10 m ... | reverse complement strand
CCAAAGATGGTGCAGTAGAGCTCTACCATGACGGCACTAAGAAAGCTGAAACAACTGCAACAGGCATAGACGTAACAGGTGCATTAACAGCGACAACAAAATCTTTTGATATTGAACACCCTTCAAAAGAAGGAATGAGATTGCATCACGGTGTGGTTGAAGGCCCAGAACATTCCGTATATGTCCGAGGCAAATCGAAAGAAAAAGTTATACTACTACCAGACTATTGGGTAGATTTAATACATGAGGACACGATTACAATACAATTAACGGCTATCGGCACTGAACAAGATTTATATGTCGAAGATATAAAGGACAACAAGGTGTTTGTAAATGGAGATAATTATTTCTATTATATACAAGCGGAAAGAAAAGACGTAGACAGATTCGAGGTGGAATATGAGATTTAAGTTAGTTTATGATAAGTCAGAACAAACTGTGACTATACAGGATAAAGATGATAACTTTTCAGTATGGAATGAAATAGTTCTTGACACACCCGCTCAAGTCGAAATAGAGATTGAAGTAGAAACAGATGAACTAGATAATAGTGAATTACCAGAGGAAATAGAATAATGGCATTAATAACATCAGCACAATCAGGAAACTGGACATCAACTTCAACTTGGACTGGAGGTAGTGTTCCTGCAGATGGTGATCAATTTGAAATACAGCCAGGGCACGCTGTTACTATTAACTCAGACGTAAGTACAACTAATGGTTATCATGATTCGTATGTAGAAGGTAAATTACACATTACTACTAATGGTCAATTAAAAATGAACGGAATATTACTTGTTCGTGATGGACTAGGTGGAAGTGCTACTGGGTATTTTTCTGAAAATGATTCGAATTCTGGCCCTTACTTTAAAATGGACAATGGTGCAATATTAGAGATAAAGGGAGATAATTCTGCAAATCATGCTTTAAGAGGAGAAACACATAAGTATGTTTGGATAGAGTGTGATGGAACCGATCCAAGACCAAAAACAACATTATCTGCTATTGAAACTATAGGTTCTGCAGTTTTAAATTTAACTTCAGCATCTAATTTTAGAGCTGGAGATTGGATTCACTCATATGTAGAAGCAGAAGATATAGCGGATTGGGAAATAGAAAAAGCACCACGAGAAGAAAGTTTTATAATACACGATATATCAAGTAATAATGTTTACTTTAGACAATTCGTAACTCCTACAGCTACTATTTCAAGAGTATTGGGTAGTGAAATATTTGTTGATGATGCTACAGTTTTTCGTGTAGGTCAAAAAATTATATTTGGCACAGGGTCAAATAGAAATATAAAAACAATTAGTTCAATTGCAAAAACATCTGGTAGAATTACTTGTGATAGTTCAATTAGTGGAACAGTAACAAATGAAACTGTATATTTAACGGGTACAGAAAAATGGCATGATAGTGGTGATAGTGTACAAGTTATGGCTACTCCTTTAACAGCAGATTCAAGTTCTGGTTCAAATACAATTACAGTTGCTAATCCAAATGGATTTAGTGTAGGCGATAGAATCTTAATAGAAGCAAATAATAATTCTGATACAAATTGGGATTATGTAATGGACTATATTGTTCAAAGTATATCTAGTAATACTATTACACTTACAACAAATTTAGCAAATAATCGTTATACTGGTGGGTGGGTTACTAATTTTCAAAGAGATACACAAATAAGATCGACTGACCAGGATATTACTGGAACAAGCTCAGAAAGGCCTTATGTTTGGATAGAACATTGGGCTACAGGTGATGCATATTATAGAAGAATTAGATTTAGAAATATTGGCTTCTATGGAATGGGAGGAAATAGTACAAATACTTCATACTATCGTGGTGTTGGTATGGACAGATGTTCTTATGAAACAAACTCTTATGGCCAATATACATCAGGTTTAGAAGGTTGTGCATGGTTTGCTAACAACTCTGACACTAGTAGTTCTTGTATGTATTGGAGAGAAAGCCACTATCAAAGAATGAGTAGAAATACTTGTTATAATGGATATTTAAATTTCTGGAGATGGGCAGGTGGTAATGAAATATGTATGACTGCAAACATTTCATGGAGAAGTTCATATTGTTGTTTCAATATGGATGGATTCTATGAGCCAAGAACTTGTTTTGCATATAATCATGCGTCAAGGTCAGCGCACTACGGAATGTTTATATATCACGGCAGAGATGCAACTCCAGAAGTGAGACATAATTACTTTATTCGCCATCAGAATAGACCTTTTTATTGGTATTACCAAACACAAAACTTTTTAATGGAAAGAAACTATTTTAACTATTACAGATATTGGCCACACATTGGTAGAGGTGGTGGAGATATTATACACTTAAATAGTTATTTTGGAAATGGTTGGGATATTACTACAGGAAATACAAGTCCAATTAATGGAATCTATATTAATAGTGATTCATTAAGACCCGATAGAAGTGGTAGAATGACAAGATGTACTTCTGTAAATCATAATTTCAAAGAAGGTGCTACAGTAGAATGGGCAGGACAATGGTGGAAAGAATGGGACGAAGATGAAGCCTCCTGGAGATATAGAAGAGATTTATCTAGTAGTGGCTGGGCAGGAGATACTGAATCTATGTTAGTACCTGCAGGTGCAACTGTTTATGTAGCTGCGGAAATAAAACTTACATCTGGATTTAGTGGTAATATGCCTTTTCTTATGGCAAGAAGTATGCAACAATATAATAGAGGTGCATATTTAACAGGACCAACTGATACTTCATATTCTCCATCAGAAGAAAATCCAGATGGATATCCTATGGGACATTATGAATCAGTTAGTTTTACAAGTTCAGCAATAGGTTCATATGAAAGAAAAACACTAACAATAAGTCCAGTAAATTATGATTATTTTATTGTAGTTGCAGTAGTATCAGATAGTAATAATGCAGGTAATGGAGACGAAGGTTGGCATCAAAAACCAATTGAATTATATACTGATAGTCCTGCATCAGTAAAAGAAAAGAAATTTTTAACAAGTCATCAAGTACGCAGAGGACAAAATAATTCTGTTACTCGAAAGAAAAGGAGATTAGGAGGAAGACTTAAATGAGCAATGATGTATTAATTACCCCCGCATCGCGAAAAATTGAGTTTAAGGATTCGTCAGCAAACGTTGACGCAAAAATTGAAACTGATGCTAGTGGTAATTTAATAATAACGAATACAGGTGGAGATATATCCATCGGGGACACTACGTCTGATATTTTTGTAGGAGACGGAACAAACAATATTGATATTGTATTTGAACAAGATGGAGAAATAAGAGGAACCAGTGGGGTAACTGTAACTCTTGGTCAATCAGATAGTAATATTCGAATGGCTACAGATTTGAACCTGAATAGTAATGATATTACCAATGCAGGATCTATTACGGGTGCTTCATTTAGTGATGGAACAATTTCTGGAATTACATTTATTGACGAAGATTCCTTTGCAACAAACTCTGCTACAAGAGTACCAACTCAACAATCAATCAAAGCATATGTAGATACACAAGTCGCAGGTGTCGTAGACTCAGCTCCGGCTGCATTAGATACGCTTAACGAATTAGCAGCAGCACTTGGAGATGACGCAAACTTCTCTACAACAACCACAACAGCATTAGGAAATCGCTTACGAGTTGATACAGCAGCTCAAGGTTTAACTGGAACACAACAAGCAAACGCAATTACGAATCTCGGAATTACAGCAACAAAGGCTGAATTAAATTACGTAGATGGTGTAACAAGTAATATACAAACTCAGTTAAATGGAAAACAAGCAACTGGAAGTTACTTAACTGGTAACCAAACAATTACATTGTCAGGCGATGTATCGGGATCAGGTACTACTTCAATTGCTGTTACAGTAGCAGATGATAGTCATAATCATATAATCTCTAATGTAGACGGATTACAAACAGCACTTGATGCAAAACTACCACTAGCTGGTGGCACTATGACCGGGACTTTATTTGCAAATGCAGGTATAAATTTAGGTAACACTGGCATTAGCGGAGTAAACGCTCTCTCCTTTAATGATCCTGGCCCGAACGAAGGTTTATCTTGGACTGGCGGTAATACGAAAATATATGAGTCTCCAGATGATCTAACCACAAACACAGCGGGGAATTTGCAATTCGTTTATGGAACTACTAGACGCTTAACTGTTAACTCCACAGGCATCAATGTTAATGGCAATATCACAGTATCAGGAACAGTAGATGGGGTAGATATTGCTGCTCGTAATGGAGTGCTTACGAGTACTACTACTACAGCCAATGCCGCACTACCAAAAACTGGTGGAGCAATGACTGGTGCTATCACAACGAATTCAACTTTTGATGGTCGAGATGTAGCTACAGACGGAGCTAAACTTGATGGAATAGAAAGTGGTGCTACAGCAGATCAAACTGCTGCTCAGATACTAACAGCAATTAAAACAGTTGATGGAGCAGGTAGTGGCTTAGATGCCGACTTACTTGATGGTATCTCTTCAGCTTCATTCCTAAGAAGTGATGCAAACGATACATTTACAGGAACTCTTACAACAGGCGAATTAACTATATTTTCGAATCATCCTGTTCACGCTGGTTATTCTGGAATAGCAAATACAGAGGCTTGGACTGCAACTACTGGACAATATATGATTATTAGTGCAGGTACTGATACGTATATTAATGGGGACAATGTGTACATTAGAGCGGGGAATAATCTCACCACTAATGAACTAAAAGTAACCACATCAGGTACTACAATTGGTGGCAATACTGTATGGCATGCAGGTAATGACGGAGCGGGTAGTGGCTTAGATGCCGACTTGTTAGATGGCATCTCTTCAGCTTCATTCTTGAGAAGCGACGCAACTGACACAGCAAGTGGAGCATTAACATTTACTGGAGCAGCAACATTTGATCAGGGAACAAATACTCTTGTAACTATTTCAAGTGGCGATACTGGAGCAGCAGGTTTAGTAGTGAGAGGAGATGCGCAGGGAACAGGATACATTGAAGTTGGTCAATCTTCCCTTTATGGCGGTGGCATGTTCTACAATGGGGATGGCTCTCCTGCTTTTGTGGGTGGAGAAACTGCGGACCACATAGGATTTTATAGAAACGTTAATGGTACTAGAACTGAGGTTTTTCATTACTCCTATAATAGCAATGATGTAAATTTCAATGGAAATATCACAGTATCAGGCACAGTCGATGGAAGAGATGTAGCTTCTGATGGTAGTAAACTCGATGGAATAGAAAGTGGTGCAACAGCAGATCAAACTGCTGCTGAAATACTTACAGCAATTAAAACAGTTGATGGAGCGGGTAGTGGCTTAGATGCCGACTTGTTAGATGGTATCTCTTCAGGTTCATTCTTGAGAAGTGATAATGCAGATACTTTTGGATCACAGCTTACTTCAGGTAATAATGTAGCAATTAGATTTGCTGCTGCAAATTTTTCTGATACTAATGACGGAAAAATTGGGGCTGGATTATTTAGTACTGGATTAAATATTGTTGGTGCACAAACATCAGCTGGAACAGGTAGACAAGTAAGAATTTGGGGAGAGGTTATTACTGATGGCGGTAATAAATATTGGCACGCAGGTAACGACGGCTCTGGTTCTGGATTAGATGCTGATACGGTTGATGGAGTACAAGCCTCTTCAATAGTGCAACTCACTGGTACCCAGACGATCACTGGTGCAAAGTATTTTCAAGCAAACATGAACACAACAAGTAGCAACCCTCCGTTACAGGCGTATTCCAGCAGCGGTGGCGCGATTATGTCGTTCCACAGAGCTAATGTTTTCGCCATCAACATGGGGCTTGATTCGGATAACGTATTCCGTATAGGTGGGTGGTCAGCAGGAACAAATCGTTTCCAAATGGATATGTCTGGCAATCTCACAATGGCAGGAAATGTCACTGCCTACTCAGATATTCGACTTAAAGAAAACATTAAAGTCATCCCAGACGCACTAAGTAAAGTTCAGCAAATTAGAGGCGTTACGTTTACACGAAACGACACTGAAGACTTAGAAAAGCTACACACTGGTGTTATTGCGCAAGAAGTTGAAGCAGTACTTCCAGAGGCTGTGTCCGAAGACAATGATGGGATAAAGAACATAGCTTACGGAAACATGGTAGGCCTTTTAATTGAAGCTATCAAAGAGCAACAAAAACAAATAGACGATCTCAAACAACAGATTAATGAGCAGAAAGAGATTAAATAATGCCTTTAGAAACTAGCGGAACATTATCTATAGGAGGAACGACTACAAATAGGTCGATTAATCTTGAGTTAGGTCGATCCGCAACTGCAACATCTTCTTTGGGTGAAACAGATTTAAGAGACCTTGCAGGCGTCGCTTCAGGTGCAATAGGCATAGACGATTTTTATGGTGCTTCAAGCGGTTTTAATGTTGAACACTCTTTAAAGGTTCAAGCCAATTCTGGCAATGAATGGTTTTATCGAAGTAGTCCAGCAGCTGGAAATAGAAGAACATTTACTTTTAGCTTTTGGCTTAAAAGAACGCAACTAACAGGATTTGAAGCTGATCCTTTTTTAATGAGTCAAGGCTCAAATGCTCGTTTTCATTTTGCAGGTGATACTTTAAGATTTATGTTTGATGGAAACTCAACAGAAATGGAAGCTGCTGGTACATTAAAAGACTGTGCAGCATGGTATCACATAGTATTAGCTGTAGATACAACTCAAGCAACAAATACAAATAGAGTAAAAATGTATGTAAATGGAGAAGACTATCCATTTAATAATAATGATTGGCCAAGTCAAAATCAGGAAAGTGGTTGGATGTCAGCTACTAACATGTATTTTAATACAAGAGACGGAGACGGCTCATATGACAATTCAGGCTACTGGGCAGAAGTTGCTGTAATAGATGGATCGGCATTAACTCCAACAAGTTTTGGTGAGTATGATGACAGTGGTACATGGAAACCTAAAGATTTAAGCGGTTTAAGTTTTGGAAATCAAGGATTTTATTTAAAATTTGACAATGCAGCTTCACTTGGTACAGACTCAAGTGGTAACGGTAAAAGTGTTACTCTTAATAATATTACATCTGTAGACCAAGCAACTGACACGCCTACTAATAATTTTTGTACACTTAATCCTCTATTCCCTCTTGGGTCCAATGTGGGTAATTTAGACATAACTGAAGGTGCAACGAGAGCTTCTAATGCTGCAAGTTCATATAAGTTTGCTACTTCAACCGTAGGTGTAACAAGTGGCAAATGGTATTGGGAAGTCAAGGCAACTTATGTAAGAACAATATCAACCGTAGGCACAACCCAACCTATTTATTGGGATCAAGGCAATATTGCTTTTAGTGGTACTATTTATTATGCTCAAACAGGGCAAAGGTATAATAATTCTTCTGCTAGTTCTTTTGGTGCGGCATGGGGAGATGGAGATATAATTGCCTTTGCATTAGATATGGATGCATCTACACCAACTTTGACCGTTTATAAAAACAATACTAGTCTAGGAAATTTATATTCAGGACTTTCTCTTACTGGTTCAAATGCTACATATTTGCCACCCGTGGAAGACGGGTATTTTGCAAAACTTATAGGTTATAGTACAAATACTTTTGATGTAAATTTTGGTGGATATACAGTAGCAACACCATCAAGTGCAGCAACAGATGCTAACGGTTATGGAACTTTTGAATACGCGCCTCCTTCAGGTTACTATGCAATATGTACAAAAAACTTAGCAGAATACGGAGGATAATATGGCAGTTTTTACAACAATAGATGACTCATCAGCATATTTTCAGGCTGCTTTATACACAGGAAATTCTAATTTAAATACTATAGTTAACGATGGTAATTCAGATTTAGCACCAGATCTTGTTTGGGGTAAATGCAGAAGTACATTTAAAACACATTACTGGTATGATACTTCAAGAGGAACAGAAAAACGAATTGAATCAGATAACACTAGTGTAGAAGATATTAATACAAACGGTCTTTATATATTTCAATCAGATGGGTTCAAACTAGCTTCAGGTAATACAGAAAACGATAATGGAGAAACCTATGTAGCATGGCAGTGGAAAGCGAATGGTGGTACGACAACATCCTTTAGCGAAAGTGGTAATAATCCTGGCGGAAACAGACAAACGAATACAGCTGCGGGGTTTAGTATTATTTCTTATACAGGTACAGGAGCTAATGCTAGTTGTGCGTTAGCACATGGATTAGGAAAAGCACCTGAACTTGTTATTTTTAAAAGAAGAAATAATGCAAATGTATGGGCTGTATATCATCAAGCTATAGGAGTAAATGAAAAATTAGTTTTAAATAGTACAGATGGAGAAGATGCGGATGGTGCTTTTATGAACGGCACAATACCAAATGCTACTAATATTTATGTAGGAGGTACTTCAGTAAATACCAATGCAAATAATGGTACTTATATTTGCTATGCATGGACTTCAATCCAAGGCTACAGCAAGTTTGGCAAGTATGTTGGTAATAGTAGTACAGATGGTCCGTTTGTCTATACAGGCTTTAAACCTGCTTTTGTATTACAAAAACAAATTTCTGCTAATGGAAACGGCTGGTTTATAACGGATAGTAGAAGAGACCCATTTAACGCAGCAACTGGTAAGTATCTAAGAGCTGATGAAATTGGGTCTGAAGGGACCACATCAAAAATATTAGATTTACTTTCTAATGGTTTTAAAGTAAGAAATAATGATAGTGCAGTCAATGGTAGTGGTCATACCTACATCTACATGGCATTTGCAGAAAATCCATTCACAACATCAACAGGTGTACCAGCGTGTGCACGATAAAAATAGGAGAAAAATATGTGGGCATTAGTAGAAAATAATGCAGTAACAAGGGTCTATATGAGACCAACAGAAATAACTACTTCAGATTATGTTCCAGCAACACGTTATGCAGAAACAATTTTGTGGACCGAAGAAGACGATCTACCAGAAGGAGTGACTATACTTGATGCAAAACATCATGCAGGAGATATAAAAACTGAACAAGTAGGTTCTATTTATTCTCGAGATGTTTTTACAACTTATACAACTGAACAGTTAGAAGCTATTGGTATCTATGAAGTTGTTGTTGACAATACAAATTTTCAAGATAAAGAATTTTATATTAATACTAATCAGAGTTTTGATTTTGCTGACGGAGTAGTCACTGCAAGTTATGGAGTTGCAACACCTAAAGTTTTAGATGACGTATTGTTTACAGCACAAGACGAAACCGATGGTTTTGGTATAGAAGGCGAAATTAAACAATATGGTATACGACAACGCTATATAAATAATATAAATACAAATGCTGGAACTATTTTACAACCTACCGATTGGATGGTTATAAGAGGAGTTGAAGGTGGTACAGCAGTTTCAAGCGAAATAACAACGCAACGAGCAGCAGTGAGAACAAAGGCAAATGAAATGTGTACAGCAATTGAAAATGCAGCAGATCTTGATGCTTTGATAACTTTATTAACATATGTTAACACGGGAACAATGGAAAATCCAGTAATGGCAAGACCCCTTGGGGAATTACCAGAGGTAAATTAAATGACAACAAAAATAACAGCAAGCGTTATAGCCTCCGGAGCAATAAGCACAGCTTCGCTCGCAGATACAAGTATTACAGCAGCAAAATTAGCAGGAACTTTAGATCTGACAGGTAAGACTGTGACTGTCGCAACAGCATCAGCTGGAGATAATGATACAACAGTCGCAAGTACTGCATTTGTAACAACAGCTATTGCAAACTTAACAGATAGCGCTCCTGCAGCATTAGATACACTCAACGAATTAGCCGCAGCTTTAAATGATGATGCAAACTTTAGTACAACAGTTACTAATAGTATTGCTACTAAATTACCTTTAGCTGGAGGAACACTCACAGGCGACTTAAACTTTGGCGATAGCGACAAAGCAGTCTTTGGAGCTGGTTCAGATTTACAGATTTATCATACTGGAAGTCATAGCACCATTTCAGAAGTTGGATCAGGAAATTTATATATTGATTCTTCTGCACTTATACAATTAAGAAGCGGAGATGCAGGGGAGACATATGCTGTATTTAATGATGATGGTGCAGTATCTCTTTACTATAACAACGCTATAAAACTAGCCACAACCTCAACAGGCATAGACGTAACAGGTATAGCCACAATGGATGGTTTAAGTGTAGAAAATAGTGCAGGTTATGGTTCTATAGAGCTTGGTGGTACATCAGGTGGTTTTATAGATTTAAAAAACCCCATGTCTGATGATTTTGATTTAAGAATTATTACAAGCGGAACTGGTGGAGTAATTAATTCAGGTAGCGGTGAAGTTGCTATACAAAGACAAGGTGCAACCAAGCTATCCACTAGCAGCACAGGCATAGACGTTACTGGCAACCTATTACTAGACTCAGATAATACTGAAATAAATTTAAAAGGTGGAGGAGTTGGTACAACAGCTAAGATTAACTGGACATTTAACACTACAGGAACTGATTACGCTACTATTTCTTTACCTTACGATACCAGAGCAACCACAGGATTACATATAGATTCAGGCTATCCAATCACGATTGATGCTACAACGAGAATAGATTTTGATATCTCAGGCTCAACCAAGATGTCCATGAACACTAGTGGTTTAGACGTAACAGGCGTAATTACTACAGATGGTTTAACAACAAGTGCAGACATAAACTTTGGCGATAGCGACAAAGCAGTCTTTGGTGCAGGTTCAGATTTACAGATTTATTCTGATGGTACAAATAGCATTATTAAGGAACAAACTGTAGGCGGTCAACTTATTGTTCAAGGCGCTAATATTAACTTTCAAAATTCAGGTGGAACTGAAAGTTATGCTATTTTTACTGAAAATGGAGCAGTAACCCTTTATCATAACAACTCAGCCAAACTAGCCACCACCTCAACAGGCATAAACGTAACAGGCAATATAACTGTAACAGGTACAGTAGACGGTAGGGATGTTGCTACAGACGGAACTAAACTCGATGGTATAGAAGCAAGTGCTGATGTAACAGATTCAACAAATGTGGGGTCAGCTCTTACTAGTTTTACTACAGGTACAGATGCTGCGAGTTCAGATTTAGTCCCATATTATGATGTTAGTGCAGGTGCGTGGGAAAAAGGTACAATTACAAATGTAGCTTTACAGGGACCAACAGGACCAACAGGACCTACTGGTCCAACAGGAAGTACAGGACCTACAGGCTCTCCTGGACCAACAGGACCAACTGGAAGTACAGGACCGACAGGCTCTCCTGGTGGAACTGGACCAACAGGACCCACTGGAAGTACAGGACCGACAGGCTCTCCTGGTGGAACTGGACCAACAGGACCCACTGGAAGTACAGGACCTGCAGGCTCTCCTGGTGGAACTGGACCGACAGGACCTGCAGGTGGATTTACTACAGGCTCAAATGCACAAGTAAACACTCTAGGAGTTGGAATAAGTCCAACTACGCCTGGTTTCTTTGCTGATGCTAAAGATATGATTGTCGGTAGTGGGTCAGGCAGTAATGGAATGACCATTTATAGCGGTACATCAAGCACTGGAAACATAATGTTTGCCGATGGTACAGGCAGTACAAGTATCTATGATTTATTTATTCAAGCAGAACATGGTAGCCGTACTTTAGATTTCGGTACTCTTGGTAGCTCTAGAATGAGAATGAACTCAGATGGCGACTTTATGATAGGTCAGCTATCAAGAATATCAGGCGATAGACTTACAGTTGCAGGTGGTAGGGTTAAATGTCAGGGTGGCACTGATGCTTCAGGTTACAACAGTACATTCTTAGCCCCTGGTCTGCCAGGCTATCCTGCTAATAGTTATGGTAGTATAGGCTCAACTGGTAATAATATTTACCTAGTGATTGGTGGAAGTTACATTGGTTATATAGCTTCTAATGCTACATTAAATGCTTCGGATTCTAGACTAAAAGAAAATGTACAAACCTTGACAGGTGCTTTAGCTAAAGTTACTCAATTAAGAGGTGTCACTTACAACTGGATAGACAGATCAAGAGGCAATGGAAATTACATTGGATTTGTGGCACAAGAACTTGAAGCAGTTTATCCTGAACTTGTAGGTGATGGTGATTTACCAAATGACGAAGATGGTAATGAGGCAATGAAAAGTGTTGATTACGGACACATGGTAGCTGTATTAGTAGAAGCAATCAAAGAATTAAAAACAGAGTTAGATTCTGCAAAAGCAAGAATAACAATACTAGAAGGATAAAAAATGACAATAAATTACACATGGAAAATAAACGCGGTCGATGTTTACCCTACCTTAGATTCACACACAAATGTTATTCACAATGTGAGATGGAGACTAGAAGCAGTAGACACTGAGAACCAAGATGCTAGGGGTAAAAATCTAAAAGCAGGTAACGATGGAAATGTAGGATTAGACACAACAACATTACCAAATTTTATAGACTTTGATTCTGTAACTACTGCAGAAGTTATAAACTGGCTAGAAACTGCACTAGGTAATGATTTCATTGTAGCAATAAAAGATCGGTTACAAAAAGACATTGAATCTCAAATCACACCGACATCAGTAGTTAAAACTTTAAACTCTTAATTATTAATTTTGGTGTAAAATATATGTATAAACTTAGGAAAAAATTATGAATGGCTATTGGCAAATGTGGGCAGGTGTCCTTGATTCAAAACTTTGTGATGAAATAGTTACAGAGTGCGAATACTACAAAATATTTGATGCAACTGTTGGCAACAGTGACTTAAATAAAGAAATAAGAAGTAGTACTATAAGATGGATAGAGCCAATAGATAAAAATTCCCAATTTATCCACGATCTTTTAATGAAATACGCAGAACTTGCTAACAGATCTGCCTTTGGATTTAACATATCTTCTTTGCATCAAATACAATACACCATTTATGATGGAGAGAAAGAAGATTTTTATAATTGGCACATAGATACTTTTTTTGGTAATCCATCTACCTATGACAGAAAAATAAGTATAACCATACAGCTTTCAGAACCTGATGATTATGAGGGTGGGGATTTTGAATTTGACCATCAATACGAACAACCACCAAAAGATGATTTAAGAAAAAGGGGTACTGTCCTTGCCTTCCCGTCTGTCATAGGGCATCGTGTATTACCAGTAACCAAAGGTATAAGAAAAAGCCTTGTAGCATGGATAGAGGGTCCAAAATGGAGATAAGTTTATCTTAAAATAAAAAAAAAAAAGGGGCTTAACGCCCCTTTTTATTAATTTGAAGATTCTTCTTCAACTATAACTTCTTCTGGTTCTTTCTCAACCTCATCCCTCAATCTAGATGTAAATCCTTCTTGAGCAATAACGAACTGATCGTGTTCCATTCTATTTAAAGCAATTTTTTGCTGTAAATTATTTAGTGCCTGCACCATATACTTTGCAGTGTCACTTAGTTCAGAAATTACATATTTTTTATCATCAAGAACCAGTACTGGTTCTTGATTGGTTACTTCTGTCGACATAGTTTTCTCCTATTTAAAAATATCTTGCCAATTTCCTTGTGTGCTGCTTTTTGCATACTCAGTAGCACGGTTTTCAAAAAAGTTGGTATGCTCAACTGCATTTACTTGCATATCAATCCACGGTAGAGGATTCTCAGTACTATGAAAAATAGCCTTCATTCCCAATCCTAACAATCTTCTATCAGCAATATAACGAATATACTCCTTGACTTCTTTTGCAGTAAGATCTGGAATCTCAGCTTTATCAAAACAAATATCAATGAACTTGTCTTCAAGTTCAACTACTCGTTCCGCAGCACAATAAATCTCGTACTTTAGCTTATCAGTCCATATCTCAGGATTTTCTGCAATGAAAGTTCTGAACAATCTTGATACATTCTCAACATGGAGAGTTTCGTCTCTTATTGACCATGTAACAATCTGTCCCATTCCTTTCATAAGGTTATGTCTAGGGTAGTTCAATAATATAGCAAAGCTACTGAATAATTGCACTCCCTCTGTAAACCCACTATATACAGCCATTGTTTTTGCTATATTGTGGGGTGTGTCCATGCTAAAGTCGGATAGATACTCATGTTTCTCTACCATCTCTTGAATGTCCATGAACTCGCTATAAATATCATCATCTTTTCCTAATGTTTCCAATAGCAAAGAATAAGCATCTTGATGCACTGCTTCCATTGCTGCAAAAGATACTAACATCATTCTTACTTCAGGAGCTTTGAATGTTGGTAAGTAGTGTTTTGCATAACCACAACAAACATCAACATCTGCCTGTGTAAAGAACCTAAATATATTATCTACTAAGGCTCTATTTGCAGGTGTTAATTTTTCTTTATAGTCTCGAATGTCGTCCTGTAAAGGAACTTCTTCGGGCATCCAGTGCATCTGGTTTTGTTTTTTATATGCTTCATAAGCCCAACCATAATCAAACGGCTTATAAAAGTTTCTTTCATCTAATAAACTCATTATCCCTCGCACGCTAAACAATCTTCTTGTTCAAAGATTATTTCCCTTTTTACTTGATTTGATACATTATCTGCTCGGCTAATTGCCTCACTTCTTAAATAATATAACGTTTTTAAATTCTTTGCCCATGCTAGCATATGTACATTATGAAGATCCCCCTTACTCACATCAGGTGGAAAAAATAAATTTACACTTTGAGACTGACAAATAAACTCTTGTCTTTGAGCAGCGTGTTCCACTACCCAAGCTTGATTTATTTCTACTGCAGTCTTAAAGACTTCTTTTTCTTCTGGTGTAAGTATTTCAAGATGTTGTACACTTCCTTTATTTGAGACAATATCTCTCCACACAGCTTCTGTGTTTGCTTCTTTCTTTTCGAGTAAAGCTTCTAAGTATTTGTTCTTCTGTAAAAATGATCCACTCTTTGTTTTCTGAGTGTAAGCATTGGCACGAAAAGGTTCAATACTTGGAGAAGTATTTCCGCAAATAATACTAGAACTAGCATTTGGAGCAATCGCTAATAAATGTGCGTTTCTTACTTCGCAACTATCATCATCAGGACACGCTCCTCTTTCAACAGCAAGTCTACGAGTTTCTTGTAATGCATCTTCTTTGATGTGCTTAAACATTGTAAAGTTTACGGCACTTGCTCCAATACTTTCAAAAGGTATACTATTCCTTTGCAAATATGCATGGAATCCCATAGCTCCAAGTCCAATACTTCTCTCCCTCATAGCACTGTACTTTGCTCTTTCCATTTGACTAGGCGCATTATCAATAAAGAATTGTAATACATTATCTAACATTCGTACTAAGTCTGGTATAAATGCTGGAATCTTTGACCATTCATCAAAGTATTCGAGATTTACACTTGATAGACAACATACTGCTGTTCTTTCTTCATTTGTAGCAAGAGTGATTTCAGAACAAAGATTACTATGATTTACATAAAGACCTTTCTTCTTTTGAAATTCGGGTAAATCTTGATTTACAGCATCTTCAAACATAAGATAGGGTTCGCCTGTCTCCATTCTATTCTGTAATAATTTTACCCATAGTGTTCTTGCTGACACTACTTTTTTAACTTCTTGAGTGTGAGGATCAATAAGTTCCCAACTATCATCAAAGTTTTCTTCTTTTGTTGCACGGTGTATAGTTTCCATAAATTTATCATTTATAACTATTCCGTGGTGTAGATTGGTACACTTACGATTGATGTCCCCGCCCGTTGCTTTTCGAATATCTAAAAATTCTTCTATTTCAGGGTGAGTAATATGTAAGTAACCTGCATAACTACCTCTTCTAGTGACTCCTTGTGAAAAAGCAAGCATCTCTGCATCTACTACTTTCATAAAAGGAATTGCACCTGTAGACTCTGAACCTTTTGAGGTTCTTGTTCCTTGTGAACGAACTGCACTCCATGATCCACCTATACCACCACCAAAAGATGATAGATAAGCGTTTTCTGTGTAGTGTTCTGTAATACCTTCTCGACTATCTTCTACATAATTAAGAAAACATGAGATAGGCATACCTCGTTCTGTGCCACCATTTGAAAGCACAGGTGTAGAGAACATAAACCATAAATTACTTGCGTAATCATATAGTCTTTGTGCATGATCGTCATCATCTGCGAAAGCTCTTGCTGCTCGAGCAAAAGCCTCTTGAGGACTACTTTCGTCGCCAATCATGTACCTATCTTCTAGTGTTTTAAGACTAAACTCTGTAAGAAGTTTGTCTTTTGTAAAATCAATTTTCATTTAAGTGCCTTTTTAAAGTTGTATTAATAACTTCTGTGTTTTCTTTTCCTATTGCTTCCTCTGAGTAAGTAATTAAATCCATAAGCTCAACGTTTACTAGAAGTTGTTCTGCATTTTCGTTGAGGCTTTGAATATATTTATACTTTCCGTCTATTGGGCAAGCGTCATAGATATCGAAAACGTCTCCATATTGTTCCATTAGCTGCACTGCGCGTTTTGGACCAATTCCAGGTATTCCTGGAACATTGTCCCCCTTGTCGCCAGTCAGACATTTGAATGTTATATAATCGGGAACATCAAAATCATAATGTTCATCCCAATTGTGTATTGTAGTTTCTTTTCTAGTAACTGTACTAAAACGAGAAACTCTATCATTAATAAGTAAGTCCCAGTCTTTATCAGATGATATCATCCAACATTCGTCTAATCCGTACTTATCTAAATTCATACTAATGTATGCTGCAATATCATCAGCCTCAACTCCCTTGAATTGAAATACTGGATATTTTTCTTTCAGTAATGTTAAAGTATTACTAAACTCTGCCATAAACATAGCAAACTCTTTTTCTTCTTGAGGAGTTTGTTCTGCATATTTTTCTTTTCTGTTTGCCTTATATTCGGGGAATATATTTTTACGATATGAACTACCACCATCAGCAGTAATTACAATCGTACCTGCGTTGTATGATTTTGCTAAACTTTCTATTGTTCGGACATAATCATATTTGAAGTCTGTTACACCTTGATGTTTCCATCTAAATGCTATATTGAGACTATCAACTATCAGCAAGTTCCCACTTGGAGCTGGGCTCCCAAGGTCTGAGAATGTTATCGCCATTTGTAAATTGTATCTCCTCTTTTTCTAGCCAGTGTTCTGCGATTAGTATATAAGCACCTAGCCAGGCAATGTGCATATACCGCAATGTGTTTTTTGGTTTTCGTACTGTTGCTGCAAAGAACTTTCCGTGGTTCTCTCTAAATATCAACAGTGGTTCTTGTCCCATTTGTTGTGCTTGTTTACAAAGTTTACTCCACCATTTGAAAAGATTATTACTTTTCTGAGTGTATATTTTACTATTGAAACCAATATCTTTATAGAATTTGACTTCAACAGTAAATAAGTTTACTTTATCGGGCACCATGCAATCTCCTTTGATCTTTCCACTACCAGATCCTGGAGTTTGTACCCATTTTTCATTCGTAAGTCTTTCAAGCATAGATAATACTTGCTGCTCACCTCGGTGACCTTTTTGTCTAGGATTAACCAAGTTCGAGCCTACTAATTTTTTGTTCTTTTATAACTTCTATCTTGGACAATAGTGGGTGTGTCCAACCATGTGATACTATATAAGTATTCAAATTTTCCTCTCTCAGTAGAATTTCTACTAGTCTTTCTTTTCCTTGTTCATCTAATACATTTGTTACTTCATCCAGAAACAGTACATTTATTCTCGACTTTGAGATGCTACTCATGAGTTTTCTAATTGCTAATAGTGTTGAGGTATTAACTCTTGCGAGTTCTCCTGCACTAAGGGCTAGAATTTCTACTGACTTTCCATTATCGTCTATTTCTACATTAAGTTTGTCATTTAAGACAACAAATTCTAAACTAAACCTTCCATCCGATAAGTCTGCAAGGTATTCGTTTGTTAATTCTTCGAGATCTTTTACTAAGTTCTCAATTTTATATGCAAGTAGTCCATTTGTACTAAATGCTTTTTTCAATATTTCAACATGACCAAGTTTATCCTCTACGTCTATAATATCTGTAGAGAGTTCTTGTAGTTGTTCTTCGAAATCGCTTTGTTGTTCTTCAATTATGGAGAGTCGAGTATTATGTCTTTCTATTCTTTCGTTTTCCGCTATAACTTCATTTACTCTTTCTTGTCGGTTACGTATTCTCTCTTTTAATTTAATTATTTTATCTTGTACTTCTTCTGCGTCTGGAACATATAAAGGAAGTTTATGGTCTATATTTCTGTAAATTTCTTCCCAACTATTTATTCTCTGCTCCATTTGTTTTAGCATTTTATTTGCTTCATTTATGTCTGCTAGTTTATCATTTGCTTCATCTAGTTTTTCAGAATATGCTGTACGAGCAGTTTGATGTTTGTGTAATTCTTTTTTAATAAATGTTATATCTATATCTTGACCACATGTTGGACATCCTGCATCTTCTAATTCTTGCAAGTCCATATACTTCTTGACCATTCGTACTTCTTGTGCACTTTTTGATTTTATTTCTCCAATTTCTTCTACTAACTGTTCTGTGTCTTGCCATTGATTTTTTGCAACATAATCTTTCGCAAAACTTAAATCAATGGACTCTAACTGCTTTTTGTATAAATTATTTTGGTTAATTTTTTTCGTAATTTCTGAGATATTTTGGAATTCTAATTGTAAAGACCGCAAAGACTCTTCATCTTCTTCCGAGTAAAATGGTAATTCTAATTTCGAAAGTAGTGATGTATCTTCCAATTTATTATCTAATAACCACTTATCAATTGTGTCAATTTTCCCTTGTATGACTGAAACTTCTCCACTCAAATTTCGTGATAAATCTTTAAAAACTTCAAAGTATTTTACATAATTATCTAACTGCAGAAGATCAATTAAGAATCTTTTACGATTTGTGTCAGTCGCAGTAAGAAATTGCAAACTTGCATTTGTATTTTGATATACAATCTGCGAAAAAGTTTTAAAATCAATACCAATAATCTTTTCTAGTGTTTTATATGTATTTGTTGCAGTATGACTAGAAATATCTTCTTTGTTTTTATATAATTTTACTTTTATATTTCCTCTGCGTACTACTTCGATTTCATACTCATCATCTACAACATCAAAAGTCAAACCTATGTCATAGCCTTTGTTGACTTCACGATTTGGTATGTCTGCTTTTTTGATTCCTTTTGAATTTTTATTAAATAATACTTCTTCAAGTATTAACGGAATTGAACTTTTTCCTGTTCCATTTGTTCCAACTAGTTGGTTTACTATGCTTTCATCAAGGTTAAGTTCATTGTCCGAACCATAACTAAAACAATTACTCCACGTTAGCTTCTTTAGCGTAATCACTGAATACTCCTAAAATGTTTTTTACTTTATCATTATCTAACTCTAATATATAACCTAGGTACTCTCCTAGTTCTTCTTCTATTGTCATCTCTTTATCCAATATTAGAGTTGCTTCTGTCTTTCTTTTAATTACTTTTTTATCTAGTAATTCACTGTTCTTGATATTACTCAAGTCTGATACATCTCCTTCAATTTCATATATTGTATGGTCAAACTCTGTTTGCACCATTTCACTAGGATCTGTAACTGTTTTACGAATTAATTGTGGTAGATCAAATGTATGCCATGTCCATTGAAATCCATCATTATCATCTATTATTAAATACCCTGTTTCAACGTGCTTTCTATGAAAACTTGTAGTCATAGGACTTCCAGGGTATACTATATTTCTTTGTGTGTTGCTATGTGCGTGTAAGTCTCCTGCAAACACAACTTTGAATTTATCAAATCTTTTTAAATTTACTTCTGGTGTAACATGAGGTGGTATTTCTCCTCTGACATGAGTAAATAATACGTCTGTATTAATATTTTCTATACTTTGTTTTTTATGTAAGTCTGCATAAGGCAGTATTGCCCAATCGTCTTTATAGAAAGTTTCTGTATATACTTTTACAAAAGGATTTAATTCTTCTGTCACTCTTTTTAAATTTGTAAAAAATGTTTGGTTTTTACGTGTTGCTTCATGGTTACCATCAAATATAATAGTATCTACTGAAACACCCTTTACAAAGTCAAAGTAAAGTGTAAGTTCATCCATGCTGGGGACTCGGTCAAACAAGTCCCCACCAATGATGTGCAAATCAACGTCTTTTTCAAGTTCATAAATTTGTTCAAAGAACATCTGATACCTTGAGCACGCCCAAGATATTGGTACATTCTTTTGTCCAAGTTTAATATGCCAATCTGCAGTAAATAAAATCATCCTACGAACTCGTCCCCGAGTGTCCAAGAACACCCTGTTAGACCACCTGCCTGTAAGGCTTGTAGTGTTCGTGAGATTTCAGTTGCACTTCTTCCTGTATCTAGTGCGTTTACTGATACATGTTGAATGATTCCTTCGGGATCGATTATAAAAGTTGCACGATAGCATACCCCTTCTTCCTCATTAACTATTCCTAGTTCACGAGAAAGTCGAAGACCGCAATCTGCTGCAAGAATATGTTTTATGTCTCGAATGAGAGAGTTATCTTTTTTCCAAGCAAGTTTACAAAACTCGTTGTCTCCACTCACACCAATAACATCACAACGACTACTTAATTCGTCCATGCCAGCTATTTCTGTTGGGCAAATAAAAGTAAAATCTTTTGGATAGAAATATACTACTGACCATTCGGCTAGTAATACATCTACGTCAATGATTTCATTTTCTTCATTTACACCTTTCATGTGTAAGTTTGGGAATCTGTCTCCTACTGTTAACATAATACTCTCCTAAGAAATATCGAATTCGTCAGAAATTGTTTCATCAGGCTCATTGCTAGAACCTTCTCTCAATCTATCAAGTAGCTCTTTTTGAGCATCTGGAGTAGGTCTAGTTAAGACTTCATCCATAGATTTGAGTTCAGAAACAAGCTCCTGCTCTGCTTCTGTCAATGGGCGAGGTTTACATTTAAGAGCTTGTAGTTGATACTCAACATTATAAGCCATTGGGCCTGTTTTAACTCTTTTAAAATGTACATCCCATCCAGTTTCAGGATCGGTAGGATCGCCGAGATCTTCAGCTGCTACCATGATTTGTTCAAGTAATTTCTTTTTAAGATTAAGCACTTTGATTTTGCCATCATGTATACACTGAATAGCATATGACCAGCCGCACTTAAGCTCAGGATGATATTCTCTCACCCAGTCTTTTTCTACGTTGGTAAATGCTTCTTTGTTCCTATCGAATGATAGGCATTCGAACGGTAAGTTTTTTCCATTCTCACCTTTTAGCCAGTATACATATCTTGGTAACATGTCACCGACCATTCTTACTTTGTTATCGCCTTCTACATATTGGTAGCTATCGATTTTGTTCTTTTGGGCTTCGCCCTTGGCTTGATTAAATTTTATTGCCATTTTATTTCTCCTATAGTGATTTCTTCGAACAAAAAGCGAATATAATCGCCTTCTATCTTTAGTAATCTATTATTTTTAATACTGTCCTCGTCCCCTGTAAAGTGAAGGAGGTCTAATCTAGTGTCTTTTGTTTTTTGATATTCAAAATAGTTGCGTAGAGAAGCGACACCTGCATACTGCGCAATCTCGCTATCTGAATATCTCCTTCTTTGAATAAATAAAGGTTTTGGATTTAACAAGAAACTATGTCCATGAAAATTTTTAGTCCAAAACTTATATATTCTGTCATGTCTATTCACTGGTGGAAGTTTATAAGTAAGTATATGGAGGATTGTTAAGATATCCTTAACACTGCCATTGCTTTCCCTTTTTACTTTTTCCCAATTATAGAATAACATATTATATCAAAAATTTAACTCCATGTCAAGATATATTTTTTCATGCTATATTTCAGATACTTCATAGCTTTGTCGTATGTAGTATCCCATTCTTGCAGTTGCCTGTTTTTTAGCTGTTCGCCCTTCTAAGTGTATATCTACAATTACAGGCTGAGGCTTTCCGTCATACATCCGTATAACACGACCTATGAGCTGAGTTAGTAGTGGTTCATTGTTTACTGGAGTAGCTAATATAAGACAACTCAAACAATCAACACTAATTCCCTCACTAAAAATCGACTGTGTTCCACATAGCACACTTTTATCATTATAAATTTCTTTAATAAGCGCAGGTCTTTCTTCATATGGAATAGCTCCAGTTACGCAGATTGCATCATCACCAATGAGACGCGCACACGCTTTTAGAAAATCAACTCTATCACTTACTAATAAAACTTTGTGTCCTTTTGCAGCATAACTTGCTGCTAGCATTGCCATAGTATTTTGGTATTCCCAATCATATGCAAGTGCGTTAATTTTAGATGCCCAATCAAGTGCACCATCATGAAATCTTATTCCACTCTTTAAAATATCAACTCGTGGAGTAAGATAGTTTTCTTTGGGTGGCTTAAATACTGTATTTGAGAAATAGTCACGAAATATTACATGTCGTCCATCCTTTCTCTGCATTGTACCAGTAAGTCCAATTTTGTATCGTGCGCGAGAGGCATCAATAAGTCTGGTAAAAGTAGGCGAAGATACATGGTGCATCTCATCCAATATAATTGTACCGAACTCATTTGCGATTTTGTCGACATTTCGATAGAGAGTTTGTACGTTTCCAACGACAATGTTACTATTTATGTCAAACTTTCCTGAGCCAATCACACCCGCCGTGACCCCGAAAACTTTTTGTACTTCTTTTTCCCACTGAGATCGCAACGCTAATGTATGTGTTACTATAAGCGTTTTTTGTTTTAATTTATTTGCGATAGCTAACGCAGTAAATGTCTTGCCCCAGCTTACCCAAGCGTTAATTATACAACTGCTATCAACTTCGTCATATACTTTTTGTTGTGATTCTCGTAAAGTAAACTTAAAGTCATAAGGTTCTACGGGCTTGTCAACCCTCTTATCGACAATTTCGTAGTCCTCTGGTATCAAATCAGTACGACCTGCAGGTATAGTAACTAGACCAGCACGAATTATACCCATATTTTTAATTATGATGGGTGGATCGATTGGTCGCCTTGGGGGTATACTGTATGTAAGTTCTTTATCAAGCTGTGACTGATAAGAAGAAGTTACCTCCATGTATATTCTGTTAGAGAGTACTGCTTTCACTTTTTACATACTCTAACATTGTAAGAAGAATATTGGTTTCGTTCTCATAATTTAATGTCTTATAATTAATATTGTTACTATCAAGAATGTTCTTTAGACTTGCGTCAATTTTCATTGATTCTTCTCTTGATTGTTTTCTCCCTGTAGTTTCGTAACTCTCTGTGCGTTCTAAGAAGAAATTTATATTCTTATTTCTATAATAGCTCTCTAGGACAAGCTGAGATAATGCGTCTGAGTACGGGGATTTTGAATATGCGTCTTTATAGACGATACTCAAAAGGGTGGGAGAGTCCGTAATACAATACTCAACTTGTCCTTCGAGCCGATAAACTTGTCGGTTTTGGTTTCCAAAAATATATAATTGATCTGATAAAGGATCTGTATGCTTTTCCCAGACGAGCTGTTTGGGGAACTCATTTACAAGTTCCACACTATAATGCTGAGCTTTCATTGCCCAAAAGAGTCCAGCAGCCTGTGACGACTTACCTGACCCCGCTCCTCCAAAAAAATTAACTACTATCATGTTTCGAAGAAAGCATATACTATGTCATCTGAAACTTCATATGGATACACTGTATCACCGTCTTCCATTTCAAACTCCTCGCCCCATTCAAAATCTTCAGGTATTTCTTCAAGTCCTAGATGTACTGCAACTTGATTTGTTATTTCATCCCCGTCCATTTCTTCTTCGTCAATTGTAAGTTCGCCTTCTGCAGCGTCTATCCAAAGTTTTCCAACAAAATTTCGAAACTCATCTTCATAAGTCATTTTTAATGAAACATTTGGATCAAATTTCATAAGATATTTTATTATGTTTTCACACATCTGAGAAGGGGGTGACCAAGCAGAATATCCACTAAGCCAATCACCAGACCAATCTTCAATGTTACACCACTTTGCTCCTACATTGTCGCAGTAATAGTCCCAAGAATTTACTATAAATCCTTCTTCATCTAGTTCTGCTTCGGGCATAAAAGGTAAGGTGTGTAACTCTGACAGTTCTTCCATTTCTCTAGCCTTGCCTTCCCAATCTTTATATGTTGAGGTTTCAGTAACAAGAGCTTTGTCAAAGGCTTTTTCTCCTTCTTCATTTGTTGATATATTTATTGTAAAGTAAACATGATTTGCCATGTTATCTCCTATTTAAACTCGGGACCATTATACCACTGAACTAGTGAGTATCGTGTCCCTCTTTTTACTTCAGTAACTCTATGTTGTAGAAAAGAAGGAAAAATAATTACTGTTCCTCTTTTTCTTAACTGTCCTAAAGGCATCTTTAGTTCTTGCCCTTGTGGATTTTTTATTTCAAAGTTACCACCTTGATAATCTTTTGGATCAGATAAATTAACTGTAACAGATAGTTTTCGAAAAGGCACTGAAGGATTCAAATTTGAATCTGTATGCCAATTATAAAAACCACCTGTTTTATACTCACCAAACTGTATTTGCTCTTTGCCTGTTACAATAAAGTTCCACGCCTCTAAGTTTGCTAGCGTAGTATATCCTTGTAACATAGTCTCTAAGAAATGTCCTTTCTCAAACCACGATACATTTGATGTTCGCAGTTTTTTATTACTTTTTTGAGAAGTTCCAGTGGCGCCGTATATTCCTGCTTTATCTAATCCATTTTCTTTTCCGAGTCTTATTATTTCATTACAGGCTTCGTCGGATATCCTGTCTTTTTTAGAGTACCAAAAAGGTACTGCATATGCCATTCTTATCATATTTTTCTCCAGCTATCTTTCTGTAAAGTTTCTGAGAAATCATATACGAAAGATGGTTTGTCATCTATATATAAAATACCTGCGTAACGCATTGTCATTGCAGGGGGTCTTGGTAATTCAAAAGGAAAAGGTATGCCTTGAATCCACATAAGAGTAGCAACATCTTTATGTTCTAACTTTCCTATTAAGTGATACTTCAATTTTGCACTTTTACTTTTTTCGTAAATGAAAAACTTTCCATTTGAATCTACATAGAATCTTCCTCTATGTTTTATGAGTCCTCCAAAGTCATCTATTTGATACTTTAAATCATATAAATGTTTTATTGGACTTCTTAATCTTCTTTCTCCTAAAGAGTTTCCTTCTATATTCTTGTCATCTATTACTTTTCCATCACACCACAGCAATCCATCTCTTGTAAGAACATCATCAGTGTGAATTACATAAACTGGAAAACGAATATCATTTAGTTTCATGTCATTGCCATACAAGTTGTCCAGACTTCCCCGTCATGAGTAAGAAAAGGTTCACACCTTTCCCAATCTGACGGTTCAACAGGAGGTTCTTCATAAGGTGTAGTTGTACAACTAACTAATAATATTAATGCTAATAATTTTTTATTATCCATATTTTGCTTCAAACTTACCAAAGGAATAATCGTCTCCGACATCAAAGTCACATCCAACTGGACAGTCTGGTATTGACATACCTCTGTCTTTTTGAATACAATTTTTTACAATTGTCATATAGTCATCTACATAATCTTCGTCTACTTCAGCAAGAATAGAGTCATGTACAAGAGCAAATATTCTTGCTTTACTACTGTCAATTTCATTATGGGCATCAATCGCTCCGAGTAAGTTTACATCAGAAGCAATAGATTGTACTAGAAAATTAATACCTGATCTTACTTCATGAGATGCAATTCCTCTATCTTCAGAGAATACATTTGGTAATCTTCTCTTTCTACCAAAGTGAGAATATATAAATCCATTATCTTCGATAAATCGTTTTTGATTGTCTAACCATTTTTTCAATCCAGAGAACTGTTGAAAGTAATCTTCAATAACTTCTTTTGCATCATTCATGCTAAAGTATTTTCCTGAGTCTTTGGTGACTTGTTCACTGATTTTCTTTGGTCCAGCTCCATACATGATTCCAAATGTAACGGCTTTTGCCATCTGCCTTTGTGTGCCATATAGTTCTGCAACTTCATCTACCTCGCAAGGAAGATTGAAGACGAGCTTTGCAATGTTTGAGTGAAAGTTTCCACCACTTCGGAATACATCCATTAAGTTTTTATCGTTTGCAAGCACGGCTGCGCAATATACTTCTGCTGTTGTTAAGTCCATTGCAACTATCTTCTTACCTTCTGCAGCTCGAATACATCCTTTTACAATTGGATTGTCTCGAGGAATCTGTTGCATATTCATTTTACCACTTGATGACAACCTTCCAGAAGTTGTTCCATGCAGGTTGAAACCTGTACGAAGTCTACTATCTCTGTCAAGTTGTGGGTAAATTTTGTCAAGATATGTACTCTTGATTTTTACTTTCTGTCTTATGTCAAGCACTAACTGAGGCACTTCATGTTTATCAGCTAACTCTTTTAGCACTTCCGCATCAGTACTGTCCGCACCCGTTCCGGTTTTCTTACCTGTAGGCTTTAATCCTAAGTAATCAAACAATAAAGATCGTAGTTGCATTGTACTGTTTGGATTGAAGTCTTTACCCTGTGAGTGTTCAAATTCTTTAATAGCTGGATAAGTATATAACTTTTCTATAGCTTCATCAATCTGATCTTGCATAAGTACTGAAGATGTCTGTAGTCTTTCTTTGTCAAAAGGTACACCATGATCTTGTATATCTGTCAGGAATCTACAACCTGGAATAAGAATATCTTTATACACTCCATATAATCTATCATTCTTCACTAGTGCATTTTCAAATTTCTGAAATAGTAAGAAGGTACACACTGCATCCATTGCAGCATAATCTCTCATAATTTCAAAAGGAATCATATCCCAAGTAAAGCTACCTTTGAGTATTCCATTTCTACGACAGTAATCATCTATCCATTCATACATACCTTTCTCATAATCTCCGTAAGGTGTGTACTTAAGTGATAGTTGTTTCAAACCATGCGTGCCAGGATTTTCGTCTAGCATATAGTGTAGTAACATAGTATCTTCAAATCTTGGAAACTTGAAGTTAAAATGATACTCAAAGAAAGCTAAGTCAAACTTAGCATTATGAAATACTACTCTCTTTTTGTTAAATATTTGTTGAAGTAATACTTCTGCTGTCTCGTCAATACACTCACAGTCTATATACGCTCCATGTTCTGGCTCATATGATATACTAATACCAAGCATATATCCATCTCGAGGATATAATCCAGATGTCTCTGAGTCAAGTGCTATAAAATCATTTGCATGATCTCTTGCATTGATAAGAAATTCATGTAGTTTTTTTGAATCTGTAATTCCATAACATTTATCGTCTCCAAGTTTTTGTTGCTTCAATGTTCCTGCAATGTATTTTGCAATATTTGTTCGAGACTCTTCCCATGTTTTCTTAGCCTCTGGTTTGAAAGCTAACATAGCTGGGTTGATAACAGGTAAAAACTTGTCATCTATAACTCGACCACTGTATTCTGTCACTGAGTTTTGTTTTGTATAGAATTTTAAACATTCAGACCCAACAAGAATTATCCACTTGTAGTCATCAATATTAATATCAATATCAACATCTCGTTTTAGAACTTTCTTTACTGACGGATCTGAGCATAATGCAAATCTATCAAATTCAAACTCGTTATTAAATAATTTAACATAGTCATTTCGACTAGGTTTATTTTCTATTAGTGCTATTTTAGCCATATAATTGTTCCTTTAATTGTTTTACTTTTTCTTTGTTCAATGCCCCCGCATCTCCTAATTGTATTGGTAATTTTATATTTTTTGATAATATCTCTGCAATATCACACATTTCGGCGACTCGAGTTGCTGCTTCTTGTCCTGCTTCATCAGGATCAAATAAAATATCTACTGAAGTAACTCCTTGCATTTTTAACAATTTAAGTTTTTCAATATCAATATTTCTAGTACCAAAGCAACACATTACATTTTCTAGACCTTTATCATGTAGATTTATCATGTCATATATTCCCTCTACCAATATTACTCGCCCTTTAATGGGGCGGACTCGAGCGGGATAAAGCGGCAATACTGCTTTGGGGGGATGTATTAAGTACTTTGGAACATCAGTTGGGGACTGTGTTCTGCAATTAAATGCTACTATTCTTCCCGTCAAGTCCTTAATTGGAAAAGAAATTCTGCCTGTAAAAGGTTTGTCTGGATGCAAAAATGCATCAAACAACTTGTAAGTCTCTGGAGTAATACTACGCCAGTTACCTACATAAGGCATAAAATTCTTTGGCATCTTCAATCCTACGGAAGATGCTCTTTTTTCTTCTACTTTTCTTCTGATCTTTTCTCTACGAATATCTAAAGGATTCGATGGAGCGTCGTAATAATTAAAAATATTACCTTTAAAACCACAAGAAAAGCAGTTGTATACACCAGTAATTCTATCAATTCTCATACTTGGATTACTGTCGTCATGCTCAGGATTGAGACACGCAACAATAGCATCTGCTGGAGATAACTTATACTGTATTTTTCGTTCTTGTAATAGTTCTTCTACTGTCATGTAAAGTAAGGTTGTAACATAAGTATTAAACCAACTACAGGTATAGCAAATACTATTGCCATAGTTAATGCGTAGAAAAAGTGTTCTAAAAATGTCATCATTGTTTGTGTTTCCATTTCAGTTTATCACCAAGTTCTTCAAAGTCTGTCATCTTTTTTCCACTTGGATCTGTTTCGTGTTCATAATACTTACTTTTCCAAGCAAGTTCTACCATTTGAAACCAAATTGCAACCATTCGATCTCTTTCTTTTTTATCTCCCCACAAGTAAAACATATTCCACCATTCTTTTTCAAATCGGCAGACTTTTACATTCATTGTTTTAAACATCCATCCATCATGGTGTTTTCTTACTATTTCCCACATCACTCTCATTCTTTGACTTCCTGCAATTGGATAATAGTTGGGCATACACAATATAGGAGATTCAATACCATGTTTTAGAATACTATCATATAGTGGTTCATTTAAAGGTACTTGTTCTATATTCTGATAAATCTTTTTCTGATTCAATAGAAACTTAACTGATCGTGTTTCCCATGTATAAGGCGGCAGAGCTACTAACTCTGCCGTTTCCTTACTAATTCTATCTGCTGCCACGCTGTTTTCTCCAGATTCCGTGTCTGCGTCTTTTTTCTATCTCCATACGAATCATGTATGTTCTAATTAATGCTACAACTGTCATTATAAAAGTTGTTGTTAAAGAGATAAGAAAAGCACTTTCCCATTGCCATCTTTCTATCATTAACCATAACATAAGAGTTTGTAATGGAAAGTTAATTGCTAGTGCAACTGCTACTTGAACTACTGATTCTTGTAGTGCTGCTTTTTCTGTTTTAGTCATTTATTTCATCCCATAGTTGTTCTTCTAATTCTGTTTCGTAAATTTTACGAAACTCCTCTATTGTTGGAGTAATCACTTTTACTGTAGATTCTTCCAACTTTCGCACATACCTAGTATATGCTATCATCAATTGTGCTTCTGTATATAAAATCATATGTCGTCTACGTTTTCTCCAGTTTTCATGTTACTTTCTATATCTTCTCTTTCTTTCGGATTCAGTGCTGAGCCAGGTCCAATCTTTAAAGTTTCCCAGTCTACTTCACTAGTAAAACTTTGCATACGATTACTTCTCATTTTTGTACAATTAAAAGTCATACAGTTATCTGATTGTTCCCATGTTTCAAGAGAGAACGCTGCATCTGCAGCGTCCAGTATACCTTTTGCAAATCTAGCTTCACCACTAGCATCTGTTTGATATGGTGCAAAAAACAATGTTTCATACTCTTGAGCATAAAGTTTCATTTTCTTACTTACTTCAATCTGTTCTGTCCAGTCGTATTGACCAGATCGACTTGGTGCATTGTGACGTTTGACTTGGTTTAGATAATCTACTATTACTACTCCGACATCAAGTTGATTAACTTTTTTGTCGAGTTCGGACTGTATCTTAGAAAGAGTAAGGGCTGGATCATAAATAACATCCAACTGTCTTTCTTTATGTAAAGGAAGTTTTGTTAAGTTCTTGTGAAATGTATCAAAGTCATGAGTTTTTTCAAACTCTGGTAATAAGTCATGTCCACCATCAAAACGTCCTGCCCACCAGCCGCCAACTCTACTCCACTCCTCTGATGAAAGCATTTTACTGCGTAATCGTTTGAGTGGAATTTTAGTTGAGACTGAACAAATTCTCTGAAGAATTTGTCTACTGTCCATTTCTATTGTAAAATACAAAGCACTACGCCCTGAATCATATACATTAGAAGCTAGATTACAACAGGTAAGAGATTTACCTGCACCTCGTCTCCCGCCTACAAGCACTAAGTCTTTGGGAGAGAACTGGATTTGAGAGTCGTACTCACTATTGAGTCCTAAGGGTAAGTAACTTGCTAGTTCTTTGTCATCTTCAAACAAAGAAATGCTTTGCATACTTTCTTCAGGTGCTTTGACATCTACCTTGTCACTTACCCTTAAAACTATTTCTTGGAGTTGTTCTATATTTTCTTCTGCTGTTGCCATTGCAACTGTATTGTCGATATACTTATCTAGTTCATCTAGTATTTCTATTTGTGCATATTCATTTTTTAGATAGTCAAGTAAAAGCCACGCGTCTACCTCGACATCTACTGACTCGATTGCGAATATTTTTTCTTGAAGTTTTCGATCTCGCACTTCATATTGGAGATCTTCGAATTGTGGAAGGTCTTGATAATTATCTATATGTTTATCAAGGATGCGGAATATTGACTGATACTCACCAGGTAGGTAATGTTCTTTTAGTTTAGACCATGTGTCAAGGTCTTTCTGAACAATAATTTGTTTTAGTAACGCCGACGCAATATTCAATGAACTCTCCCAAGTAAAATGTACAACAGAAAGCAGGGGTAGATGTACCCCTGCTTATTAAAAATAAAAAGGTTTAATTAACCGATTTCTTTTTTAGCTGCGCCGTTGTAGTCAGAACATGCTAGTCCACGTCTTGTCAACATGGTTTTTACACCTCTAACAGTTTTTCCAATTTCATCAGCAATAGCTTCAACAGTCATTCCAGCGATATCTAAATCTGCTAAAACGTCAGTTTTGCTTGAGCCTTTTGTTTCTTTTTGTTTTGGAATAGCGTTGATGTCGCCACTTCTAAGTAAAGAAAGAGCTTTACCTCTGATTGAATTTACAGATTTGCCTAATGCGTCTGCGATTTCTTCTACGAAAGATCCACCGTTAACCATTTCAACAAATGTTCCTTCTTCTTCAGGAGTATAAGTTCTAACTGTTTCTACTTTAGGAGCTGGTTTTACATGCTCTGTAAGTTCCATAGAAAGAATTTTTCCTTGGATTGATTTAGCAGAAAAATTTCCGCCTTCAAAGTGTGATGCAATTTCTGCATATGTGTAAGAGCCTGAGTTATCGCTAACGAATGCTCTTAGAGTTGCTTCTTGTTCTTCAGAAAAAGATTTAGAAGCTGATGCTGAAGCTAGTTCAACGTCAAATCCCATTTTTCTCAATTTGCTTGATACTGAACGAGTTGATGTTTCTAGTTCATCAGCTGCGTTAGCAACAGTAGCTTGAGAGATAGGGCTTTCAGAACCAACAAAATCTGTTAATTGTTGAGTTCTTTCGTCTGTCCATTTTGGTAATGCCATTTTAATTATCCTCTAATAATGTTTTTATATTACTATATATTGTTATTCCCATTTGTTTTGCTTTATTGGTTTTTGCACTTTCAATACCACTCTCATTTAAAACGAGAGTAACATCTTTCGTCAAATTATCCTTAACTGCAAAGCCGTACTTTTCTAATACTTGTTGAGCGGCTGCTTTAGTTGGATAGCTTTTCAACTTTCCTGTGATACAAACTGTTCCCTTAGTGTCAGTTGGACTGACCTGTATTTGCTTTTTACAAGTAAAAGAAAAGGGTAGGTTATAGTATTCTTCGAAATGGAAAGTGTTTACTAACCAATCAATAAGATTCGACGCCGCTTTCGGACCCAGACCTGCTTCTGTACATATCTCTAGGGTTATCTCACTTAATGATGAGATGTGTTTCGCTAATTTATTTGAAGCACTTGAGCCAATCAGCGGTATCGAAAAAGCTGGAAGTAGAGTTATAAGGTCGACACTCTTTGATTTTTCTATCTCATTGTGTAGTTTCGTACCTAATTTCTCTGATCCCAATAAATTTGATATCTGCTCTTGGGATAACGAGTAGATATCATTGTAAGTCTCAAGACCAAGTTTTTCTATAGTCGAAGGACCTAGACCCTTGATCTTGATTGTTCGTGCAAAGTGTTCTAATTTCTTTGCTGACTGTGCAGGACAAAGACTGTTGCGACAAAATAGTTGATCGTTTACAAGTTCCAAATCACTGTTACATGCTGGACAATTTGTTGGCGGTACTATCTGTCTCAAAGTTTTTCTTTCTCCTAAATATGAATATATTATATCAAACGAATAACCAAAAGTCAAGATTTATTTTTTGGAAAGTACGTTAATATTTTTGAATCTATATTAAAGCACTCCGTATGCCCACCAAACTTTTGTTTTGGTTTATAACTATCGTGCTTAAACTGTTCATGAAGGGACTGCTCGATTTGCCAGCAGTTATAGATTGTATCGTGGTAGGTTCGTTGTATACGCAAATCGTATCCTTTAAATCCACGACTTCTTTTAATTACGTGCCGCCAGTCTTTACCACTAGCGATTCCGACTTTGATGCACTCGCGCTCAAAGGTTTTTTGATTGACTAAAATGACTCCATACAATACACCTTCTCTTTCTTTTTCTTCAGGTCTATTATTAAAGTAAGTTTGATTATATACTCCACTCACCACTTTAGTCCGTTTTCAATGGCATATCTACATCCTTGATAGAAGTCTCTATCTTCTTCAGATATAAAATGCCACTTATAATTTATTAAATACATCTTTTCCTCGACTAATTCGGGATGAGTAAGATGCATTTGTTTGTTCATCATTTCTTCCAGTTCATCAAACTGTTTTGTAATTTTTGCTTTGTATTTTTCTACTTCTGAACTCATAGTCCTTTATCAATTAGATAAAAAGCAAATATCATAAATGCTACTGAAGATATTTGAAACATTGAGCCAAGCGCTACTGTAGTTAAGACATTCTTAACTGTTTCTTCATAACTAGGCGCTTCATTTATCCACTCCTCTATTTCTTCAGGTGTTGCGTCTCTTGCACCATTTCTAAAATTTAATTCGGGTTGTGTACTCATTCTGTTTGTGCTTTTCCTTGTCGAGCCATCCACTCTCTATGAGTGGGTTTATTTTTCATCAGTTTACGACCACGCAAAAATGCTTGTCTTGTTTCATGGTTCATTTGTTCTGATTTCGTCATTGGTTTTGTTTGTTTTTTCTGTTTGGGTGGAAATAACCACTCTATTATTTTAATTCCCATTTGTTACAGGTTTCCTCTGAAAGCACAAATGCTATGTGCTCACTGCTTACCTTACACCATCCTTCTGATAGTTTAGGAGTAATTTGATGAACCTCTTCAAAGAATTTACACTCTCCACAAGGGGCTGCTGGCATGGGTTCGAATCGTCTAAGTTTTATTTTCTTCAAAGTTTTTTATATGTTCCACATAATTCTCAGCTGCATTTTCGGCAAATGTTTCATTATGCTCTTTGTAGGTTTCAGATTTTACTAAGTTTTCTATATCATTTATTGTTTCATAAAAATCACAACCAAAAGTTTTATCTTTATATAAAAATACTTCTGCTCTTCTTTTTACCCCTACGTAAGTATGTAGATCAACACGCCCAGCTTTGTCAAGTGTTTCTTCATAAGTACACTCACAACTATGTCTCGGTTTACCACAAACTTCACATTCTATTGCTAAATACATTCTTCTATCCTCTGTATTGTACTGACCTCTATGTCAATTGTTTTATTATTATCTACGTCTATTACTACTATCTTATCAGATGTACTCTGAAATGCTTTTTTAATTGTGCATTTAATAGTGTGAGTTTTATTACTTGTAAGAGATTTAAAAGTTACTAACTTTTCTTTTTTCCATAAAGCTCTATGAACTTCTGCAAAACTCATTTAACAAGTGCCTCGTATTCAGTATATCCTCCAACTTTTTCACCATCTACAATGATCTGTGGAAAAGTTCTTGCACTAGGAAAAGTTTCCATAAACTCTGGAAATTCAAAGTCGATTCCTAACTGTTTGTAAGTAAACTCATGTCCTTCTCTTTCTGCTAAACCTTTTGCTTTTGTACAGAAAGGACATTGTTCTTTGCCGAATATTTCTACTATCATTTTATGTTCCATTCACTATTGCCGTTTTGTTCATTAAACTTCCTTACTAGAAATTTAAAATTATTAATTAAATATGTGGGGTAGTCTTCTGTTACTGCGAATGGACCTGCTGTTTCATCACAGTGGTCAATCCACATTCTACTTGTAAATCCTCTAAATAGAGGACTAAATATATCTGTAAATGCTTCTTGCCTCAATCTACTCTCCTTACTACTTGGGGAATGATTTCCCCTGCTCTAATTACTTCAACCATACACCCAATCTCAAGACCGAGATCTTCAATGATTCCAATGTTATGTAGAGTTGCTCTTGCTACTCTCGCACCATCAATGTCAATAGGATCGAGTATTGCTACTGGGGAAACATTTCCTGATTTACCTACTTGCCATACTACATCAAGTAGTTTTGTTACTATGCCTGTTTGTTTTGTTTTCTTTGCAAATGCGCCTCGAGGATGATGAGAAGTATATCCCAATTTTTCGAAAGCGTCATTATTAATGATTCTCCATACTTCTCCATCTTGGGGAAACATAGGATAATTACTATCAATAATTGTTTCAAATCCACACTGATTCAGAAATTCCATATCATCAATGAAATCTTCTGTTGGATATGGTTGTACACCATACGCAATAAAAGTTAGGTCTCTTTGCTGAAACTCATTTGAATCGTGTAAACTTAGCGCACCCGCTGCATAGTTACGACTATTCTTAATCGTTGCTGGGGCTACTACTTCTCCAGTGATCTGAAGTATTTTGTGATCCACTGTAGGTATAAATTTAGGAATGAGGAATCTCATATTAGGAGTAATGTCAAGACCTTGCTTGCCATCTCCTCTTGTTAAGGCGAGAGATAACTCACCTTGGATGTATTGTAGACTTACTGCGGCTCCATCTAATTTAGGAGTAACTGTAACAGGCTCATTTCCATAGTTTGGATGTTCTTCTATACTATATGCTTTTTGTAAAGAATACATAGGAAATGCGTGAGGGTATCTTGCATCTTTAGAATTAAGACTATGTCCTACTGCATTTACTACACCTAGTTGTTCTTCGAGTCTGTCATAAGCCTCGTCTGACATAATAGGTTTGCCATTATAGTAAGAAAAACGTGCCTGATTTAATAATGTCTCTAAATTTTTCATATGTATATTATACTAAAATTATAAGGACTTGTCAAGAATTATTTTTATGGTAGGTATATTTGATCGAGTATTTCCTTAAATTCCTGCTCAAGAATGGTTTTGCTTTCTGCTAGGGATAGTATTTCAACTAATCCTTCAAATAAATTTCTACTATTGTCAAAGTCAATAGGCATTGTTATACCTTCTTTGGTAGGTTTCCATTCTTCTTCGAAATCTAAATAATACTTTCGGAGGGAAAGATATTCGACGTCACGAAAGGTAGAAACAACTAAACGAATTTGCTCGTACTCTGTTTCCTGAATTACTTTTTCGTACATTGAGGGTGCGGATAAATCAATCATTCCTAATCACTCGGTTTAAAGGTACGATACTCGTAACATTTTCAGGCACTAAAAGTCTATAGGAATCAGTATCCCAACAGAATAATAATAGTGTTCCATTACTTTCTTTTGCTCTGTTTCTTTTCTGACGAATATATTCTGTAGAAAAGTCTGCTGTGCAAACATTGTATTTTAATTTTCTGGAGTTTTGACTTCTGTAAGTAATTACAGCATCTCCAACTTCTTCGAGTTTTTTCTTAAGCTCTTCTTTTTTCATTATTTCTCCAATTTAGTCTAACAAAAATTGTTTTGTATTGCTGAATTGTCGAGGTCATGAATAAAAGATGCAAAAAACCAAGACAGCCGAAACTGTCTTGGTAAACTACTATTTTTTAAACTACTTGTTTAGGTTTTCAATAACGTTAGCAAAGTATACAGCTGCCTTACCAGTAAGTTTAGATACGATAGCTTCGTCAACTTCTTGACCTGCATCACCTAAAACTGAAGTAAGTTTAGCTTGAGCATCTGCTACAGAAACTCTACCGCCGCCTGTTGATGTACCACTTGTACCTTTAGCTGCTGGAGTTTTCTTTACATATACGCCTGCTTTTGTTAATATCATTCGAACCCCGTTTGGAGATTCGCCAAGGTGATCTGCAATCTCCTTAACTACTTCCATTGATGTTTCAGGGGTGGGTTCACTATCCTGATACATTTGTACTGCTTCTGCTTTAGATTCATCTGTCCAAGCCATTCTTTTTCTCCTGTGTGTGTTTTGGATCCATGTGTTGTTCCATACGGGTTTCCAACCTGTTCGGTCGTACTGTTGCGTATAAAATCTATCACTCATGTATGTCCTTAATTAAATATAACTATATTATATCGAATTTGAAACCATCTGTCAAGAAGTATTTTTTGGTATCTAAAAAGAGTTCCTACTTTGAAAAGTACTTAATAATCATTTCAATCTTTTCTTCTGCTGCAGCGACTTTTTCTATCTGTGTCTCGATAGCTTCTACTACATCTGGATGCTCTCCAATACCAACCGCCATCTTCTCATACACTCTAATATTTGCAAGTGCGACTGCAATTTCACCTTCTAACTTTTTGATCAGTGCTTTTAATAAATAACTCATAAGTATCCTTTCTCTTTTAGTTTGTCTTTTACCCACTCAACGCCATAATAACCTAACGCTGCCCAAATAGCTAAGTTAAGTAAAAATAAGCCTATAGTTGTAGGTAGTGTAAAAATAAATTCTATCATTTTTTGTGTTTCTCCTCCCAGTCTTTAACTGCGGCTTGAATTGTTTCTTCTGCCAACACACTACAATGTAGTTTAATTGGTGGCAATTGTAAAGCTTCTGCTATATCTTTGTCTTTTATTTCTAATGCTTCGTCAAGAGTTATACCTTGTAGCATATCTACAAACATAGATGAAGATGCGATTGCACTTCCACATCCATAAGTTTTGAACTTAACACCAAGTATACGACGATTGCCAGGATCTACTCGTAGTTGTAATTTCATTACATCTCCACAAGCAGGCGCACCCGTCATTCCAGTTGCTACTGTTGGATCGTTAGGATCAAATCTTCCTACTGAAAATTGTTCAGGACTATTTAATACTCCTTCAAATCTATTTACTACTTCTTTTGAATATGCCATGTTAGTCGTCTAGTTCTTTGTCATAAGACTTTGCACCATCTTCTTTTAAGTGTCTATCAGACGCATAATATGAGCCTTCTTTTTCGGGATCATAGTCCCAGTGTTTATCTTTCTTATCCATTATTTTTCCAAAGCTCTGTCGCAAAATGCAACTATGAATTGTTTTGAAGCACTATTTGAAAGTGATATTGGAAACAGCAAAAGTGTACCTACACCAAATGCTGAGACAGCAACAATCCATCCTAAAAATTCATTTCTTACTAATACGCTTTCACTTCCTACTGCTTTTAAAAACTTGAGTGAAGGATAATATAATTTTGCAAGTGATATTATCCAAGCAGAAATATAAAAAGCTATAAAGTATTTCATAAATATTCCTGTAAGTGTCTTAAACTTCCAATGTTATACGCTAGTCGTGGAGCATTATGCCCTGCGTTGCGTACAAATCCAAAGTAGGGCGATTCACACTCTGCCATTTCGATTTCCCATAATAGATAGCACTTGCTACCATATTTATCAAAGTTATGGGACTTTGTTATTTCTCGTTTTACAACTGCAATACAGTTGCCTTGAGCTGACCACACTCTTTCACCTGCCTCAAACTCCTCTGCTACACAAGGCTCTGGTATCATAGCATTTTTAATGCCTTTGTAATCAGTGTCAGGAAGTTTTTGTGGTACTCCCATTCGTTCGATTACTGCTTTGATAAAAGCGGGTGAGCGATACAATGCCTTAGCAATGTCAGATGTATTAGAGCCTTCTAAATAGTACTTGACTATTGATTTTTTCTCTAACTCTGTTACTCCTTTACCTTTATTCTGTGCTTTTCTTCTAAGTCGGTGGTCTATTGTTTCTTGATGATCTGCTATGATCTTGTTGAGACGAGTTGTATTGTATGCAATATGTAATATCTCACACGCCTCTTTCTTTGTAATAGGTTTCTCTGCAGCGAGTAGTTCTATTACTTTGTTTATGTTTGCTTCTGAGAGTTTTTCTTCTCTTTTCTTTCTAACTGCCATCTTTTAACTCCAAATGATAGTCATTTAATTCTTTTAATTCTTCTTCGTGCATTGCGCCTAATAAAATAATTGCATAATGAATAACTTTATATAAGTCTTTTTCATTTTTGCCGTCTTTCTTTCCAAAACGCTGTGCATATTTTATTATATTACCAATACAAAATCCCTCTCCATGCCCATTCTCAAATACTATCTCTGTAGTTTGAGTCTTTGCTTGAGCATAGTGTTGATTATATGTATTGTCTATGTACTGTCGTAATCTTGACAATATTAAATCTTCGTTAAATTTATACACGAGTTATCCTTTTTTCGTAATCGGCATAATCTTCGTTCCACCAATGTGGTTTGTCTCTGTGAGACCATGTTGCGAAGGTTGCCTTATCTAAATGGTAATAATCTCTGTAGCTTTGTACAGGATTACCGTAATCTCTAAGCTCCTCTGGCATTGCCAATCCGAACTTAGTAAATCCTACTCTTTCAAGATGAACTGGCTCAGGTAGTTTGTTTACTACTTCTTCTACAGATTTGTGAAGTTTGCCATATCTATAGTAGTATTCATCATTCAATGCATTTGCATAACAATGAACCCACTCATGGTTGTCCAATGACTCCCTTGCCCAGATTGTGCAGGGATGATTGTACATCATTGGAAGGTAGGGGAAGGGTCGCTCCTCAAGTGGTAAATGCTTAATTTCAGCTTTTACTTTGTTCAGAACTTCTCGTTCGTCTGCATTTAGCGCACGAGGAACATACCCTAGAAACTTGTCAATATAGATTGTTGTGCAAAGAATCTGGGCAGCTTCCAGTGGCATCTTAACAATATGTTTGTCAACATGATACTGTGCTGCCTTATCGAGATCCTCGTCTAAGTAAAATAAATTCATACTTTACTTCCAACATTTATAAACACCACAAAGACTATCTGCATTTTCTGTAGTTTTACAGTAAGGGCAGACCTTGTCTTTCTTGGCTGGTTTGATTTTTTTAATGTCTTTAAACTTTTTCATAACATATATTATACAAAATTTATGAGGAAAAGTCAAGAATTAAATTTTACTAATCTTTTGAGTTTGGTGTTGATTTGCTTGTTCCAGCATATAGACCAAACCAAGCGGCACCAGCACCCACGATTATACTAATAAGTCCTGATTGCTCGAGTGAGGGGTCTGGTAAATCCATAAACCACATAGTCGCATAGTAAAGTAAGAAGATGTAAACACTAAGAAAAGCTCGGGGAAATATCCTCCAGCTATCTACTGCGGCGGCTAAGTGCATCCACTTTTGCCACGGATTTACTTTATCCTCATTTTCCAGCATAAAGATTTTTTGTTTCAGGTCATTGTTTTCCTGAATCATTTCCATAAACTTAGATAAGTCTATTTCTACTTCATTGCGATCCATATCCCCACTAAATTGTCCACTAGGCATGTTCATATCTTATCCTTAGCTATTCTTAGCGCTTTCTTTTGCCTTACCAACATTGATAGCAAACCAGTCAAGAATTTTATATAATTTCCCAACTAACTTATCATCTGCTGGAGTAGGCGTTAACGCTGCTATGATTGAAGCACCCATGACTAACCATGGTATAACTTGAATCCATCCTATAACCCATTGTAAGAATCCTAACATTCTTCTCTCCTAATCCTCTTACGAGGCTCAGCCTTGTTTCAAGGCATATTCTATAGCTTTCAACCATACTTCATCATCAGCGATAATACAGTCGATAGCTTCATAACCTAATTCTTTTGCAGCTAAAAGGTATTCACACCCTCTCATACAAATAAAAGGTTCTTTAATGTAGGGCTGATCGCCGTCCATTGTTAGGTCCTTGTGATTAGAAACTAACAATAGAAGTGGATCTCGCAATCCTACAAGTGCAACTCCATCTGCAAGAAATTCTTCCTCAGTTTCATTTGCACATTTGATCTTGTCCAGTTGAACTGGAATTGGTTCATACTCTGCTTCTTCTAAATAGTTTTTTACAAGATAAGCAGATACTCGTCTAGTTTTTGAACTTAATGTTCTTTGAATGTTTATACGTTTTCCTCTAATTTTTCAATTCTTTGTACTAAAGGTTTGTACCCATCAAAACTTTCAATTCCGCACTTAGGATGTGCGATTGCTTCAAGGGCTACTATTCTTTCCTCTAGTTCTTCACACCAATCTTCGATTATTTCTAACCTTTCTTGTAAGTGTGGGTGCTTTTCAAAGTATCGAGCACCTTTCATTGCGTCTCTATAAGCGAGACACTTCCTAATAAAACTGAACATTACTTTTCAGTATTTAATGGCTCAGTGGTTACCTTTCTATAGTAAACTACTACATCTTTTAGTTCTGTAATGTATCTTTGTAATTCTTTCATATTGAGAGCCATAACTTCATAGTCTGGTACAGTCATTGCTAAGAATACTAACTCACCTTCTTGTTCTTCAATTTTTGCAAGTTGATCTTCCCAATTGTCAGGTGTAACTACTATCCAAGAAGGGTTTGTTAACTCAATTTCACGAGGCATGATTGGTTGAACAATCTGTCTCTCCATTGGTTTTGCACTTACTTCTATTGTTCTAGTTGGTAACAGACTGCAACTGGAGACCATCATCAAGATCGTCAACGGCAGAACTGAGTTTCTGAATTTCTTCGAAGGCATGTTTTGTTCCATTGTTTATTTTCCTTTCCATTTCTACTGGATTTTCCAGTATTTTTGCTGTTAGTTTATATTCTTTAATGAAATTACTGTATCTCATTAACTCTCTTTGAATTTCTTGACTTTTTAATGTCATGCTTTGTAATTGTTCTGTCTGCAAAGTAAAATCCTTTTGCATAGTAGCAATGGCTTCTTCTTGAGTTGCTATTGCACCTTCTAGTTTTGCATTGTTTGCTTTCAATGTTTCATTCTCTGTGTAGAGCCAATAACTTGCCCCACCAAGAACTAAACAAAAAGCTAATAACATTTGATTCATACTATTTGTTCCTCTCTCGCTTTCTTTGCAGTGTATTTTGTTCCTGTCTTTCTACCATAATAAGGTTGTTTTTCAATTCCCTTTGTTCCTTCATCTGCCAATACTAATAAAGCAGTTCCAGCTATACTTAACATAGCCATAAATCCAAAAGCTACTAAAACTCCATCCATTATACGTCCTCGATTTTATAGTTAAGTCCATTTGCACCTGAGAATTGTACTACTTCTCCACTCTCAGTTCGAAATTTTAAAAACTTCTCTTTTTGAGAAATTATCTTTTTTGCTATGAACACTTGATCTTCTGAGTCTCCCCATACATTATTATAACTTACAGTTACTTTATAGTGGGGTACAAACTTGCTCTTTAACCATATCCATGACCTTTTGATGGCGGCGAAGAATTGTTTTATTTTGTCCAATATTGCTCTCCAACTGGTTTAATTTTTGCCAGTTTGCTAACTCGATGTTTCGAGTTATTTCTAACTCAATTACATACTGTCTATATAAATAATAATTAAAGCATAATGCTACCCATACGAGTAGCACTAAAACTTTATTTAAGTTGATGTTGATGATGAAGTAGAAGTAGAACTACTACTAGTAGTATTCGTAGCTGTTACAGTCGTAGTTTCAGTTGTATTATTTAACTCGTCTATAATTGCTTGTTCTGTAGAAGTAGTACTTGTAGAATTTGTACCACTTAATGCTTGTCCTACTGCTGTAAGCACTGCTGCTGTTTGCGTAACTTCGGTTACATTCACTGCATTATCTGGTACTACTGATTCCTGAATCGGTACTATTTCTGGTTCTTCTTCTTTTACATCTTTGGGTTGTTCATTATATCCCCAAATTAATAACATAATTAATAAAATATCCATTATTTCTCCTTACTTTCTTTAAAAAAATGAACTGCTTCTTCTATGTATTCTTCAAGAGTCATTCCTCTTTTTTTAGGCTTGTCATCTAATGCCTTTAATGTTTTTTGATATTTTGTCGTTAATAACGACAAAGCCTTTTCCATTTTTTCAGACATTTGACCAATCTTTTCCTTCAAAGAGTAAAGCTTCTGCTTCACGTCTTCGAATAAGTCCTTCTAAGACTTTTCCATTTGCTTTGTTCCATCTTTTAATTTGCTCAGGTACTGCATCATAATCAGCATTGTTTAGAACTTTTAAAAGAGTTGAACTTCGAAGATTGGAAGGTCCAAGATTATATGTCCATGATACCATTGCATCAAACATGCACTGGTCTAGTTGATTATTAACTGCTGAAAGAACATGGTTTTCGTACTCTGCTAATTCCTCTATAAGTAATTCTTCTGCACGCTCCTTTGTTATGGTTTGTCCTTCTTCTACACCTTTTGTATGACCATATCCAATTGTCCATACACCTGCGGCACATTTATATGCCTCAAGTTCTAGTCCTTCAAATTTTTTGATAAGAGCTAATCCTTCTTGTGATATTTTCATAATGTAAAACTTTCTCCGCACCCGCAACGGGCTACTTCGTTTGGACTTTTGATTTCAAACCATTGGTTTAATCCATCTTCTTTCCAATCAATAGTTAATGAATCCACATAACTGAATGTCATGGGATCTACAGCGATAACTTCATAGAATACCGCATCACCTGAAACATTTGGTTCCTCCAAATAACTCAGGTCATACGAAAATCCATTACACCCGCTGGGTTTGAGAGTTAATCTAACTCCCCACACTTGCTTCTCTTTTATGCGTTGTTTCATCACTTCGAGAGCCTTTTCTGTTATATCTATCATATATTAGTAATTAATGCGAAGGGGCAGTTGCCTGCCCTCTCGACTTAGGTCTTGACTTGTATCAAAATAAAGGAACTGCACTGGCTACAATTGCCAATCCAAATATACCAATTAACCCGATCATTGTGACCACGTCTGATACATCCTCATATTTTTCTACTTGTCTAAAACTATTTATAATTGTTTTCATTTAATATCCAATACTTTACGATTGGAGTTCGGAGTTTTAGACAGCGCGATAGTCAATAGTCCATCTGTTAGTTCAACATCGTCAACTTTTAAGTCCGCGTTTAACATAAACTTACGCTCAAAAGATTTAAGACTCAGACCTTGATGAGAGAATCTTTCACTCTCACTCAGTTTTCGTTCTTTTTTCCCCTTGATGAGCAATTCATTATCTTCGTGAATTAACTCAAGTTCTTTCTTAGACCAACCTGGCACTGCAACTTCTATTCGAAAGTTGCCTGTAGCCACATTCTCTACAATGTTATATCTTGGATATGATGTATCAGTGTTGTGTAACAACCACTCATTGTTCATACCAAGCCAAAATTTACTAATATCAATCGTCATATTATTCTCCTAATTTCCTTTTTCAGTAAAACTATGTCAATCCTTGCGGTATTGACGCCATTGTGCAAGAAACCCTTCTTACACTTATGTATATTATACTAAAAAAGAGACCAAAAGTCAACAACTATTTTTTAATTAGTCCTCGAAATCTATCTTTCCCTGTGCTTTCATATAGTCCAGCGTATTTCCGATTCCTTCCTTTCTTCCGTAAGCGTACGCTGCGTATATACTTACTACTAATATTATAAGATATGCTACATCTATGTTCATAATTTTCTCCATAAGATATTATTATACAGAATTTCTAACCATAAGTCAAGTATAAAATCAAGGAAAGGTAAAAATAGTTGTTGACAGATGGTTCTCAATTTGTTATAATATAATCATGTTGTATAAAAGAGGTAAATGGTCTGCTAAAGAGCGTCAAACGCTAAAAGACCTATACAATACAATACCGATAGACGAGTTATCTTCTCGACTTCTACGAGCACCGAGTCAGATAACTTCCCAAATTAATTATCTTCGAAAAAGAGGATGGGCGTTTCACAGGAGAAAAGATGGAAGTAATAGAATTTCCCAGAATGAAAAAAGCTGATGATACGGCACAGAAACTTACTGAATTACTAGTAATCGAGTGCCAAAAACTAGGAATAGATACTATGAATCAGGACTTTGCCTTCGACATGGCATGGACTCACAAATTCATAAAAGCTACGATTGACAAACAGTTTAACATTGCAAATGACCTGTGCCGCCTTACAAGAGCGCAAGGATTAGATGAAAGTTGAATGTATAAATATGCCCGTTGATAGGGCAATAAGAATTTTAAGACGCAAGTTCGAGAAGGACGAGCGCAAAAACCGAATTCGAGATCTCGAATTCTACGAAAAACCCACAGCAAAACGAAAAAGAATGAAAGCTGCCGCAGTCAAAAGACAGGAAAAGATAACGAGAGAGTTTCGTAAATATACTGCAAGACGACCAAAGCATGAGAGATATTGAAATAAAACCACTATTGTTTTTCGAAAAAATGTTTGAAACTTTGTTTTATACTCTCGTTTGGTTCTTACTGGTGCTCAATGCTCTCAAGGAGTCTTTTGAACACACTCGTTTTGTAAGAGATATAATTTCTCTTTATACAAAAGCTCATTCCAAGAAATTGAAAATCCTCTCAGCATTGAAAAAATAAAATATTTTATTCACAAAAGAACTTACTTCTATTCGATAGTCATTCCACCTAGGAAAAAAATTTCTTGTATTTTTGTTAAAGTTGTGGTACAATATTATTACTAAATCAAGATAGTTACTACGGCAATCATTAATTTTATCTCTCTTGCTCATAGCGACCTCAATTACAGTATTTCAAACTGAATTCGGAATGAAGCGTTAGCGAGAATGAAGAATTCATCTTTGATGTTTCTGTTATCTGGGAGATAGAGCTAACGATAATATATGCCAATCATATCACACCCAAAGAAAGTCAACTATCTTCTTCGACTTTCTTCCAATTCACAACTTTTCAACAATTAACTACAATTACATCCGATTTTTCGATATTTTTTAAGGACAATTAAGCACTTTAAGACATACCTTAACGGATAAGGTGTAAGTTTTTACGTGTATGCATTTAACTTTAAGAAAATTATCCCTAGTCTGTTATACACCCGCTATGGTTTTAGTGTGGTTCGTTATACACCCGTTGCAGGCTTGAACCAAAGTGGAGCGACATATCAGAATCGAACTGATATCTACTGGTTGGAAGCCAGTCATAATAGCCTTTATACTAATGTCGCTTCTTTTGATTAGTCCATTTGAATCATTCTTAGGTTTTGTACTTGAGTTGTGAAAGTTATATTCTCATCTCTCAAAGTCATTCCTAGTTGATTCTGTAGTTGTGGGATTATCTCTGGACTTGAGACAACCTCAAAATATTCACCATGTTCTGCTATAATCTTTCTTAGCTTCTCATTGTTCGGAAACACTTTAGCATATCTTTTATCTCGTATTCCCATTATTCACCTCTCCAAATTAATTGATACCCGTCATGACCTTCCTCGCCATTACTTTGGTACTCCTCTAGTATAGTCACTACATTCTTTAGATCAGCTTTCGGAGACTTCTCCAATCCAGCAATAGAATCATAACTAATGTCAAGAATCTCAGCTAGATCTTCTACTAGTTCTTTCTTAGTAATCGGATCTTCTCCTGTTTTTGTTTTGTACACAGTTTTCTTGTATACACCTTCTCGAGATAGTTTACCTATTATAGATTTTATACTTTTGTTTAATTCTTTACTTAGGTTTTCTACTGTTTCTCGCGTAGGATTTGCTTGATAGCTTTCTTTTATATAGCTAACTTGTTCTTCCGTATAGTTTACACTCACGCTATTTCTCCTTTATCTTCGTTGTACTCAGCTTCATCCTGAGCAATTATTGCTGCTGCTTCGTCATGGGTTAATAACCATTCTCTGCAAATTCTTCTGATACTCTCAGCTTTTGATAAGCCTTGCCTCAGATGTTCTTCGTGATCTAAGATTATATTAATCTTTAGTCCATCACTCATTTTATTTCCTAAAAGCATCTTGTTCCTCCCTGCTCATTTGATCAATACATTCCTGTAGAGTCATTTTACTACTAACTGAAGTTGATGTCCACTTACCATCTTGATACTTCTCAAATAACTGAGCACCATCATTATAGGTAGTTGTCCAAAGCTTTCTATCTGGTAGAATTTCTCCCATTATAAGTTTAACTTTCTTACGCCATGTTTCTGAAGCTAACAAATTTCTTTGTCTTTCTACTATATCACTAAACTGCCCCATCATCATCTCCATTGTTCGCAATAATAAACATTAGTATTGCAAAAGATGTAATAGCAATAATAAAAGTTAATACAAACTCATCATATGTCATTAGCTATCTCCCTCTTTTACGAAGATGCCGTCTACCATTTTGCCTTTACGATCTTTAATATCTTCGTAAGCAACTGCTAAACATTCTTCTAGGTTAGTACCTTCTCTCTCAGCAATGTTAATTAATATAACAAGACAGTCTCCAATATCATCTTTAACATCTTGTTTTTTACATACACTATCAGAGAGTTCACCAACTTCTTGTATTAGTTTTAATACTTGGTCTTTACTAGTCGCACCTTCAACTAGATTTCTGTCGTGATGCCACTGTGAGACCTTCTTAATTAATTGTTCCATTTTATCTCCCTAAAGTTTTTAAATCTATTTCGGTTATATACTGATAACCACCTTTGTTGTAGGTAATACCTACTTGCTTTTTTCGCTGCTGTGCTATAGTTTTCGCACTGCTTTCGCCACAAGATAAGCATAACTTGTAGCCAAGCTCCCACCTTGCTGGAGGTATTCTGTTTCCACATCTACACAACATCCTGCAGATCCTGTACTAGTTCTGTAGATTTGATCGTTTTTCCACTAGCTAAATGAATGTTCATATAGCGTGGGTTCTTTTTAAGAGGCATACCATGCCACTGCTCAATATACGCACCTTGCTCAGAAGTATCTGGCATAGTAATTCGTACAATCGTGCTTCCATTAGTCTTTTGACCAATGTGATAATTTTTGTTTGGTTTTCTTTTCCAATAAGGTCTATACATTTTTTCTCCTTTAATAAATATAATACTATTCCTCTAAGACTAATTCCTTCAGTCTCATTAGAATACTATTATACTCATGGGTGAGGACTACAATTTCCTCATTCAAATCATCAAGCATACGCATTGCATCTTGCAAGTCTGTCTCGCATAAATCTAAATGCCTGTTTAATAAAATTTTTTCTTCCTCTTTCGAGAGCTGTTCTCTTGTAGGAAATTGTAGTATCTTTGCCATTGTTATTTACCTTGTCCCCTATATTTTTTATAGGATCGTCTTTTACTCTTATTCATAGTGGAAGTGCCAACTTTTCCACCACCCTGTGATGTTTTCTTACGAATCACAATTCGATTTTTCTTTAGAAACTTAACTGCCATTATACTAACTCTCCTACTGGAATCCAGTTGAGTTTAAGACCTCTGCGTGTGATTTCGTTTCTGCACTTCATTTTAACTTTAGGTTTTTGCCCCTCGTTTATGTACTTAACTAGTTCTTCTACTGGTGTTTGTTTAAGGTAGTAGTGCGTAGTGATAACTTTGTTTGTGCCTCGCACTAATGTTTTCTGTGTTGGTTTAAATTTAGCTGGCATTGTGTTCTCCTCTCATTCTGTTGTTTAAAAATTGTTTGTATGCGTCTCGTTTTGCGACTGAGTCTGGGTCGGATAGGCTTCTTAGTTTTAGAAAGGCTGAGTACTTCATAAAGTATCCGTCTGACATATATAAGTTGAAGTCTGCTGGTCTGCCTGTGGCTACCACTGCTTTTTGGCTTTCATGTAGTTTTATCATTATCTGCCTCTCCCTGTCATTTTCTTCTCGACCTTGCGAGCAGTAGGCATAGATACTTTATTACCTATAATGTATACTTCTTCTTCTTGTTCTTTGACTACTTGCTTTGTAAAGTCTCCTTTCCAATAGCCGATTGCATTTCTGCGTGTAATTTCTTTGCGGATTCTCGCTCCAACTGTACCCTGCTCGCCTTCGCGAGATAGTAAGTCTACTGAATCTAATTGCATGATGTCTAGTAATTGCATTCTTTTTCTCCCTTGTGTTTCACTTTTTTACTGTATTTTGTTCTGTCGCGCATAGTCACTGCCTTTACGAATTTGCGGGCGTACTTTGCGACTATATTTTGTTTTTTGTTCTTTTTCATAATATGAATATTATACAGGAGTTAAGGAATTTTGTCAAGAGATTTTTTTGATTTGGCATCAGAAATTTGATGTGGAGGAATAAAGAGGATAAAAAAACCTCATTGGTCGGTATAGGAACGAAGTCTTCGAAGTTATCTGTACTTGTTCTCTACCTTCTACCAATGAGGTACAATCTCGAGGTTTTGTTGTTGTTTTCACTTATTCACTAGAAAACATTAAAAACATAGTGAGGAAACTACTAGAGTGTATCGTATTACGATACAATGTATCGTAAACTCGGGGACTTTCCTATCCTCTAACGCTGACAGTCCATTATTCTTTATAAAGAGAATTGTCGTTTCAGTTGACATATTATAACTTATAGGCTTAGCCCTCATATATCTGTAGGCTTATAACTCGACTCGAACAGTGAATGTCGCTTTTATACCTCTACTTCACCAACCACCATCGCGAAAAGGGGTGGCAAGTAGGTAGGTAGGTGGTCATTTACTTCATTCGATTAACCAAGATTTAATTATCGCTACTTTCATGTGCTGGTATTTATTACACGGATCGACAGCTCTTCCGAAGCTTGATTACGCAGTTACCCTGCGGGTGTATATTTAAGGCTATTTCTCCACTACCTTTTTGTTGATGCTATTGCACTTGTGCTCAATCGGTGAGGAAAGCTTACTGCATGTGGCTCGCATTACTCGCCCACGCCTTACTGCCTCGTTCTGATACTATGCTCACATTTACTTGAGGGGCTCTCCCTCAATCTTGAAGGGCTTGTTGCTACCAAGAAATTGGTTTGTTATCCACCTAGCACACTGAGTATCAGTTAAGAGCGTAGTAGCCGTTCTTATGGTAGTTCTACTACTATGAAGGGACTTATATGGATTTTACAAAGAGATATACTCTTACACCTCTGCCTTCAACTCTTAAGAGTATGCAATGTCGTGGGTTGGTTTATTTATTGGCGTTAGCTCAATCATTTCTTTTTACCAAGCGTCCCAATTGTTTACGCCCATTACATACTATTAAAAGTGTTGTTTTCCTACTAGATGTTTATACAGGTCTCTGTGGAAAACGCTACATAAAGTCAGCGTCCTGTAGCAATATTGTCGTGGTATTGCTTAATAATCACGAGTCTGTATCGCCTATGGTTTGACAGCTATAGCTGAATCGCCCCTACTTCACGCTCTCTTTCTCATATTGCAGTAGTCAGAGAGAGAAAACTACTGCTGGGGATTGGGTGATTGATACTCCAACCTCTTACCTACCTCAATCACTTCTGGTAGGTTGCCGACACACATAGGAATTGATACCAGTTTACGAAATGTCGGGCTTTTATCTTTTTTCGATATAAATATATTATACTGAAAGTGAAACCATTTGTCAAGAAAAATTTTAAATTATTTTTACTTGCTAGGATCAAGGTTGATCGAGGTCGCTGTGCGATATGCTCTCATTTCCTCTTTTTCCTAAATATAAGAATATTATATCAGGCTTTTAACCCTTTGTCAAGAAAAACTTTAGTTTATTTACTACTTAGCTTACCTTGATAAAGGTGGTGAGTTAGGCTCACCACTCCTTGACAATTTAGCTAGAGATTGTGTCAATCAATCTTTGGAGGTCAGCCTTTGTGGCTTTCACTAGGGAAGGTAGCTCAATACCATAGTGGTTTTCAATTTGGGTAAGAAGTTCTGATTTTCTTACGATTGGCTCACCAGTTTTTGTTGTTCTTGGTGTAGCTTTGTAGACACCCTCTCTTGAGAGTTTAGCAATAACAGATCTTGTGTTCTTGCCTAGTTTTTTAGCTAGAGATTCTACTGTCTCTCTGCTTGGGTTAGCAGCGTATGTTTCAACCATTTCTGCTGTCATTTTTTCTGTGTAGTTAGCTTGCGCCATATTGTTCTCCTTGTTTAGTAGTTTGTTAAAAAATTGTTTTATTGTTTTCATAATAAGAATATTATATCAAGTCTAATTATGTTTTGTCAATAGGTACGCTTAACTTTTTTAATCTTTTTTCTTGTTCAAGCATCTCCTCGTTCATACTATGCCAAAGTTGAATTTGGTGTGCTTGCCATTGACTCATGTCTTTGGCTAGTCTCTTACGCTTTTGTAAAGAGACAGTATTACTAATAGATCGTTGTCGTCTGCGTGTAGGTTTATTCACTTTCCTATAACTCCTATTAAAAGGGCGAACAATAATAGCCAAGTTAATGGGTGTGTCATAAACATTCGCCAAGCTATTGGTTTTCTGTTCGCTTTCTTTTTCTCAATGCGTTCTAATTCCTTAGCCACATTCATTCTTTTGTTAAACATAAATATATTATAACAGTATCTGTTTGACTTGTCAAGAAGTATTTTTCTCTGTCTCACTTTATCTGTTTTGTGCATATTTTTGTCCTTTTTGAAAATATAGTAATATTATAATTGAATTGAATGGCGTTGTCAATAATAAATGTGAATTATTCATAAAAATGTGGGCACGAATTCTCGGGGGCAGGACGCGAAACCACCTCGCTTCGCTCGAAATTTCGTCAAAAAACGCAAAAAATTGTCATAAATTTGCCGTAATCTCTTGACACACCCGCAAAACTATGATATACTATCCGGGTGGGAAAGGGGTTAGTCAAATTTGCGGTGGCTCGCTCAAGTCGCCAATTTAGAGAGACTTGGCACTTAGTTTTTGCACTTATGTCCGCTCGCGTGGCTTTCACTTTTGTACTTCGCTTTTGCACTTTGGCGCAGAGCGTGCAACACCCGCAAAAGCAATGTAAGTGCTTACTATCACGGAGACTTGGGCAAACACTGCGTGTGGCGGCATTTCACATTCGTACTTCGTTTTAGCACTTCACTTTCGCACTTTGGCGCAGAGCGCCTGACCCTATATCTAAATGAGAATGACTATCATTATGAGAATGAGACGCATTTACCCCCCTGGGGCAAACCCTCGGGACAAACCCCCGGGCGCTTTGGCGCCGCCGCCCTGAAACGCCTTTAAATAGGGCGTTTCAGAGGTAGCTCTAATTGTAGAGGCTTGAAGCGTTTCAATTCTTTTTCAAGTTTTCTTTGCTCAGCCTTTTTCAGTCTTAGCATTTTTCTTTGCAGTTGTAAATCTTTTTTCAATTCGTCTCGAATTAATTTTAATCTACGATTTTCGTTTAAGGCTCTTAATGGTCTCATGTGCCTTTCAAATCTATCCATTTCGCTCTCTGTTCTAAATATTGACATAATTTTTCTCCTTTTAATAAATGCCTTTTTTAAATAATTGCCCATTGGTATTTCGTTCCCAATTTTTTGGCAATCCCACAAAATGAGTTTTTACCCATCTATTTGCACAAGCTATATATTTCTTGGCAAGTGGCGTTGAAATTCTAAACCATTCAGATTTCCCTGCTGATGATTTTTTAGAAAAAATCCAACGCACATTTTTTGGGGCAAGGTAAGTTTGAATTTGATGCTCTAAGTTGTAAGCCTTGAAACCACCTTTGCCCTTTCTCGGAATTTCAAAAACATATTCAAGATAAACAAGAACATCTTTTCCAAATTCTTTTCTCAATGAGTTTTCAATTGATTGGCGTCTATGTTCAACATTTTTAGCAACGCCAATTTTTCTTAATCCTCGTGCCAGTTTCAATCCACTAACACGCATTATATAAATAGAATAAGTTTTCATTATGCTTGACCCCATTCTACAGGAATTGCCCCAATCTCATTGCACATAGTGGCATTAAGAGGGAAGTCTATAATATCCATTACAGCATCAAGATTTTTTGGCTTGTCGTCAAAAAATATTGTTTCGCAATCTCTGAAAGGTTTTAGTTGTAAAAGTTTATTGAGCATTTTGAATTTTAGTTCATGGTCTGCCCTATCGTCATCAAGTTGTCTTGATAAAACAAGGTTAGGCGTTAAGCCATGATGAGCCAAAAAGTCATGGTCTGCTTGGTGCATATTTCTCGCTGTACATACCCAAACAAAAGCATTGTCATCTTCTATGCAGTCTTTCATAAAAGTTGCAAGTGGCAAAAGTTTATCTTTGAAAATGTTTTCTCTTGTGCTATCTCTACGCCAAGCATCAAGATCAAGTTCTATGCAGTCGCTTTTGATAGTTGCTCTGTGTGATGAGTCAATGACAGTATCGTCAAGATCGAAAATAAATATTTGTTTTTTCATTGTATTGTTCCTATAAGTTTAATTGAAAATGTGATGATTGAAAAGATGTTCAAGAATAAAAGGTTATAAACACGATTTATATATGCTTGAATTGTCAAGAGTGATAATCCTATTATTGCAAGAGAACACCAAACAACCAAATTAAAAAGAGGTGATAGGCACAATAAAATTGCACCTATCCACCCAATCAAGGCTACGAAATCCAACCTTGAATTTTGAGCAACATCTCTTTCGATGTTCTCTCCAATGAAGTCATCTCTGATTGAGATAATTTCATTCTTTGACCAATCTCTTTGCAAAGAGTTGATTTGGTTTTTTCTGCTATTTTCACAGTTTTTTCTACATTTTTCATAATTGACCTCCAAGTCATTATTTTTAGTTATTGCATTATTGCTTTTCATACCCCTAATTATACGCCTATTTGAGAAATTGTAAACCCCTTTTTTGAAAATAATGCAATTATTTTAATTTATGACGGCATATCAGTGAGTTAGCGTTGTAAAATATTCCTGAGTGACATCGTTGTCATGGCATTTTTTTGTAAAGTTTTTTTCACGAGATTTTTTAAGGTGCTCTGAAACCCTTGCTACGAGCGGGCTACAGAGCAGGTGTTTTTAATGAGTCTATGCATGATTCCGTGATAGTAGACACCATCGCTGAAACGCGCTCTATGAGCGGGTTTGCGAAAACCCCCGGGCCCTGGGGACCTCCTTGGACCGGCGCCGCCTAAGTCGTTGATTTGCGGTTGAAATTAAAGAAAGTTGCTCTTTTTTGCATTTATCTATTGACAATTTTGAAAATGTGCGTATAATTAGAGGTATAAATAATTAAATAGGAGTATTTATGTCAGTATTAGTATTACAAGAATTGTTTGATAAAAAGTTGCATGAGGCATCTGAAATGTCAATAGAGCAATTAGCCGCTGAGTTAAAAGGTAGTGTTAGCAATAACAATGGCATGATGTCAAGAGATACCATGATTGAAATTGTTGCTATGAAATTATCTAATGAAGAATTGGAGGCAATGCAATGAGAGATGAATTTGTTTGGGGTATCGTGTTTGCTGGAATGTTCTTTCTAGTAGCAGGATGTATAGTTGGTTTAGCAATTGAATTGGGTGATTTAAATGTGGGTTAATATTAGTAAGTATTTATTTAAGCTGTATATTATATGGTCAGTATGTGCTGATCTCGTGCTGATAGCTGGAATTATAGCGTTGTTGTTTGGTGATATCAAGGTGTCTTTCTAATGAAAAATGTAGAGCTAAAGATAAGAAGATATAAGCATAGCTTAGAATTGGTGAGAACAATTGTGCCTATTTTAGTATTGGTATTACAGGCGTATATTCTTGGGCGTATAGCATGAATTAAGGCTTGACAAATGGGGGCAAAGCCCCCGGGGCGCAGCCGGCTCAGCGTAAGTGTCTGATCTGCGGTTATAATCGTAAATAGTTGCATTTAGGGGTTGACAATATCGCCAATAAGCGTATAATGGGGGTATACAAAGACAAAGGAGTCAATATGAAAAATGTAAGATTACAAATGAAAGTTAACAGAGCAAAAGCTATCGCTGATTTGCCTTTTGAGTTCGATCCAAAAGATACAACGCTTGGCAATGCTTCAATGACAGTTGAGCAAGGTATGGCGAAAGCTACACGATTAGCTCTTAAAGGTGTTGAAGCTAACAGCCTTAATCTTTGGCAGTTAAGAGGTGGCAAGTAATG
>ERZ891134.189-NODE-189-length-54831-cov-37.620454_pt1 | contig 54831 bp, 68 predicted proteins | sample MGYA00520888_ERZ891134 | MGnify/ENA primary metagenome ERZ891134 (study PRJEB32303, sample SAMEA104408692) | aquatic metagenome | biome: Brackish water; feature: Coastal; material: water | place: Baltic Sea | collected 2014-10-23 | depth 10 m ... | reverse complement strand
GGTTTAAAAGAAAACGTTATTGTAGGTAGATTAGTTCCAGCTGGTACTGGTTTGACAAAAATGGGATGGGATAAAGAAGCTCGAAAACAAGACGAGTTAAGAATTGAAGAATTAAAAAAACAACAATTAGAAAACCCAGCTCCTACAGAATAAGCATAAAATAAAGCTTTATTTTTCCTATTAAATATTGACTTTTAACTTTTCAATGCTAGTTTAGCGCAAATTTTGATAGTTAGAAGTAAGGTAGTATTTAACCTTAAACACTGACTGAAAAGCACCTTGATATCAAGGAACACCTTTCTTTTATCTTCAAAATATATTTATTATGCCGACGATAAGTCAATTAATTAGAAAACCTAGGGTAAAACCTATTGCAAGAAATAAAGTTCCTGCACTTGAAGGTCAACCACTTAAGCGTGGCGTATGTTTAAAAGTTTATACAACAACTCCAAAAAAACCTAACTCAGCATTAAGAAAAGTTGCACGTGTTAGACTATCTAATGGATTTGAAGTGACCGCATATATTCCAGGCGAAGGACACAATTTACAAGAACACTCCGTAGTTCTTCTTAGAGGTGGTCGAGTAAAAGATTTACCAGGAGTTCGATATCATATTTTAAGAGGAAATTTAGATACACAAGGTATCGCAGCTAGAAAAAAAAGAAGATCATTATACGGAACTAAGAAACCTAAATAAAATTTAATATGTCTAGAAAAAGAAAAGCACCAATAAGAAAAGTTTATCCAGATCCCAAGTTTAGATCTGAACTAATTTCTAAATTTATTAATTGTATTATGTATGACGGTAAAAGATCTACAGCGGAAAGAATTTTATATGATGCTTTAGAAAAAATTAAAGAAACAAATAAACAAGATCCAATCAAAACTTTTAATGAAGCGATTAGCAATGTTAAACCTAACGTAGAGTGTCGATCAAGAAGAGTTGGTGGAGCTACTTACCAAGTTCCAGTTGAAGTGAAAGCAAAAAGAGCTCAAGCTTTAGCGTTAAGATGGATCAAAGATGCCACAAGAAATAGAAAAAATAAAACAATGGCAGAAAAATTATATTACGAACTTTTAGATGCTTCACAAAACAAAGGTGCAGCAATTAAAAAAAGAGAGGATACGCATAAAATGGCAGAGTCTAATAAGGCTTTTGCTCATTTTAGATGGTAAAAATTTATGGCTGATAATACTTACACTTTAGAAAAATATAGAAACATCGGTATTATGGCTCACATCGATGCTGGTAAGACAACTACCACAGAAAGAATTTTATATTACACAGGAAAAAGTCATAAAATTGGTGAGGTACATGATGGTGCCGCTACAATGGATTGGATGGAACAGGAACAAGAAAGAGGTATCACTATTACTTCTGCGGCAACTACTTGTTTTTGGAGAGAACATAGAATTAATATTATTGATACACCTGGACACGTAGATTTTACAATTGAAGTAGAAAGATCGTTAAAAGTTTTAGATGGCGCAGTTGCTGTTTTCGATGGTGTCGCTGGAGTAGAACCACAATCAGAAACAGTTTGGAGACAAGCAGATAAATATAAAGTTCCAAGAATTTGTTTTGTCAATAAATTAGACAGAACAGGAGCGGATTTCTTTAGATGCGTTAAAATGATTAAAGAAAGACTTGGTTGTGTTCCTTTAGTATTACAATTGCCAATTGGTATAGAGTCAGACCTTCAGGGTGTTGTAGATTTAGTTAAAATGAAAGGTATCACTTGGAGAAACGAAGATTTAGGTGCAAAATTTGACATTGGCGAAATACCTGCGGATTTAAAAGATCAAGCAGCAAAATATAGACAAGAATTAGTAGAGTTAGCAGTTGAGCAAGATGAAAAATTAATGGAAGCTTATCTTGAAGGAAAAGAACCATCAGAAGCTGATTTAATGAGATGTATAAGAAAAGGAACATTAAATTTTAGTTTCGTACCGATAATCACTGGTTCAGCTTTTAAAAATAAAGGTGTTCAACCATTATTAGATGCCGTTGTCGATTATTTACCTAGCCCTAAAGACATAGGTAAAATAGAGGGTACTAAACTTGGCACAGAAGAAAAAATTGACATGATATTTGGCAACGATGAGCCTTTTACCGCTCTTGCTTTCAAAGTTGCTAACGATCCTTTCGTAGGATCTTTAACTTTCATAAGAATTTATTCAGGCAAATTAACTGCCGGTAGCTCTATTTATAATTCATCTAAAGAAAAAGTGGAAAGAATTGGAAGAATGCTTTTAATGCACGCAAATAGTCGAGAGGATATTAAAGAAGCCTCAACAGGAGATATAGTTGCATTAGCTGGATTAAAATACACAATAACAGGCCATACATTGTGCGATGAAGCCAAGCCTATCCTTTTAGAGCCAATGGAATTCCCTGACCCTGTAATTGAAATTGCAGTTGAACCCAAAACTAAAGCAGACCAAGAAAAAATGGGTGAGGCTTTAGGCAGATTAGCAAAAGAAGACCCTTCATTCAGAGTAACCTCAGATGAAGAGTCTGGACAAACAATTATTAAAGGAATGGGTGAATTACATTTAGATATCATTGTGGACAGAATGAAGCGAGAATTCAAAGTCGAAGCAAATATTGGAGCGCCTCAAGTAGCTTATAGAGAAACGATTTTAAATACTTCAGAAGTTACTTACATTCATAAAAAGCAAAGTGGTGGTGCAGGACAATTTGCAAAAGTAACTTTAAGTGTTGAACCACTTGAACCAGGAAAAGGAAGAGAAATTGAAAATAAAGTTAAAGGTGGAGCAATACCAAAAGAATTTATTCCAGGAGTAGAAAAGGGAGTTGAAGGTGTCGCAGATAGTGGAATTCTAGCTGGCTTCCCAATAATTGATTACAAAGTAACCATTCTTGATGGTTTACACCACGATGTTGACTCTAGTGTACTAGCTTTTGAAATTGCATCTAGAATGTGCTTCAAAGAAGCTTGTCAAAAAGCAACCTTAAAACTTTTAGAACCAATAATGAAAGTTGAGGTAGTAACACCTGAGGATTTTATGGGAGATGTTATAGGTGATTTAAACAGCAGAAGAGGTCAAGTTGGATCTACTGAACCACGAGGAAATGCAACAGCTATTTCAGCAACAGTTCCGTTAGCGAATATGTTTGGTTATATCAATAATTTGAGATCTGCAACACAAGGAAGAGCTCAATACACTATGCAATTTAGCCACTATGATAAAGTTCCACAAAACGTTCAAGACGAAGTAACAAAGAAATTAGCTTAAATATTATGGACAAACAAAATATAAGAATTCATCTACGTGCCTATGATAATAAAATTTTAGATTTATCTACAGAGGAAATTGTAAATACAGCTAAAAGAACGGGTGCACAGGTAAAAGGACCAATACCTTTACCAACAAGGATTGAAAAATACACAGTATTACGTTCACCACATATTGATAAAAAGAGTAGAGATCAATTTGAGTCAAGAACACATAAGAGATTAATAGATATAATAGAACCAACTCCTCAAACTGTTGAAGCGTTAATGAAATTAGATTTAGCTTCAGGTGTTGATATAGAAATTAAAATATAATTATGATGTTAGGATTATTAGGAACAAAAATTGGAATGACACGTGAATTTTTATCTAACGGTCAATCAGTTCCTGTTACAGTGATAAAAGTTGAAAAGGGTAGAGTAATGGATGTTTACACTAAAGAGTCACGTGGATATTCAGCAGTTAAAGTAGGTTTTTTTCCAATTAAAAATTCTAAGTTAACAAAGCAAATGAAAGGTTATTTTGCTAAAAAAAATACAGAGCCAAAAAAAGTTTTAAAAGAATTTAGGTTAGAAAAAGTCGACGAATACAAAGAGGGTAATGAAGTTGGTTTAGAAATTCTTAAAGATATTAAATTTGTAGATGTAAGATCTAAAACAATAGGTAAAGGTTTTGCAGGAGTTATGAAAAGATACAATTTTGGCGGACTCCGAGCTTCTCACGGTGTATCAGTTTCACATAGATCACATGGTTCGACTGGTCAAAGACAAGATCCAGGCAGAGTATTTAAAGGTAAAAAAATGGCTGGGCATATGGGTGATAAATTTAGGACAATGCTAAATCTTGAAATAATTAAATCTGATTTAGAGAATAATCTTCTATACCTAAAAGGTTCTATTCCTGGCTCAAAAAATTCTACAGTTTTATTAAGGAAATCTATTAAAGATATTAAAAAGAAAACAACACTAGAAAAAATTGAAGCAAAAGCAAAAGCAGCAGAAGCATCTAAAGGGAAAAAGAAATAATGAAATTTAATTTATTAAATATTGATGGTGGAAAATCAGAGACAATTGATGTGTCTGATAAAATAATGAACTTAAAATTTAACCACAAGTTAATTAAGTACGTTATTGATTGGCAGCTTAATCATCAAAAGCCTAGAACTGCAAAAACAAAGCAAAGAAACGAAGTTAAAGGTTCTACTAAAAAGATTTATGCTCAAAAAGGTACTGGTCAAGCTAGACATGCTAGTAGAAAAGCACCACTATTCGTTGGTGGTGGTCAAGCCCACGGACCTAAAGGTGCGGTTTACAAAATTAAAAAAATTAATAAAAAAGTAAGAAAACTTGCATTAGCGCAAACATTAGCTAAAAAAAATACAGATAAACAATTTCACATTCTCTCAGATGTTAAAAAAGAGATTAAAAAGACTAAAGAGTTCAACAAATTTTTATTAGCAAATAAATTATCTAACGCTTTGATTGTTTCAGATAAGGACTCAGAGAAGAATTTTTCAAGATCAGCAAGAAATATTAAAAATATAAAAATTATAAGTGATGATGGAGCTAATATTTACGATATGCTTAAATATACAAATGTTATCTTCACTTCGAGCTCAATTAAAAAAATTGAAAATAGGATTTTAGATGAAAAAAATTAATTCTATAGACTCTATTAGACAACCAATAATAACAGAAAAAGCTACAATCTTGTCTGAACAAAATAAAACTGTTTTTAAAGTTCATTCTGGAGCTAATAAAAAAACTATAAAAAAGAATATTGAAAAATTATTTAAAGTAACTGTTGTTAAAGTGAATATTGTTAATACGAAGACTAAAAAGAAAATTAAACAAGGTAAACTATCTACTAAACCTGGTTTCAAAAAAGCGATTATAACTCTAAAAAAAGGACAGAGCATTGATCTGTCTACTGGAATTTAATTATGGCATTAAAATCATTTAAACCTTATACAAAATCAGTTCGTGGAACAGTTTTAGTTGATAAAAGTAAACTTTGGAAAGGCGATTCCTACAAACCATTGACTGTTGGTCAACATTCTACAGGTGCAAGAAATAATTTAGGAAGAATTACTTCGAGACACAGAGGAGGTGGTCATAAGCATAAATACAGAATTATTGATTTTTATAGATCAAAAAGAAATATCAAAGGTGTAGTCGAGAGAATTGAATACGATCCAAACAGAACAGCCCATATTGCTTTAATAAAATACGAAGACAATGATATGAAATACATTCTTTGCCCACAAAATTTAAATGTTGGAGATACAGTTGAAGCTGGAAAAAATGTTGAAATTAAAGTTGGAAACTGCTTGGAGTTAAAAGATATTCCCCCAGGTAGTGCCATTCACAACATTGAATTAGTACCTAACACTGGTGGTAAACTAGCAAGATCTGCTGGTTCTTCTGCAACTCTATCAGGATTTGACGGAGATCATGCGATCATAAGATTAGGATCTGGTGAAACTAGAAAAGTTTCCCTAAATTGTATGGCAACTTTAGGTGCTGTATCAAACCCAGATCAAAAAAACATTAAATATGGAAAAGCTGGAAGATGGAGATGGAAAGGTCAAAGACCTCAATCACGAGGTGTTGTTATGAACCCTGTTGATCACCCTCATGGTGGTGGTGAAGGTAAAACATCAGGCGGTAGACATCCGGTTTCTCCTTGGGGTCAATCAGCTAAAGGACTTAAAACAAGAAAACCACAAAGAAGTGATAAATTAATTATATCAAGAAGGAAGAAGAGAAAATAATTATGGCTAGATCAGTTTGGAAAGGACCTTTTGTACATCCAAGTTTGTTGAAAAAAATTGACAAAATTAAAGCGGGTGGTGAAAAAAGACCAATTAAAACTTGGTCAAGAAATTCTACTATTATTCCTGATTTTGTAGGCCACAGTTTTTTAATCCATAACGGTAAATCTTTTATACCTATTACAGTGTCTGAAGAAATGGTTGGTCATAAATTAGGTGAGTTTGCTTCAACAAGAACTTTTAGAGGACATACGCCAGCCGACAAGAAAGCAGCAGCACCGGCTGCAGATAAGGGAGCAGATGGAAAAAAATAGCATTTCAGTTAAAGCTGTAAATAAAAACGTGCGATCAAGTACTAGAAAGATTGCATTAATTTTAGATCACATTAGAGGCAAAAAAGCTGACGTAGCGATTAGGGACTTAGAGTTTACAAGAAAAAGAATAGCTCACGATGTTAAAAAGACAGTTCAATCAGCTATTGCTAACGCAGAAAATAATTATCAGCATGATATTGACAGTCTTTACGTAAAAGAAGCATATGTTGGTAAATCTATCGTTATGAAAAGATTTAGACCACGAGCTAAGGGTAGAGCTAGTGCAATTAAAAAGCCCTTCAGTAGAATTACAATTGTGTTAGGTGAAAAAAAGGAAGTAAAAAAATAATATGGGACAAAAAATTAATCCAATTGCATTTAGACTTGGCGTAAATAGAGGATGGGATTCTATATGGTTCGCTAAGAAAAAAGAATTTGGCAAATACCTAATAGAAGATTTTAAAATTAGAAAATATATTCAAAAAAATATAACTAATTCTGGGGTTTCAGATATTATTATCGAAAGATCAGGAAAAAAATTAATTGTTTCAATCCATACTTCTAGACCTGGATTTGTAATTGGTAAAAAGGGTGCTGATATTGAAAAAATAAAAAATAATGTTTTAAAAATTTCAAAAGACAGTGAGGTAACTGTTAATATCAAAGAGATTAAGAAGCCAGAATTAAATTCTTATTTAGTTGCAGAAAATATCGCAACTCAATTAGTTAAGAGAATTGCTTATAGAAGAGCAATGAAAAGAGCTATGCAATCTGCAATAAGATTAGGTGCACTTGGAATAAAAGTTATGATTAGCGGAAGATTAGCTGGTAATGAAATTGCTAGAACTGAATGGGAAAGAGAAGGAAGCATTCCGTCTCATACGTTAAGAGCTAACATTGATTACGGTACTGCTGAAGCCTTAACCACTTATGGAATTATAGGGATCAAAGTTTGGATTTACAAAGGTCAATTATTTGAAAAAGATGTTGAACAAGAAAAAAAAGAAAGAGTAAAAAATGCTACAGCCAGTAAGAACTAAATTTAGAAAAGCTTTTAAAGGAAGAATTCATGGTAATGCTACACGTGCTACAGTATTGAATTACGGCGCTTATGGTTTAAAAGCTCTTCAACCAGAAAGAATTATTGGTAAACAAATAGAAGCTGCCAGAGTAGCCTTAACAAGATATATGAAGAGAACAGGAAGAGTGTGGACTAGAATTTTTCCAAATATACCAGTTTCAAAAAAACCTACGGAAGTAAGAATGGGTAAAGGAAAAGGAAATCCAGAATATTACGCATGTAGAGTAAAACCTGGAAGAATTATATTTGAAGTCGATGGCGTAAGTGAAGAAGTTGCAAGAGTTGCTTTATATAAAGCATCTGCAAAATTACCGATTAAAACGAAATTTATTAAGAGATAATATGGCAAAAAATAAAAAAGAAGACAAAAAATTAACTGGCGAACAAGCTGTTAAAAAAATTCAAACTTTAAAAAAGGATTTATTTAACATCAGGTTTAAAAGAATTAATGGCCAAGTAGAAAATCCTGCTCAATATAATGAGATTAAGAAAAATATTGCAAGATTATATACAACTTTAAATGCAAAGGTTTCTAAATGACTAAAAGAATTTTAAAAGGAAAAGTAGTTAGTTCTAAAAATAATAAAACTATTGTGGTTGAAGTAGTAAGAAAATTTCAACATCCGTTCTTTGGAAAAGTTATATCTAGAACGAAAAAATATCATGCTCATGATGAAAATAATAAGTTTAAAGAAGGAGATTTAGTCACAATTTCAGAATGTGCACCTATTTCGAAGAAGAAAACCTGGGAGGTTTTAGAAAAATGATACAAATACAAACTGAATTAACAGTCGCTGATAATACTGGCGCTAAAAGAGTCGAGTGTATTAAAGTTCTTGGTGGATCAAAAAGAAGATACGCTGGAGTAGGTGACTTAATCGTTATTAGTGTTAAAGACGCTATACCTAAGGGCAAAGTTAAAAAAGGTGCTGTCCACAAAGCTGTTGTAGTTAGAACAAAAAAAGAAATTTTTAGAGATGATGGGTCTAAAATACAATTTGATTCAAACGCAGTTGTTTTAACTGATGAAAAAGGGGAACCTATTGGAACTAGAATATTTGGACCAGTAACAAGAGAATTAAGAGCAAGCGGCTATACGAAAATAATTTCATTAGCACCAGAGGTAATTTAAATGAAAATTAAAAAAGGAACACAAGTTAAAGTTATTACAGGTAAAGACAAAGGAAAAACTGGAGAAATTATTGAAATTAGTAGAAAGCTTAACATGGTAAAAATTAAAGGTATAAATCTTGTTAAAAAACATCAAAAACCGACTAAAGAAAATAAAGGTGGAATAGTATCTAAAGAAAGTTTCATTCATTACTCAAACGTAAAAAATTTAGATGTAAAAAAAGAAAGTGCTAAAAAATAGACTATGATTTCAAGACTTAAAAGTATGTATGATAAAGAAATTTTGCCAAAATTGATGACAAAATTAAATTATACAAACAAACATCAGGTACCAAAGTTTACTAAAGTAGTATTAAATATTGGTCTTGGAGAAGATGCTGCTGATGCAAAAAAAGTTAAAGCATGCCAAGATGATGTCTCATCAATAGCTGGGCAAAGAGCTGTTGTTACCAAATTTAGAAAATCTATATCTAACTTTAAAACTAGAAAAGGCTATGCAGCTGGAGTTAAAGTAACTTTAAGATCAACGAAAATGTACGAATTTATTGATCGATTGGTCAACATAGCTTTACCTCGAATTAAAGATTTTAGAGGCTTGGAATCAAGCGGCATTGATAAGTTTGGTAATTATTCGTTTGGTATTAAAGAGCACATTATTTTTCCAGAAATAAATTTTGATAAAGTCGATAAAATAAGAGGAATGGATATAACCCTTGTAACTACAAGTAAAAATAAAGAAGCAACTATGGAATTATTAAAAGAATTTAATTTTCCAATAAAAACACAAAAGAAAAACTAACATGGCAAAAACTAGCGCAATACAAAAAAATTTAAAAAGAATAAAATTAGTTGAAAAATTTTCAAAAAAAAGAGCGGCCTTGAAAAAAATCATTAAAAATAAAAAATTACCTCTATCAGATAGATTTACTGCTCAATTAAAACTAAACAAACTTCCTAAAAACTCTGCGAAAATAAGAGTAGTAAATAGATGTGAGATCACAGGAAGACCTCATGGAGTTTATAGAAAATTAAGAATATCAAGAATAGCACTAAGAGAGATGGCTTCAACAGGAAAAATTCCTGGTATGACCAAATCTAGCTGGTAAGGAAAAAATATGACAATTATGGATCCTATAGGAGATATGTTTACAAGAATAAGAAATGGTCAACTTCGATCATTGTCTAAAGTTGAGATTCCTTCTTCAACATTTAGATTAAAAATTTTAGAAGTTTTAAAAAATGAAGGTTTTATTACAAACTTTTACATTGAAAAAAAAGAAAACAACAAAGCAAACCTCATTGTGGATTTAAAGTATTATGAGGGAATGCCAGTTATTAAAGAGATTAAGCGAGTATCAAAACCTGGTAGACGTGTTTACTCCAGAGCCACAAGTATCCCAAGAATTCAAAATGGTTTGGGTTTAGCAATAATTTCTACTAACAAAGGTGTAATGTCAGATATTGAAGCGAGAAAAAATAATATCGGTGGTGAGATAATTTGTAGGGTATTTTAATGTCTAAAATAGGAAAAAAAAATATAATGGTCCCTAAAGATGCTTCAGTCAAATCTGAAGGTGGGGTTATTACTATTTCAGGTCCAAAAGGGTCTAAAACATTAACCATAAATGATAAAATTTTTTCAGCTAAATTAAATGAGAAAAATGAATTTAATATCAATCCATTAAAAAAAGATTTAGATAAAAAAACTGCTTTAATGTGGGGAACTTATAGAAGCTTGATTAATAATGCAGTTATAGGCGTTAGCCAAGGCCATCAAAAAATTTTGGACATAACAGGAGTAGGCTTTAGAGCTAATTTAAAAGGTGACGTATTAAATCTACAATTAGGTTTTAGTCACGATATTAACTTTAAGATACCAAAAGAAGTAAAAATGACAGTTGAAAAAATGACGATTATTACTATCACAGGCGTTGATAAAGAACTTGTGTCAAAAGTAGCTTCAGATATTAAAGCTCTTAAACCAGTGGAACCATACAAGGGTAAAGGAATTAGAGAGAGAAACCAATTTGTTTTAAGAAAAGAAGGTAAGAAAAAATAATATGAAAAAATTAAATAATACTTTGAAACGTCAATTAAGAAATAGAAAAAAGTTAAAAAGTGTTTCTTACGAAAGATATAGAATATCTGTTTTTAAATCACTTAAAAATATTTCAGCTCAAATAATTGACGACAAAGAGAAAAAAACATTGGTTTCTGCATCTTCTATAGAAAAAGAAATTAAAGCAAACAAGAAGAAAAAAATTGAAACATCTGCTTTGTTAGGTGAGATATTAGCTAAAAGGGCAGCTGAAAAAAAAATTACAAAAGTATACTTTGATCGTGGTGCTTATAAATATCACGGTAGAATTAAAACTTTTGCTGACTCACTAAGAAAAAATGGATTGGAGTTTTAAATGGCTGATTTTCAAAAGAAAGACTCAGATATAAAAGAACGGTTAGTTGCTATTAATAGAATTACCAAAGTTGTTAAAGGCGGTAGAAGATTTGGATTTGCAGCTTTAGTTGTAGTGGGCAATCAAAAAGGTACGATTGGCATAGGACAAGGTAAGTCAAAACAAGTTCCAGATGCAATTAGAAAAGCAACAGAAGATGCAAAAAGAAATCAAATTAAAATTTCCTTAAAAGATGGAAAAACACTGCATCATGACGTTAAAGGAAGAAACGGTTCAGGAAAAGTTTTACTAAGAAGTGCACCCGCTGGTACAGGAATAATTGCTGGTGGTCCAATACGAGCAGTTTGTGACGTGCTTGGCATTCAGGATATTGTTGCAAAATCAATTGGTTCAGCAAATCCACACAATGTAGTAAAAGCTTCAGTAAATGCTTTACTTTCACAGGCTTCTCCAAAACTTTTATCTGCAATGAGAGGTAAAAAAATATCCGAAATAGTTTCTAAAAGAGAGAATTCAAAATGAAATTAAATAATTTAGTTAAAACAAATGAAAAAAAGATTAGACCTGGTAGAGGTATTGGTTCAGGCAAAGGAAAAACGTCTGGAAGAGGTATCAAAGGTCAAAAATCAAGAAGAGGTGTAGCGATAAAAGCCTTTGAGGGTGGACAAACTCCTCTTTATAGAAGATTACCTAAAAGAGGTTTTAAATCTTTTGCTATAAAAGATACAGCTATTATTAATTTATCAAATTTACAAAAATTTTATGACGCAAAAAAATTAGATGGAGCAACTCCAATAAATTTGAAACTTCTTCAAGAAAAGAAAATCATTAATAAGAAATATATTAAGTTAAAAATATTAGGTGATGGTGAATTAACAAATAAAGTTGATATAACTGCTCATTTTGTCTCAAAACAAGCTCAAGCTAAAATCGAAAAAGCCGGCGGAACACTTAATATACTTAAAAAATAGAAAGTATAATGTCTAACGAAAATTTTACTCAAGGTGCCTTTGCAAAAGCAAATGATTTAAGAAGTAGAATTTTTTTTACAATCTTCATTTTAATAATTTATAGATTGGGTACATATGTTCCATTAGCAGGTATTGACCCTCAAGCCTTGACACAAGTTATGAGTACTAGCCAACAAGGCTTACTTGGAATGTTCAATGTATTTTCAGGAGGTGCTGTAACAAGGATGGCGATATTTGCACTAGGTATAATGCCCTATATTTCTGCATCAATTATAATTCAATTACTCACTGGTGTTTCTGATTATTTTAAAAATTTAAAAGAACAAGGTGAGATTGGTAGAAAAAAAATAACACAATTAACTCGTTACGGAACGGTTCTAATAGCAATTCTTCAAGGATATGGTGTCAGTGTTGGTTTAGAAAATGCCGGAACTTTAGTTTTAGATCCCGGTATGAAATTTAGATTAATAACCACTATTTCTTTAGTGGCAGGTACTACTTTTTTAATGTGGTTAGGGGAACAAATAACACTTAGAGGCGTGGGGAATGGAATATCACTTATAATTTTTTCAGGTATAGTTGCAGAGATACCAAGAGCATTAGCGTCGACATTTGAGTTAGGTAGAACAGGTGCTTTATCTGCTACAATGATTATTTTAATTTTCATTTTAGTTATCTTTACGGTTTTATTCATTGTCTTTTTTGAGAGAGCTATGAGAAAAATTTTAATTAACTATCCAAAAAGACAAATGGGAAATAAAATTTATGGTGGTGAGTCATCACACTTACCTTTAAAAATCAATACAGCTGGAGTAATACCTGCAATTTTTGCCTCAGCGTTATTATTGTTACCTGTAACGCTTACAAATTTTGGATTTTCTAATTCAGATACTTTTTTAAATATTTCTTCAATGTTCACTCAAGGCCAACCACTTTATATGCTGCTATATGCATCTGGAATTATATTTTTTTCTTTTTTTTATACGTCAATTGTATTTAACCCAAAAGAAACTGCAGAAAATTTAAGAAAATATGGTGGCTATATACCTGGTATACGTCCTGGCGAAAGATCAGCAGAATATATTGAGACAATTTTAATAAGATTAACAACTATTGGATCTTTATATTTAACTTTTGTTTGTTTATTACCAGAGTTTTTGATTTCAAAATACCCAATACCTTTTTATTTAGGTGGTACATCTATTTTAATCGTTGTTGTAGTTGCTATGGATACTGTTACTCAAGTTCAAACAAGATTAATGAGTTCGCAGTATGAATCTTTAATTAAGAAAACAAAATTCGGCAAATAATAAAATGAATATTATTATTTTTGGTCCTCCAGGTGCAGGAAAGGGTACACAATCTAGTTACATAGTTAAAAAATTTAATCTTTTTCAACTCTCGACAGGAGATCTTTTAAGAGAGGAGATTAATAAAAAAACAGATTTAGGTAATAAAATTAGTTCTATAGTTAATTCAGGTGCTTTAGTTTCAGATGAAATAATAAATAGATTAATTGAGAATGTTGTCGCTAATGATAAATATAAAAATCGTTTAATTTTCGATGGCTATCCAAGAAATATAACTCAGGCTGAAAATTTAACTAAACTATTAGCTAAATATAATCAGAAAATTTCTATTGTAATAAGATTGAAGGTTTCTTTAGATATTATAAAGAAAAGAATTACCGGTAGAATGGTTTGCTCAGTTTGTGGCAATACATATAATGAATTTTTTAACCCACCTAAAGTTGATACAATTTGTTGCAAAGGTAAAAACTTAACAAAAAGAACAGACGACAACGTTGAAGTTGCTGTTAAACGATATGAAACTTATGAAAAGTCTACTGAACCAGTTATTAATTTTTATGAAAAATTAAAATTAGTGAAAGAGATTAACGGAGAAGATAAAATAGAGAGTATTTATAGCAAAATCGATCAATTTTTGAGCGTTATAGAGGGTTGACTTTGTATAATTACGCCATATAAATACGCATTTAAACATATACCCAAAAAACTATGGCCCGAATAGCCGGAATTAACATTCCTCAAAATAAAATTGTAAGCATTGGTCTGACTTACATTCACGGTATTGGATTGCATTCGTCAAAACAGATTTGTAATAAATTAAATATACCTCTGGATGTTAGAGTTAATAATTTAACAGAAGATCAAGTTTTAAAAATTACCGAATATATAAATGCCAATCATAAAGTTGAAGGTGATTTGAGAAGAGAAGTTTCTTTAAATATTAAAAGATTAGTAGATTTAGTTACTTACAGAGGAACTAGACATAAAAAAAAATTACCAGTTCGTGGGCAAAGAACCCATAGCAATGCCAGAACAAGAAAAGGAAAAGCTATAGCTATTGCAGGAAAAAAACTAACTCCACTTAAAAAATAGATAAATATGAATAAAAAAGTTGAAGACAATAAAGACATTAAAACTGAACCAGTTAAAGCTGAAAAGGTTTCTGGAAAAGTATCTACGTTTAAAAAAAAGAAAAAAGTTAAAAGGAATATAACTTCAGGAATAGCTTACGTGTATTCAACTTTTAATAATACAATTATTTCAATCGCAGATGAAAGTGGAAATGTCATAGCATGGTCATCAGCCGGAGCAAAAGGATTTAAAGGTTCAAGAAAATCAACTCCTTATGCTGCTCAAGTTGCAGCAGATGATGTGGGAGGAAAAGCTTATGAACAAGGTTTAAGAACATTAACTGTAGAAGTTAAAGGCCCTGGTTCAGGAAGAGAAACTGCTTTAAGAGCATTTCAGTCTAAAGGATTTAAGATTACATCAATTAAAGACACAACACCTATGCCTCACAATGGTACTAGGCCACCTAAAAGAAGGAGAGTATAAATAATGCAAGCCGCAAGTAATATCATAGACAAAAATTGGAAAGCTTTAATTAAACCTAATAAGTTAGAAATAAAAAGTAATGATGATAAATCTACAGCAACTGTTGTTGCTGAACCTTTAGAAAAAGGTTTTGGTCAGACTTTAGGTAATGCTTTAAGAAGAATTTTACTTTCATCTATTCAAGGTGCTGCTGTTACAGCCATTCAAATAGATGGAGTTTTACATGAGTTCTCATCTATTAAAGGTGTTAGAGAAGATGTAACCGATATAGTTTTAAACGTTAAAAATTTAGCTATCAGATCATCAGTTAATTCGCCAAAAAAAATTATTTTAGATGTTAAAGGACCTAAAGAAGTAAAAGCTAAAGATATTACTTTGTCTCCAGAAATAGAAATTTTAAACCCAGAGCAAGTTATTTGTAATTTAGATGAAAAAACTAATTTTCACATGGAATTAATTGTGAATACGGGTAAAGGCTACGTTCCTTCTACTAAAAATAAAGGAGAAGACAGTCCACTTGGTTTAATAGCTGTAGATTCATTATTTAGTCCAGTGAAAAAAGTTTCTTATACTGTAGACAATACTAGAGCAGGTAGCGGTTTTGATTATGACAAATTAGTGATGAATATTGAAACTAATGGGACTGTTAATGCAGAAGATGCAATTGCTTACGCAGCTCGTATTTTTCAAGATCAATTAGCTATGTTTGTTAATTTTGATGACCCTCAAGAAGTTGTTAAAGAGGTTAAATCAGCAGAACCAGAATTTAACAAAAATCTATTAAAGCGTGTTGAAGAACTTGAGCTTTCAGTTAGATCAATGAATTGTTTAAAAAATGACAATATTATTTACATTGGTGATTTGGTTCAAAAAACTGAGCCAGAAATGCTAAGAACACCAAATTTTGGTAGAAAATCATTAAACGAAATTAAAGAAGTTCTAAGCACAATGTCTTTATATTTAGGAATGGAGATTCCTAATTGGCCACCAGACAACATTGCTGAAATGTCTAAAAAATTAGAGGAAAATAACTATTAATCAATGAGACACAATTTAGGTTACAGAAAATTAAATAGAACTCCAGAGCATAGAAAAGCTTTATTTAAAAATATGCTTAACTCTTTGATTAAATATGAGCAAATAACTACTACTTTGCCTAAAGCTAAAGAACTTAAGCCGCTTATTGATAAAGTAATTACAATAGGAAAAAAAAATAATTTAAGTAATAAAAAAAGATTATTTTCAAAACTTCAAGACAAAAGCTCTGTAGTAAAAGTTTTCGATGTATTATCTGCAAGATACCAAAAAAGAAATGGTGGGTACTCAAGAGTTTTAAAAGCTGGTTACAGATATGGTGATGATGCACCAATGGCTGTTATCGAGCTAGTTGATAGAGATGTAGAGGCGAAAAAAGTAGATAAACCAAAAAAAGTAGAAACGGCTGAAAAAGATCAACAAGCAAAAGTAGCCACTAAATAAAACTCCATTTTTTAATGATTAAAAAGTTTCAAGTCACAAGAGACTTTCACGATGCTCGTTTTGATAAATGGTTCAAAAGAAATGTTCTTGATATACCACAGGGATTAATTGAAAAAATAATCAGAAAAAACCAAGTTAAAGTAAATAATAAAAAAACTAAAAGTTCGTATCGAATTCAAGAAAATGACATTGTAGAGGTATTCAACATTGAAAAACTTGAAGAGTCAAAAAAGAAAATTATCACTCAATATATTCCATCAATTTCTGAAAAAGCTAAATATGATGATTTTATTATAGAAGATAATGACAATTTTGTTGTTATAAATAAACCCTCCGGTATTCCCGTTCAATCTGGCACCAAATCCTTTAAAAATATAATCGATACATTGAGAAAGACAAAATATTTTGAAAACGCTAAACCATTTATTGTCCATAGGTTAGATAAGGATACTTCTGGCATATTAATTGTTGCTAAGAATAGAGAGTATGCGCAACTTTTTACTTCATTATTTAGATTAAGAAAAATACACAAAACTTATTTGGCAATAGTTTATGGGGAAATTCCAAAAGGCACTAAGATTTTAGAGGATGAATTAATCTTGTATGAAAACGACAAAAAAATAATTCAAAAAGCACTCTCTTATCTAAAATTGTTAAAAACGAATAGTCAATATTCCTTGCTAGAATTGAGGCCTATAACAGGTAGGAAACATCAACTAAGAAAACAACTTTATAACCTTGGTAATCCTATTATTGGTGACGATAAATATTTTTTTAAAAATAGAGGTGTGTATATAAAGAGTAAATATTTAATGCTTCATGCTTATGAAATTAAATTTATGATTAATGATGTTAAGTACAATTTTTCTGCACCTTTAAATGAAAATTTTAGCGAATTTTTAAATAAAAAAAACTTAAATATTTTTTAAATTCTTCATAAAAATTTCTTTTAATTTTAAATTTAAATTCTTAATTATGGGTTTTCCTTCATTTTTTACTGAAGTAACTTTTTTATTATCAAGTCCACATGGGATAATTTTAGAGTAGGGCGCTAAATTATTGTTAATGTTTATTGAAAAACCGTGGTATGCGATCCAATTTGTTACTCTAATACCTATTGCAGCAATTTTTTTATTATTAACCCAGATACCAATATTGTCTTTGTCTGAGTGAGCAGAGATATTAAAAAATTCTAAAAATTCAATAATTATTTTTTCAACTTGATTGATTAAATTTCTTATATCTTTTTTTCTCTTATTAAGATTTAAAACAAAATAAACTACTTTTTGTCCTGGATTATGGAGAGTGATTTTTCCACCACGATTTGTTTTAACAATTTTAATTGATTTATCTAATATTTCCTCATCTTTTGCTCGAATTCCACCTGTAAAAGTAATAGGATGTTCTAAAATCCACAATAATTCATTACCTTGAGAATTTTTTAGTGATTCAACTCGTTTATTAAGTGCATTCATCGCTTTAGCGTAAGAAACCTTATTTTTGCTAATTTTAATTTCTAAACTCATTTTAAATTGAATTTTAACACTAGATAAACTAATAGTCTCACAAATAATGTAATAGGTATTTTTATGAGTTTAGTTAAATCAATCGGAAATAAAAAAGTCAATTTTGATTTTAACAAAAATTTTATTACAATTTTTAGTGACAAAATTAACAATAGCGACATTCAATTTATAAACCAAACGCTAAAAGATTTACATCCCTCAGATGTAGCTAATTTAATTGAAAACTTATCATACGATACAAGAGTTAAATTAATAGAAATTGAGTCATTTAATATTGCTCCTGAGATTTTTATAGAATTAAATGAGTCAATCCAAGGAGAGGTACTAAAATTATTATCCATTAACTCTATAGCTAATATTATAAAAAGATTAGAGTCTGATGATGCTGTGTCAATTTTAGAGAATATAGAGATTGAGAAAAAAAATTTAATTTTAGATAAATTACCACCAAAAGATAGATTTCTTTTAGAAGAGGGCCTTAGCTATCCTGAAGATTCCGCCGCAAGGATTATGCAAAGAGAATTTACAGCTATTCCTAGTGACTGGACTGTAGGACAAACAATAGACTATCTACGAGAGAGCAATGATTTACCACAAGAATTCCTAGAAATATTTATTGTAGATAACGACTTTAAACCTATAGGAATAGTTCCATCTTCAAGAGTTTTAAGAACACCAAGAGAATTTAAAATGAACAGTATAATGAGAGAAATGCCAGTATTAATTTCTGTTAATATGGACAAAGAAGAAGTTGGACATACATTTGAAAATTATAACTTAGTATCAGCAGGTGTCGTTAACAAAAACAACAAGCTTGTAGGGATGATTACAGCTGATGATGTTGTAACGGTTGTTCAAGAAGAAGCGGAAGAGGATGTTTTAAGATTAGCAGGGGTAGGTGATGAGGAAATTACAGATACAGTATTTGTTAAAACAAAAAGAAGATTTAATTGGTTACTAATTAATTTAGCTACGGCTTTACTTGCTTCTTGGGTTATTAGTATATTTGGTGCGGAAATAGAAAAAGTTGTGGCCCTAGCATTTCTTATGCCAATCGTTGCATCTATGGGAGGAAACGCTGGAATGCAGACGTTAGCAGTTACAATTAGAGCTATAGCTACTAAAGAATTGTCTAGTAGTAATATTAATCAAATTATTGGAAAAGAATTTTTTATAGGCGTATTAAATGGAATAATTTTCGCTGTCATAACAGCTGTAGTTGTTCACTTATGGTTTAAACAAATTGATTTATCAATAATCATTGCAGCTTCAATGGTGTTAAATATGATTGTAGCTGGTTTATTTGGCATCTTAATACCTGTTACACTAAAAAAAATGAACATTGACCCTGCTTTGGCTTCCAGTGTTTTTGTTACAACAGTTACAGATGTAATTGGTTTTTTGTCTTTTCTAGGAATTGGCTCTTTGATGTTTTTATAAGTTATCAATTAGTCTTACGTCATTTAAATAATAAGCAATAAAAATATTTAATTTGTTTTTTATTCTTTTTACTATTTTAAATTTTTTAAAGCTAACAGCTTCAATATAATCAATTTTTTTAGCACCTAATAAATAAATTTTTTTAATAATTTCCTTTTTTTGGTTTTTAATCAATTTTTTAATTAATTCTTTTTTATTATTATGTAAAAAATAACTTATTTTAGAAGCAATTTTTAGATCTTTTCGATTTAACCTTAGGTTTCTAGAAGATAATGCAATACCTGTGTTTGAACGTAAAGTTTTACACGGAACAACTATTGTCTTTATTTTATTTTTAATTATGTGCATTTGAATTAAAATTAATTGTTGAAGATCTTTTTCTCCTAAAAATAAGTATTTTGGTTTTATAATTTCTAAAAATCTATTAACTACATTGATGACCCCTTTAAAATGTCCCGGTCTAAATTTGCCACATAATTCTTTTGAAAATTTATGCAAATAAATAGGCGTTACTGGTTTAAATGAATAAATATCTTTGTTGTCAGGCAAATATAAAAATTTTATATTTTCTTTTTCCAATATTTTAATATCTTTATTTATATTTCTTGGATATTTTTTGTAATCCTTTTTTGAATTAAATTGTTTAGGATTAACAAATATTGATACTAATATATTTTTAGATTTTTTTTTGGCTTCTTTGATCAAACTTATATGACCTCGGTGAAGAGTTCCCATTGTTGGAACAAAGGCTAGATTCTTGATTTGTGAAATATGTTTTATTAAATTTTTTTTATTTTTAAATATTTTCATTTGTAATAATTGTTATTTAAAAGTAAAAGATGTTTATGTTAAGACAAGCTATAATACCATTAGCTGGTTTAGGTACAAGACTTTTGCCACTCTCAAGCGTAATGCCTAAAGAGTTATTACCAATAAATGGAAAACCAAACTTAGAATATTTACTTGAAGAATGTATTCAAGCAGGAATTAAAGAATTTATTTTTATTATATCCAAAAATAAAGAAGCTATTAAAAAATACTTTTTTAATGATGATTTTTACAAAAAAATTTTAAAAAAAAAAAAAAATAAAAAAATTTTTGAAGCATATAAACGCATCAAAAAATATCAGAAAATGATAAAATTTGTATATCAAAATAATCCCAAAGGTACTGGAGACGCTATCTTAAAATGTAAGAAATTTATTAAGTCTTCACATTTTGCAATGTTGTTTCCAGATGATTTAATAATAAAAAGAAATTGCACGAGAGAAATGATAAAATTACACAATAGAACAAACGGTTCAGTAATCTCATCAAAAAAAGTAAATAAAAAAGATGTTTCACGATACGGAATTCTTTCAATTAAAAATAAAAAAAAGAATTATTTTCAAATAAAGGATGTCGTTGAAAAACCCAGCATTAATAAATCACCATCTAATTATGCTATTATTGGTAGATATATTCTTCCCAGAAAAATATTAATAAAACTAAAAAATTTAAAACCTGGTCAAGGTGGTGAGGTTCATATAACTGATGCAATTAAGCAGCTTATTGACGATGGTGAAAAATTTTATGCCAATATTTTTAAAGGCAAATATTTAGACTGTGGCACTCTCAGCGGGTATATTAAATCCGGTATAGAAATATCTAAGGATCAAAAATGAAACTTTGCATGATAGGCACTGGCTATGTTGGTTTAGTAAGCGGAACTTGTTTTGCTGATATTGGTCATACAGTTTATTGCGTAGATAAAGATGTAGCAAAAATTGAAAAATTAAATAGTTCTCAATCACCAATTTATGAACCCGGATTGGACGAACTGATTAAAGAAAATTATAAAGCTAGTAGATTATTTTTTACCTCTAACTTATCAGAAGCTGTTAATAAAAGTGATATTATTTTTATTTGTGTTGGTACTCCAAATAAAAGAAAATCTTTGTCAGTTGACCTTAAATTTGTTTATCAAGCAGTAAAAGATATAAAAAAAGTTAGCAAAGGAAAAAAAATTATTGTTACCAAGTCTACAGTGCCTGTTGGTACTGGTGATCAAATTGAAAAAATTTTAAAAAATAGTAAAAAATTTACGGTTGTTTCAAATCCTGAGTTTTTAAGAGAAGGAGAGGCTATAAGAGATTTTAAATACCCTGACAGAATAGTTATAGGCTCTAACTCGTCCTCAATTTTCAAAACGATGAAAAATTTATATTCTCCTCTAATTAACAAGGGGTCTAAATTTTTTACAACGAATAGAAGAGGTGCAGAATTAATAAAATATGCTGCCAATGCATTTTTGGCCACTAAGATTACATATATTAACGAGATAGCTAATTTATGTGAAAAAATTAATGTTAACGTTGAAGACGTATCGCTAGGTATTGGTAGTGATCTTCGAATTGGCAGTCGTTTTTTGAGAGCAGGACCTTCTTATGGTGGCTCTTGTTTTCCTAAGGATACCAAAGGTCTAATTTCTATTGGTGAAAAAGAAAAAGTAGATTTATCAATAGTAAAATCAGTAGTTAAATCTAATGAAAATAGAAAGAAATTAATTCTAAACAAAATAAGTAAAATTTTAAAAAATAAGATCAAAAATAAAAAAGTTTCAATTTTAGGAGTAACATTTAAGCCAAACACAGATGATATGAGAGACTCAATGAGTCTTAAAATCATTCCATATTTGATTAAAAAGGGCGCTATAGTTTCATACTACGATCCAACAGGCGAAAAAAAAGAATTTGAAAATTTATCAAATTGTAATTTTTATATGAATATAAATGATGCTGTTAAAAACGCTGATTTAATTATTTTACACACTGAATGGGACGAATTTAAATCACTAAATTTTAATTCCTTGATTAAAAAAAAGAAAACTTCTTTGTATGATTTAAGAAATCTCTTAAATACTGCAGATATTAAAGTTAAAAATTTAGAATATTTCTCTATTGGAAGACCAAAAATTAATTAATTTCAAAAATAGACTCAATTTCAACTGCAGCACCCAAAGGCAAAGAGTTAACACTTACTGCAGCTCTTGCATGCTTACCTTTTTCACCAAAAACATTTACAATTAATTCTGATGCTGCATTTATAACTTTTGGCTGGTCCAAAAAATTATCTGTTGAGTTAACATAGCCATTTATTTTTATGCAACTTTTAACTTTTTCTAGATCACCGTCACAAGCAGATTTAAGCTGCGATATTATATTTATTGCACAAGCTTTAGCTGCTTCTTGACCTTGTTCTAAAGATAATTCACTCCCAACTTTACCTTTAATTAAATTTCCATTTTGATCAAAAGAAACTTGTCCAGAAATGTAAACTAATTTATTAACAATTCTAAAAGCAACATAAGCCCCAACTGGTTTTGGAGACTTTGGTATTTCAATATTTAATTGTTTAATTTTTTCTTCTACTGACATTATTTTTTAAGTTTTTCTTTAACCCAGTCAGTTAATTTAGAGTCTGTATTGAGTTTATTTATAATTTTTTTTGATCCATCTTTAGCTTTATTACCTATACATTTGGCATATTCGATCGAATCTTTACTTAGCTTTTTTGAACCATCTAGGTCTGAACATTTTTCCTCAGAATAAGAAAGATTATTTAAAAAAAATACGCTTAAGATTATAGCAACTAATTTTTTCATTTACGTTTGCCTTTCTTTTTAGTTTTATCATATTCTCTTCTTTTCTCTATTAGGATTAATGCATCATCCATTGTGATTTCTGATGGGTCTTTTTCTTCAGGTATTGTAGCATTTAATGATTTGTATTTTATATAAGGTCCGTATTGACCTTTCATTATTTTTACAGGTTTTTTATCTTCCGGGTGTTCACCAAGATCTTTAATAACAGAAGACGACATTCGACCAGGTTTAGCCTCTGCAATTAGAGTTATTGCCCTATTTAGACCAATAGAAAATATTTCATCAACATTTTCTATTCGAGCTGACTTGTTTTCTGATTTCAAATATGGGCCAAATCTTCCAACGTTTAAGATAATATCTTTACCTGTCTCAGGGTTTTGACCTAAAGTTCGTGGTAAAGAACATAAAAAATTTGCTTTATCTAAATTAACATCATCAATATTTAAGCCTTTAGGTATAGATACATTCTTTACATTATTATCTAATATTTTTTTTCTTCCTTTTTTCTTTTTAATTTCTGTATTAGCTTCAATTTCTTTTTCATATTGCAGGTATGGTCCAAACCTACCATTTTTTAAAAAAATATCTTTGCCAAATTGATTTTGTCCAATAAGTTTTGGCTCAGCTAAGTTTGATTGAGCAGCAGCTTTCGATTTTGATAATGGACGAGTAAATTTGCACTCGGGATAATTTGAACAACCGATAAATGCACCTCCTCTAAAACTATTTTTTAAACTAAGAATACCATCTGAACAAATTTTGCATTTTCGATCAATATGATTATCTTTATCAATATCAAAAATTAATTCACCAAGACTTTCATTTAATAAATCTAAAACCTCTCTTGTTCTTTTTTCTTTGACCGAAGTAACATTTGCATAAAAGTCCTTCCAGAAATTTTCAAGAACTTTATCCCATTTTACATTTCCACTAGTAATATCATCTAATTGATTTTCAAGGTCTGCTGTAAAATTATAATCAACATATTTAGTAAATAATTTTTCAAGAAATGCTGATATTAATTTTCCTCTATCTGTCGGGTGAAATCTTTTATTTATTTGTTCCACATAATTTCTTGTAGATAAAACAGAAATAATGCTCGCATATGTTGATGGCCTTCCAATACCTAGCTCTTCCATTTTTTTTACTAAACTTGCTTCAGAATACCGAGGAGGCGGATCAGTGAAATGTTGTTCATCATTTAACTTTAAAATATTGACATTTTCACCAACTTTGCACTCGGGTAAAATATTCTTTATGTCATCATCAGTATCTGGAACTTCATAAACTTTTAAAAATCCATCAAATTTAACTATTGAACCGTTCGCTCTAAAATTTATTTTTCCATCAGAGGATGAAATAATTATGCTATTTCTATAAAATTCAGCTGGATTCATTTGAGATGATAAAGCTCTAGACCAGATTAACTCATAAAGTTTAAATTGATCAGCATTAACATATTTCTTAATGTCGTTTGGTTTTCTATTAATATTTGTTGGCCTGATAGCTTCATGAGCCTCTTGAGCATTTTTTGCCTTTTTACCCTCATAAGTATTAATGGTTTCAGGAAGATATTCTTTGCCGTATTCACCTTTAATCAATTCTCTAAATTCACTAATAGCTTCTTGTGATATTTGTGTTCCATCTGTCCTCATGTAGGTAATAAGACCTGTTGTTTCTCCCTCTATATCAATACCTTGATAAAGCCTTTGGGCGATTTGCATTGTTCGAGAAGCACCAAAACCAAATTTTCCTGAAGCCGTTTGTTGTAATGTTGATGTAGTAAAAGGAGCTAATGGATTTCTTTTATGAACCTTTGAATTGATATCCTTAACTGTAAATTTACTTTTGTTAATAATTTCTATTGCTTTATTGATCTCGGCTTTATTTTTAAAAGTAAATCTTTCAATTTTTTCTCCTTCAAAAAGACTTAATTTAGATAAAATATTTTTATTATCTAAATTTGTAAACTCTGAAGAGAGAGTCCAATATTCTTCTGGTTTAAATAATTCAATTTCATGTTCTCTTTCAGTAATTAATTTTAAAGCTACAGATTGGACTCTACCAGCAGATTTAGATCCAGGAAGTTTCGTCCAAAGAATAGGAGAAATATTAAATCCAACAAGATAATCCAATGCTCTTCTAGCCAAATATGCTTCAACCAAAGGGATTTCAATTTGTCTTGGATTTTCTATTGCTTTTAGTATTGCATTTTTTGTTATTTCATTAAAAACAACTCTTTCTAAAATTTTATCTTTTAATTTTTTTTTTGAACTTAAATATTCTTTAACATGCCATGCAATAGCTTCACCTTCACGATCAGGATCGGTAGCTAATATAATCTTATCAGATACGTCTACGGCATCGGTTATTTCTTTAAGATATTTTTTTGAAAAAGAGTCTATTTCCCATTGCATTTCAAAATTTTTTTCAGGATCAACAGATCCATTTTTTGATGGCAAATCTCTAATATGACCATAACTAGCTAAAACTAAATAATCTTTCCCTAGATATTTATTTATTGTTTTGGCTTTCGCAGGGCTTTCAACTATAACTAAATTCATTAGAGTACTTACTTTCAGATCTAAATACATTTGTCAAATAGATCTAAATTCGAAATATAAAAAAGCTAATTATTATTTGATTTTATTTTCAGTTTTATTTTTTAACCTTAAGATATTTTCTCTATGAGTAAAAATAACAATTATTAAAACAACAAAATAAAATAGTGATTGATTAAAATTATTTAACCAAAGAGAAAATAAAAATACCATTAGCGACGCAATAAGAGAGGATAGGGAAGAATATTTGAATATTATTAACATAACTAGCCAAGTTGTAATAAAAATTATTGTGAGCTTGTAAGATAAAGCTATTAAAATTCCCAGATATACAGCTATACCTTTCCCACCCTTAAATTTAAGCCACACAGGAAAGATATGAGCTAAGAAACACATTAACGATGCAATCAATATATGTTCAGGAAAAAAATTGAGAGTGATTAATATGGTTACGTATCCTTTTAAACAGTCTAAAATTAAAGTTAGGAAACCTAGAGACTTTTTTCCGGTTCTAAATGCATTAGTTGCTCCAATGTTTCCAGAACCTATGTTCCTTAAATCTTTGTTAAGAAATAATTTTGTTAAAATCAAACCATAGGGAACTGAACCTATTAAATAGGAATATAAAATTACGTAGCCAATCTCTATGTTCACAATTATTTATAGACTAAATTTCCGTTCAAAAAAGTCATAATAACTTTTCCTTGAAGTTTTCTGTCTTCAATCGCTGTATTTTTTGATTTGGATTTAAGATCATCTGCTTTAACAACCCATGGTTTATTTAGATCAAATATACATATATCTGCATCATTACCTGTTTTTAAAGATCCTTTATTTATCTTCAAAATTTTAGCTGGATTAATAGTTAAGGTTTCGATTATTTTTTTTAATGGCAAAGATTCATTGTGATACATTTCTAATGCTAAAGATAAAAGTGTTTCGACACCTATAGATCCAGTAGCAGCTTGTGCAAAAGGAAGTCTTTTTGACTCTTCGTCTTCAGGCGTATGATCTGAAACGATTACATCTATCAACCCAGATTTTACACCATTAACTAATGCAATTCTATCATCTTCAGATCGTAGGGGAGGCGATAGTTTTAAAAAAGTTTTAAAATCTCCTATATCATTTTCATTTAAAGATAAGTTATTAATTGAAACTCCAACTGTAAATTTTTTTCCAATTTCTTTATTTTGTTTTATAACCTCAAGCGACTCTTTAGATGAAATTTGGTTTACATGATATCTGCAAGGAAATTCATTGAGTAGTGAAAGGTCTCTCTCTAGAATAATCTTTTCGGCTATATAAGATATTCCTTCTAACCCAAGTCTTGTAGAAACTTCACCTTCATTAATGCATCCATTTTTTGATAATTCCAAATCTTCTGCGTGTTGCATGATTAACACGCCAAGATCAGCAGCATAATTCATAATTTTAGACATAGTTTCAGTATTTTGAACCGTTTTGATTACATCAGTAAATCCTATAATCCCTTTTGCAGACAACAAACCAAATTCAGTCATTTGATTTCCCGATAATTCTCTAGTTAGTGTTGCACAAGGATATAAGTTTACTGAGGATTTATCACGACCTCTTCTAATTATAAAATCAACCATAGACACATTATCAATCAAAGGTTTAGTGTTAGGCATTGTGACAATTGAAGTAACACCACCTGCTAGCGCAGCATTACTCAAGGTTCTGAAATTTTCTTTATATTCATAACCTGGCTCACCCACAAAAGCTTTCATATCAACTATTCCAGGTATTAAAATATTATCTTTAATATCAATAACTTCAGCATTAGATGATGCGTCAGATCTTTTAACATTTTTACCAATAGATTTAATTTTCCCTTTTTCATCAATTATCAAAGAACCTTTCTCATCTAAATTTTGAGAGGGATCGATAATGTGAGCATTAATTAAAATTTTTTCTGTCATTTTATTTACAATAAATTTTTAAACAGGCCATACGAACCGCCACACCTAATTCGACCTGTTCTTTTACAAGGCTTACGTTAATATCGTCTGCTAATTTGGTATCAATCTCCACACCTCTATTCATAGGACCCGGATGCATTATTAAAGCATCCTTGCTTGCAAATTTTAATTTTTCTGGAGTTAATCCATAAAATTCGTAATACTCTCTTTTAGATGGAAGAAAAGTTCCTTGCATTCTTTCATTTTGCAGTCTCAACATCATTACTATATCGCAATTATCTAAACCTTTTTTCATATCGGTAAAACTTTTTACACCTAGTTTCTCAATACCAATTGGCATTAAAGTTTTTGGTGCTATGACGTTTACTTCTGCTCCTAGCATAGTCATTAAATAAATATTAGATCGCGCCACTCTTGAATGAAGTATGTCTCCGCAAATCGCAATTTTTAAACCTTCAATTTTTCCTTTTCTATTAATTATTGTTAAAGCATCTAATAAAGCTTGAGTTGGATGTTCTCTTCTGCCATCACCAGCATTAATCACTGTACAATTAACTTTTTGAGATAATAGATTGGGAGCACCAGAGTCTTGATGTCTTATGACAATTATATCTGGGTGCATTGCATTTAATGTCATCGCGGTATCCATTAAAGTTTCACCTTTTTTTAATGCTGAGTTTGCGACGTTCATAGTCATAACGTCTGCACCAAGTCTTTTTCCTGCTAAGTCAAAAGAACTTTGAGTTCTTGTTGATGGTTCAAAAAAAAGATTAATTTGAGTTTTTCCTCTCAAAATATCCAATTTTTTTGAATTACTACGATTTAATTTTATAAATTCTTTAGCTTCCTCTAAAATATGTTTGGCTTCAAGAATAGATAGATTTTGTATACCTAAAAGATGTTTTGGTTGATTTTTAATAGCTGACGTATTTTTTATTACTGCCATTAAAATCAACTCTATAGGCCTTTTGTATTATGATATCAAGTATTTTCTCTCTTAATATAATCCAGTGCACCTTGTAAAATAAAAGCAGCTGAATTTTCATCTAATTTACTTATTTTTTTTGAAGAATTTATATCTAATTCAGACGATATATTGAAAGCACCACGACTTGAAAGTCTCTCATCCCACATAGTGATAGGAATAGTAATATTTTTTGATAAATTTATAGCCAAGTCTTTTGCAGATTGTGAAGATTCGCTTGGTGACCCATCTAAATTTATTGGATTGCCGATTATTATTCCTTTTATATCATTTTCAAGAATGATCTTATTTAAATTATTTAACAAATCTGAAAATTTGTTTTTAATAATAGTCGTGTAAGGTGTAGCAATTATTTTATTTTCATCAGATATAGCAACCCCAATTCTTTTTTTACCCGGATCAATACCTAATAATCTAGATTTTTTACCGATTTTTTTTTCAAACTCTTCAATATCTAACATGATTATGTTATATTTTATGATAATAATCCCCTAAAAGAACAATAGAACACAAATGTCTATAGATAAAGATAAAATTATTCATACTAGTAAGTTAGCAAGAATTTCTCTTGAGGAAAAAAAAGTTGATAGTTTATCAAAGGATTTATCAAATATTTTTAATTTTATAGAAAAACTTAATAAAATAAAAACTGATGATGTTAAACCCTTAACATCTATATTAGATCATAGCTTAAGGGCTAGAGACGATCAAGTAACAGATGGCTCAATTAGAGAAAAAGTTTTAGGTAATGCTCCAAATAAAAATGAAGAATTCTTTATAGTTCCAAAAGTAATAGAATAAATGTCAGAATTAACTAACAAAAGCTTAACTGAATTAGTCAGTTTAATTAAAACAAAAGAACTAAAATCTGAGGATATTACTAAAGATTTTATTGATAATTGTAACAAGGGAGAAAAGCTAAATGCTTTTGTCACAAATGCTTTTGATCATGCTTTAGACAAAGCAAAAAATTTTGATAAAAATCCAAATTTAGATTGTCTTTTGCCAGGAATACCTCTAGCTGTTAAAGATCTTTTTTGTACAGAGGGTGTGAGAACCACAGCTGGAAGCAAAATGCTTGAAAACTTTATTCCAAATTATGAGTCAACAGTAACAAATAATTTATGGTCCGAAGGTGCTTTTTTGTTAGGCAAACTCAATTGTGATGAATTTGCAATGGGTTCTTCTAATGAAACGAGTTATTTTGGAAATGTAATTAATCCATTAAAAGATAATGTAGTTCCTGGTGGCTCCTCTGGTGGCTCTGCAGCTGCAGTATGTGCAAATCTAACGCCTGCAACAATTGGGACTGACACAGGTGGATCTATAAGACAACCTGCCTCTTTCACAGGAACTGTAGGATTAAAACCAACATATGGATTATGTTCTAGATGGGGTATTGTTGCTTTTGCTTCTTCATTGGATCAGGCAGGACCAATGACAAAGAATGTTTCAGATTGTGCTTTAATGTTAGAAGCTATGGTTGGATTTGATCCTAAAGACTCGACTTCCATTAATAAAAAAAAAGAAAATTACTCAAAAAACTTATCAAAAGATATTAAAGGTTTAAAAATAGGCATACCTAAAGAATACAGAGTTGATGGAATGCCATCTCAAATTGAAGAATTATGGGATAAAGGAAAAAAAATTCTAAAAGAGGAGGGAGCAGAGATTATAGACATTTCTTTACCTCATACAGAGTACGCTTTACCAACATATTATATAGTGGCACCTGCAGAAGCATCTTCTAACTTAGCTAGGTACGATGGGGTAAAATATGGATTTAGATCTTCCAAAGGAGCAAACCTGATAGAGATGTACGAAAATACTAGATCTGAAGGTTTTGGAGATGAAGTTAAAAGAAGAATTTTAATTGGTACTTATGTTTTATCTTCTGGATATTACGATGCTTATTACCTTAAAGCGCAAAAAGTTAGGCAATTAATAAAAAGAGATTTTGATCAATCTTTCAAAAATGTAGATGCAATTTTAACCCCATCAACACCAAGCTCTGCCTTTCAAATTGGTGAAAAAAAAGATGACCCTATTTCAATGTATTTGAACGATGTTTTTACAGTGCCAGTAAATCTTGCGGGTGTTCCTGCGATTTCAATTCCAGCAGGATTAGATAAAAATAAGTTACCACTTGGTTTACAATTAATTGGTAAACCTTTAGCAGAACAGACTCTGCTTAATATTGCTTACTCTATGGAAGATAAAATTAATTTTAAATTAGATTTAAATAAATGGTGGGAGAATTAGTGGATAAAGATAATTCAAAATATTTAATTAAAGGTAAACAGTCTAATTGGGAAGTAGTTATTGGGTTAGAAGTTCACGCACAAGTTTCATCTAATTCTAAATTATTTTCAGGTTCCGCAACTAAATTTGGAGCTGAGCCAAATACACAAGTAAGTTTAGTAGATTCAGCTTTTCCAGGTATGCTACCTGTTATTAACCAATATTGTATAGAACAAGCGGTTAAAACTGGTCTTGGATTTAATGCAAAAATTAATTCGTATTCAGTATTTGATAGAAAAAATTATTTTTATGCAGATCTACCCCAAGGATATCAAATTTCACAATACAAAAATCCTATAGTGGGTGAAGGTGAAATTATCTTAGACTTACCTTCTGGTACTAAAAAAATTGGAATAGAAAGATTACATTTAGAACAAGATGCTGGAAAAAGTATTCATGATATTGATCCGAGCAACACTTTTGTCGATCTGAATAGATCAGGAATAGCCTTAATGGAAATTGTTAGTAAACCAGATTTAAGATCACCTGATGAAGTTAATGCTTACATTAAAAAACTAAGATCAATTATGCGGTATCTAGGAACTTGCGATGGTAATATGCAAGAAGGTTCATTAAGGGCAGACGTTAATGTTTCTGTAAGAAAAGAAGGTGATATTAATTTAGGAACAAGATGTGAGATTAAAAATGTAAATTCTATCAAATTTATGCAAATGGCTATTGATTATGAAGCTAAGCGACAAGTTGAATTATTAGAAAATGGCAAGTCAATTGACCAAGAGACAAGACTATTTGATACAAAAAAAAATGAAACAAGATCAATGAGATCGAAGGAAGATGCTCATGATTATAGGTATTTTCCTGATCCAGATTTGTTACCGTTAAAATTATCCGAAGATTTTATTAATAAAATAAAAAAAAACATACCTGAACTTCCAGATGAAAAGAAAAAAAGATTTATTGAAAAATTTAATTTAACTCCATACGAAGCAACTATTTTAGTTTCTGACATAGAAACTTCAAAATATTTTGAAGAAGTTGTAAAAGACTCAGACGTAAAATTAGCTGCTAATTGGATTATCGGTGAATTATTTGCTTTGCTTAACGAAAAAAACTTAGAGATTACTCAAAGCCCTATAAGTGCAAGGAATTTATCTAAATTAATAAATTTAATTAAAGACGGAACAATATCAGGTAAAATAGCAAAAACACTTTTTGAGTTAATGCTTGATGGAGACAAAGATCCAGAAATTCTCGTTGAAGAAAAAGGGTTAAAGCAAAAAAGCGATCCTAAAGAATTAGAAAATTTAATTGATGGTGTAATTAAGGATAACCCTGATAAAGTTGCAGAATATAAATCAGGGAAAGTTAAATTATTTGGATTTTTTGTTGGTCAGGTAATGAAAGTTTCAAATGGGACTGCCAACCCACAATTGGTTAATGAGATTTTGAAGAAAAAACTATAGTGATGGGTATTGATCTAAAAATAACTGATCAAATACAGGATTATATAAACACTCAAGGATTAAAACTTCATCCAGTTCAGTCAGAAATAATAGAATATAATAAAAAACTAGGTAACGACACTAGAATGCAAATTTCTATCAACCAAGCTAATTTTTTATATTTGTTAATAAAAGTTTCTGGAATTCTTAAAATTTTAGAAATTGGAACATTTACTGGTTTTAGCTCTCTTTCCATGGCATTAGCTTTACCAGAGGATGGTTTGATTATAACCCTGGATAAGAATAAACAAACAAACGAAATAGCCAAAAATTTTTTTCTAAAAGCTAAACAAGATAAAAAAATTAAAACGATAGTTAAGCCAGCCGAAGAGTCTCTTGAAGAATTAAAAAATCAGTTATTTGATCTGATATTCATTGATGCAGACAAGCTTAACTATAAGAAATATTATGACAAATCTTTAGAATTATTAAAGAAAAGTGGCTTGATCGTAATCGACAATGTTTTATGGCATGGCGAAATAGTAGATGAAAAAATTAATGATAAGTTCACAATTTCATTAAGAGAATTTAATCAATATATCGCAAATGACAAAAGAGTAGAAAAAGTCATCATACCGTTAGGTGATGGAATGACTATATGTAGAAAATTATAATGTTTGACGTTTTTGGTTTTTACAAATTTATTAAAATATCTTCTTTAGAAAAGAAAAAAATTATTTTACAAAAATTTTTAATTCAAAAAAAAGTTAGAGGAACAATAATACTTTCACCAGAAGGTATTAATGGAACTATAGCCGGAAATAAGAAAAATATTAATTCTGTAATTCATAAACTAAAAAAAAACTTAAACTTTAATGAATTTAATAGCCACAACTTATCAAAAAGTAGTTTTCAACCTTTTCATAGACCAAAAGTTAAAGTTAAAAAAGAAGTTGTACCAATGAACTTTCCTCTTACAGATAAAAAAAGAGCAAATTCTAATCATGTAGAACCATCCAAATGGAATGATCTAATTAAGAATAAAAATACTTTAGTATTAGATTCTAGAAAGCCATTTGAATATAAAGTTGGTACTTTCAAAAGATCCATAAATCCTGATGTTGATAATTTTAGAGAATTTCCAAAATTTTTAACTAAATTAAAAAAAGATAAACCCATTGCAATGTTTTGTACTGGTGGAATTAGATGTGAAAAAGCATCAGTTTTTCTTGAACAAAAAGGTTTTAAAAATGTTTATCAATTAAAAGGTGGAATTTTAAATTATCTAAAAAAAATAAAAAAAGAAAAAAGTTTATGGAAAGGTGAGTGTTTTGTATTTGACAACAGAATAAGCGTTCAACACGGACTAAAAGTTGGTAATTTTTCAATGTGTAGTGGATGCCGTACTCCAATTTCATTAAAAGATAAAAAATCAAAAAAATTTGAGGAGGGTGTTTCTTGTCCTAATTGCTATGATAAATTGACTAATGCACAAAAAGAAAGATTTAGGATGCGTCAAAAACAAATACTTCTTGCTAAGCAGTCTGGAAAAAAGCATATATTCCAAAAAGAATTTAAATAAGGAAAATATTTGTCTACCTCATTAAGATTAACAAAAGATCCGATTTGGTATTTATTAAAAAAAGTCACCATACCTGCAAGTGTAGGCTCATTATTTCAAACTTTTTACAATCTTGTTGATACCTGGTTTGCTGGAAAAATATCTCCAGAGGCCATAAGTGCAATAGCCAAATCTTTTCCGCTATATTTTATAATAATTGCTATTGGAGTAGGAGTAGGAGCTTCTACAAACTCTTTAATAGGTAATTCGATAGGATCAAAAAAAGTTAAAGTTGCTTCTTTATATGTATCTCAATCAATAGTTTTTGCGGTTTTTATTTCAATCTTAGTTACTCTATTCGGTTTAAATACATCAGATTTTTTTCTTTCAGTTATGGGGTCTAATGCCGAAAGCATAGCATTAACAAGAGAATATTTAGACATTATTTTTTATGGAACTATCATTGTAATGGTTCAAATATCCCTTAACGGCACATTAAATGCACAGGGTGACACAAAAAGCTATCGTAACGTGTTAATTGTAAGTTTCTTCTTAAATATTTTTCTAAATCCATTATTCATATTTGGTTATGGCTTTGTACCTGCTTTTGGAATTTCGGGACTTGCGATCGCTACGGTTATTTCACAATTGCTGGGTTTGATTTATCTGATTTATAAAGTAAACGCTTGTGCTTTAAAAAAATATTTAACATTAGAATGTTACATTCCAAAATTTAAATTAATTCATGAATTAGCAACCCAAGCTTTTCCAATAATGTTTAGTATGTTGTTTATAGGAATTGGTATATTTAATATTTTATATTTTATTGGTAAATTTGGTGATTTGGCAACAGCTGGATATGGTGCAGCTCTAAGGATTGAACAAGTTTTTTTACTTCCTGTCATAGGATTAAATACAGCAGTTTTATCTATTGGAGGTCAAAATTTTGGAGCAAAAAAAATTGATCGTATAAAAGAACTTTATTCAAAAGCTCTATTGTTTGGTTCTACTTTTATGTCAGTAGCTGGAGTTATTATTTATACAAATTCAATTTTTTTAGTTTCATTATTCACAGACGATCCTGTTGCAATTAAACATGGATCTATCTATCTGCAAATAGCTGCATTGATAGGGCCAGTGTATCCTGTTTTTTTTATTTCATCAGCAATTTTTCAAGCTATTAAAAAACCGATTTATAGTTTGTATATGAGTATTTTAAGACTTACCGCAATTCCATTCCTAGCTTTATGGTATGTTATTAATATCAAAGGTGGAGAGTATGCTGATATCTTTTATACTATACTTGTAACAAATTGGGTTATGGGAATATTAGTAGTATTATTTATTGCTAAATTATTTAAAACTAATTTTAGAAATTAATTATTAGAGTCTTTTTTTAAATTCTTTTCTAATTTTCTTACGAAATATGAAACTATTAGAATAAGAGCTAAATATTCTAATATTAAAAAGGTATAAATTTCCAAAGGCCTATAAGTTGTCACCACCAATTCATTTGCTTTTCTAGTTAAATCTGCGATTCCAATGATTGATACTAAAGATGACATTTTCAAAACATATACAAATTGATTTCCTAATGCCGGCAATATGTTTTTAACTGCTTGCGGAAGAATTATTAGCCTTAATCTTGCAAAAAAAGTTAGTCCTAAAGAACTCCCTGCTTCCCATTGTGGTTTTTTGATCGAATTTATACCAGCTCTAAAGATTTCAGCCTGAAAGGCACTTTCACTAATAGTTAAAGCTATAATACCAGAAACAAATGGAGAAAAACTGACCCCAGATATTATTGGTAATCCATAATAAATCCAAAGTATCAAAACCAATAAAGGAATAGCCCTAATTATCTCAACATAAACAATATTAAAATAAGATAAGAATTTATTTTTTGATAGAGACGTTAAAGCAACCAATAGACCAATTATCATTGCTAATATTATAGAAATTACAGATATATAAATTGTAATTGATATTCCGCTTATTAAAAATTTTAGATTTGTTAATCCTTCTATGTAACTAGGATTTAATATATCCCAGCCCCATTCATAATTAGAGCTGCATCCCTGTAAGATAAAAAAAAGTATAAAATATTTTATTGGTTTCACAAAATATTTATATTTGTTAATTGAAAATGTTTAAACGTAAATTATAAGCTTTTTAAATTATATTTAGCTAAAAGATTAGTAAAAAAACCAGAAGTTTTTTTATCATTAATCCATTTGCTTACGTAATCATTCCATTCTTTATCATCTTTACTTACCATCATAGCTAAAAAGGCTGGATTTTTTTCTCCATCCTGAACTATAGCTAATTCTGGATAAGTGATTACTAATTTATTTGCTTCTGTAGAACTTGTTATATTTCCATCAGCTCTTCCAGCAAGTACTTCTTGAAAGTCTCTTGCAGGTGCTTCTACTGATTTTAATTTTGATTTAGGAAAAAATTCTTTTGCTTTCTCTTCTTGTGAAGTTCCAAGAGTAGTAGCGATAGTAACATCTTTATTATTCAGCGAGTCCCATGTTGAAAATTTTTTTAAATTCTTTTTGAGCACTAAAGGTACCGTGCCATACTTGTAATACGTTTCTGTAAAACCAGCTACTTCAGCTCTTTTATCTGTTTTAGTAACACTTGTTGAAATATCATATCTGTCAGCTGTAATTCCTGAAACTATTGTTTTCCAATCAGTAGGTACAAACTTAACTTTAACACCCATATCTTTTGCCAATTCATTCATTACATCGATATCAAAACCCTTATAGCTATTTGTTGCTGGATCTTTAACAGACATCGGATCCCAGTCTCCTGTAGTCCCAACTCTTAACTCTTTATTTTTTAAGATTGTTTGTAATTTTGACTCGGCTTGAGCTGTTACTGTTAGTAACAAAACTAGAAATAAACTTGTAATTATTTTTTTCACTTCTTACTTTTTTACATTTTTAGAGTTTTATGTCTCTAGTTAATTCGTCTCACTTATAATTTTAATTTTATTTGACTTTATAAATTTATAAAGTATAAAAAAGAACAAAACAAGAACATTATGAAACTAACTATACCTTTTTATCTGCATAAAGTAGGAGCTGGATTTCCTTCACCAGCAACAGATTATATTGAAGATGATTTAGATCTAAATACACATCTTATAACCAATGCTCCAGCAACTTTTGTTATTCGAGTGCAAGGTAAATCAATGCAAGAAGTTGGCATTTATGATGGCGATCTTTTGATTGTAGACAAAAGCATAAGTCCAAAAAATTTTTCAACTGTAATAGCTAATGTGAACGAAGAATTAGTTGTAAAGAGTCTCATTAAAGAAAAAGGATTGAGCTATTTAACATCAGGCTCAAAAAATATTCTTGAAAAAATTAATCTTGAAGAAAATCCAGAAGTTATAATTTGGGGAGTGGTAACTTATGTCATACACAAATTACAGTAAAAAAAATAATATTGCACTTATAGACTGCAATTCATTTTATGTTTCTTGTGAAAGATTATTTAATCCTAAAATAATTAATAAGCCTGTAGTTGTTCTTTCTAATAATGATGGATGTGTAATATCTAGGTCAAGTGAAGCAAAAAAATTAGGAATTAAAATGGGTGAACCTTATTTTAAAGTAAAAGATTTAGTTACAAAAAATAATGTACATATTTTTTCATCAAACTACGCTTTGTACGGCGATATCTCTAGACGAGTTATGAAAATATTAAAAGAGTTTTCGGATAAAATGGAAATATATTCTATTGATGAAGCTTTTATAGATTTGTCATTTATAGAAAATGAACGGCTTGAAGATTATGGGAAAGAAATAAGGGAAAGAATTTTAAAATGGACAGGAATACCCACTAGTATTGGAATTTCAAATACAAAAACATTATGTAAGATAGCTAATCATGTAGCTAAAAAAAAACAAACAGGCGTAACTTTTTTAAATAAAGATATAGATAAAATATTAGAGACTTTTCCTATCTCTGATGTTTGGGGAGTTGGCAGGCAAATATCAAAACTTTATATTAAAAATGGAATTGATACTGCTTTAAAATTAAAAAATATTTCAAACACATGGGTAAAAAAAAATACAAATGTATTAGGAGCAAAAACAGTTATGGAGTTAAGAGGTATTCCTTGTATAGATTTAGAAGTACATCAACCTAAAAGAAAAAGTTGTTGTGTATCAAGATCTTTTGGAAAAAAAATAGAGAGCATTGAAAATTTAAAAGAGTCTATAACAACACATTGTTTAACTGCTGCAGAAAAAATTAGAGCCGATGGTCAATTAACAAAAAATATTACTGTGTTTATTAGAACTAGTCCTTTTGATAAATATAGAAAATATTATTCAAACTCAGCAAGTATAGATTTACCTATTGCCACTAATAACAGCTTAGAGTTAGTAAAAAATGCTATAGAGGGACTTAAAACTATATATAAATATGGTTATTTTTACCAAAAAGCAGGGGTTATTTTAAACAATTTAGTAGAAGCCAAAGATGAGGAATTTAATTTGCTCACACCTCTCTTGGAAACAAAATCAAAATCTTTAATGAAGGCAATTGATTCAACAAACATTAAATATGGAAGAAACTCTATCAGTATAGCTCAAGCAGGTTTTAAGAAAAGTTGGAAAATGAGGAGAGAGCATTATTCATTTATAGACACAGCATCATTTGATTCATTGCCAGTTTTAAAATTATAAGTTATAAAATTATTAAATCAGATTCTGGGGTGCTTAACAGCTGAGAACATACCCAATGAACCTGTTGTGTAATTACAACGAAGGGAGAAAATGAAAGAAATTTATATAAATCAATCAACCACAATAATAATTCTAATTATTACAGCTATAGTTTTTGCTGTAATTGGAATTTTATATTCTAAAAAGAATAATTCATTGAATGAATACTTAAACGCAAATAGATCAGTAAAAAGTTCATCTTTAACAGCATCGTTAATAGCTTCATGTTTTGGAGTATGGATTTTAATTGGGCCAGCAGAAGCTGCAACATGGGGCGGGGTAGGTGCTATTTTAGGTTATGCTTTTGGTCAAGCAACTCCATTTTTAGCTTTTTATTTTTTTGGAAAAAGACTTAGAAAAATTATGCCAAACGGTAATAGCTTAACACAATTTGTATATTTAAGATTTGGCTCAAAAGTATTTAATTTAGTTTTATTTTTAACAATATTTTACATGATTGTATATCTTACTGCTGAGGTCACAGCAGTAGCTAAGGTTTTAAAAACTATTTCAGGTATCCCACTATGGCAGACAGCTTTAGTTATTTTAATTTCAACGCTTAGCTATACTTTATATGGTGGTTTAAAAGTTTCTATATTTACAGATAAAATTCAGTTCATCATCATAATATTTTTTTTAATACTCTCTCTTTTTTACATTTTTAATTTAGACAGTAATTCTTTTAGATTTGATGATTTGAAAAAAAACTCTGCTTATCTATTGAGTACAAATTATTATTACGGGTACACGTCTGGAATAACATTCTTTATTGCTGTATTTGCTACAAATTTATTTGATCAAGGAATTTGGCAAAGGGTTTATGCAGCAAAATCAATTAATGATCTAAGAGTAGGATTTATTTCTTCTTTTATAATAGTTATTCCTTTTATCTTTATCTTGGGATTTTTAGGACTAGTTGCAGTAAGCACAGGCAAACTAAATGATCCAAGTACTATATTTTTTTCACTCCTTTTAGATCAATCAAATTCGATTGATACATTATTCTTAGTTGGAATTCTTATTTTGGTACTAGTCTTAGTTATTAGTTCAATGGATACATTGATCAATGCAATATCAAGTTTAATAACGGTTGAAAGTAGAAAATTTATTAAATTAAAAAAAAATGATTATTTAAGATTATCTAAATTAATCATTATATTTCTATCTCTAATAATTTTTTACACAGCATCACAAGGAAACAGTGTTTTATTTATGTTTTTATTTGCCGATTTACTGTGTTGTGCAGCTGCAATTCCTGTTTTTTACGGGCTGTATTCAAAAAAACTTTCAAGTAAAATCACATTTACATCAATCTTAATGGGACTCATTTTTGGTTTGGCTTTTTTTCCAGATCAATCTTTTCAAAAAAGTTTAGTTGTGGGAAATCTAATTGATGTAGAATTTTTTCCTACTTGGTTCTCTACTGCATTATTGTTTTGGTCATTTATTTTTGCACTTTTAGTTCCATTATTAATAATTAAATTTTCAAAAAATAACGATAATTTTAATTACTTGAGTTTAAAAAAAGTACAGGATGTAACGAAGTAGTTATTCTTTTCTAAGTTCGTTTATGTAGATACTCACAGCTATCCATATAACAATAAAGCTTATTAATTTGTGAATATCTAATGTCTCACCATAGTAAAAAATACCTAATATAAACTGAGCTGTTGGCGTTAAAAAGAAAATCATGCTAGCCGCTCCAATACCCACTAATTCAAAACCCCTAGAGTACAAATAAAGAGGTATCAAAGTCATTGGACCTGCCCATAACAGTAGAAAAGATATGCTAATGTTTTGAAAAGAAAAAATATTTAAATTTTGTTCTACAAGATAATAAAATACTACTATCGCAAATGGTGAAAGAAGAAGTGTTTCAATTAATAGACCTATATCAGTATCAACATTTATTTTTTTTCTAATTAAGCCATAAAGACTAAAGGTAATAGCGACCGTTAATCCAATCCAAGGCAAAGTTTGATAATGAATAATTAAATAAATAATTGAAAAAAAAACTAAAAGTACAGATAAGATTTTATTTCTATTATATTTTTCTTTTAAAAAAATAACTCCGAAGAAAACACTTAAAATAGGAAAAATATAGTACCCTAAACTAGCATCGATTAGTCTATCAACTGATATTGCATAAAGCCAGGTAAGCCAATTTGTCATCACTAAAAAACCTGAAACGAGCAGCAGAAAAAGTAATTTTTTATTATTTATAATTTTAAAAAAGATGTTCCATTTAGATAAGAAAAATGTTGTTATTATTAACAAAAGTGCTGTCCAGATAGTTCTATGAACTACTAATTCTATCGGATTTACAAAAGATAGGCTTTTAAAATAAAAAACGCCAAGAACGCCCCACCATAAAGAAGCAACAACAGTTAATACAGATCCTTTTAGATAATCAGCTTTCATACTTTATTCTGAGTCTATGTATCATTTTTTATAAAATTTAATTGAAAAATATTAAGACTCGAAAATTTATTCTTGTCTGTTATATTAATTAAACGGAAGATTAATTTACCCAGATTTTTCTTTCATGATAGCAAGTGGATAAGGAAGCGTGGGTGAGCTGGTTTAAACCAACGGGTTGCTAACTCGTCGTACGTAGCAATATGTACCAAGAGTTCGAATCTCTTCGCTTCCGCCACTTATTTTCTAAAAAAACTATCTAAATTATTTGGAGAATTATTTAATACTATTTTGTATACGTTAATATTTTCCATCACTCTCTGCACATAATTTCTAGTCTCTCTAAATCTAATCAATTCTATCCAGTCCACAAAATTTATTTCACCTCTATTAGGATCTCCATATCTTTTTATCCAAGACTTAATTCTATTTGGACCAGCATTATACGCTCCTATAGCATAAGGGAAAACACCATCGTAATCTTCAAGCAGTCCATTAAAATAATAAGTTCCTAGTTTTATATTATAATCTGGATCATTAGTTAGAAGGCTCTTGCTGTAAGTCGTGTTCAAACTCTTTGCAACAATCTTTGCAGTATTAGGCATAATTTGCATTAGTCCTTGTGCACCCACGTAACTATTCGCTCTTGCATCAAACTCACTCTCCTGTCTTATGATTGCGTGAACTAAATGAGGAGGGGGCATTACCTTATTATTAATTATTTCAGGTATATTAATTGTTGGATAATTATAGGTATGTATATATCTTTTTTCATAAGAGGCATCTTTTGCAATTTGTATTGCATAATCATATCTACCAACATCTGTAGCAAGTTTTGCAGCTAATACTTCACTACCATTTTCAACATTTAAAGTAGCAAGATGTTTAATTATATCTTTACTAAACTCTGTTTTATCCAATTCAAACAACAATTTAACTAAATTGATTAGTTTATTTTTATTAAATTCTTTTTCGTAATTTTCTTTTACTTTGAATTCTTCATTTAATTTAAATTCATCCCCAGCATTAATTTTGATAAATGCCAGCTGCCCATAATAAGTATTTGTAAATTTAGCAGCAGCTTTATAATAAAAGGTAGACTTGTCTTTATTACCAGCTTTTTCATATGCATAAGCTAACCAATAAGCACCTCGTGATGAACTGATCGGATAGCTGACATTATTATAAAAATTTTCAAAATGCTTGATAGCAACATCTGGTTTGTTTAGAAAACTTACGCTAAGCCATCCTGAAATCCATTCAGCATCTGCATAATCAGCTCCACTTTGTAAATGATGATTGCTAGCAACTTCATAGGCATCAGAATATTTCTTTTCGTAAATTAAATCTCTGGTTATGTTTTCTCTAAGATTCCACCACTTTTCTGGATACACTAAAGTTTCTTCTCCATGAAATTTTCTTAATATTTCAAGTGAGCCTTCCAATCTATTCCTTCGTGTTCGCCAAGCCAGACGATTATATTCTAGTCCTAAGTCATTAATTAAATCTTCTGGAACATCTGATATCGCTTTATCTACGCCATAAGAATTGGTCATAAGAATAAATCTAGCATTGTAGAGAGCTCGTTCCTTTTTAGGTAGATAAACAAGCATTCTCTTTAAATCCCAATATTGATTGTCCCAAGCAAGATAATCAGCTCGAGAGAGATGATCTTTTGTAGTTAAAAACTTATTAAATTTATTTTTATAATATTTTAGATCGTTTGAAGATAAATCAGCATTTATCCAACCATCTTTGATGTAATTTTCTGCTAGCTCGGTATTACCAAGCTCAAGATAAGCCTCTCCAAGTTTTATTTTTCCCGTACCGCTTAATGGTTCATTTTCGTTAAACCAATTGATGATAACTCGAGGACTCGAATTTTTAATTATAATTTTATGTTCTGCTAAATACTTTAACCTTCCAATTCTTGGATAATCTGAATTTCTTGAAATAAAATTTTGATAGTCATTAAAAGTTGCTTGGTTGCCAGACTCTAACAGATACAACCATGTAACTAAATTTTTAAACTCTTTATTTTTTACCTTTTCAGTTAAAGAAATTGCATTATTCCATTTACCTTTTTTGATTAAATTAAAAATTTCTTTTGCATTAGAAAAATCTTTTTCATCAAGAATTTCAGATTTACTCGCTATCTTAGAGTTTGAAGGAATAAAACTTAATGGTTTTTTTATAGGTAGTAAAAATGTATTTTCTGATTTTACAACTTCTACAACTTTATTTTGTGTATTAGTTTCAACATTCTTAATTTCTTTATTTTCACTAATTTCTTTAGATTTAACAGGTTCTATATTTTGCAAAGTAATTGTTTTATTTAAAGATGGTTTTTTAGGAGGTATATTGAAATTAAAATCATTATTTGATTTTTCCTCTATTTTGGTAGTTTTGATTAGTTTTGATTTTTTTTCTGTTAAATTTTCTTTTGGTGAATTAATTGTATCTAATTTTTTCTTTGGAAATATAAATTCGTGTTTATTTGAATAAACATTATTGATTGAAAAGAGCAGTATTAAAACAATAAATGGTAGTAGTAGACTATTCTTTTGATAATGCATATTGTATAAAAGGTTAAAAAATTAATTATATTATTTTATTATATGTTTAAAGGATCAATTGTAGCTCTTATAACCCCATTCAAAAATGATAAATTAGATGAAAAAAACTATATTGATCTAATTCATTATCATCTTAAAAATGGAACACATGGAATTGTTCCTGGTGGAACGACTGGTGAATCACCAACTTTATCTCACGATGAACATAAAAAAATTATAAATTTATCAATTAAGGAATGTAAAGGAAAAATACCTGTAATTGCTGGCACTGGATCAAATTCAACTGCAGAAGCAATTGAACTATCAAAATTTGCAGATAAAGCTGGAGCAGATGCTCTTTTAATCGTGACACCGTATTACAACAAACCAACTCAAGAAGGTTTGTATCAACATTATAAAAAAATTAATGATAACGTTGGTATACCAATTATTATTTATAATATTCCTTCAAGATCTGTAATTGATATGAGCGTAGAAACAATGACTAGGCTTTTTGAATTAAAAAATATTGTTGGCGTAAAAGATGCAACAGGTGATTTAAACAGAGCTGATCAACAACTTAAAGCAATGGGTAAAGATTTCATTATGTTGACTGGTGAAGATGGAAATGCTTTAGAATTTAACAAAAGAGGAGGGAAAGGCTGTATAAGCGTAACTGCAAATATTGCCGCTAAACTGTGTTCAGAACTTCAAGAACTATCTTTATCTGGTTCAGCAGACTCTCTAAGTAAGGCAGAAACTATCAATAATTTACTTATGCCTTTAAACAAAGCTTTATTTATCGAGAGCAATCCTTCACCAGTTAAGTATGCCGCATCATTATTAAATTTATCTCCAGATGATGTCAGATTACCATTAGTAAAAATTAAAGAGTCTACAAAAGAAGAAGTCAAAAAAGCACTACAGCACGCAAAATTAATTTAATGAAACAAAAAACTTCTCCTGGACAAAAAATTATTTGTCTAAATCGGAAAGCAAGTTTTAATTATTTTTTTCATGAGCTATTAGAGGCTGGAATTGCTTTGAAAGGATCAGAAGTTAAATCTTTAAGAGAAGGGAAGGCTAGTATAGCAGACTCATACGCTGTAGATAAAAATGGTGAGATATTTTTAATCAATTCTCACATACCTTTGTATAAACAATCTAGTTACAATAATCATGACCCAAAAGACGATAGAAAGCTTTTATTAAAAAGAAAAGAAATCAACAAATTGATTGGAAGAATGAACCAAGATGGTCTTACATTAGTTCCTACAAAATTATATTTTTTAAAAGGAAAAGCCAAAGTTCAAATTGCAGTAGCAAAGGGAAAAAAATTATATGACAAGAGACAGGTCAAAAAGAAAAGAGATTGGAATAGAGAACAAAGAAGAGTTTTAAGTAATTCAAAAAAATGATTTACATAAATATTGGTTCTAATTTAAATTCAAGGAATGGTGATAGATTATTTAATATTCATAAAACAATAGAATTAATTGAAATTGAAAAAATTAAGATAAAAAAAAAATCTCATATTTATGAAACTCCTTCCTATCCAAATGAAAAGAATCCAAAATTTTTAAATTTGTGTTTAGAAATCGATACACAAATTGAACCACAATCTTTAATCAAAAAATTTAAATTAATTGAAAAAAAACTTAATAGAGTTAAAGGAATTAAAAATAGCCCAAGAACTTGTGATATTGATCTAATTGATTACAAGGGACAAATGCTAAATTTAAAAGAAGTATCAATACCTCATCCAAGAGCACATTTGCGAAATTTTGTTCTATTGCCTTTGCAAGAAATATGCCCTGATTGGCTTCATCCCGTTTATAATAAAAAGATAGATTTTTTTATTAAAAAATTAAGCTTTAAATTAAGGAATGAGATTACAAGAATTAAAGATAGTGTTATAATTTAAGAATGATTAACAGTGATCAACTACTTACAAAAATTCAGTCCTATAATAAATTTTCAAATCCTGAAATTTTAACAAAAGCATTTAACTTTGCATTAGACGCTCATAAAGATCAAAAAAGAGTATCTGGTGCACCTTATATCGTTCATCCAATAGCAGTTGCAGATATACTTACTGAATTAAAATTAGATAGTGCAACAATAATTACAGGTTTGTTACATGATACTATTGAGGATACTCATGCAACATATGATGTTGTACTTAAAGAATTTGGTAAAGAAGTTGCTGATTTAGTTGATGGCGTTACAAAAATATCTGCCCTAGAAGAAAAAGCTGTACAAAATTCAAGAGCTGAAAATTTTAGAAAATTAATTCTGGCTACATCTAAAGATATTAGAGTTTTATTAGTCAAAATAGCGGATCGTTTACATAATATGCGAACTTTAAATGCAATACGATCTGAGGAAAAAAAATTGCGTATAGCAAAAGAAACAATGGAAATTTATGCGCCATTGGCAGATCGTATGGGCATGAACTCGATTAGGGATGAATTAGAAGATTTATCTTTTTCAGTACTCAATCCACAAGCTAGAAATTTAATCATTGAGAGATTAAAATTTATAAAAAATAATAGAGAAGATAATTTTAGAGACATAGCAGAAGAATTAATTTCTTTATTAAAGGAAAACGGCGTAAAAGCTACTTTTGCAGGAAGAGAAAAAACTGCCTTTTCTATTTGGAGAAAAATGCAGAATAAAAAAATTTCCTTAGAACATTTAACCGATATTATTGGATTTAGAGTTATCGTAGAAAATATTTCAGAATGTTATAAGACATTAGGAATATTCCATAGCAGGTATGCAGCAATTCCATTTAGATTTAAAGATTACATTTCCACACCAAAAATCAATAAATACCAATCCATACATACAGCTATAATTGGACCAAAAAAACAACGAATTGAAGTTCAGATTAGAACTGCCCAAATGCATGATTTTGCAGAAAGAGGCATTGCGTCTCATTGGAAATATAAATCATCAGAAAAATTCTCAGATCTTTCTTGGAAAGAGTATGACTGGCTTAGAGATTTGGTTGAAATTATCGAAACAGGAAATAGTCCAGAACATTATTATGAATTTACAAAGCTTCAAATGTTTCAAGAAAATGTTTTCTGTTTCACCCCTAAAGGTGCCGTCATTAAACTTCCCAAAAACGCTACGCCAATTGATTTTGCTTATGCCGTGCACACAAGTATTGGTAACACGGCTATTGGGTGCAAAGTGAATGGACAAGAAGCTGCATTACAATCAAAACTAAGAAACGGTGATACAGTTGATATTATAATCTCTAAGAATGTTTCACCATCTATGCATTGGATATCATCTGCAGCTACAGGAAAGGCTAGAGCAGCTATTCGTAGATATTGGCAAGATAAATCAGAACAGACAATAAGTAAGAAAGAGAAACAATATACCAGCACACTAGTAATTGACTTACCAGACCAACCGGGGATGCTTGGTGAGATAAGCACCTTAATAGGTCTTAATGGATGCAACATTTTAAATGTTGAACTTTTAAAAAGAGTAACTAGTCACCTGCAGTTTTCTTTTGATATACAAATAAATGATTTAAAAAACTTTACAAACTTGATAAGTCAAATTAAGCAAAAAAACTTAACATTTAGAATAATAAGACATAAACAGAAAAAAAATGCTTTCATACAACGATTCTTTAAAAATTTTAAAAGAAACTAATGCCTTGCTCGAAGGACATTTTATTTTATCTTCTGGATTACATAGTTCTCAATATGTTCAATGCGCCCAACTTTTAAGCAAGCCTTTTAAATCTGCTGAATTTTGTAAATCATTAGCTGATAAAATTAATAATGAAATTAAACACATTGACTTAATTCTCTCCCCAGCAATGGGTGGCATAGTGATTGGCTATGAAATAGGGAGACTTTTAAAAAAAGAAACTATTTTTTCAGAGAGAGTAAATGGTAAATTTGAATTAAGAAGAGATTTTCAAATTAAAAAAAATCAAAAAATTTTAATTGTAGAAGATGTTATTACCACAGGTAAATCCAGTCTTGAATGTTCATCATTAGTCAAAAATGCAGAAGCCGAAGTGGTTGCATATGCGTGCTTGATAGACCGTTCAAATGGGAAATCTCAATTAGATAAAAAAATCATTTCTCAAATTGAAATCAATATACCCACTTATACAAAAGATAATTTGCCAAAAGAGCTAAATTCTATACCTGCAGTTAAACCTGGTAGCAGAGAATTAAAATGAGCAATATAAGACTAGGCGTTAATATTGATCATGTAGCTACTGTTCGTAATGCAAGAGGAGAAAATTACCCGAGCCCATTACAAGCTGCGATAATAGCAGAAAAATCTGGTGCTCATTCGGTAACAATACATTTAAGAGAAGATAGACGTCATATTAGAGACGAAGATCTAAAATTAATAAAATCAAAAATTAAAATTCCATTAAATTTAGAAATCGCAGCTACAAAAGAAATGTTAAATATAGCTTTAAAAAACAAACCCAAATTTGTTTGTATTGTACCTGAAAAAAGAAAAGAAATTACAACCGAAGGTGGATTGAATTTAAATTATAGAATAAATTTTTTAAAAGAGGTTATTCAAAAATTGAAAAAAAATGGATCCAGAGTAAGTTTATTTATTGAACCAAATCTCAAAGATGTTTTGCTTTCCAAAAAACTTGGCGTTCATTGCGTTGAGTTCCATACTGGAAAAATTTGTAATTTGATCAATAAAAAAAAAACTTACAAAAGTGAGTACGATAGAATACAAGCAGCTGCAAAATTGGCATCAACACAAGGTATTGAAGTTCATGCAGGACATGGATTAACTTATCAATCTGCCAAAATCATTAAAAAAATTAGATTTATAGAAGAATTTAATATTGGCCATTTTCTTGTTGGTGAATCAATTTTTTATGGTCTTAAAAACGTAATTAAGAAATTTAAAAGAATTATTAAATAATGAACAAAATTTATGGTGTAGGAACTGATATTGTAGATATTACTAGAATTAAAAAAAGTATTAAGAATAAAAAATTTATTAACAAGATATTTTCAAATAAAGAAATCAGAAACTCAAAACAAAAATTAGACTCATATTACGCAAAAAGGTTTGCGGCTAAAGAGGCTTTCTCAAAAGCTCTTGGCACAGGTATTTCCGAGGGCATATCTTTTAATGAGATCTCAATTCTTAATAATGATAAAGGCCAACCTTATATTGAACTGCTAGGTAAAACAAAAATAATTGTAAACAAAAAAATAAAAAAAAGAAAAATTTTTCTATCATTATCGGATGAAAAAAAATATGCCATCGCTATGGTGATGATTAATTAAATGAAAAAAAAATTAATAAATACTATTGTTGATAATCTTAAAACGCTTTTTTACGCTTTAATCATAGCAGTTTTAATTAGATCCCTTTTTTTTCAACCCTTTTATATCCCATCATCATCAATGGAACCAACATTACTAATTGGTGACAGGATATTTGTCTCTAAATATACTTATGGTTATAGTAAACATTCATTTCCCTTTAGCCCTCAGATATTTGAAGGAAGAATTCTTTCTGATGAACCAGAATATGGAGATTTGGTTGTTTTTAAAACACCTGTAGATAATAGAACAGATTACATAAAAAGGTTAATCGGTTTACCTGGAGATACTATTCAATTTATAGAGGGGAAGATTTTTTTAAACGATCAAGAAATACAAAGAAAAAAAGTAGAAAATCCATTTTACATAAGATGTGGATCGTACACGCCAGAAGTTAATGGATTTATAGAAACTTTACCTAATGGGACAGAATACGTAGCAGTTTATAACAGAGAAGGAACTATGAAAAATACAGATAAATACATTGTTCCAGAAAATCATTATTTTTTTTTAGGTGATAATAGAGATTGTTCAAAAGATAGCAGATTTTTATCTAGCGTTGGATATGTATCAAAAGAAAATCTAGTAGGAAATGCAAAGATGATTTTTTTTTCAAATGACACTATGTCAGGAAGTATATTTAAATTTTGGAATTGGAATGAATCCTTACGATTAAAAAGATTTTTTGAGATATTAAAATGACAGATACTTTAAATAAATTAGAACAATTAATTGGAGTTAAATTTAAAGACAAAGAACTATTAAAGAAAAGCCTGATTCATAAAAGTCATAATAATTCAGATAATAATGAAAAATTAGAATTTTTAGGAGATAGAGTCCTAGGGCTAAGTTTAGCTAAGACTTTATTAAAGATATATCCAAACGAGAAAGAAGGCATTATTGATAAAAAGTTTGCTAACTTAGTTAATAAAAAAACATGTTTACAAATTGCGAAAAAATTAGATTTAGGAAATTTTATCCAAACAGGCAATTCCTATAAAAAACTTAACAAATCAGAAGATAAAATTCTAAGTGATGGATTAGAAGCACTTTTAGGAGCAATTTATTTAGATCAAGGAATGTCTGTTGTTGAAAAATTTATTTTAAATAATTGGAAAGAACATCTGGATAAATCTTCAGTAACTGAAATTGATGCCAAAACACAACTTCAAGAATATAGTTTAAAAAAATACAAAACACTTCCAGTTTATACAATTAAGAAACAATCTGGACCACATCATAATCCAATTTTCAATGTTGAAGTTCAGATTAAGGATTCTAAAAAGTTTTTTGCAAAAGGAACGTCAAAGAAAAATGCACAACAGAATGCAGCCAAAAAATTATTATTAGATTTAAAACTTTAAAATATATTTATGAATTGGCAAGATGAGGGATATTTACTTTCAAAAATTAAATTTAGAGAAAATGCGAATATAATTAATGTTTTTACAAATGAGAGAGGCAAGGTTAGTGGAATTGTTTATGGGGGTAACTCAAGAAAGATAAGAAATTATCTACAAATCTCTAACAAGATATACATATTTCACTCTAGTAAATCAGAAAATAAAATTGGTTATTTTAAAACAGAGTTAGTTGAAGCAATTTCTCCAAAATTCTTTAATGACAAAGAAAGAACCGCAGCTTTATTATCGTTATCTTCTATTTTAAATTTTTTACTACCAGAGTCTCAACCTTACAAAAAATTGTTTACTTCACTAGAGGAACTCTTGGATAATTTTAATGATAATGATTGGATATACTTTTATATTTATTGGGAACTTAACCTACTTAAAGAATTGGGTTTTGATCCATATTTAAATCAATTTAAAAATTCAAGCACTGTCGAAAATATTAAAAACATTAAAATAGAAGTTGATAATGTTAATTATCAAGTTCCAAAATTTTTGATAAATAATAATTTTCCTGATACCAAAAATAATGAAGAGATTGTTTTGGCACTTAGCTTTACGAGAAATTTATTAGTTAATAAATTTTTTATTCCAAATAACTTAATGTTTCCTAAATCTAGAATAATTCTAGAAAATTATTTTAATTGATCGGCAATTTCTAAGGCAAAATACGTTACTATAGCGTTTGAGCCAGCTCGCTTTAGGGATATTAAACTCTCCATAATAGCATCTTTATTAATAATATTATTTTTAATGCCATTTTGTATTAATGAATATTCACCGGATACTTGATATGAAAAAATTGGAATTTTAAAATTATCTTTGATGTTTTTAATAATATCAAGGTAAGGCATTCCTGGTTTAACCATTACTATATCTGCACCTTCCTTTATATCTAATGCGACTTCTCTTAATGCTTCCAATGAATTTTTGAAATCCATTTGATAAGTTTTCTTATCACCCTTTAATTTTTTTTTGGAACCAACTGCTTCTCTAAAAGGTCCATAAAAATTTGAAGCATATTTTACAGCATAAGAAACTATTTGAATATTTTTGTAACCTTTCTTATCTAGCGCACTTCTTATTTGACCTATTCTACCATCCATCATATCCGATGGCGCAATAACATCACACTTCATTTCAGCTTGAAGCAATGATTGTTTAATTAAAGACTCGATAGTTTCATCATTTTCAATTTCATTATTTCTAAAAATTCCATCATGTCCATGAGTAGTGTATGGATCTAAAGCTACATCACACATAATACCAATATCATTTTTAAATCTTTTTTTTAATGTTCTCAAAGATCGACAAATTAAATTATCAGGATTAAATGCTTCGGAACCAAATTGATCTTTTTTTAAGCTTTCTGTGTAAGGAAACAGAGCTATTAAAGGTATTTTTAATTTGCATGCTTTTTCAACAACTTTACTCAATTCATCAATTGAATATCTAAATACATTCAGCATTGATTTAATTGGTTCTTTTTTTTTTGTTCCCTCTCTTACAAACAGAGGAAGTATCAAATCATTTGTTGATAAGTTATGCTCAGAAACAAGTCTTCTAATCCAATCAGATTTTCTATTTCTTCGCATTCTTAATGACGGATATGAACCTAAAATTCTCATGCTATATTGTGTGCGACAAATATATTATTATATATTGATTTTAAAGTAATTTATTGAAATACCAAAACAATTAAAGTGAAAACAATATTTTCTAAACTCTGCATAGCTTCTGATCACGCTGGTTATAGATTAAAAGAAAAGATTAAAGATTTTTTAATTAAAAACGGTGTATCGACAATTGATTTGGGTCCATTCGATAATAATTCAGTTGATTATCCGGATTATGCAAAAAAGGTAGCAAAAAGGGTTTTGTCCAAAAAAAGTGAAATGGGTATTTTAGTATGTGGTTCAGGCACCGGAATGGCTATAACGGCCAACAAATATAAAGGTATAAGAGCAGCCCAGTGCTTTACCAAAAAGAATACTCTTTTATCAAGGCAGCATAATGATGCGAATATTATTTGCTTGGGTGCTAGAATGTTAAAAGGTAAAGATGCTATAGCATTTGTAAAATATTTTATTACGACTAGATTTGAGGGTGGTAGACATTTAAAAAGAATAAAAAAAATATAAAATGAGTGAAATAAGTAATTTTTTTAATAATAATTTAAAATCAAGAGATGAAGAAGTCTTCTCATCAATTCAAAAAGAATACGGTCGTCAAATTAATCATATTGAACTCATAGCCTCTGAGAATATGGTTTCCAAAGCTGTTCTTGAAGCTCAAGGATCTGTGTTAACAAACAAATATGCCGAAGGTTATTCTGGTAAAAGATATTATGGAGGCTGTGAATTTGTAGATATTGCTGAAAACCTTGCTATTGAACGAGCTAAAAAATTATTTAATTGTAAATTTGCTAATGTGCAACCTCATTCTGGTGCGCAAGCTAATGGCGCTGTCTACTTAGCCCTAATTAAACCTGGCGACACCATACTAGGAATGAGTTTGAATTCTGGAGGACATCTAACTCACGGCGCTAAACCTGCACAATCTGGAAAATGGTTCAATGCAATTCATTATGATGTTAAACCAAACACGGGTTTAATTGATTACGAAGCCGTTGAAAAATTAGCTTTAGAACATAATCCTAAGATTATTATAGCAGGCGGTAGTTCTTATTCGAGAATAATTGATTTTAAAAAATTTAGAGCTATTGCAGATAAAGTTAAAGCATATCTATTAGTTGATATGGCACATTTTTCTGGTTTGGTTGCTGGTGGAGTTTATCCAAATCCACTTGAATATGCAGATGTTGTTACTTCTACCACACACAAAGTTTTAAGGGGTCCAAGAGGTGGAATAATCTTAACCAATAATGAAGAGCTAATAAAAAAATTTAATTCTGCAATTTTTCCAGGTTTACAAGGAGGGCCATTGATGCACGTTGTTGCAGCTAAAGCAGTTTGTTTCAAAGAAGCTCTTGATGATAGTTTTAAAAATTATGCAAAAAAAGTAGTGGCGAATGCAAAAACACTTTCTGAAACTTTAATAAAAAATGACTTTAAAATTTTTTCAGGCGGAACAGATACTCATCTTATGTTGTTAGATTTAAGAGACTATAAATTAACAGGTAAACTAGCAGAAAAAAGTTTAGGTAATGCGAATATAACTTGTAATAAAAATGCAATTCCTTTTGACACTGAAAGTCCAATGATTACATCTGGAGTTAGGCTAGGCACGCCAGCATCTACAACTAGAGGGTTTGGTGAAAAAGAATTTATTTTAGTAGGTCAATTAATTTCAAAGTTGCTTAAAGGATTGGCTAAAAACCCAGAAAACAATTCTAGTGTTGAAGCAGAAGTCCAAAAAGAGGTAATTGATCTTTGTAGCTCTTTTCCTATATATAGTAGTTAAAAAATTAAAAATAACTATGCTTTGTCCATTTTGTAAAGAAAAAGATACGTCAGTAGTAGACTCTCGACCCACTGAAGATGGGACAGCTATTAGACGAAGAAGATTATGTGGCTGTGAAAGAAAAGAGAGATTCACTACTTTTGAAAGAGTTCAGTTTCAAGAACTGACGGTAATTAAAGGCAATGGCAAAAGAGCTCCATTTGATAGAGACAAAATATCTAAGTCTATAAGAATAGCTCTTAGAAAAAGACCAATTGATAGCGATAGTGTAGAAAAGTTTATTTCTAAAATTGTAAGAAATTTAGAAGGGCTAGGAGAGAGTGAGATTCCAACTTCAACTATTGGTAAATTTATTATGGAAGGACTCTCAAATTTAGATCAAGTTGCCTACGTTCGTTTTGCTTCAGTTTATAAAAATTTCAAGGAAGCAAAAGACTTTGAACAATTTGTTGGTAACTTAAATGTCTACAAAACAGAATAAATTTTCTTTTTTTACCAAACTAGCATTCCAACAAGCAGACATTAATTTAGGATCCACATCATCTAATCCTTCGGTTGGATGTGTCATTGTTCATAACGACACTGTAATTTCTTCTGGTCACACAAGCCAGCACGGAAGACCGCATGCAGAAGCAAATGCTTTAAATCAAAAATTAAATTTTAAAAATTCAATTCTCTTTTCATCTCTAGAGCCATGTTCTCATTATGGCAAGACTGGCCCATGCACTAAAAAAATAATTAAAAATAAAATTAAAAAAGTAGTTTTTTCTGTGCCAGATCATGATCCAAGATCAGCTAACAAAGCACAAGATATTTTGAAAAAAAATAAAATTTTTGTAAAAAAGAATGTTTTAATTAATTATGGTCGAACTTTTTACCAAAGTTATAATAATAATGTTCTCCCTTATTTAGATGGGAAAATTGCAATTTCAAAAGATTTTTTTTCAATAAATAAAAAAAATAAATTTATTACAAATGAACACTCTCGAAAAATTGGAAATTTTTTGAGATCGAAGTATGATTGTTTGCTAACCACTTCCAAGACCGTAAATGCTGATGATCCCTTATTAAATTGCAGATTAGAAGGTTTAACACATAAGTCACCACAAATAGCAATACTAGATCGTGGATTTAAAATTAACTTAAATCTCAAAATCATAAAAGAACATTCAAAAAAAGTATTCTTGATTATAAATAAAGAAAACAAAAAAAAAGAGATAATTTTAAAGCGAAGAGGAGTTAAAATATTAAAAATTAAAGATAAAAATAATAAATTAAGAGATTTA
>ERZ891134.187-NODE-187-length-56048-cov-6.867716_pt1 | contig 56048 bp, 53 predicted proteins | sample MGYA00520888_ERZ891134 | MGnify/ENA primary metagenome ERZ891134 (study PRJEB32303, sample SAMEA104408692) | aquatic metagenome | biome: Brackish water; feature: Coastal; material: water | place: Baltic Sea | collected 2014-10-23 | depth 10 m ... | reverse complement strand
ACAAACCTATATAAATCAATAGGTTAGATTAACCCTATTACTCCCACTCAATAGTGGCCGGCGGCTTACCTGAAATATCGTAAGCGACGCGCGAGATACCCGAGATCTCATTGATGATGCGATTGGAGACTGTCTCTAGTAGCTCGTAGGGCAAGTGTGCCCACTTAGCGGTCATGAAATCGATGGTTTGGACCGCGCGAATAGCAATGACGTATTCGTAGCGACGACCGTCACCCACTACACCCACTGATTTGACCGGTAAAAAGACTGCGAATGCCTGACTGGTCTTGTCATACCAACCGGACTTACGAAGCTCTGAGATGAAAATATCGTCAGCTCTTCGCAATAACTCAGCGTATTCGTGTTTCACCTCGCCCAAAATTCTCACACCAAGCCCGGGACCAGGAAACGGGTGCCTAAATACCATCGATTCGGGCAGACCGAGCTCTAGGCCCAACTGCCGGACTTCGTCTTTAAACAGCTCTCTCAGGGGCTCTACCAGCTCCAAAGCCATGTCATCAGGCAGTCCGCCTACATTGTGGTGCGACTTTATGACGTGAGCCTTACCCGTCTTAGAACCGGCCGACTCAATAACATCGGGATATATCGTACCTTGCGCCAACCACTTCACCTCAGTGAGCTTGGTCGCCTCTTCATCAAAAACATCAATGAATGTATTACCAATAATCTTACGCTTTGCCTCGGGGTCTGACTCGCCTTCAAGTCGAGAAAGAAAGCGCTCTTGAGCATCCGCACGAATCACTTTTACGCCCATGTTAGAGGCGAACATCTCCATGACTTGATCCCCTTCATTAAGGCGAAGAAGCCCGTTGTCGACAAACACACAGGTCAACTGACTCCCAATCGCTTTATGGAGTAAAGCCGCAACCACTGACGAGTCAACGCCACCTGACAGCCCCAAAAGCACCTTGTCGGAGCCAACTTGACCTCTAACCTTTGCAATCGCGTCTTCGACAATATTGGCCGGCGTCCAAAGCGCCTCACACCCGCAAATATCGATGACAAAACGGGACATAATTTCTTTCCCGAGCGAGGTGTGAGTCACTTCAGGGTGAAATTGAATACCAAACCAGGGCTGCTCGCCATGCGCCATTGCAGCAATGGGGCAGCTGTCAGTCTCGGAGGTGCGAGTAAAACCAGCCGGGAGCTCAGTCACCTTGTCTCCGTGGCTCATCCATACGTCCAGTACCGACCGCCCCATAGCATCAGTGCGATCTGCAATTCCAGAAAGTAGTCGGTCTTCAGACGTGCTTCGGATTTCAGCATAGCCAAACTCCGAGGTGGCTGAACCTTGCACAGAGCCTCCCATTTGTTCAGCCATGGTCTGCATGCCGTAGCAAATACCCAGAACCGGCAAACCGAGGTCAAAGACGATTTGGGGTGCTCGGGGGGAATCCTGGGCAGTCACCGACTCGGGGCCACCCGACAGGATAATTCCCGAGGCGTTAAAGTCAGTAATGTCTTTATCAGTGACGTCCCAGCCGTGGATTTCACTGTAGACCCCGATTTCTCGCACCCGTCGCGCAATCAGCTGCGTGTACTGCGAACCAAAGTCTAAAATAAGAATGCGATGCCGATGGATGTCCGGGCTCATTAATTACCTGCCTGATGAAGGTTTAACTCAATACGGATCGCGTGCGACGTACCCGCTATTTAATTGTCTCATAGACGCGCAGTCACTCACAGAGCAGGCACCACTGCGTCTCACTATTTACACCTGTCACAGTTGACATAAACCGAGACCAATGCCCTCAAAAAATACCCGATACGGGTGGCACAAAATGTGATCCATGTCACACTGCGCCGCGAGAAAGCTTCAAGCCTGTATAAAGTTTAAACCCCATATAAGGAAGTGTTGATTGAACTGTGCTGCGAGTACATTGGCGGTCGCCATATTGGCAGTATCTGCGAGCGCGGCGGCCACCTCGACTGTGGTTGAAACTAATTTGTATTGGCCCGAGGTTCAAGGTCCCCGCTGCGACAGTTATGAAAGTGCTATCAAGCAGCTAGAAGACAATATTGTGACGCTTGCAACCGAGCGATGCGCTGACCACGGTCATCACGCCCCTTCGATCGAACACGTCCACTACCATCTGCATAAAGTGACGTCAGAGTGGCAACATTACCAAAGAGCCATTGCCAGAGACGTACAAGTACAGTGCCCCACGGACCCTAGCCGTCTGTAACGATCGTTCAGGAGCCGCCGACAAAACTTCTGCCATAGGCCATTGAGCACTCAGCGAACCGGATAGTTTGGCGCTTCCTTGGTAATCGAAACATCGTGTACGTGAGACTCCGACATACCGGCTGACGTCACACGAATGAACTGCGGTTTTGTCCGCATTTCATTGATCGAGGCACACCCCGCGTAGCCCATAGAAGACCGGACACCGCCCATCAACTGATGAATAATCGCTGACACCGGTCCCTTGTAGGGCACACGGCCTTCAATACCTTCAGGAACCAGCTTTTCGGAGCCAACGCTCGAATCTTGGAAGTAACGGTCTGACGAGCCTTGCTTTTGGGCCATGGCGCCAATAGACCCCATTCCACGATAGGACTTGTAGGTCCGGCCTTGGTAAAGCTCAACCTCACCCGGCGCCTCCTCGGTACCTGCAAACATGCCACCGAGCATGACGGAGTAAGCACCCGCCACCAACGACTTCGAAATATCGCCTGAGAATCGAATACCACCATCGGCAATCAGCGGCACATCTGCCTCCGCCAGCGCCTCAGCGACATTAGACACTGCACTAATTTGCGGTACGCCCATGCCGGTCACGATCCGCGTCGTACAAATAGAACCAGGACCGATGCCCACCTTTACACCATCAGCGCCGGCATCTACCAACGCTCGTGCTGCATCAGCCGTAGCGATATTGCCACCGATAACGTCAACCGACGGAAAATTCTCTTTAATCCAACGAACCCGGTTCAAAACATTGAGCGAATGACCGTGAGCCGTGTCCACCACAAGAACATCAACACCCGAGGCCACCAGCGCATCGACACGCTCATCGGTGTCCGTGCTCGTACCGACAGAGGCACCGACACGTAATTGACCGAAACGGTCCTTACAGGCGTGGGGGAACGACTCTGCTTTGTCGAAATCCTTCACGGTGATCAGGCCTTTTAAGACACCCGCATCGTCGACGACCAGAATCTTTTCAATACGATGTTTGTGAAGCAGGTGTTGAACCTCGTCCGAGGAAGCGCCCTCTTTTACCGTCACCAACTGATTTCTTGGCGTCATAATGGCGGATATGGATTGCGACGTATCAGTCTCAAACCGCAAATCTCGACGCGTCACAATGCCCGCAAGATCTCCGTCTTTCATCACCGGGACACCCGAAATACCATTAGCACGGGTGAGTTCGATCAGTTCGGCAATCGTGGCGGTGTGGTCAATCGTGATCGGGTCTTTGACAACGCCACTTTCAAACTTCTTAACACGGCGGACCTGCTCGGCTTGCTCTTGAATTGTCAGGTTCTTATGGACGATACCGATGCCGCCCTCTTGCGCCAAGGCAATGGCCAGTCGGGATTCGGTGACGGTGTCCATTGCTGCTGAAACCAACGGTACATTCAGATTGATGTTTTTTGTCAACCGAGTGACCAATGAAACGTCTTTTGCTGTCACCTCTGAGTATCCTGGTAACAGGAGAACGTCATCAAACGTCAGCGCTTCTTGAGCGATACGTAGCATCAATACCTCGTAGTGGTCGCGTTGAATAGACGCCGTATTGTACGCTTATGCTTTATCACGAACAATCTCACCAGGGTCGCAACAATACCAATGCCTCTTCCAAAACCCACACCTGTAAGCGTCACCGAGCTTAATCGTAAAGCAAAGTCTCTCCTTGAAAACCAATTAGGCGAAGTCTGTGTCGAAGCGGAAATTGGTGATCTGTCTCAGCCCAGTTCCGGTCACTGGTACTTCACCTTAAAAGACGGGCGCTCACAGTTGAGATGCGCCATGTTCCGCAGAGCCAATATGCGAGTGAGCTTTCAGCCCAAAGTCGGAGACTCTGTAATCGTCCGCGGTCTACTCTCAATTTACGAGGCTCGCGGCGACTACCAGCTGATCGTCGATGGCATGGAAGCGTCAGGTGACGGTGCGCTGCAGCGCGCGCTTGAAGCACTGAAGAAAAAGTTATTCGATGAAGGTTTGTTTGACGCCTCTCGCAAACGCCCTATTCCTGCGCATTGCGAACGGATCGGCGTTATTACCTCCCCCACAGGCGCCGCTGTTGAAGACATTGCCAGCGTCTTGGCACGACGGTCCCCACTCAGCCACCTGTTCCTATTTCCTGTGCAGGTGCAGGGCGCAACTGCCGCACAACAGATAGCAGATGCCATTGCACACGCTAATGAGCGGACAGCCACAGGGGAATTGGGGCTCGACGTCCTCATTGTCGGCAGAGGCGGCGGATCGCTCGAAGACCTCTGGTCTTTTAACGAGGAGGTCGTTGCTCGAGCCATCGCAGGCTCCCGTATACCCGTCGTTTCTGCCGTTGGCCACGAGATTGACTACAGCATTTCCGACCTCGTCGCAGATCTTAGAGCAGCAACACCATCACAAGCAGGCGAACTCATTACAAGGGACACGTTAGAGTGGTTGCAAATCATCGACAATCAAACGGATCGATTACAGCTGCTTTCCCAACGAAAAATAAAACAACAGGAGGCGTTGCTCACGCAGTTAAAAACACGTTTGCGTCATCCGCGACAGCAGCTCTCAACCCTTGCCAGCGAATTGCAGCGGACGAGCGAGCGGGCCAACCACCTCATTAAGCAACGTCTCACAGCGGACAAACAGTTACTGGCCAAACGACAATTTCAGTTGAGTAGCGTTTCACCCAGTGCACGGATTAAATCAAGAAAAGAATTGGCAAAAACACTGGCGGCTCGTCTGCCGGGACAAATCGACAAAGTCAGGCGACGCAACGAAGAGCGGGTTAGGTATCTCACGCAACTGCTAACAACCTTGGGCCCGGAAGCTACATTAAAGCGCGGCTACGCTATTGTGACAGACCATCAAGGCACCGTGCTGCGACAAAGCGACTCGGTCGCAATAGGACAGGACCTCTCCATAACGCTTTCCCGCGGGCGACTTACCTCAACGGTTGCGACTATAGAGGCCCCCGAGGACTCTTAATACTTAGTACTTAGTACTTAGTACTTAGCCGGGAGTCTTGTATTGATGACGATGTGACGGCCTTCAAATCGAATGTACTCACCAATGGTCAGATCCTTGAGGATGCGTGCCACCATTTCGCGAGAGGCACCAACGCGATCCGCAATATCTTGCTGCGTCAACTTCTCCGGCACAAACAAAGTCCCGTCACCACGCTCATGGGATAGATCCATCAACACGTTGGCCACACGTCCATAAACGTCTTGCAACGCAAGGTTCTTAACGTCGGTCGTCAACTTACGAACACGAGCAGCCAAGTTGCCTAGCAGTTGCTGTGTAATACCTGGATTATCCGAAAGAACTTTGGAGAAATCTTCTTTCTTCACTATTCGAAACTGGCAGGGCTCAACCGTTCGCACTGACGCTGAGCGCGCTGAGTCATCAAGCAACGCAAGTTCACCAAAGTAATCACCAACGCCCAACGAGTTCATAATGAACTCTTTGCCGTTCTTATCACTGCAGTAAACCTTGACCCGACCTGACTCAATCACATAGAGCGCATCAGCAGGTTCATTTTCCTGAATGACAACCGTATTTTTTGAATAAGTCTCGGACGTACTCGAGTTCTCAAGCGCCGCTAACTCATCGCTACTTAAGCCATGAAAGATTTCAACTTGGTCCAGCATGACACCATACTCATTGTGGAATATTCACAATTCTAACTGAAGCTGTCGCTCGCGCCTATCCCCACTAGTGCAAAGTCGTAAGCGCGATATACTTTAGGTCGATTTCACCCAGCAATTGGACCATTTTTGTGTCGAAACAGGCTTTAAGAAAGGTTTCTCAGCTCGGCAAGCGTCTCATTCCAACGCTTAGCGCGCTCCGCAGCGCGTGCAGTGATGATCTTTCAGAGGACATTGTGTCTCTGAAGGACGCGATGGAACGCCTCAACACCATGATTGAGGGCAATGACGCAAACCAGCACGACAGGCTCAATTCCATCGCAGCAGTCAAAGGCTACGCCGAAATGTTGCTGGAATCAGAGGACGAGGCGATCGCACCGTTGGTTAAAGGTCTTACCGAAATGACCGAGCTACTCAGTACTGCGACAAAGGCGCCCTCCAACACAGCCACGAGCAACCGCTCCACTGAGACCTTCGAAGATTGCACCATCCTCATCGTTGACGACATGCCCGAAAATCTTGATCTCATGTCGCGTTTGCTCCGAAAAATGGACTGCACCATCGTCACCGCCAACTCCGGAGATGCCGCACTCACGACATTAGCCACAACGCGTGTCGATCTCGTGTTACTTGACCTCGTGATGCCAGGTACAGACGGTCGAGAGGTGCTTGCACGAATTAAAAGCGATCAGAAGCTACGGGCGATCCCCGTAATTATGATCTCAGGTCGCCAAGACATGGATCAAATTATTGATTGCATTCAGGTCGGCGCCGATGACTACCTTCTGAAGCCCGTCAATGCGGTGCTGCTCACCGCCCGCATCAAGTCAGGCATCGAGCGCAAGCGATGGCACGACAAAGAGGCGTCCTATCGCGAACAACTTGAAAAACGCGAGCAGTTTATTCGTCAAACCTTCGGTCGGTACATCTCTGATGCAATCGTCGAGGAGATTTTGGAAAAGCCAGAGGGGCTGAAACTGGGCGGCGACTTACGAAACGTCACGCTGATGATGAGTGACATCCGAAGCTTCACAACACTGGTAGAGCATTTGCCGCCCGAGCAGGTCATGGCACTACTAAACCGTTACCTTGGAAAGATGACTGACATCATTCTTCACCACGGCGGTACGATTGATGAGTTTTTGGGCGACGCCGTATTGGCAGCTTTTGGCGCACCGTCAGTGTCAGCCGATCATGCCACGAAGGCCGTCAACTGTGCGATCCAGATGCAAGAGGCCATGGCTGAAATTAATGCGGAAAATATTGCAGACGGTCTCCCTGTTATCGAGATGGCGATAGCCCTAAATACTGGTGAAGTCGTCGCTGGCAATATTGGTTCAGAGCGTCGTTCAAAATACGGCTTTGTCGGCCATCAGGTGAACGTGACTTCGCGAATCGAAGACGATGCGCGGCCTCACGAAATTCTGATCTCAGAGCAAACATATCGAGCGTTGAACGGTGATCAGTTTGTAGCGGGTAAGAGTCGGACGATTAAAGCAAAGGGAATCGAGGAATTGCTCACCGTTTACCCCATTGTAGGGAGCTCATTCAATGCCTAACTCTGAAGTCTTACTGGTTGAAGACAATGACATCAACAGAGACATGTTGACCCGAAGACTCAGCCGGGCGGGTCTAACCGTCATTACGGCACAAGATGGCGAAACGGCGCTTGAGACCATGCGCACAGCCCAACCTGGCGTGGTACTGATGGATATGACACTCCCAATACTTGACGGCTGGGAAGCGACCCAGCAAGCAAAAACCGACCCCACGATCGCCGACATACCTATTATCGCGTTAACTGCCCACGCTATGGCCGCAGATCGCGAGCGAGCGATGAGCGTCGGTTGCAGCGAATACGAAACGAAGCCTATCGACTTTCCCGCGCTACTTGCCAAAATTTATCAATTCTTGGGGGCAATTGACTGATGATCACAGCGCGACTAGGGCTACAAGCCCGGCTCTACTTAGCTTCGGCATCGATTCTTTTATTATTCGCCTTCAACGTGGCGACCCACTTATGGGGAAGCTACGCGCGAAGCGAGAGCGTTCTGGCGTATCGAAATGCGACTGAGGCGACAGCCTTGGTCCAGAGTATTCAGCAAGGACTGACAACGGAGCACCAGCGAGTTCAAGTGCTTGCCGCGCTGCGCGAAACTAACGCACCTATTCGATCCACCCAGCGCGATCAAGCCAATGCAGAGCTGACGGCCATCTCTGATCAGCTCCGCGGTTTGGGCGGATTGAGCGACGTGCAAACCGAAGCGGCATTTCGCGACTTTTACAAGGTCTCGTCCGATCTGCTAAACGAATGGGCGCGCTTTTATCAAAACTACAATAATGGCGCGGTCCCAACACGACTCACAGCGGCCATTTACGACGCCAGCGTCGATAAATTGCGTCTGTTGGCAGACAAACAAAGTGCGGTCGCACTGGAGCGATCGACGGTCATTGACAACACCATTCAGTTGACCGACCGCATAACCATTATCGCCTTTATCAGCTCGATCACGATCACCTTAATCCTGATACTCACCTTAATACGGACCACCAATGCGTCCTTATTTCGTCTGCGGGTCGGTGTTGAGCGCTTTGGAGCAGGAGATCTGACTCACCGAATCGATGAGAATCGCGACGCAGGCGAGATCGCAAATCTAGCTCAAACCTTTAACGAAATGTCCGCCTCGCTTCAGACCGCCATGTTTGACCTCAATGAGGCCAGAGCAGATGCTGAAGCCGCTAACGAGGCCAAGAGCATGTTCTTAGCGAACGTGTCACACGAATTACGCACACCCCTGAACGCCATTATCGGCTACTCCGAGATGCTTCAGGATGAACTCAGTGACGGCGGTACGATTGACCGGGATCAACATCACCATGACCTCACCACGATTATTTTTTCGGGCCGCCAGCTGCTCACACTGATCAATGACATTCTCGATCTTTCCAAAATCGAAACAGGGAAAATGTCCGTCAGCTATGAACCGTTTAATGTTGCAGGTCTTGTGGTTCAGGTGTGCGATGCGCTGTCGCCCTTGCTGGCGCAAAATAATAATCGACTTGACTTAAATATTGAGGCCGCGAAGGACATCGACATCGACAGTGACGCGGCTAAAGTTCAGCAAATACTGACCAACCTCTTTTCAAACGCCTGCAAATTTACAAAAAACGGCACAATTACTGTCGACGCCCGCGTGGAAAACGAGCGATTTAAGCTCAGTGTGTCAGACAGTGGGATCGGCATGACCGAGGAGCAACAGGCCAAGGTTTTCCAAGCATTTGTTCAGGCCGACAGTAAGACCAGCGTCAACTATGGCGGGACCGGATTGGGTTTAGCCATTGTCAGTAACTTTTGCGATATGTTGGGCGGGACCGTGGCACTGACATCATCACCCGACAAGGGCTCTCGGTTTGACGTCAGTCTTCCAGTTGGCCCAGTGTAAGCTCGCGCAACCGCTTAAGTACGGCCTCTCGCTTTTCGAGGTCACTCGCAAGCTTAGAGTTAACCGCATCCAGTCGAGACACCCGACTCTCGAGCTGCGTCAGTAACGCGAGGGCCAGAGCCATAATTTCGGCTCTATCGTCTAACGCTTCTGAGTTCGACTGATCGCTGCCCTCCGCACCTAAAACAGCGATGAAAGCCAGCCCTATTTCGGCTTCTCGCGTGGCACTTACGGCACCGCCTTGGGCGTGAGATTCAAAATACCGAAGTGCCTGAGGATAGTCACGGGCAGCCAAAGCGCGGACGCCACGGTCAAAATCGGTTTCTTCTGGCGTGACCAATAGATCCGAGCAGTTGCAGTCAGAATCTAGCACGGGCTCTGGAATATTAAGTTCCGGCGTCTGCTCAGCAGCGTCATCGACTGTTGTTGATGCAGGGGCCGCCACAGACGTGTTTAAAACAGGCGCCGACTGGCAACCCACCAGCATTCCACTCGTCAAAAGTACCAGCAATGCATTGCGACTGTGTCGTGAGACTCTGTTCATTGGCGGAGAATAGCAGTCTTTAAAGGCGCGGCGTTAGTTATTCACTCAGGACGCATGTGAGGGAATAAGATCACGTCACGTATCGACGCGGAATTGGTCAGCAACATGACCAGCCGATCGATACCAATGCCCTCGCCCGCAGTTGGGGGCAAGCCGTATTCCAAAGCGCGAATATAGTCGTGGTCGTAGTGCATGGCCTCATCATCTCCCGCGTCCTTCTCTGCCACTTGAGCCCGGAATCGCTCGGCCTGATCCTCCGCGTCGTTAAGCTCACTAAAGCCGTTAGCAAGTTCTCGACCACCGACAAAAAATTCAAACCGGTCAGTCACCTCTGGGTTGTGGTCATTGCGGCGCGCCAGTGGCGAAACCTCAGTCGGATATGCCGTGATAAACGTCGGCTGAATCAGCTGGTGTTCCGCAGTCTCCTCAAAGATTTCCATATGAATACGACCCAGCCCCCAGCTGTCTTTTGCTTGCACACCCAACTCACTGAGCACCTCGACGGCCGCCGCTCGTGTGGCCAAACGGTCTTCAGTGATACGGCTGTTGTGCGCGCATATGGCCTGCGTCACCGTCAACCGATCAAAGGGCTTACTAAAGTCGACGGTTTCATCCCCGCAAGGGACGACGGTTGTGCCTAGCACCGCGTCTGAGAGCTCTCGAAGCAGCTGCTCCGTCAAATCCATGGCATCACGATAGTCTGCATAGGCCCAGTAAAACTCCAGCATTGTAAATTCTGGATTATGGCGCGTAGATAATCCTTCGTTGCGAAAATTACGGTTAATTTCGTAGACTTTTTCAAATCCGCCAACGGTGAGTCGCTTGAGGTAGAGCTCCGGGGCAATCCGCATAAACATGGGCATGTCGAGCGCATTGTGGTGCGTCGCAAAAGGCCTCGCCGTTGCCCCACCGGGAATGGGGTGCAGCATCGGAGTCTCCACTTCCATAAATCCGTGACCGTCTAAAAATGACCGAATAAAGGCAACCACCTGAGAACGAATTTTAAACGTCTCTCGAACTTCAGGATTCGTGATTAAATCGACATAACGTTGTCGGTAGCGCAGCTCTTGATCCGCCAAACCGTGGTACTTATCCGGGAGCGGTCGCAACGCCTTTGTTAACAGCTCGGCACGCTCCATATTGATGTACAAATCGCCCTTTCCGCTCTTACAAAGCACCCCTGAAGATGCCACGATATCACCAAGATCCCAGCTCTTTATCGCCTCAAGGATCTCGGCTGAGAGACCTTTACGGTCTATGTAGAGCTGAAGCGTATCCGAACCGTCTTGAATCAAGAGAAACGAACCACGGTTGCGGATTAATCGACCCGCCACTGCGAAAGATTCGTTCTTTTCGGCGAGAGCCTCTTTGGTCTCATGTCCATACGTCTTTTGTAGATCGCCCGCCATTGCCGAGCGTCGAAAGTCGTTGGGGAATGCGTTACCGAGCGCCCGCAACTTCGAGAGTTTCGCCCGACGCTCAGCAATGAGCTTGTTGTCTTCTTCGTTCGGTGTGGTCACTGAGTCAGTCATAAGTCGTCCTAACCTATAGGCCTTTTTTCAACGAGGCCTCAATAAAGGGGTCGAGCGCGCCGTCTAAAACGGCTTGCGTGTTTCGATTTTCAACACCCGTGCGCAAATCTTTGATTCGCGAATCATCCAATACGTACGAGCGAATTTGACTACCCCAGCCAATATCGGCCTTGCTGTCTTCCATCGCTTGCTTCTCAGCGCTGCGCTTTAACATCTCCATCTCATAAAGCTTCGCCCTGAGCTGTTTCATCGCGCTGTCTTTATTTTGGTGCTGTGACCGCTCCGTCTGACAGCTCGTCACAATTCCAGAGGGCTCGTGAGTAATACGAACAGCGGAATCCGTAGTATTGACGTGCTGACCTCCCGCACCCGACGAGCGATACGTATCGATGCGCAAATCGGCGGGATTAATATCAATATCGATATTGTCATCGATTTCGGGAGACACGAACACGGACGAGAACGACGTGTGCCTCCGACCACCACTGTCAAATGGCGACTTGCGTACCAGACGATGCACACCGGTCTCAGTTCGCAACCATCCGAAGGCATATTCACCCTCAAACTGGACTGTTGCGCTCTTAATTCCGGCCACATCTCCCGCAGAGACTTCCGTGAGTCTCGCCTTAAAGCCTTTGCTTTCACCCCACCGCAAGTACATTCGGAGTAGCATTTCGGCCCAGTCTTGCGCCTCAGTGCCGCCTGAGCCCGCCTGAACATCAAGAAACGCATTGTTGGGGTCCATTTCACCCGCGAACATACGCCGGAATTCAAGCGTCTCGAGTTGGGCGAGGAGCTTTTCAATGTCACTACCTACTTCATCAGCAGTTTCCTGATCATCTTCAGCCTGCGCCATTTCAAGCAAGGCCTCACCGTCTTCGTGGCCCGACTCGAGACTCTCTATCGTGTGAACGACCAGCTCCAAGGAAGCGCGCTCCCGACCTAAACTTTGTGCACGATCCGGGTCATCCCAAACACTGGGCTCGGCGAGCTCGAGCTCTACCTCGGCGAGTCGCTCTTTCTTGGTAGCGAAGTCAAAGATACCCCCGAAGCACATCTGTTCGTGCGCGAATATCTTTTAACTGATTAATCAGAGGAGCGATTTCCACGTTCAATCCCGGTCATGTTACGCGGCGCAGAGTGTAGCCGAGCGCGAACCTTTGTTCCAGAAAATCAGCCCGAGGCTTGGGGCCACAACGCCTCTATCTGAAGCTGTAACCGTCGGTCGCCGCGATACTCATTCACACAAGGTCGATACACACAGCGCAGCGCCTTTGGCGTATCTCGAGTCCACGTTTCCACATCCGCATTGAACGCGATGGCGTCGATCAACCCAGCTTCAGTGATCAACCTAAACTTTAAATGTTTCTCACCCACCACACGCATATCAGAAATCGTAAATACGCCCTCAAAAGACGGCGCTTCAAACGCCTGTCCCCAAGGCCCACCGGACTCAAGTGCCTCGGCAAGTGCGAGCGTCAGGTCTGACTGGGGTAGCTGGCCATCGGTCACCGTCACTTGATCGGGCAGGCTCCCCTTTAGCGCTTGCGCGACGACGCGATTGAAGGCCTCTCTAAACCGCGGCAGGTCGTCTTGTGAGAGGCTCAGACCCGCGGCCATCGCATGACCGCCAAACTTGGTGATTAAGCCCGGTGTTGATGTTGCCACACGGTCAAGCGCGTCTCGTAAGTGAACACCGGGAATAGAGCGGCCCGAGCCTTTCAGCTCGCCGTCGCCCGACTGAGCAAAAACGATCGTCGGTCTGTGGAAACGTTCACGGACCCTTGATGCCAAAATACCCACAACACCCTGGTGCCAGTCTTCGCGAAACAGCGACAACGCAAAGTCTTCATTACCAACCGACAGATCACCCTTTTCCAGAAGCGCCATAGCATCCGTCTGCATTGTGCGCTCTATTTCTTTTCGCTCTTTATTAAAGTCATTTAGCTGTGTGGCCAATGCCCGCGCTGACGCCGACGATTCGGCCAGCAAACACTCGATACCTACAGACATGTCGTCTAATCGACCTGCCGCGTTAAGCCGAGGACCGGCAACAAATCCAAGATCGGTTGAAGACACCTGACTAATGTCACGACCCGCGACCTCAAAAAGCGCCTCTATGCCGGGACGCGCACGCCCACTGCGCATACGCGCCAACCCCGCTGCAACCAACGTACGGTTGTTCTTGTCCAGCGGAACGACGTCTGCGACCGTGCCTAGAGCCACTAAATCAAGAGCATCAGCCAAGTTGGGGATATCGATACCCATCGACTCAAACCAACCTCGCTGGCGGAGCTCAGCGCGCAAAGCTGTCAGTACGTAAAACATAACCCCCACGCCTGCGAGCGCTTTGCTTGGGAACGGACAACCCGGCTGATTGGGGTTCACAATAATGTCTGCCTCGGGCAGCGTATCCCCAGGTAAATGATGGTCTGTAATGATGACGCTCATGCCCAGCATTTGGGCAGCCATTACCCCGTCAATACTCGCGATTCCGTTGTCGACGGTGACTAACACGTCGGGCTGGTACTGTGCCGCGATCCCGACAATTTCCGGTGTTAACCCGTAGCCAAACTCAAAGCGATTAGGCACCAAATAGGTCACCTCCTCCAAACCCATTTGCTTGAGCAGAGATACTGCCAGCGCGCAGCTCGTCGCCCCGTCGGCATCAAAGTCTCCAACAATGACGACACTGGCATGAAACTCGATCGCGTCGGCGAGCATTTCAGCAGCGGCCTGAGCGCCTTTGAGTGCAGAGGGTGGCGCAAGCTGACTCAGCGGGAGAGTAATGTCATCTAGCCGATCAACGCCGCGATTGGCATAAATTTGCTTGAGAGCACGAGGCAATGGCGCGGCGTCTAACTCTGACGAAATAACACCCGTTCTTTGGGTTACGGTATGAGACATCAGGCGCGACAGTTCTCCGCCATAAATCGCTGAACATCGGCGAGGTCATTGGGTAATACATCGTAGGTCTCAACCCGCTCGAAAAGATCGGCTAAGTGAGCCGGAAGGTCGGCTGTTACACCAATACCTGAGGCCTCTATCGAGGCAGGAAATTTTGCTGGATGAGCCGTGGCGAGCGTCACCATGATCGCTGAGCTGTCTCCCTGACAGACACGTGCAGCCTTGGTGCCAATCGCGGTGTGAGGATCCACCAGATAGCCGTTATTTTCCCAAACGTTTGCAATCTCTTCACAGGTCTCTTCATCAGAGCATCGGTGGCTATCGAACAGACTCTTTGCTTCGGCAAGGACCGACTCAGAGAGTGTCAAATCACCACCTGAGAATTTGTCCATCCATCGACTTAAAACTTCCCCATCGCGACCAGCCAGATCAAAGAGCAAGCGCTCAAAATTGGAAGAGACTGTAATATCCATACTCGGCGACAATGAAGGTTCGAGCGACAACCTCGAATAAGTTCCTTGGGTTAGCACCCGATGCAACACGTCGTTACGATTGGTCGCAATAACCAGTTTCTCGACGGGCAGCCCCATTTGTTTTGCCAGATAACCTGCGAAAATATCACCGAAGTTTCCGGTAGGCACCGAAAAGCTGATCGGTGCCTCAACCCGCCCAAGCGCGAGCGCTGAGTAAAAGTAATAGACAATCTGGGCCATGATTCGAGCCCAGTTAATGGAGTTCACAGCGACCAACCGACGTCCGTCGGGCAAAAAGGGCTCGGCAACAAAACTCGCTTTGACCATGGCTTGGCAGTCGTCGAAATTCCCCTGAATAGCGATATTGTGAATGTTGGGTGCAATGACAGTCGTCATCTGACGACGCTGGACGTCTGAAACCCGTTCGTGTGGATGCAAAATAAACATATCAATGTTGTTGCACCGCTTACATCCCTCAATCGCTGCGCTGCCCGTGTCACCAGATGTCGCACCCATGATGACAACTTTCTCTCCACGCCTACCCAACACATGGTCGAGTAACCGTCCCAACAGCTGTAGTGCAAAGTCCTTAAACGCGAGCGTTGGCCCTTGAAACAGTTCCAAAACCCATTGGTTATCTTCAAGTTGCACCAAGGGCGCCACCGCTGGGTGACGAAACTCCGCATAGGTGTCATTGAGAATTTTTCGCAAGTCGGACTCGGCAATACACGGTCCAACGAACGGTGCAACGATCTCATATGCCAGTTCCGCGTAGGACATCTCTCGCATGGCAAGTAAGTCTTCTTTACTAAAGCGAGGGAGCGACGTCGGCACGTAAAGCCCACCATCGGAAGCAAGTCCCGCCAGCAATACGTCTTCAAAATTGAGTTCGGGTCCGTTGCCGCGAGTACTCACATAGCGAATCGACATAGTTTGATCAGCCCTTTGGAATCAAAAGTTTTCGACGCGGAGGCTTGTCACAGGCCCCTCAACAGTCGCTAGCGCTTCTATTGCGGCAACCGCCTCGACGACGCTTTGAGTCGATGCCTCGTCAGTAAGAATAATCACTGGCACCCTGGAGAGTTTAGCTGATTCCGGCTTTTGTATGAGTGACTCGATGCCGATACCGTGCTCACTCAAACGTTGCGTAATCGATGCCATAACGCCCGGTGTATCGTCGGCCTCAAGCCGCAGATACCATGCTGATGAGACATCGCCGATATTAGTAATCGTCATGTCCGCTAGGTTTTCGACCGGGACACCCAACGCGTTGATCTGTGGTTGCCCATTTGACGCCATTGCACGCGCAATCGCTACAATATCAGCAGACACGGCGCTCGCAGTGGGTCGAGAGCCCGCACCAGGGCCCACCAACAATAGCTCACCAACACCCGATGCGTTAATCATTACGGCATTTAAAACACCGTCAACCTGCGCGAGGGCCTTTGTCTTTGGAATCAGTGTCGGGTGCACACGAAGTTGCAGTGACTTGCCCTCGCGTTTAGCAATGCCCAGATGTTTAATTCGGTACCCCAACTCGAGCGCGTATTCGAGATCGAGCGGCGAGACAGTGTCCACCCCTTGCTTATAAGGTGCTTTCGCATCGATCTGCGCGCCAAAGGCCAGTGAGGCTAATAGCACGAGTTTTTGTGCCGCGTCTGTGCCGTCGACATCAAAGGAAGGATCAGCCTCTGCGTAACCCAGTCGCTGGGCCTCTTCGAGAACATCGGCAAACTCTCTCCCCTTAGCAGCCATTTCAGTGAGTATGAAATTGCCAGTGCCGTTAATAATCCCCGCCAGCCCGGTAATATGGTTCGCCGCCAGACTTGCTCGCACGGCCTCAATAATGGGAATGCCACCAGCGACTGCCGCCTCAAAGTAAAGAGCCTTTCCCTGTGCTTGCGCCAGCTCAAATAACTCATCACCATAATCAGCGAGCAACGCCTTGTTGGCCGTGACCACGTGTTTACCTTGGTTGAGCGCCTCGCGCACCAAGTCGCGTGCCACCGTAGTCCCACCAATGAGCTCGACCAAAATATCTACGTCTGGATTGCGAGCCACATCAAACACGTCGCGCGACTCATAAGCGCCTAATACGTCGACGTTTGGCTTCGCTGTCCGGGTGGCAACGTGCACGACCTTTATCGCACCGCCCACGCGCGCCTCAAGGACGTCACCGGCCTCCGCTAACAGGGCAAGAAGTCCCTGAGCCACAGTTCCAAGACCACAGATCCCTATTTTTATCGTTTTTTGTGTCATTGCGCGTTCCAGTCACTGGGCAGCCCAGCTCTTAATACTTTTTTGATACCGCGCAGGGCCTGACGGGTTCGATGCTCATTTTCAATGAGTCCAAAACGGACATACCCTTCACCGTATTCACCAAAACCAATCCCCGGCGATACCGCAACACCGGCGTCTTTAAGCAACAGCTTACTGAACTCAAGGGATCCCATTTGATCAAAGGGTGCGGGGATTTTAGCCCAGACGAACATGGTCGCCTTCGGCGGCGTTACCGCCCAGCCCGCCTTGTTCAGTCCGCGACAGAGTACGTCACGACGTTCCTTATACATTTGACGGATTTCTTCGACACAGGTTTGATCAGACTCGAGTGCCGTGATGGCGGCGACCTGTACAGGCGTGAATATCCCGTAATCCAGATAAGATTTAATCCGCGTTAACGCAGCAATGAGTTCCGTGTTACCGCAACAAAACCCAACCCGCCAACCAGGCATGTTGTAGCTCTTTGAAAGTGTAAAAAACTCCACCGCCACGTCGCGCGCGCCCGGCACCTGAAGAATACTCGGCGCTTTGTACCCATCGAAAACCAAATCGGCGTATGCAAGATCATGCACCACCCAAATATTGTGCTCACGGGCTATCGCAACAACCTTTTCAAAGAACGCCAAATCAACACAATCGCCCGTTGGATTCGAAGGAAAATTAAGCACCAACATTTTTGGCTTTGGATAACTCGTGCGAATCGCTTTGTCCAATTCAGCAAAGAAGTCTCCGTCTTCAGTCATCGGCACATGACGAAGGTCAGCGCCTGAGATGACAAAGCCATAGGGGTGAATCGGATAAGACGGGTTAGGCACTAAAATCGCATCGCCGACACCCGTGGTCGCCAGTGCAAGGTGCGCAAGACCCTCCTTAGAACCCAGCGTCACAATAGCTTCGCTCGCAGGATCAAGCTCGACGTCATAGCGCGAGGCGTACCAGTTACAAATTGCCTGTCTTAACCGCGGTATTCCCTTCGACTGGGAATAACGGTGTGTGTCACCACGATCAACGGTTTCTTTGAGCTTATCAACAATATGCTCAGGCGTCGGCTGGTCTGGATTACCCATGCCAAAATCGATGATGTCCTCGCCTCTAGCACGCGCCGCCTGCTTCAGTTCACCGATGATGTTGAAGACGTAAGGTGGAAGACGCTCAATACGTTGAAACTGCTGATTCATTTAAATCCCTTGAAAATCATCGCCCTAATGCACTACTCAATACCTAAGAGACTCGCAATATCTGCCGCCGATTGGTAGCCCGGTATCATCTGTCCATTGCTGGTCACAATGGCAGGAGTGCCTCTCACGCCTAAACGATTGCCCAACGCATAGTGCTCCGCGATGGGGTTCCCCTCGCACTCGTTAAGCGGCATTTCCACGCCCGACTTAAGCGAGGTTAGGGTTGCTTCACGATTACGTGAGCACCACGCAGTGGCTAACTGTCGCGCACCCTGTGACGCCATTCCGCCGCGGGGGTAGGCTAAGTACCTCACCTCTATGCCTCGGCGGTTTAAGTCGTCCATCTCCAGGTGTAACTTACGGCAATAACCGCAGGTAATATCGGTAAAGACCGTAATAAAGTCTTTGGCCGGCTCTGCCGGTGAAAAGACGATCATCTCATCAAGATCCAGTGCGCCAATCATCGACAACCGGTCAGCGACACGACGTGTCTCGGTCAGGTTAGACACCTCGGTATTCGTTACCCGCAGCAAGTCGCCATTGAGCAAGAGGAACTCTCCACTGTGCGTTGCGTAGAGAACCGGACCGTCTTTAATCGACACCTCGATAAGTTGATCCGACTCAGTCGCCACAATGCGGTCAATGGTGATCGCGCTGCCCACCATGGTCGACAGGCCCGCTTCCAGAAGAGCCCTCGCGTCTGCAAAGTTTTCTTGCTCTGATGCCTGAACTAGGGAGGCGGCACAGCATGTCGCAATCGCTGCGACATGACGTAACCAACGGTAGATCACTTGTTTTTTCATTCTAACCTCTAGGGTGATGCTTTTCATGAAGCGCCTGCATTCGGCTTCGCGCAACGTGGGTGTATATCTGTGTCGTTGTAAGGTCACTATGCCCCAGTAACATCTGCACAACACGTAAGTCTGCCCCATGATTAATCAAATGCGTTGCAAATGCATGACGCAGTGTGTGGGGGGATAGATTTGGGTCGATACCCGCGCGTTTGGCATAGATTTTAATACGATACCAAAAGGTCTGGCGAGTCATGACTTTGCCTCGGTTAGAAGGAAACAGCACATCACTCTGACGGTCCTTCAGTAACGCTTGGCGAGTCGCCCCTAAATAGTCGGTCACAGTCTCAATAGCCGCCTCTCCCAAAGGCACCAGTCGCTCCTTACCGCCCTTACCAAAGACGCGGACCACCCCCTGATTTAAGCTCAGTTGAGGCAGTGTTAGACCCACCAGCTCAGATACTCGTAACCCACTGGCATAAAGCACTTCGAGCATCGCCAAATCACGATGCTCCACCACCAGCGAGGCATCAGGCGCATTGAGAAGCTGATCTACTTCAGATTCAGAAAGTGACTTGGGCAATGGCCGCGACGGTTTTGGGCGATCAAGATGCTGGGTGGGATCCGAACTTACATCGCCTTCTCGCACCAAATATTGGTAAAAACTTCGAAGACTGGAGAGTAAGCGCGAGATAGAGCGATGTGAACTCCCTTGAGACAGGCGCGCACCGAGGTAGGCTTGGACGTCGGACTCAGAGGCAGTCAGCGCATTCCCTCGGCTCTGGTCGAGCAACCAGGTATTTAAACCCTGAACATCACGGCTGTAGGCTTCACGCGTGTTGTCGCTGAGACCGCGCTCAAGCCAAAGCGCTGTCGTGAAGCGCTCAAGTTCAGAAGAGATAAGGCGACCCACTTAATGACCTCGCCCTCAATTCATTGCTTAAGACAACTTTTCCTTGATACGCGCTGCCTTACCAGAAAGCTCTCGGAGGTAATAAAGCTTCGCCTGACGAACGTCACCACGTCGCTTGACTGATATCGAGTCAAGTAAGGGACTGTAGGTCTGGAAGGTACGCTCAACACCAACACCGTGAGAGATCTTGCGAACTGTGAACGCGGAGTTAACACCCCGGTTGCGCTTGCCAATACAGACACCTTCGAACGCCTGTAGACGCTCTCGAGTACCCTCTTTGACTTTCACCTGAACAACAACAGTGTCCCCTGGGGCAAACGCAGGGATTTCCTTAGACATCTGCTCGGCATCGAGCTCTGCAATAATTTTGTTGGCACTCATGGCTATCTCCTCGGCTTTCCGCTCAGTTTATCTGAACAGTGGCACTCTTTAATCACTCGTCGCAAGTCTAAAAACGCTCGTTTTAAGCGCCTTCATCGCTAGGGAACAAGTCCCAACGACGAAGCAATGCTTGCTGCTCTACTGTAAGCGCAGATCGAGTTATTAAATCCGGTCTGCGGTCGAGGGTGCGTCTTAATGACTGCGCAGAGCGCCAATCGGCGATGCGCGCATGGTCTCCGCTCATTAACACTGGCGGAACGGCCATGCCCTCGTAATTCTCAGGGCGCGTATAGTGCGGACAGTCGAGCAATCCGTCAACAAAAGAGTCCTGTTCTGCGGACAATTCATCACCTAAAACACCCGGAATGCGACGAATTAACGAATCCATCACCAACATCGCAGGAATTTCGCCACCGCTTACGACAATGTCACCGATCGACAGTTCTAAATCCACCTCTTTTGAGATAAACCGCTCGTCAAAACCTTCGTAGCGACCCGCGACAAAAATTAATGCTTCGTGCTGCAACAAGGTCTTGAGTATTTGCTCGTTCACCAATTGCCCCTGCGGACTCATAGCAATCACGAGAGTCTTCGAACCCAACCGAGCACGGGCTTCGTCCACGGCGGCCGTCATGGTCGGCGCTTTCATGACCATACCAGGACCACCCCCGTAAGGTCGGTCGTCTACGGTGCCGTGCTTATCCGATGCAAAGTCTCTCGGGTCGACTGTTTCAAGGCGGAATCGACCGTCACGAGCCGCACGGCCAGTGACGCCCCATTGCGTGATCGTTGACGCCATCTCAGGGAAAATACTCACAAGGGCAAAGGCATTTAAAGCCACGCGGTCAATCATCAGGATGCCAACGCACAGTGATGGTCTGAGTGTCTAGATCAACCCGCTCGATGACATCGGGTTCCAGCCACGGAATCAAGCGCTCGCGATCATCCAAACTGTCTTTGGAGGCTCGCACCACCAAGACGTCGTTGGCGCCTGTATCCAATAAATAATCAACAATGCCTAAGCACACCGTCGCTTGCTCGTGAATAGCCTCAACACGGCAACCTTCAAGATCGCGCCAGTAAAGTTCACCCGTTGCTGGAAGCGGGAGTGAGGACTCCGGTACCGTTACGATGTAACCACGCAGGACCTCAGCTTGGTTGCGGTCGTCAATGCCATCCAATTGGGCAATGTAGCCCTTACCCTGGGCACGCACGCTGAGCACCCGCACGGGTCTCTTCGTTTTACCCGACGGATCATCTAACTGTGGCGATAAAAGTGAAGGGAGGAGGCCCGGGTCGCTGAGATTGACTCTAAGCTTCACCCAGCCCTTAATTCCGTAAACACCAACGATAGTGGCGACCGCCAGTCGGTGCTGCGTGGCGTCTAAAGGCGCCACGTCTAACTTACGCTGCAGCGGCTGCTTCGGTTGCCGCTTCTTTCATCAATCGAGCAACGCGTGGTGATACTTGGGCGCCTTTTGCAACCCACGCTTCAATGCGACTCGCGTCGATGCGCAGACGCTCTTCCTGCCCTCGGGCAATCGGGTTAAAAAAGCCAACGCGCTCGATGAAGCGTCCGTCACGCGAGTTGCGGCTGTCCGTAACAGTCACGTGGTAGAAGGGGCGCTTTTTTGCACCGCCTCGTGATAGACGAATTGTTACCATGGCTATGTCCTAAAGTGTTTGCGCCGCGGGGGCTTCCCACAGCAAAATTTAAGGTGCCGAAGCGTACATTAACTCTGCTCAGGTTTAAAGGCCTGTGTGGAGGAATATTAACGCCTTGGAAATCCCGGAGGCATTCCACCACCAGGGGGCATTCCACCACCGCCCATCATACCGCCCATTCCACGCATCATGCGTTGCATTCCGCCGCCCTTCATCTTCTTCATCATTTTTTGCATCTGCTTGTGTTGCTTTAGAAGACGATTCAAGTCGGGCACCGCCGTTCCAGAACCTGCGGTAATTCGCCGCTTCCGCGAGGGGTTAATCAAATCAGGGTTTTTTCGCTCTTTAATCGTCATGGAGTTGATGATGGCCTCCATACGATCAAACTGTTTCGTGTCTAATTGCGATTGTGCCGCTTGCGCCATACCACCCATACCGGGCATTTTGTCGAGCATCGCACCAATACCACCCATGTTTTTCATTTGTTGCAACTGATCTCGGAAGTCTTCGAGGTCAAAGCGCCCCCCTTTTTCGACTTTCTTCGCAAGACGCTGTGCTTTCTTTTGGTCTACGTTCCGTTCAGCTTCTTCTATCAACGATAGAAGATCACCCATTCCCAATATACGAGACGCCAAGCGATCAGGGTAAAACGGCTCCAGCGCGTCTGTCTTTTCTCCAACACCCATGAACTTAATGGGCTTACCCGTTACCGATCTGACCGATAGCGCAGCACCACCACGCGTATCCGCATCCACCTTCGTAAGAATGACTCCCGTCAGTGTCAATGCGCGGTCAAATGCACTCGCTGTGTTGACCGCGTCTTGACCTGTCATTGCGTCGATGACAAACAGGGTTTCAACGGGATTGATCGCTCGGTGCAAGATGCTGATCTCGTCCATCATCTCGCTGTCGATCGCCAATCGACCAGCGGTGTCCACCAATAACACATCGCTGAAGGCTGTCTTCGCATTCTTAAGGGCTCTATTGACAATCTCGACGGGCTGCTCATCGGTTGAGGACGGTTCAAAACGTGCGCCCACCTCTTCAGCCAATGTTTCAAGCTGCTTAATGGCTGCAGGTCGATAGACGTCGGCACTGACCACCGTGACTTTTTTCTTTTCGCGCTCTATGAGATAGCGGGCCAGCTTGGCAACAGACGTTGTTTTACCCGCCCCCTGTAGCCCGGCTACCATAACCACAGCGGGCGGCTGTGCAGCGAGATTTAGCTTCTCGTTTGCCTCGCCCATGACACTCTGAAGCTCTGACTGGACAATCTTTAGAAAGACCTGGCCCGGCGTCAGACTTGACGTTACCTCAGTACCGACGGCTCTTTCTTTCACCCGGTCGGTAAAGTCTTTCACCACAGAAAGTGCCACGTCGGCTTCTAAAAGCGCCATTCGGACGTCTCGAAGCGTCTCTCGAATATTGTCTTCGGTGAGTCGGGACTTTCCCGCCATGGCCTTCAGACTGGCCGATAAACGTTCACTTAAGCTTTCAAACATGTCACTTCCTATTTCGAATAACCGTGCCGCAAGCGCTGGAAGCGCGTATTATACGCCCAAGAGAGAGAAAAAATTAGGGGAGTCGTCAGTAGAGATGCCTGACAGCGAAATTAGCCAGCTACTTGCATTGACAGCAACGGGCGCTGCCGCGCTCTACTTGTATACGGCCGCTCGCCAACTCTTGCGTCTCGAAAAACGTGAAGACACACTTCCTAAGGCCGTTCTGATTCCAGGACTATTGGCCCTTGTGCTTCACGGATTCGTGATCTACGCGGGCACAACCTCGGTGAGCGCCAGCTTTGGGTTTTACAAGGTGGCCTCCATTACCTTCTGGCTCATGGGCGTATTAAGTGTTGCCATTGTTATAGCAAGACCGATGCAAACACTATTGATTGCCATTTTCCCATTAGCGGCGATCTCGCTTTTGGTGGCAACGCTCACACCAGAGACCGCGCGGCCCATGACGGAAACGCCGCGTGGACTCTTGTTGCATATCTCTACGTCAATCATTGCCTATGCCCTGTTTGGTCTGGGCATGCTTCAGGGACTGCTGGTGTTGCAGCAAAGTCGATTATTACGCCAACACAAAACGAGGGGCCTGACACGACGCCTACCCCCTCTCGATGCAACCGAGCAACTAATGTTCGAACTCATACTCAGTGGCACCGTCATTCTCAGCGTATCGATTATCGCTGGCATCTACTATGTACAAGATTTGTTTGCTCAACATTTGATTCACAAAACGGTGTTGACCGTCATTGCTTGGATTGTTTACGCCATTCTCACTGTTGGGCACATACGCCATGGCTGGCGAGTCAATACCGCCGTCATGCTCTGCGGCAGCGGCTTTGCGTTACTCACCGTTGGTTTCTACGGTTCAAAGCTCGTTCTTGAACTCGTATTAAGCTAATTTAAAATCAGGGTTGCGACAAACGTGTTTTTTCTCAACAATCACTTTAAATACTGACGTGCGTATATAACGCTTGAATGACGCCCCGCTGGGACTCCTTTTTGCCATTTTGGCAGGCCTAATACTCCTCTCCGGATTTTTCTCGAGTTCAGAGACCGGAATGATGGCACTCAATCGATACCGCCTTAAGCACCTGCAGCAGCAAGGGCACAAGGGTGCACTGCGGGCGGGCAAGCTGCTTGCAAGACCCGACCGGCTCATTGGGCTGATCTTAATCGGTAACAACCTGGTCAATATTCTAGGCTCGGCCATTGCAACCGTGGTTGCTATCCGACTCTATGGAGACGCGGGGATCGCGATTGCTACCATTCTTTTGACCATTGTTATTCTGATTTTCGCAGAGATCACGCCCAAGACCATTGCGGCTCTGCACCCTGAAAAGGTTGCGTTTCCTGCAAGCTGGGTGCTCCTCCCGCTTATGCGCGTGACCATGCCGTTGGTTTGGGCCATCAATGCAATCACAAACGGACTTCTATCATTGTTTGGCTTCAACGCGAGATCATCCAACGAAGATGCCCTGTCTCAGGAAGAGTTACGTACGATTGTAAGTGAGTCGAGCGGGCTGATTCCGCGGCGCCACCGAAACATGCTGGTGAATATTCTAGATCTCGAGCAGGTCACCGTTAACGACATTATGGTGCCGCGCAACGAGATTTACGGTATTGATTTAGAAGACGACGACGCGATTATCCTTGAACAGTTGACGCGCAGCACCCATACACTGGTTCCTGTTTTTACCGGCGACATCAATAAAATCGAGGGTGTCTTGCATCTGCGCAACCTTGGTAAATGCCTAACCGAGGGCGCGCTCAACCGTCCGGCCTTACTTAACGAATTACAGGCGCCCTATTTCACGCCTGAAAACACCGCACTGCACATTCAACTCCGTCACTTCCAGCAGCGCAAATTGCGACTTGGAATGATCGTTGATGAATATGGCGATATTCTTGGCCTGGTCGCGCTGGAGGACATCCTTGAAGAGATCGTCGGTAACTTCACGTCCAACTTGGTTGAAGACCAGGAGGAGATTGCCACGAATCCCGATGGTGGTGCGTCATGCACAGGCAGTATTCCCATTCGAGACATTAATCGGCAATTTGGTTGGACGTTACCCACGGACGGCCCGAAGACGATCAGCGGTCTAGCGCTTGAAGTACTTGAGGCGTTCCCCATGGGACCGACCTCTGTGCGCATTGATAATTATCAGCTGGATGTAGAATCGATCGACGGTAATACCATCACTCAAGTGAGAGTGACACCGCTCTCCCTACCCTCACCGATTGAGCCGAACGAGACCTAACCCGCTAACGCCACAGAGAACCACTTTCTGATCGGCGCTGTGCGGTGACTTCCAGAATTTCGCGCTTACGCTCGTCATCGGCAGTAAACCAGTCAACGATTTCGTTCCCTGATCGAAAGCAGCCTTCACAAATATCGTTTTCATCCAGCGAACAAATGGAAATACAAGGGGACTCAGGGGCATCACTCACAAGGGATCTCCGGCTGCCTGTGCATCGTAAAAATCGGTCGAAAATTCGTCCAAAGAAGCATCCTCAATAGCCTTTCGAATGCCCTGCATGTGGCGTTGATAGAATGACAAATTATGAATGGTGCAAAGTTGAGATCCAAGTATCTCGTTGCATCGATCCAAATGGTGCAGGTAAGCCCGACTAAAGTTTTGACAGGTGTAACAGCTGCAATTGTCATCCAAGGGCCTGGTACTGGTTTTGTGTCGTGCGTTGCGTAACTTAACCACACCGCGACTGGTAAATAAGTGGCCATTGCGGGCGTTTCGAGTGGGCATAACACAGTCAAACATGTCGATACCACAGCGGACTGATTCTAAAAGGTCGGCCGGAGTTCCAACACCCATCAGATAACGCGGCTTATCGCTCGGCAGTTGATAAGCGATCTCATCTAACACCTTGACCATCTCGTCTTTGGGCTCACCCACCGACAACCCTCCAAGGGCGTATCCGTCAAAGCCGATATCGACGAGCCCAGCCAGCGACTCCTCTCGCAAATTTTTGTACATCCCCCCCTGAACAATGCCGAATAAGGCCGCCGGATTGTCGCCGTGCGCCACTTTGCTCCGGTTTGCCCACCGCAGCGACAACTCCATGGATGTGCGCGCCTCTGCCTCGGTGGCGGGGTAAGGCGTGCACTCATCAAAGATCATCACGATGTCACTGCCCAAGGACCGCTGAATGGACATTGATTTCTCAGGGTCCAAAAACACCTTGTCGCCGTTGACCGGCGACTTAAACGTCACGCCAGATTCTTCGACCTTCCTAACGTCACCCAAACTAAAGACTTGAAAGCCACCTGAGTCAGTCAGTATCGGTCCCTGCCAACCCATAAAGTCGTGGAGGTCTCCGTGGAGTCCAATGATCTCGGTGCCCGGTCTGAGCCAAAGATGGAAGGTATTGCCCAACAGAATATGAGCACCCGTGGCGCGCACGTCCTCGGGCGTCATACCTTTAACAGTGCCGTAGGTACCAACCGGCATAAACGCGGGCGTCTGCACCTCTCCACGCTCGAAATGGAGAACACCCCGACGCGCAAGTCCGTCTGTTGTTGTCAGCGAAAAATCCACGACTAACCTCCCTCTTTTCGAGTAACAAACATTGCATCGCCGTAACTAAAAAATCGATACGCCTTATTAATCGCTTCTTGGTACGCGGCCATTGTCTCTTCGTAACCGGCAAATGCCGCAACCAACATGATCAACGTACTTTCCGGCAAATGAAAATTAGTGATCATGGCGTCCACAACGTTAAATTTGCAGCCAGGGTAAAGAAAGATATCACTATCACCCTCGAACGCGTCAGGACACCGATCGTCAGTCAACGAGGCGGCAGCTGCGGTCTCGAGCGACCTGACTGACGTCGTTCCGACAGCAATGACGCGACCACCGCGTGCGCGACAGGCACGAACAGCAGCAACACACTCTGCACCCACCTCAATCCACTCATGGTGCATAGTGTGATCGGTAATGTTGTCGACTCTCACCGGCTGGAACGTTCCAGCACCGACGTGCAGTGTTACGAAGGCCGTCTGCACTCCCTGCAATCGGAGGGCGTCCAATAAGCGCTCGTCAAAGTGCAGCCCCGCCGTCGGCGCCGCAACCGCACCGTCCCGTTGGGCGTAAACCGTTTGATAGCGGGCTCGATCTTCTTCGTTATCTTGTCGTTCGATGTAGGGAGGCAAAGGCATACGCCCAAATGCCCGCATCATTTGAGACACAGTGCCGACTTCAGGCGCCAGCTCAAACAGCGGGCCCTGACGTCCCTTCACGCGGACGCTGAAGTCAGATAAGTCCGACTCCTGGTCTTCGGCAATGTAAATGAGCGATCCGTCTTTGGGGCTCTTACTCGCTCTAATGTGCGCCAAAACAGTGCCGTCGCCCCTCAATCGCTCGATCAATATCTCAACCCGGCCGCCCGTCTGCTTTTGCCCAAAGAGCCGGGCTGGAATAACGCGTGTGTTGTTAAACACCAAGAGATCTTCAGGGTTGATCAAGGCTAAGACATCAGTAAATCGCGTGTGGCTTATGCCCCCTGTAACCCCCTCTAAAACGAGCAGCCGCGATCCGGTACGCTCCACCAAGGGCGTCTGGGCAATGAGATGCTCTGGAAGATCAAAATGAAAATCTGAAGTTTTCATGACAGGATGCTTTTCGGCCTACCCCTGGGGTGTTCTCACAAAAAAGCCGGCAAAAGCCGGCTCCTCTTCTGCGCTAAAAAGCGCTCAATCTTTCTTTTCTTCTGCGTCTTCTGCAGGAGCTTCCTCTTCAGCAGGCTCCTCGGCAGGGGCTTCGGCTTCAGCAGGCTCCTCGGCTTCAGCAGGTTCCTCGGCAGGGGCTTCCTCTTTAGCAGGCTCCTCGGCGGGGGCTTCTTCTTCAGCAGGCTCCTCGGCAGGGGCTTCCTCTTCAGCAGGCTCCTCGGCAGGGGCTTCTTCTTCAGCAGGCTCCTCGGCAGGGGCTTCCTCTACCGCAGGCTCCTCGGCAGCAGGCGCTTCCTCTACCGCAGGCTCCTCAGCGGGGGCTTCCTCTACAACTTCGGGTTCAACCTCTTGAGGCGCCGTCACCTTAACCAGGTCTTCAGCGATTAAAATATTGACTTTCTCTTCACCGTTGACGGGCTTACCACTTGCGTCTTGAACGGCGTAGCGGTTGTCTCCACGCAAGAAGATTTTGTAGTCAGCGGTCTTTCGGACAAGCTTCATGGCCATGTCTTTTCTCCCTCAAGATACTCAGAAAACAGCGCAATGGAGTATACCCTGCGCCAGATTGCGCGGGAGTATACAAGCTACACATAATTATAGCGATCCTTTCATTGCCGAATCAGCCCGAGCTGATATACTCCGGCGCCTGCACGGCCCAGCCTCATGCCAGAGTGGTGAAATTGGTAGACACAGGGGATTCAAAATCCCCCGCCCTTAAAAGCGTGCCGGTTCGAGTCCGGCCTCTGGTACCACAATCAAGGAATCCGACGTTCCTAAGTTCTTGAAAGAAGCCTAAAATCTCTAACGGTTTTTAAACTTCAGTAGAGAGTGAGGTGCCAACAGCTGCACCACAGAGCGAATCCGGACTTCACCTATCGTAAACACATCCGAAATTGATCTAGGCCATTATGCTTAAAGCCACTCTCCCCCTAACACTTTTACTGATATCCAGCCTTTGCAGCGCCGAGGGTATTTCGGGCATTTGGCAACACCCAAAAGATCCCGTCTGGATTGAAGTAACGGCAACGGCTGGACACGGCCTTGCTGTTCGCAACGACAGCGACCCGTCGAGCATTGGCTTTGCAGTCCTCAAAGAGGTCACGGTCGGGGAGCAAAAAGGTCGCTGGACTGGCCAGGTATTCGTCCCACAACTGGGGGACTATAAGCGCGTGGAATTGTCCTTACCTACTGCAGATACACTCAAGATGAAGGTGAAAATTGGCTTTCTGAGGCGCTCTTTAGAATGGGCCCGTGTACCTGAGGTGCCGGAAGAGAAATAGAGAACGAAGACGCTAACCTAACATTACCGTTTGACCTAATTGTGAGAGGTTCTACCGCCCCCCCATCAATAGCCCATGCCCATATTAAACTTTCGGGCTCAAGTTGACGCCTGGCTCACCGTGCAAATCGGGTGCGCCATTATCTATCCAAACCCATCGAGCGCGCTGTACGGTTAAAACTGCCCTCAAATGCGCGACCACTCAATCGTCAATAGGCGCCGCATTACACAGTTGAAGTACATACTCATTACCCGCCTCGGTTTCCGTTTGCTTGATGAGGCTTGTTCCCGAGTACTGTAAACAGGTAAGGAGTGCTTGACGTGTTACACCGTCGGACCCAGGCACTCGGTCTTTCTCTTTCGTTGTCACAGACTTTGTATCCAGCGACATATCACCCCACCCTACGCCGGTGTCGGTGATCCGCAAAAATCCACAGGTTTTTCCGTCCACTTTTTCCGCCCACAACGAAACCTCTATCGCACCATCGTCAGTACCCTCTGATGACAAAACAATCGCCGCTATAACCGCCGTGTGAACGCTGATTGGGAAGCCTTTAATCTGCTTAGGTAAGTCCTCAGAAACAAAGAGTTTAGTTTCTATCGACGAGTCAAGGGTTGAGACATCCAAGACCATCTGGGCGAGCTCGGCAACTTCTTGCAGGTCAACCCCGGACGACTCCTGAGAGGCGGTCAGGTTGCCTGAGGGTTGCTGAAGAATCAGCGTATTGAGACTCAGCTGAGCCTGCATGAATTCATTAATGGCCAAGTCAAAGTAACGTCGGTTTCCCTGAGGCATGTCCTCAGCCCGCATGGCAAACGTGAAGCGACTCATGACGTCCAAGTGCGTCGAGAGCACCTCATGAATGGACCCATTGAGCGAATCTTTATCGGATAGTAACCGGGAGAACGAATCCTGCAGCGACTCATTTTGCGTCCGGTAGCGGATGTAGCTCAATGCGGTGAGCAGAAGCAGTAACGCCAAACCTGCGGGCATAAACCTGCGCCAAACTGGCTCTTGTACCAGAGAGGGTGCGCGCGCGACACGATAAGAATCGCTGACCTGAAAGATGCTGTACGTCAGATCGTCCACCCCTTTAGACTTATATTGCGACCGGTATTGAACGGGATCGGATAATGTCACTGTGTCGCAGTCTACGCTGCCGACGCCTACCTCCCACACCGTGAGACAAGCTTCAGTTTGTTTGTCGACGTGAATAACGCGAAGCGGGGTTGCACCGCCAGACATTTGTTGACCAACAAGGTCAATGCTCCGATTTAAGTCAGCGAATCCAACGCGAAGTACTATGAACCAACTGGAGAGACTCTCGTCACCCTGCAAAATAAGTCGAGCTCCGATGAAAACAGGCTGAGGGGTGCCGATTAACAGTAAATCATCAGGCGAGGTGACCTGCGCGATTGTGCTCACTTGATCAAAGAGTTCTGCCTCTGAAACATTCACGTGTGCCAGCAGATTTGTGCCTGAGACCTCAGCGCCAACGAGACTTGTCTCAGTGGGATAGCGACCTCGCAGAATGAGTTGTTGGCTAGGAGTGGACTCAACCAAGTAACCTTCAAAAAAGTCGTAGCGCGAATGGCGCAACGCGAACCCAAGTCGTTCAAAGGTCTCGTCCAGTCGCTCGAATCGGGCCGCATCTGTCGCTAGCGCTTGAACATCTGACACGCTGTGTAAGGAATACATAAGTTCGGTTCGTACGTCGCGCGCCAATAGATCGCGCATACCCTCTCGCCGCGATCCGTCCGCCATAAACCCCAGCCGGAACTGCTCTTCAGCAGACCGCTGTGCGGCCAACGACCGTGAAGTGACGTCCCAGATCAGGAACGCAAGCATCGCGACGGGCACGATTAAAAACCATTTTGAGAAACGACCAAAGACTATCATTGGATCACTAAAGCACTATCAACGGGCTAACTCTAGCGCGCATTATCCCAAAGCACTAAGAAATTCATCGAATCCGACAAGAGGCACCGACTTTATTGACGCGCACGCAACATTTGCCACTCCCGCAGCAATAAGACGCAGACAGTGCTGCTCGAAGCAATAGGGCGTCATCAGCGCCACGGCAAAATCATCGCGCGACCGCTCGCCTTCTGCAATCCAAAGGCAACGGCCAGCCACACAAGCACGATCAAATAAGTATCTGAAATAAGATCGACAGACCAAATAAGGTCCGGGTCCGACGGTGGGCGCCAAGCCGACAAGACGATCAAATAGGTGATCGGCAAAAACTTGAGCAACCCGGCAAGCGCAAGTATAAAGTTCATCCAGGCTATTATTTTCAGTGCCAACGCGCGCAACTCCTCGGTTTTGTGCCGTCACAGTGGCTAAGCCCGCGAGTAACTTGACTCGAGAGAGCCTCATGGTCAGTGTACTGCTCACCGAACTAAAACCCGTGCCGTCTTGGACGCAATGTAAGGTGAAATATGAGTAAGAACAAATTTAGTCCACCGCAGGGTTTTTTTATCGGAATGGGACTCACCTTCGGTGCAGTGCTTTACGTGTTAACTCAAGAGGCCGTTTGGATCGGTGTAGGGATTGCAATAGGGGCAGCACGAGAGCTGCGGCATAAGCCTTAATCATCGCTTTTACGAATTTTTCATCATGGATAGGAAGAGAGCATTATGGATACGCTAGCCGCGTCAATTGACGCATTCATGGCGCCTCTGGCGAGCACTTTATCCAGTGTCGTTTTCTTTGCCGTCCCTCTGTTTGGTCAAGACGTGCCGCTCGTGGTCCTTTGGCTTGCCATCGGCGCCTTGTTTTTTACTTTCTACCTTCGATTTATCAATATTCGCGGGTTTTGGCTGGCGTTTAGGCACGTCAGAGGGGATTTTAAAGACCCCTCTGCCGAGGGCGAAATCAGTCACTTTCGAGCACTTGCAACCGCTATATCGGGCACCGTGGGCGTGGGAAACATTGGCGGCGTGGCGGTGGCCATCAGTCTCGGCGGCGCAGGCGCGGCGTTTTGGCTATTCGTCGCGGGTTTTTTGTCAATGTCCACAAAACTAATCGAGTGCACCTTGGGTGTGAAATACCGACGTGTGCATCCAGACGGGACCGTTTCGGGTGGTCCAATGTACTATCTCGACGCCTATTTCACAGAGCGCCATTGGCCAAAAGTCGGACGCAGCCTCGGAATGCTCTACGCACTTGCACTGGTTGTGGGCTGCTTTGGCGTGGGCAACATGTTTCAGTCCAATCAAGCCTACCAACAGATGCTGGTGATCACCGGTGGTGAGACAAGTTTTCTCATCGACTATTCCTTAGCCTTTGGTATTGTCCTGGCCGCCATTGTAGGCGCGGTCATTATTGGGGGCATCACATCGATTGCACGCGCGGCGGCGGTCATCGTTCCCTTTATGGCGGGCATTTATATTTTAGGCTGCTTGGTCATCATCAGTATGAGCTGGGAGAATATTCCCGCGGCTATTGCGAGCGCCGTGTCGGGCGCCTTTGGCAGCGACGCCATGGCGGGTGGGGCACTGGGCGCGTTGATCATCGGCTTCCAACGCGCACTATTTTCCAATGAGGCCGGTTTGGGCTCTGCCTCCATCGCACACTCTGCGGTTAAAACGAAAGCGCCGGCGTCCGAGGGGCTCGTTGGATTACTCGAGCCCTTTATCGACACTGTGGTGGTACTGACATTGAGCTCGCTGGTCATCCTCACAACCGCTGTTCCGAATGGACTGATGGGGGGTGAACTCGCAGGAATCGAGCTCACGTCGGCAGCGTTTGCCTATCACTTGCCTTGGGCTCCCTACCTTATTGCCTGCGCAGCCGTACTATTCGCCTTCTCAACCGCATTGGCGTGGTCGTATTACGGGCTCACCGCATGGAATTACTTAGTGGGTATTGGCAAGTGGCGCACCATTGCCTTCCAAGCAACTTTTCTTACGTTTTTTGCGCTCGGATGCGTGCTGGAGTTGAGGGCCGTACTCGACTTCTCCGATGCGATGATCTTCCTCATCGCGATACCCAATCTCATTGCGCTTTACCTTTTCGCACCCATGGTGAAACGTGAGGTTGAAAGCTACCTGCAAGAGGCCACGTAATCAGTAGGGTTGATCACCCTCACTCACGGCACGATGCAGCGCTCGCCTTGCGGGTAAAAAGTCGTTAACTGGCTTGTGTTGAGTGCTGCGGTTATCCCATAACACAATACTATTTTGTCGCCAGTTAAAGCGGCAGGTGTGCTCCGGCAGGACGCTATGCTGGTAAAGAAAGCGAAGCACCTCAGAGGACTCCAGTGGCGACAATCCTTCGATGTGGGCGGTAAACAGCGCATTGACAAAAATAACTTTCCTGCCGGTTTCTGGGTGCGTTTGAATGACGCGGTGTCTGACGGGCGGATTCTCTGCAAGTGCGTTCGCCAACCGCTCACGACCACCTGGCTCCGCTAGACTCTCCTTAAAACCGTGTGAAAAGTCATGAACCGCGACCAATGGCTCAAGGTAACGCTTCATACCCTCAGACAGCGAATCATACGCCGAGGTCATACTGGCAAAGAGCGTGTCGCCACCCACTTCAGGAATGGTAATGCCGCGGAGCACCGTCACGGATGGCGGGTGCTGACGAAACGTCATATCAGAGTGCCAAACCTCAATTTTAGAGGGGTTTTCGGGGGTGCTCTCCAACAACATGACTTCCGGAATATTGTCGACCGTGCCGTAGGCTGGGTGTGTCTGCAGTGGTCCAAAAAGTCTTGCCAAATCACGCTGTTCAGCCGGCGACAATAATTGATCTCTGAAGAACAGTACTTCGTGCTCGTTCAGCAGGTCGCGGATGACACCCATGCTTCCATCGGCTAAAGCCGCTCTTACATCGAGCTGAGACACCGACGCACCCAATGCGCCTGAAACTCTTGAAACCTTCATCTAGCCCCCAGTTTTCGCGAAGCGCCACGCTCACACTTACGCCTAGTGTTGTCAAAAAAAACAACCCGATTAGTGGGGACGAGGCTACCAGTTGGATCGCTTGTAAGGCCATCCTCCAAAACAACTATGTGCTCCTCTCACACGAGGTCTAAGGCGTAAGGCTTAAGCACGTCAAGCGGGATGGCCCTCAAGGTCACAATGTTGGTAGCCCTTAGGTACAGTTTGGGTGCCTTTCCGGCTCGATGCGCTTGTTCCCACCTCAGAGCACACAAACACCATCGGTTCCCCTCGACGAGTCCGGGGAAACCGTGCTCAGGACGCGGTGTACTCAGGTCATTACCGGCTAACGCGGAGTACTCAAGAAACGTCGAAGTCATCAAAGCGCAAACCGTGTGTGTGCCCAGGTCGTTTGGGCCCGTATTACAGTGTCCGTCACGATAAAAACCAGTCACAGGGTCATTGCAGCAGAGCTCTATGGGCTCACCAAAAACGTTTTGCTGTGACTTAGGCATTCGTTCAGCCTTCACGCCTCACCTCCTTTTATATTCTGGACCCCTGTCCTGGGCCCTTGTGCTCAAACCAATCCTAAACAATAGCTTCCTAGCAGTCGCGGGAACGCCACTCGATTACAGTCCGCGTGATCATCGCAGTCAAAAAATTGCGAACAGAGGCCGCTAAACCCACAAAATGCGTATACCAACGATCAACACAAGCAATCCTGTCAACTCGGCAATGCGTTGATTCGCGACACCTTCGATCACAAATCGACCGCCTAAAATACCGCCAACCGCGACAGCCAGTAATAAGGGAGCGCCGTAAGTACTCGCCAAGATCGCCGCCTTCGATCCTGTTTTCAACACCTGTCCTGCTAAACCGCTCAGCGAATTAATTAAAATAAAGAAACTACACAGTGCGGCAATCGTTTTACTCGATGCCCAGCGCAAATGATGAAGCACCGGAGCGAGAAAAATCCCGCCTCCAATCCCTACCATGCCTGATAAAAAACCAAGTCCTCCGCCAATAACAGCCGCTAAACGTCGAGAGCGAGGTACGGCGCTAACATCAGTTGGGGCCGTCCTAACCAACAGACTCATGCCCGCGACCACAAGACTTAACCCCAGAAGCACAAAATACAGTGTTGCCTCTAATTCAATAAGCCCTCCAAAAAAGGCCATGGGCACTGAGGTTATAAAAAACGGGATGGATAACTGCCAATCGAAGTGTCTTCGGTGAACCGCGAAGTAACTCCCAATGGTCACAACCAATATATTGCAAGGCAATGCAATCAGCGGGATTAGCTCGGCGGGCTGACCACTCAGAGCAAGCAGCGCAATGTACGTTGAGCCGCCCCCAAACCCCACGGCCGAGTACACCATTGCAACAATGAAAAAACCGAACGCCAACATAGACGAATGATCACACACCCACCCAGTCGGGGACCAGAGCCCAGCGTGCTATTTAGTGACTACGATTAATTGTCGGAGGCGCTCTTGGATAATACCGGACGATTCGTCAGCCAAATTGCTTGATAAGGCGTCAACTCGATCTCGCCGTCCACGGCGCTCTCGGGCGCCAAACCACTGATCAGATCTTCCCAGCTATCGTTCCCGACCAGATTGAGCGATGCAAGTGAAATTGAAGTCGCCTCATCCGTAACGTTGTATAGGCAAAAAATACTCTGCCGGCGATCCTGGCTTTGACGCCAAAATCCAAATATGGATTGTCCACAGTTGAGCGTGTACTGCGTCGCATTCGGATGAAAGGCCGGTTGGCACTGCCTGATTTGAATCAAAGCCTTCAATCTGGACAGACACAACGCATGATGACTCGCAGGGTCGGTTAAGCGCTGTGTCAGCTCATCTTTGTCCCATTGATGTCGATTGATCGCCCGGTTGTGTCCCGTATTCTCCACGCGCTCCACGTCATTTTGAGTCCCCAGAAAACTGTGTATGTAAATAGCCGGTATCCCCTCGAGCCCCAGTACAATGGCGTGCGCCAATATCATGCGCGCAAGTGTTGTCTCGACGTCGGCATTTTGAAACTTAAACGCATCGTAAAGTGACACGTTCACCTCGTAGATGCTGCGATCGCCTTCGGCGGTCTCTCGCCAAGAGAGAAGTGCCCCGTTTAACTGAAGGCAGTCCACCATCGAATCTAATTCTCCGGAACTGAGCAATCCTTCGACGGGTCGGAGACCCACACCATCATGTGATGCCAAAAAGTTGAAGTAGGTCGTCCCCAATACCGCAGGGGGCATGCTCATTAGCCAACGCGTCAGCCTTGAGCAGTCCGCTTCGATTAGTGTGTGAATCAGCAGCGGGGGCAAGGCGAAGTTATAAATGCAGTGCGCCTCGTCTCGCTGACCAAAATAGGCAAGGTTCTCAATATTGGGGACGTTGGTTTCCGTAATGACGACGGCATCGGGCTGCGCTTCTTCCAGGAGCGCGCGTAACAAGCGAACCAGGTCATGGGCCTCTGGTAAATTAATGCAGGTGGTACCAGAGCGTTTCCAGGTAAATGCCACCGCGTCGAGTCTGAAAATACGCACGCCATGGTCAAGGTAGAGTCGAATAATTTTGACAAATTCGAGCAAGACCTCGGGGTTAGAAAAGTCAAAATCGACCTGATCATGACTAAAGGTGCACCATACATTCTGATTACCCTGAACAGTCGACACGGGCAAGACCAACTCACTCGTGCGCGGACGCACGACCCGCGATGTATCAAAATGTGCGTCTGCAGTAAAAAAATAGTCAGCACCTGGGCTGACGCCTTGTTTAAAATTTTCAAACCAAGCGGACCGAATCGAGCAATGGTTCAGGACCAAGTCGGCCATTAGTTTGTAGTGGGTCGCAATAGACGTGACGTCACTCCAATTCCCCAGCGCCTGGTTCACCGTTGAGTAATCGAGAATGGAAAAGCCATCATCTGAGGTCCAGGGAAAGAACGGGAGGATGTGTACCCAGGTTACCGCGCTTCCCAACCACTCTTGGCAAAAATCATTGAGTACTTTAAGTGGCTTTTCGCCTTCTTTGACAATCGAGTCGCCGTAAGTAATCAGCGCAACATCAGCCTGAGACCAAAGCTCGGGTAACGGCGATGTGACAGCGGCTTTGCCATCCGACGGACCGTCTGAAATAGCGACCACAAGCTGCTCTGCGAGCGCCACTAACTCTGGTGCATCTATTCGCCCTTCGTACAATCGACAGGTGAGGTAACTCACTCGTGCATTGTGACTACTCATAATGACCCACTAGCGCCCCCGTGCAGAAAATTCGTTGTGATCCTCCTCAACAGCTTGAATAAGCCGTTCGTAGATGTCGGGTATGGCGCTCACCACACGCGACCACGTTGGCATAAACGGCGTATCCAAAGGGCGCTCAAGAAATTGCTTGCCCGCCTCTAAAATATTGGTCGCAAAGAGCTCTACCGCTTGCTCTTCCGTGTGGGTATCAAAGTCCAACCCATTCATCAGTGCATCTCGTCGGTAACTCTCTGCGTAATCGAGTGCAACGCGATAGTAGGTCGCCTTGAGCGTACGAAACGTCTCTTGATTAAACACGGTGCCTTGAATCGCGAGTTTGCGGATCAGCGACTTTGTAATGTCTAGAGACATGCGCGATAGACCTCGCTGCGCATCATTTATCGAGAGGTCTTGATGTTTGTGATCGTAGAAGTCGGTGAGCTCCACCTGACAGATTCGGTTCGCGCTGTTATTTCGGTACATTTCCGACGCCACACCCATCTCAAGCCCCCAGTCACTCGGGACACGCATATCACTGAGTAATTCACGCCGAAATGCGAATTCCCCAGCAAGCAGGTAGCGAAAACTATCGAGGTAATTCAGAAAGTCATTCTCCCCTAAGACACGCTTTGTTGCGTGAATTAGAGGTCCAACCAATAACCGGCAAGCCCGCCCGTTTAATTTGTTACCCGCAACACGCGCGTAGTAACCCTTACAAAATTCGAAACTAAAGAGTGGGTTCGCGACCGGATAGATTAGGCGCGCTAAAAGACTACGGTCGTAAGTCAGAATGTCGCAGTCATGAATGGCGACAGCATCGCTGCGCGACGTGGCCAGAATGTAGCCCATGCAGTACCAGACGTTACGACCCTTGCCGGGCTCCTGTGGCGCGAGACCACGAGCTTCGAGTTCCGCATGAATAGCCCTTAGTCTCGGCCCATCCTGCCAGAGCACCCTATGCTGCTGAGGAAGCTCAGCAAAGAACTTCAGGGCTGACTGATATTCATCCACATCGGCGCGATCTAGGCCCACAACAATCTGAGACAGATAAGGCACTTTCATCAGTTCCGACCGAATATTGGGCATTGCTGGCGTCTCCAGCTCGGAATAAAGCGACGGTAAAATCAGCCCCAGCGGTCGCGTCGCAGAAAAATTGACAAGTTGCGCTTCAAGCTCTTCAACCGCGCAATTGCGAAGATTGTGAAGCGTTGAGATATAAGGACTTTGATAAAAGTCGGCCATTAGATATTCCACCCCATACTCGTTAATATTTCGGTTACGCCCTTCGCCCAGGCCTCGGGACCTGCGCTGTCTGACAACCAGGTCGGACCGATCCGCTGCAGTTTTAGCGGCGTTCCCTTCATGTTTCGCATCAGCAATGCATAATCCGCGTTCTCAAGCAGCTCGCGATCGTTAGGGGCGTCTCCCGCCGCGATCATGACAACGTCGGGCGATACTTCTCGCTTCAATACACCGTGAAACCACTGTGCCGCGATTCCCTTATTATTTGGGCCCATTAAATGAACAAAGCGGCCACCCTCCGATACCGAAAACCCTATTTCTGTGAGTACCTGCTTGAACTCGTCAAGCGCGTCTTGTGAGTCTCTCCAATCCAGCGTTTCGGAGTAGAGCCGGTTCTGTGCTCGCTCTGCCGAATCCCGATTCAAACCAGTAATGGCCGTCACTTCGCTGGTGCGCATTTCGGTCAGTGACTTGAACTCAAAGCGGCGGCTCATGTCCAGCGCCTCGAGGACGTCGCACAGTGCTTGGCGCTTCACTCCGAACTCTCTCACCCAACACCCTTCGAATAATTTGCTGCCCATAGGGCAGCGAATATCAAGGTCTACTGGGACATAAATTGCCGCGCCGTTCTCGACGATAAACGCGTGCTTAAGCCCCATTTCACGGCGAAATTCGAAGACTTCGCTGTACGTTTTACTGGTGGCTGGAACAATGGGGATTCCCTGCTCGGTCAGCGAATGAAGCACCGCACGGGCGGCTTCCGCACTGTGGGTTTCATGATCAAGAAGCGTGCCGTCGAGATCCGTATAGATCGTGGGAGATTCATTCATGACGTGTTCGCTCGCCCAGAATCAACCGATCTGCCTGCAAGTCCCACGTCTCATCGGCGACTTCAGGCAGAACTTCCATAGCGTGGCAAGTAAGTCGACGAAAATTCTCAACAAATTCTTGCACCTCTTTGACAGACATACCCTTCGGGACCTCTACCGAGGACGCCATTTGACGGCCCGCAACTAAACGATTCTCCTGATCCACACGCCAGTCGGACACCACCTCAAAAAGCGGCGGCCTGAGCACACTCAATCGATCCAGTGTTGAAAAAATAGATGCGTAGGGACCCTTTAATTGCTCGTTAACGTAGTTTCGCCACACGCCCGAATTATCATTAACAAATTCAAACCGGCCCGCGGGAACCGCAAGCGACAAAGCCGTTTGTGCGGGGATCCCAACGCACCAACCCTCGAGCAGCACCACTGTGGGCGTCGCACTGATCTGGATTTTTCGCACTTTTTTGGTGCGGTCATCCTTGAGTTTATCGAAGACAGGAACTGCCACTTCCTTTGAATCGGGATCACTCACCGCGGCTAAAACCTCCGCCAATCGCAGGTGTTCATGCGTCCCCGGCACCCCGCGAATCGCCAATAGCGGATGCACGGCGGACGCCAGTTTAAGCCGCCGCGCTCGGGTTAAGTAAAAGTCGTCAATTGAAATAATGTGACAGTCAACACCGAGAAATCGGGGCATCATTTGGCTTAGATAAGCGCTCAGCGTCGACTTCCCGGACCCCTGTGATCCGTTAATCCCTACGATAATGGGTCGCGGACTCGCGGCTGCCAGTTTGGCTAAGCGATGTGCATAGGCGTCGAAGTAGTCTTCGACATTTCGCCTGAAAATGTCATTTAACCGATGAGTCTCGATGAAATCTTCGAGAAGCTGGCGACTTGAAGCCTCATTGCTCAATGGGTATCCCTGGGTATTTGTAAGACCACACAGATCTGTTGCAAAGAGTGTGCCTATTTCTGATGTGTGTAGAAATGATTTGCGCAAGACGACTCAAAGACAGCTCACTAAACTGGTCGACTCCAGTGATAAGGTGGTCGCCTGAAAGAGGAACCCACATGTTTAACAATACCCCTTGGCTACAACAAGTTCAGGAATCGGTTGTCGATCCTGATCGTGAGATTGTCGACCCTCATCATCATCTTTGGCCTGAGCCCTCGATGGGCTACAACCTTGATGAACTCCTGGAGGATACCCGCGACGGTCACAGAGTGACCCAGACCGTGTTCATGGAGTGCGGCGCCGCTTATTGGCGGGAGGGTCCCGAACACCTCCGCTGTGTTGGCGAGACCGCGTTCATACGAGCGGCAGCCGATAACGCCACCCATAGGCAGGCCCCAACTCAGATTGCCGGAATTGTTGCGCACGCGAATCTTCGCGAGAGTCGTCTGAGTGAAGTGCTCGATGCGCACGAGGAGACCGCCGGAGATTTGTTCAAGGGTATTCGACACGCAGGTGCCTCTGCGGGTGATATTCAAGGACTGGTGATACCGGGTAGCGCGGACCGAGGACTCATGGATGATGAAGACTTCAGACAAGGTGTCAGAGCGCTAGGGCAGCGCGGCTTAACATACGATACGTGGCTGTACCATTTCCAAATCCCTGACTTTTTCAAGCTCGCCCAAGCCGTTCCGGAAACGACGATGGTACTTGATCATTTTGGGACGCCTTTGGGTGTCGGCGACTTTGCCAATCAAAAGGAGACCATCTTCGCGCAATGGCAGGAGGACATCGCCCGCGTCGCTGAATGCAAAAATGTATTCGCAAAACTCGGCGGGCTCGCCATGCCCGATAATGGTTTTGGATGGTACGGACGCGACTTGCCCCCCTCCTCCGATGAGTTTCTTGAAGCACAAAAACCTTACTACGACCATGCGATCGCCTGCTTCGGACCCGAGCGTTGCATGTTTGAAAGTAATTTCCCGGTCGATCGACTGTCGATCGGCTACCGCGTGCTGTGGAATGGGCTCAAAAAGATCGCAACCGATTTTTCTGAAACGGAAAAAGACCTCATGTTTTCGGGCGTAGCTCGGAAGGTTTACCGGCTAAGCCCACCGGCATGAGGGCATTGCTCAGGCAACTGTGGCCTGTCCTTTTTATCGCGTGGCCAGAAGTCAGTGTGGCGGGCCTGCAGCAAATTCAGATTAATGCGGCTGAGCCTCCCTATGCCTTTGACCAAGGTGTCGGCCTGTATCGCGTTAAATTTAACTACACTGGCAAACACTGGACACACGCCGACGTGGCCGCAATCGTGATCAATACCGACAAACCCATTGCGGTCTTGCCGATGCAGTATACCGAGCCGAGTGCGATGCAACCTGGCGCGATGGTCTCGGGCGAGCCTATTGGTAAAGCCTGGAACACCATTACGCAAAAAGCGATGGCGCAGCGCCTAAACGCGCGTGGGTTTTTTGTTTTAACACCAACGATTACGCAATACTCAGAGGACCTAGCAGGCTTCCAAGCGTTGGAGCATTTTATAGCGGGTGTTCACAAGGGCAACGATAACGTTCAAACGGTCTTGCTTACGGCTGACACAGACATACCCAACGCACAAAATCCAGTACCTGGCGCTCAAATGCTCGTGACGGGCATCCATAAGCGAAATGTAGCCTGGGAGCGACTGCTGCAAACGTCCATGAGCGACTTTTATGTCTCTGTGAAGCTCAACAATCTGGGCGCGCGAGTCAGAGGCGGCCTGTCGGATGAAGAAGGTTCATCTGCGGCATGGCATCCGCTGATCGAACGTGCGGCCGAATATGGCTCGGAGGTCGCTATAATCGAAGTTGCACGCGCCGTCGACATAGTGGCTAGAGCCGGCAGTATCGAACAAGGTGAGGATTGGGCGGCCCCTTTATTCGATGCGCTCGCCGACGCAATGCTTGCCTGGACGGAGCAGCCTCCAACCACGCCACACCGATGAGGGCGCACACAGTGTCAATCACTTGTTGGTCGGGCGCGCTTTAAACCGTTTGCCGCGTTGAGCTGCCAGCGCAAACGCAGCTTGCGTTTCCGCCTCGACCTCCAGATGTTGCTGCTCCTTTAGCGCCTCAAACTCGTCCACCCACCAGCGACGGGTCACTTGTGGGAACGTCCCCATTCGATTCACGCAGGCGTTTGCGCCTCGGTCGCGTCCCGCTTCGTAACCGGCAGCACCGGTTTTATCAGCCGCTGATCGCCCAAAAGGTACTAAATCACCCTCCATTTTGGGCAACAAAAAATAAGGCATGGAGACCCGTGTTTCACCCTCTGGAATCAACAAGGTATTGACTCGGTGCAATGTCGCAGAGTAACGCCCCTCACTGAGGTGCATGAGCGTGCCACCGGTGTTCACAATAACCGACCCCTCAATGACAGGCACATCGTACTCTCCCGACGATGTTCGACAGGTCACGGGCGCATTCACCCAATCACCCTCTCCCGCCACCACCTGCAGGCCCGGACGGTCGTTAATCAGTAGCGCGATAAAAGGAGGGCCGTCAATGTGCGCACCCACGTTATCCGCGTCGAATCGCGCATACGAGTCGCGAACCTCTTTTTTTGCCGCATCAGAGAAGACCTCAAGGCTGTAGTTATGATTGAGGCTCGCCGCGAGATAGGGCTCTTCAAGATCAAAATAACGCCGAAACTCGGCCGGGTCCTCACCCAGAGACTCAACAATGAGTTCACCCAGTTGATGCGTGAGCTGGTGATAAACCTGGTTTAGAGCGTTAATGAGTGGTCGAAAGCCGGGCATCGAGTCTTGCTTAGGCCACGTATTAGGCCCGACAAACAAACGTTTATGAATCGGCTGAGAAGCGTCATCGTGCGCACAGATCGGGTCTTGCTCAAAGCCGTACTGGAAATTCTCAATGACTTGTCCGTGACCACGATCGGCCGGCGTTGGCAGGGTGTAACCTCTAAAATACGGTGTGTTTGATATGTGTGCGGTTTTCTTAATATCCATGGGCGCATCAAAAAACTGACGAACCTCTCGAAACGCCTTCTGCTGAAAGGCGTCGTCCAGCCCGGGTGCATTTTTAAGCACCAAAAACCCACATTCCAAAAGCGCGTACCGCAGGTCTTGCATGAACTTATCGCGATCAGCATTAAGGTCGAGCCAATCGACCGTTGGAATTTCGTTTACTGTCTTCGACTTCATAGGGGCGCCTGCTTTTGTTATCTGAGTCGCATTCGATCCAATTAAGGAGCTTAAACCTAAATAGCGCGCTTAACGAGTCAGCGCGGGCGGAAACCAATGACAATCGAGGACCGAGGAATGCCCTTCATAGACCCGCATCCCGAGCATGTAGGGCCCATCGGGTACCGGCAGCCAATTTCCCGCCCGTTGAGGTCGTTGCGCCGACAAAATAACCTTCAAACCACCGTCGTCGTCATGGTGTAAGTCGGGCGTTCGATCACCAATGGAGTAACGATTAATTTCGTTTTCAACGAGGTAGAGATCCATGCCATAGGCCGTCAATGACCAGAAGGCATCGCAAGGTGGTAAGTTATCCGCATCAAACGTCATGCACAGCTCGTGCTTGCCACTCAATGCGCCTCGTTGGGAGTCCGATAACGCCATATATGATCTGTTTTCGACCGCATAATGCCCCCCAAGTCCGAATTTGGCGCCCACCGCCCGCTTCAAAATATCATCACCGGGGCCGCCCGCAGCCCTGCCTGTACTCCAGCCATTTTTAAAGACCGTGTCGGTGGTTCTACCCGACTTAATCAACGCCTCTGCTTCTTGAATACCTGCCTCTAACTCGGCGTCCGTTAAACCCGAAGTGTCATCCAATATAGCTTTAGCCGCGGGTGACAATGCAGGGTGCCACAGCGCCGGGGGCGAGTGCGCAACGTAGCCACTCAGTTCCGTGAAAAATGGCGCGCCCGACTCGGCGATTTTTGCAGCGCGGCCCGCTGATTCCATCCTGATATGTGGGTGGTCTTGGGCAGGTCGAATACGAAATTGACGCTGTAGCACTCTCGCTTGAGCGAGGTCATCTGGAGACTCGACCAGGACTCTAATAATGATCCAGGCAGTCCGTGTGCCCAGCCGAATTGTGGTTTCACCATCGTCCAGTGGTTCGGCTTTTGGATCAAAGGTTACGCGAGCAGACACCCCTGACACGCCATGGTGGCGGCGTGATACATAGGCCACATGGGTGTAGGCATCGACCACCATGACATTCCAGTACCGATTGGGCTTATCCATGGGCGGGACATCGATCATCACATCACCGTGCGATAAGTCGTACCACCCCGACGAGTACAACGTGTCGTTGTTAATAGCAACGATGGCTTTATCGCTCGGTGTCGACAAAGACTCAATGTGACGTAAGGTACCGGTGTCATGGTGAGACGACAGCATGAGCCGAGTGCGGTGCACTGACACGGTGGGAAACCCCCACAAATAGAGCTCTGCAGCGGGCGAGACTGACTTTCCCGACCACTCACTCATAGAACGTCTCTGCCGCCATAAACACTTCCCTCACCCCATCGACTCACGACCTAAGATCTAAGCCCTAAGACCGAGGTAATCCTCAAAATTCCATCGATAAAACCGATCGAGCTCATCTTTAGTCGGCTCAACTGCATCCAGACTGCGCTCAAAATCGCCATAGGGATCACTGCCACCCTCAGGGTGAGGGTAGTCGGTGTTGAACATCAAAATCTCCTTACCCACATTCCGAAGAATCCATCCGGTGTTTTCAGTATGCATAGGCGCGACACGAATTTGCCGCTGAAAATACTCCGAGGGTTTCATGGATAGCTTTTTCAGTCCTTGATCAAACTTTCCGAGCAGCGAGACACCCATATCCAAGTTCATCAACGTAGCGGGGACCCAGTTGGCCCCCAACTCGATGATGCCGATTTTTAGATTAGGGAACCGCTCCAACACACCGTCATAGATCATGCAGGTAATCCAGCGCTCAATGCTGTGGTGAATCACGGGGAGATCTTTGGGCTTTGTGGTTTCAATGTTACCAAGATTGCCTTCAAGTACACGTTCCACTCCGGTGTTCATGTACGCCGATGGCATATTTTGACCACTGCCAATATGCAACGTGACCGGCACTCCCGCCGCCTGCATCATCGACCACAAAGGATCATAAGCAATGTGAGAAGGCGCGCGACCGTCCACCGCATCGCTGCCAATCCAAATAGCATTGATGCCCAGCTCAAGCGCATACTTGAGTGAGACTTGTGCCCGCTCCGGGTCCCGCAATGATATATAGCCCACTGACATGAGTCGCGGATCATCCGCACAGAAGTCTGCCATACCTCGGTTGAGTGCATCGCAGCCACCGTACACCACCTCCAAATCCTTAGATCGGGAAAAACGAGCGGCACCCACTGACGGAAAAATAAGCTGTGAGCTGACACCCATAATATCCAGGGCAGCACCGCGCTCAGCCTTCTCAACCGCACCGAACGCACTCCACATATTACGCTTGCCGGGGTGGGCAAAGATGTTGGACTTCAGTGCCTCGGTAAGCGCCGGATCATCGCCCGCAAGCCGCTTATCGGCCGCTTCCATCAACGGGTCTAAGGCCTTCATATTGAGGTCGAAAGCACCCGTGTCTAAATGAGTTTTGACATACTCGGTCGCATAGCTCTCTAACCAACCGCGACCTTCGATAATATGGCTGTCGGCGTCATGAATAACACGGCCTTGGCGATGTGACATACCCTTCTCCTCATCTTATTTAATGTATCTCTACCGCTCACTCAAACGGAGCCCACGGCACCTCAGCTCACCCTTTTCAAGCACGTCTCAAAACCGGCTCGCCTCGTATTTCTGTATTTTCGCCCAAACTCTAAAGCGTCCAGTGCCGCTTAACGATTCAGACAGACATGGCCCCAAGTTCGTGCAAAACTATTAAAGTCAGACTACAATTGCTATTAAAGCTTAACAATAATAACGAGGCAATATTTTTTCTTCGCCAATACCGAAGACCTCATTGAGCAAAAGGATTCGCTAGCTGTGATTGACAACACGCACGTCGGCTCAACTCGTCTGAGCTTTGGTACAAAGTTCGCCTTTGGTTCCGGCGCAATGGCGGAAGCCGTCTACATGGGGCTTTTCAATACTTTTATCACCATTTTTTATAATCAAGTCATAGGCTTATCAAACACCTTGATCGGTATCGCCGTCATGCTAGCCCTGGTGGGTGATGCGCTTACTGACCCTGTTGTCGGCATAATCTCGGACAGATGGCGCGGAAGATATGGTCGCAGACACCCGTTCATGTTTGTCGCGCCGGTGCCGCTTGCCCTGACGGTTTATTGTATTTTTAATCCCCCCCAGGGCTTCGTTGAAGGCAGTCACCAGCTCGGTCTGTTTATCTGGCTAGCCCTCACCACCATTTTGAGTCGAGCATTTCTAACGCTCTACCATGTCCCGCATCTTGCACTGGGCGGAGAATTATCCAAGGACCAGTTTCAACGATCACAACTGTTCAGTGCCAACACAATCATTGGTGCGGCTTCCGGCGCACTCGTGGCGATTTCCACCTGGGGTTATTTCTTTGCCGGCGAGCGAGTACGCGCAACCGATGGGCAGCTGGTACCCGGGCAACTCGATCCCGCCGCTTATGGGCCCATGGTCATATGCGCCTGCGCGGCCATCATCATCGCCATCTGGGGGTGTGCCCTACTGACACTCAAGCATGTCGAGCGATTGACCGAGGCACCGGCACCCACAGAGCGATTTACCGTCATTATGCTCTTTAGAGAAATCCTGAGCACCTTCAGAAACCGCAACTACCTCATCCTCATGGTCGGCTATTTTTTCTTCATGATCACGAGTGGAATCTACGACACCTTAAACGTCTTCATAAACACCTATTTCTGGGAACTTGCTCCCGAAGACATCAAATACTTTGGTGTCGTAGCCTTACCCATGGTTATCGTCGGTGCGCTCGCCTCGCCAGTACTTCAGAAAAAATTCGATCGTAAGCCGGTTATTGTGACAGCGCTGATTTTCATGACCATCTTTGCGCAATTAGTGATTGATCTTCGACTTCTTGACTTACTGCCGGTCAACCACGATGAGAATTTGCTGCCCATTCTTCTCGCCAATGCTGGTGCCTTCGCCTTAACGATTGGAATTGGCGGGGTGGCGATCATGGGCATGATTGGCGATCTTATCGATGAAAATGAGCTTGTCACGGGGCTTCGCCAAGACGGTTTGTTTTTCTCCGCTCGCGCCTTCTTTGCCAAAGCCTCTTACTCTGTAGGACATCTATTTGCCGGCATCGCCCTGGATCTCTACGTCCGATTGCCTTTCGAGGCCGTGCCCGGCCAACTCGACGAGGCAATACTCACACGGATGGGCATCGTGGCGGGACCGGCCATGGCATTGTCCGCCGTCATCGCAGTTTTTGTATACAGCCGCTATAACCTCACCGCCGCGCGGCACCGCGAGATACTCGCCGAATTAGATAAACGCAACAATGAACGGTCATTTGATTAAATGAGACCAGAAATAGAGATCCAACGATCCCGTGGCGACACGGGATTAGACGCTTTATCGATAATTCCCTAGCCGATTTCGAAACACACGAAGTATCCGGATTGAAGGCGAAGATCCAGCCGCCTTACCTGAGAAGGGGTTTCACACCGCCAACGGTAACTAATGATTCAACACAATCGCGGATCGATTCATCGAGCGACCGAAAATCCATGTCCAAAGCCTCTTTGATTCGATCATTTCGCAGCTCACACCCGTTCCAAACGGCCCTAAACTCAGCCTCTCGCGCTTTTACGCTGTCAGGCAAAGGATCGACCAGTGTCGCGCCTGCGAAGCCCAACTCCGGGAGCAGCCGATCGATGCTGGCGCAGATATCCTCAACGTCGCGCGTCTCGGTCGACCACGCAATGAACCGCTCTCCATTCGTCAAACCATCGCGCTCAAGCATGCGAATATGTGCCTCGGCTACATCACGCACGTCGACCGTATACCAAGGGCGATACGCGCCCACCACATTTTGCATGTACTCGCCGAGTAACATGGTCTCAATGTGGTGCTGCCAGGGCCCACGGCTTTTGTGGTGTCGCGAGAGAATGGGACCCACGTTATCGCCCGGGCAGCAGGTGATCGCGTCCCATCGCCCGCTTTGTTCGGCAGCGTCTGAAAAAGCCCGCTCGGCGATCATCTTCCCAATAGAATAGCCCTGGCCCCGCGCTGCGGTCCGCTTTGGATTCTGTTCGTCGGGGTATCGTCCCTCAAACAAGACCGGACGTCGCACGAGTTCTTGGATATCTTGTTCAGAAATCACAGCCGCGATGCTCGACGTCACGACAACGCGGTTCACCGATCCGGACTTATTGATACTCTCAATAATGTGATCGCAGACACCACGCACATAGCCCTCGTCGTCATAAGTGGAGACGTGCGAAAGGTGAGCCACGCCCTGACATCCTTGAAAAATGCTGTCAAAACAGCCCGGGCTGTCAAGATCTGCGGTATGGAGTGTCAGCCGCCGCGTTGCATAACCCGGCATCGCCTTGAGAAAAGACGTCTTAGTCTCGTCGTCGACATCTCGGACGCAGGCTCTAACACGGTAGCCTTTATCGAGAAGCTTTTTAACCACCCACCCACCGATAAAGCCCGCACTGCCCGTCACCGCGACGGTGCTGCCTTTTGGAATTGGCGCCATATTAGAACTCCTTTTTACTACCAGGTTTTTTGTTTGAGACGAGTCACTGAGTGTGGCGATTCAGCTGTGGGTTGGATCAAACTGATTAGGTTGCCGTCAGTGTCTCTGAGGTAAACCTCCACGCATTCGTCGCCCAGGACGGGTTCCGACAAAAACGTCACACCTGCCGCTCTCAGGCGCACATACTCTCGCTGGATATCCGTCACCTCGAAGGCGACTTTGTTGTAGCCAATGTCATCGAACGGGGTAATGCCCTTAGGCTGAGGTGTTTTAGGGTTCGTAAACTCCCACATCTCTAAAATCATATTGCCGATATCGAACCAGGCGGCACGTATAGACACATCATCGTAGTCGGCCACTGCATCGAACGTCGGTCCTGACGCGTTGTTCGTTCGTCGATCGGGTTTTGCATCGAGAAGCAGACCATAAAATGCGATTAGGCGATCAAGGTCGGGCGACACGACAGCCACATGAGAAAACCAAATGGGACCCTCGAACGGCGCTCGATTCAAGTGCTCGGTCTCAAACATCACGCCGTCATGGTCTCTGGCGTAGGCGTAATAGACCCCTTGTCCGAGTAAGTGGACGGGTTCTGACCCACGACTCACAGCGGTCGCGCCCTGCTCAACAAGGCGACCGTAAATGTCGTCGGTCGAGGGCGACTGATAGCAGACATGGGTCAACCCAGGCCCCTTCACCGGGAGTTGCACAGTGTCGCGTCCCGCCGCCTCATATTCTGTCACTTCGAGGTAGCCGTTTGGGAACGTTAATACTTCTCGGGCCCGCACCGTACTGCTTAGTCCACCTGCCCGCTCTGCGTTTTGGTTTATCTTTCTCTTCGAGCGCGCGATACCCGCCCCCGTTCCCTTCGTGTAAAAGGCAAGGGACGCATCGAGGTTACTGACGGACAGGCCAATGTGATTGATCCCAACAACGCTTGATGCTGCGCGCATCACACTTTCTTCACTCATTCATCGTCCCTCTGGCAGCCTAGCGCTTGCGCTCAAGAATAATTTCATCACGGCGTTTCTGGTAATCGGCACTGGTTGCTTTGTCACTCTCTTCAAGCTCTGGTGGAACGTACCAATGTAGCTGGTCCCCGAAATAAGCCTCCCAGACCGCCTTGGCCACTTCCGAAGGCGCGATAGTGCGCGCACTGTCAGTCCTATTCGAGTTCATTTCGGGCATTTTCGCGTAGTTACCCGCCGGCCGACCTTCTTTGTAACGGGTGCCTTGCCAAAGTGGTGTATCGATAATGCCCGGCATTACGTCCGCCACACGAACACCGTACCGCGCAAGCTCCACACTCATTGCGTGGGTGAACCCTTTCACCGCGTATTTCGTCGCGGTGTACACAGCCATGCCGGCTGCGCCATAAATCGCAGCGGATGACGACGTCGAGAAGCACAGCGAATTTTCCGCCTTTCGCAAATACGGGATCGCCGCATAGAATCCGTTAAGCACGCCGACTAAATTAATATTCACCATGTCCACGGTTTTTTCATACGGCACCTCTTCAAAATAACCGCCTGTCGCGATACCCGCGTTGTTGAACATAATGTCCAAGGCGCCATTTGCCTGATCACAAAAGTCCGCCAGCGCCACCTCGAGTGCAGATTTATCGCGCACATCGAGACAGGTGAGCGCGTTACGGTCTTTAAGTTCGCGACTTAACTGTTCCAGCGACGCCTGATTCGCATCGCAACCACCCACAAACCAGCCTTGCTCGTGAAAGAGCATCGCCGCTGCACGCCCAATGCCACTCCCTACACCGGTAATAAAAATAAGCTTACTCATCAAAACCCTGCTTCAACAATTTCACACCCCTTCCTCTGTCGCGAGTTAATCCACCACGGACTGTCAAGCTGGTGGCGAGTAAATGATCATACTCAGCAGCACCCTTTTTCCAGCGTTGATGGCGCTTGCCCAGCGCCCAATCATATTATTAGAGAGCAACCCTAATAGTTTATCCCGCGGTGCGCAAAGGTTGATCAACAGTATTTCTAAGCCGAGCTCCAACGACCGACACGGCTGACCTCAAAACGCAGCAGGGGACTCCAGGCTATGGTGATCTTGATGGATTTCCTGTAAACATCTTTAGATGCCCGCAAACAAGTTACAGGCTTCGACCAAGAGGACGCGATTGTCGCCAAAAGTGCGACGCGACCAGATTTTAGATGTGGCAAAGCAATACATTCGCCGGCAAGGGCTTCAACAGTTCTCGCTCAAGCAGCTGGCGGTAGAAGCGTCTGTCAGCGAACCTTTATTGTTTCACTACTTTACCTCCCGCACAGAGCTGTTACAGCAACTGCTGAAACGAGAATTCACACGTTCCCTTGAGTCACTGCATACCTCGCTAGACAATGCGGTGACCTTGGACGATATCGTCAGAATCTATGTTGCTGTTAACTACGATCAGGCCTTTGAGGGAAGTGTCATCAATATCCTTTTGGCAGAGCCCGAAATTGCATTAGCAATTGAAGAGATCCGCTCTGAAAACCAGCGAATTGGACAAAAAATGTTGATCGATACGATCTCTGGCGAGCTGGGTGTCAGTCGAAAAAAAGCGGCTATGATCGCCATAATGGCATCGTCTGCATCGATCTCTGCTGCGAAGTTTTCCCACGAGAATGGCGTGCTCCGAGCCGACGCCATTCAAACTGTAATCGACTTCGCGCGAGCGGGCTTTGAGTCTCACCGCACTAAGGACCACTAGCCAGCAGATGATACACCTGACGCGATGACCCAGAGTTACACAGACCACTACTTTGAGACACGCGGCTGTCGACTGCACTACGTTGAGGCGGGTGTTGGACCACTGATTATTTTCTATCACGGATTCCCCTCCTTCTGGTTTTCGTTTCATCATCAAATGACGGCATTAAAGGACCGCTTCCGGGTTGTGGCTGTGGATGGTCCCGGCGTGAACTTATCGTCAAAACCCACGGATGTTTCGCTCTACACGCTCAAAAATCTAGCGCTGCAAATTGATGATCTGGGGAGACATTTGTCAGGGGATGAGCCGTTTTACTTGGTCGGTCATGATTGGGGAGCCGCCCTCGCGTGGTCCTTCGCACAACACTTTCCAAGCCGTCTACACAAAGTCGTCGCCATTAACGCACCACCAACGAATCAGCTATTGGCGCTTTTAGAATCGAACGCAGAACAACAGACACGGTCGCATTACATGTGGACAATGCGCAGTGGCGCGCCACACCAAGCCATGACCGCAAATAATGGGCAAAAGGTGTGGGAACAGGCCTACGCGCCGTTCAGAGGGCGACCTCACTATACGCCCGAGCACGACACCATTTTTCGAGTGGGACTCGGCCAAGCGGGTGCGATAGACGGGGCTATTAACTGGTATCGGGCCAACATTCCTGAACGGGGTAGCGTTAACGAGTCGGACTACTGGCCCTCCAGGCACGCGTCCACGGACGTTCCCGCTTTACTGATATGGGGCGAAGACGATCAAACCTTTGTTCCCGAGTTCATTGATAACCTCGGGCGTTACGCAACAAATTTAACTATAAAACGACTGCCCAACGTGGGACACACACCCATGCTTGAGGATCCCGAGCAAACCAACTTAATACTGAGTGACTTCCTCGACGTCTAAAGCACGCTCGACAGGCACAAAACGCAAACAGATTGCGGGTTTGATTACGCTGATGCTCAGCCCTGACGCTGCACAACACGCCTGGCCCTAACCCTGTAAGCTCGCCAACATCTGCTCAGACATGACAAATTTTTGGATTTTCCCGGTAACGGTCATCGGGTACTCCGTCACAAAGCGAATATGACGCGGCACCTTGAAATGTGTGATCTGATCGGCGCAATAGTTCTTGACGTCTTGTTCAGTCAAAGTATGGCCTGCGTTTAGCTGGATCCAGGCGCAGACTTCTTCGCCCATCTTTGCATCAGCAATACCGAACACCTGTACTTCCGATATCGCCGGATGTTGATAAAGAAACTCTTCGACTTCTCTGGGGTAAATATTTTCACCGCCGCGGATGATCATATCTTTAATACGCCCGACAATTTTCACATACCCACAATCATCCATGGTCGCTAAGTCACCGGAGTGGAGCCAGCCCGAGGGGTCAATAGTTTCCGCTGTTTTAACAGGATCGTCCCAATAGCCCTGCATGACGGAGTAACCACGGGTGCAAATCTCCCCCTTCTCACCCACTGGGACCACATGGCCGTCTTGGTCCACGATCTTTATTTCCACCCAGGGCATTGCGCGACCCACGGTTTCGGTCCTTCGCTTGAGTGAATCGTCAGCGCGCGTTATGTGGTTGATGGGGCTGAGTTCCGTCTGCCCGTAAGCAATCAAAACGCTCTCCATGTGCATTTCAGAAATCACGCGCTTCATCACTTCGACGGGGCACGGCGCACCAGCCATAATGCCGGTGCGAAGACTCGACAAATTGAAGTCTGCAAATTTTGGGTGATCAAGCTCGTTGATGAACATCGTTGGGACGCCATGAAGCGCCGTACAGGACTCCTCTTCGACGGTCCTCAAGGTCTCTTCAGGATCAAATGACGGCCCGGGAAATACCATCGTGGCACCGTGCGACACGCAGGCAAGGACTGACATCACCATACCAAAGCAGTGGTAGAGGGGAACCGGGACACACAACTTATCCTTGGGCGTCAATTGCATGGCAAGCCCCGTCAAAAATCCATTATTCAAGATATTGCAGTGAGACAGTGTGGCGCCTTTAGGGCTGCCGGTAGTCCCACTCGTAAATTGAATATTAATTGCGTCGTCAGGCTTCAATTGGTTTTGGAGCGCTTGCAGTAGCTCAAGCTCGACAGCACCGCCCATGTGACACACGTCATCAAAGTTGTGCATACCGGGCGTGTGCTCCGACCCCATGCGAACCACGTGCTGCAAGTGCGGAAGCTTCTCAGCCTGCAAATGTTCCTGCCCGCTCAGTGCTAATTCGGGCGCGAGTGTCGTAATCATCCCCAGATAATCGCTGCTCTTGAACTGCACATCACAAATCAATACTGAGCAGGACACCTTGTTCAAGGCGTACTCAAGTTCGTAGAGTCGGTACGCGGGATTAATGCACACCATGACCGCGCCAATTTTTGCCGTCGCGAGCTGAACGAGCACCCACTCACTGCTGTTCGTCCCCCAAATACCAACACGATCGCCCGGCCTCACATTGAGGGCCAGTAAGCCACTGGCCAACTGATCAACGCGCGCTTTAAGTTCTCTGTAAGTCCACGAAACCCCTTGGTGGCGGACAAGCAAGGCAGGATTATCAGGATGGTCTTGGACCATCTCGTCAAAGTAGCGACCGATCGTCTTATAGATAATCTGCGTGGTCGACGCGCCGCAGAAATAACTGTGCGTTAAAGGGGCCATACTGACTCCAATTGTCGTTCTTTAATCCGATCTGGCAGACAACTGCGACTAGCGCTCTGTTAAGGCAGCGGCCTCCATTGCTTCTTTTACGCGTTGCTGTTCGGTCCCGTCAAGACGGGCTTTTAACCCACGATCCATCTCTGCAATGATACGTGCCGCGTGTTCGTTTTGTTGAATCCGCGCCCAGTAACCCTCGGTTTTTGTAAGTCCTAAAACGGGATTAGCAACACCCAACCGAGGAAGGGTTCGGTCGCACATATACAGTGCGGGCACCAGAGCGCAATCTGCGCGCGTGAGATAATCACCTCCAGCTGCGCACCCACCCTCAGAGAGGTGTTCTTCCAATGCCGTAACACCACGCAGGGCTTGTGCGGTTAGTAATTCAATGATCGCCTGATTGGGCTCTGGCACTCGCATTTGGCCCAGCGCCAGGAAAATATTGTCCATGAGATAAATGTCGGCAATGCGACACAACACACGAATATTAGCGCGCTCCATCGGAGTGCTACCCAGTAACGATCGCTCTGGGTACAACTCATCAATGTACTCGGCGATGACCTCCGACTCTGGAATAAGCCCTTCATTCGTTTTCAAAATGGGGATTCGCCCGATGGGTGATACTTCCTTTAGTCGGCCTGAAAAGAACTGCGCCAACGGCAGTTCAAAACTAAAGTCATCAGTCACGTCCATGGCATAAATTTGCATGCGTACTTTTGCGCTGTAGGGACTCAAGTCTCCGCTGTAAAGTATCATTGCTACACACATCCTTTTTATAGTAAGCCTACAATAACAGAGGACGCGCGCTTGAGTGAGTATTTACGGAGCCATTCGAAACGGTTAGCCATAATCTTAGGGTACTGCCTTGGGACTGCACTTCTGCTAGGAATCATAGGGTTTGTTGTCGGATTTTTCGGACCGCTGCTGATCGCGGTACTGGTCGGCTCTGAAGCAAATGCAGGTCCGTTATGGGGCATATTAATTTTGGGACCGGGTGGAGTGATTCTCGGTACATTCGTTGGTGCCGTTATCGGCTTTAAGAAAACCCGGAACAGATGAAGATAGTCTGCTGTAATACGTAACAGCTAAAGCTAATAGATTTTTGTTCAGGTGCGAGAATCCTGCTCAAACGCTCTATTTAAACCAAGAACGAAGGGACCCCTGGGGCCCTTGCTTATGGTGGCGGACAAGGAGGGATTACTCAGAACAGCGTTTCGGCTGTTATGTCCCTGCGGGCTTCACCGCTAACGCGGCTCAGTGCCAAACGCTCCTTTGGTCGCATTTGGTCGAGCCCTACGGTTCTCATCAACACGTTGCCTCAAGATCATAAAAAAAGGGACTCGTTGAGTCCCTTTTTTTATGATGGCGGAGAAGGAG
>ERZ891134.185-NODE-185-length-56357-cov-17.665571_pt1 | contig 56357 bp, 53 predicted proteins | sample MGYA00520888_ERZ891134 | MGnify/ENA primary metagenome ERZ891134 (study PRJEB32303, sample SAMEA104408692) | aquatic metagenome | biome: Brackish water; feature: Coastal; material: water | place: Baltic Sea | collected 2014-10-23 | depth 10 m ... | reverse complement strand
TTTGGGAGTATGAATGAGCCCCCCACAGAGCATACATTGGGCAACTCAATATATTCACTTTAGAGCTTAATGGAGTATCATGCCGATCATGTTAACCACTAAAACAAAAATCATTGCAACAATTGGTCCTAGAACTAATGCCTACAAGGATATAAAAGATTTGCATTCAGCTGGGATGAATGCAGCAAGAATCAATATGTCCCATGCATCACATTCTGATGCGATAACTATTATAGAATCCATTCATAGGCTCAATAAAAAGCAATCTGATCTATTTGGCCCTATTGGAATAATATTAGATACTCAGGGACCAGAAATAAGAACCGGCATTAATAAATCAGACATTGATTTGCAAACAGGTGATATCGTTAATTTAACCATCAGAGATGATGTTGATGTAGAAACTTCGTCTATAAAAATTAATTATAAGGGTTTGATTAAAAGTGTAGAAAAAGGATCAAAGATAAGCATCGATAATGGCTTGCTTAATTTTCAAGTTCTAGGCAAAGATCACGAAAACCTTAAATGCAAAGTCCTCGATGGAGGTACTCTTGGAAGCAAGCGTCATGTAAATCTTCCTGGTGTGCGAATTGATTTGCCCTCAATTACCAAGAAAGATCTAAAAGATATTAATTTTGGTATAAAACATAATGTTAGCTTTATTGCTCTGTCATTTGTAAGGTCTGCCAAGGACATTTTAACTTTAAGATCTATTTTAAAAAGAAAAAAGTCATCAATTAAAATTATTGCAAAAATTGAAAATCAAGAAGGCCTTGATAACATACATGAAATTACTCAAGCTGCCGATATAGTGATGGTTGCTAGGGGAGATCTTGGCATTGAAACAGACCTTGCAGATTTGCCAAATATTCAAAGAAGAATTATGTATGCGAGTGCAAAGTGGGGGAGAAGATCAATCGTTGCAACTCATTTATTAGAATCTATGATTGGCAATCCCACGCCAACAAGAGCTGAAGTCACCGATGTTGCAAATGCAATATATGAAGGCTCTGATGCCGTGATGCTTTCTGGTGAGACAAGTATCGGCAAATATCCTGTTCAATGCATCAAAATGATTAAAAAAATAGCTAGTAAAACAGAGAACTTCAGAACTCTGGGTTACGAGAAGTTTCTGGAGGATAATTCAGATTGGCAAAATATAGCAAAAGGAGCGCGTGATCTTGCTGCGAGAATTAATGCAGACGCCATAGTCATTATTACTAGATCTGGCCAAACGGCAAATGTGGTGTCTAATACTAAACCTTTTCGAATGCCAATATATGCATTTACTAACAATAGAGATACCTTTCATCAACTAAGTTTGATTGGCGGAATACAACCTCAATTTATTAAATCTATAACAAATCAATCAAGTACAATTTCTAAAATAAAATCAATTTTAAATATAGAAATGAAAGCTAAGAAATCACTAAAATTTGTTCTTATTGCGGGTATATATTCAGCATCTCACACAGATTCTATTCAAATAATTTCAACATAATATGTTTGATCAAGTCCTAGAGAATACTATTTTATTATTTGTTGCAGTTGATCCAATTGCACTTGTGCCTATCTTTGCAAGTCTTACACAGGGTTTAAATAAAAAGGATGTAAAAAGAATCTATATTCAGGCAACAATAGTATCTTTTTTTATTTTAGCGCTATTTTATTTATTTGGAACTTCAGTGCTTGATCTAATGGGTATCTCTATGAGCTCATTTAAAATCATAGGTGGATTATTTTTAATTGCCATTGCATTTCAAATGGTTTTGGAGCAAAGGCAATCTAGAAGACAGCATACTGCTGAGGTGGCTTTAGATGATGAATCTATTCAGTCTATTGCAATATTTCCATTGGCAATTCCACTGATTGCAGGGCCGGGCGCTATGACTACAGCTTTGCTAATTGCTGAATCAAACTCAAGCGATCCAACTCAAATTTTAATTAATTTCCTCCCAATTTTAATCATTATTATTTTGGTCGCCTTTGCAATGTGGCTTTCAGCGAGCCTTTCAGCAAAAGTTGGACCAACAATTATAATTGTTGTTCAAAAGATTTTTGGAATACTGCTTGGAGCTTTAGCAATAGAGTTTGTGGTTGCAGGTGTTATTGAATCTTTTAAATTATAAGGTCTTTAAAGATTCTCTAACTATCAGCTCTGATTTAAATTCTTTAGATTTTGTTTGTTCTGCCAAACCATCAAATTTAGCAATCAGTATTTTTGCAGCATGTGTTGCCATTTTTTCTACAGGTTGCTTGACAGTTGTTAAGGCTGGCCATATCTGATGAGCAATAGGGGAGTCATCAAATCCAGCTAGAGAGAGGTCATGCGGCACTTGCAGACCTTTCATTTGAGCAGATTTCATAATCCCCGCAGCCATAGAGTCATTACTTGCAAAAATTGCTGTAGGAATTTTTTCAGAATGAAAAATTTCAACTCCGGCATCAAAACCTGATTTAAAACTAAAATTACCTTGCTTGACCCAATCTTCATTGATCTCTATTCCATTATTTTTAATTGCATCAATAAAACCATTGAATCGTAAATGAGATGCCGAATGTTTTGGATGGCCTTTTATAAAACCTATATCTTTATGACCGTGCTTGATAATTTCAGAGGTTAGAGAATATGCAGCTTCATAGTCATTTGAGGAAACATAGAGGGATTCTGGGTTCATTGTACTAGGGGCGATTACTGAATATTCTATTTCATGGCTATCTAGGTTTTGTAGGAAATCCTCCATGTCACTGAGGGGAGGGGTAACAATTAAACCATCTATTCTAAAATCTTCAACAAACTTAACAATGTCTGTTTTTAATTCGCTGGATTTATAATCACATTCTTGAACAACCAAATTGTAACCAGTGCTTTTGCAAGCATTAAAGATGCCACTCTGAACATCAGCTAAATAAGATTTGTTGGGATTATCATATAGCAATGCAAGCATATAGGACTTTTTTGATCTAAGGCTTTGGGCGCTTTTATTGGGTTTAAAACCAAGTTTTTTAACAGATGACAGTACTTTCTCTTTTGTTGTTTCTGCAACATTTGCTTCGTTATTAATAACTCTTGATACAGTTTTAATTGATACTGCTGCATCTTTTGAGACATCTTTGATAGTAACCGTCATGCTTTTTTTAATATGATTGCCTTATCTTACTATTTTAACGATAATGTATGTTCTTTGACAACGATATCAATAGGGTGGTGTATTAATGTTGTTTAGTAATTTAGACATATTCATTGTCGCTTTTTACTGTGTTGGAATAATTTTTCTGGCTCAATATGTTTCTCGATCTCAACAAGGCGTTGAAAAAACAGCAGAAGATTATTTTTTAGCAGGTAGATCTTTACCATGGTGGGCAATTGGAGCCTCTTTAATTGCTGCAAATATTTCAGCAGAACAAATTATTGGAATGTCCGGCCAAGGTTTTGTTGTGGGCATGGCAATAGCAACTTATGAATTAACGGCGGCTATAGCTTTGATAGTGATGGCGAAGTATTTCTTGCCACTGTTTCTTGAAAAACAAATTTATACAATGCCTCAGTTTCTTGAGCAAAGATTCGATAAAAGAGTCAGTCTTGTGCTTTCCTTCTTTTGGTTGGCAGTATATATATTTATTAATTTGACAAGTGTTTTATGGCTTGGCTCACTGGCAATTAATTCATTAACAGGTTTAGATTTATTTTATGGCTTGGTGCTCTTAGCCCTTCTTTCTTTAGCTTATTCACTTTGGGGCGGACTTAAAGCAGTAGCTATGACAGATATTATCCAAGTTATATTGTTAATTTTTGGTGGCTTATCTGTGTCTTATATCGCATTGAATCAAATATCTGATGGCGCAGGAGTGATCAATGGCTTGGGCCAAGTTTATCAATTGCTTCCTGAAAAATTTGATATGATTTTGTCTGCTGATCATCCAGCTTATAAGGACCTGCCGGGAGTTTGGGTTTTGATTGGAGGTTTATGGATAGCCCATTTTGCGTATTGGGGGTTCAATCAATACATAACGCAAAGAGCTTTAGGAGCCAAATCATTGCCTGAAGCGCAAAAAGGTGTCATGTTTGCCGCCTATTTAAAACTTTTAATGCCATTCGTAGTTGTGCTTCCAGGAATCTGTGCAGCTGTTATTTATCCTACGCTAGAAAAATCAGACCAAGCATACCCCATGATGATGTCCTTATTGCCTAACGGTCTGCTGGGCTTAACTTTTGCAGCACTGGTTGCGGCAATAGTATCCTCACTGGCGTCTATGACGAATAGTGTCAGTACAATTTTTACCATGGATATCTACCGCAGTTTTGTTAATTCAAAACCTTCAGACCAAAAGTTAGTTAATGTTGGCAGGAACATGGCTTGGATTTCATTATTTATTGCGGTCCTTTGCGCACAACCATTGCTTGGTAGTATGGAATCTGCATTTCAATACATTCAAAACTTCACTGGGTTTTTTACCCCAGGAATTTTAGTGATCTTTTTGGTTGCTTTATTTTGGAAAAAAGCTACAACTTTAAGTGTTTTAGTCGCAGCAATCATGTCTTTGATTTTATCTCTATTTATCTTCCTTGTTTTTCCTGAATATCCTTTTATTCATAGGATGGGGGTCGTATTCTTAGTCTCAGGTTTTGCATGCTATATAACTTCCTTACTTCAAGGATATAACGATCAAGAAAAAGCAATAGATATATCTGGTATTAATTTCAGGACTGAGAAATCATTCAATATCAGCACTGTGATTATTTGTATCATTCTAATCATTACTTATTCATTGCTATGGTAATTGATCCCCAGGTAGCTTTTATAAACTCAAGAGTCTTGTTGATAGACATAGGCGGTACAAATATTAGAACAGCCTCAGCGGATATAGGCTCCAGTTCACTTATTAATCCGTATAAACAAAATCTTGATTGCTTGGCCTCTTTTGATCAAATGCTGCAGAAATTTTTGGATGAAGACGCATCAATTAAACACTTAGTATTTTCTATTGCCGGTCCTAAACTTCATCACTCTATAGCAATGACAAATAGAGAATTTAAAATAGATGAGGCTGAGATTCTAAAAAAGTTCAAAGTTGATTCTTGTCACATACTTAATGATTGGGAGTCAATAGGACATGGCTTGTCGCTTTTTAAGAAAGATGAGATGAGCTTTATTAACGATGGCAACGCCTTCAATGAAACAGCTCTAATCTTGGGTCCAGGCACTGGGCTAGGTGCGGCTCAGGTAATTAGAGAGAGCATAGTGCTCCCAACAGAAATTGGAAATAGCTCATTCAGTATTCCTGAGCTATTTTCAGAACTTGGCTTGGAAAATAAAAAAGATTTTAATGTTGTTGAAGATTTAATATCTGGTGGTGGACTGGCAAAAATTTATTCACTGTTTGCAGACAAAGATATCTCTCCAGAAGAGATTGTGGGCAGCTATCATTCTGATCAATTTGCTCAAAAGAGTGTAGATGTCTTTTTAACATCGCTTGCCCAAATCCTCTCTGAACTTGCATTGGCTTATATGCCAGGAAAAGGCATTTATCTTGCTGGAGGTTTAATGCGTTCTTTAAAAGAATTCATTGATCTTGATTTGTTTATGAGAAATTTTGTAGTTAATAGAAAATCATTGCATGCAGATGTTCTGAAGCAAATGCCAATAGCATTAATCAACCAAGAAATGACTTGTTTGCATGGCAGCTTAAATTTTATTAACAAAATTAGTCAAAATCTTAACTAACCTTGAAAGATTTTACTGCAGATAATTTATCTCAATCAATTGCTGCTTCATTAAGTGCAAGTATTAATTTGAATGGTTATGCATCCTTTGTTGTATGCGGGGGAAGCAGCCCATTGCCGCTTTATGATAATTTAAGTAATAAAGATTTAGATTGGTCTAAAGTATCAATTTTTTTAGGCGATGATAGGGTTGTTCCTTCAGATCATCAAGATTCAAACAATTATTTAATTCAACTCCATTTACTAAAAAACAATGCAAGCTCAGCTTCATTCTATCCGCTGAATGATTCAAAAATCACAATAAAGGATATAAGACGTCCATTTGATGTGGTTCTTCTTGGATTAGGAAATGATGGTCATTTTGCATCATTGTTTCCACCTCAACTAAACAATGCCTTGGTCTTCGATGCGTATGCCTCACCTTCTATCATAGTCTCAGACCAGGACCTAGGCTCACCTAGTCATAAAAGAATTTCTATGAACTTATCTATGCTGATCGATGCAAAGAGATGTATTTTATTAGTACCAAACTCTGATAAAAGAAAAATTGTTGAAAGAGCATATAAAGATAACCAGTTACCTCTGCATTTTTTGTTAACTCAAGAGAGAACTAAGATTGAATTTTCAGATTTAGATTTTTAATAAGGAGAGAGTATGAAAAATTTATTTTTAATCATTTTATTATTTCATGTACCAACTATTTTTGGACAAGTGGATTGGACCAGGGCCAATTCTTGCGAATATAAAAACTTTAATAATTCTGATCTTATAGAGCAGTTAATAGATGGGATGACAGTTGAGGAGAAAGTAGGGCAAGTTATTCAGGGAGATTTAGATTTTATTTCACCAGAAGATGTAAAGAAATTTAAAATTGGCTCTGTTTTAAATGGAGGGAATACTGCTCCAAATGGAGATAAATATAGTTCTGTTGATGATTGGAAAAAGCTAAGTAAAGAATTTTATGATGCCTCTCCAACCTATAAGGGTATCAAGGTACCTGTTTTATGGGGGACCGATGCAGTCCATGGTCATAATAATGTTATAGGTGCAACCCTATTTCCACATAACATAGGCCTAGGAGCTACCGGTAATGAAGATTTAATTAGAAGTATTGGTGAGGTCATAGCCCTTGAAGTTTTATCTACTGGAGTGGTTTGGACATTTGCACCAACTATTGCAGTTCCTCAGGATGATCGATGGGGCAGAACTTACGAAGGATTTTCCGAAGACCCAGAACTTGTATCTAGATTGGGCAAAGCATTTATTCTTGGGCTTCAAGGCGAGGGAGAGACTTTGCTAGATAACAATCATGTAATTGCTACTGCAAAACATTTTATGGGTGATGGTGGGACTTTTGAAGGAATTGATCAAGGAAATACTAGAATCTCAGAAATAGGTTTACGGGAATTGCATGGATATCCATACTTTGATGCCTTGGATGCATGTGCTCAAACAGTTATGGCTAGTTTTAATTCTTGGAACGGTCAAAAGCTTCATGGTTATGAGAAATTACTTACAGATATATTAAAAAAAGATATGCAATTTGATGGATTCGTTGTTGGCGATTGGAATGGCCATGGTCAAGTGGAGGGATGTTCAAATGCAAAATGTGCTCAGTCTTTTAATGCTGGCGTAGATATGTTTATGGTTCCTGAGAATTGGAAAGATCTCCTTCGAAATACCATCAACCAAGTGAAGTCCGGAGAAATTTCTGAAGCTAGGCTAGATGAGGCCGTGCGAAATATTTTAACTGTAAAATCTAGGCTTGGCTTATTCAATGGAAGAGTTCCTCATGAATTTAAAGAAAATTATCTAGGCCATCCAAAGCACATCGCTTTGGCCAGACAAGCAGTCAGGGAGTCACTTGTTTTATTAAAAAACAATAATAGTTTACTTCCATTAAATCCCACACAACATATAGGAATTATTGGAGATGCAGCTAAGAAAATTTCTTCTCAAACTGGCGGATGGACGATTACTTGGCAAGGAAGAGAAAATTTAAACAGTGATTTTGTGAATGTAAATTCAATTTACGAGGCATTGGAACAGACTATCCTTTCATCAGGTGGAACAGTTGAATTTTCAAATAATGGAAAATTTACCAAAGATCCAGATGTTGTTATAGGTGTTTTTGGTGAGGAGCCATATGCAGAAATGCTTGGGGATTTAAAAGACGTATCCTTTGCAGCAACTGATCCTAAATTCTTGCCATTTCTTGAAGCAATGAATGCACAAAGCATTCCCACTGTTAGTATCTTTTTATCTGGCAGGCCTTTGGTGGTTAATAGGCATTTAAATGCATCTGATGCCTTTATAGCTGCCTGGCTTCCTGGAAGTGCGGTTGAGGGTATTGCAGATGTAATGTTCACAAAGAACGATAAGATCAATTACGATTTTACTGGCAAGCTGCCTTATTCATGGCCAAAAACTAAAGATCAATCTGTGTTAAATTTTACAGACAGCATATACGATCCCTTATTTCCATATGGATATGGCTTGTCTTATTCATCCAATACTGAGATCTCAAGAATTCGAATAACTAATAATAATTCTAAGCTAGATTTAGTAAATATTTTTCTAGGAACTTCCGCAATACCAGGCAAAGAATTTGTTATAACTAAAGCTGGTCCTGAATTTGTTTTAAAAGATGATTTCGTTAGCAATAACGATAAAATAAAAATAACTAGATTTGATTATCAGCGACAAGATGATGCAAAGAATGTGATATTTAAAGAGGATCAATCCTTGCAAGCTTTTGGTATTTCAGCTGAATCTCACGTCAACCTCTCAACTATGAAGTCTCCTTTTTATGAAATTATAATGAGGGTGAATAGTTTATCGAATCCATCTCTATATTTTAGTGTAGGATGCGGAAACAATTGCAGAGGTTCAATCGAGCTTCCAACAAAACTTATGGCTGATTGGTTAACAATCAACATTCCACTTGCATGTCTTGAAAAAGATGGTTTAGATAAAACAAAGATTCAAGTTAGAGGATTATTTTTAAGCGAAGAGGCGATTAATTTTGACCTAAGCTCAATTATTATCAGAGATGGTAAAACAACAGGAAAAGTTATTGATTGCTGATTAGCTCTTAGCTATTTGGGTTATAAAAATATTGAAATTTTGCATATATCTGCGAAGTCTCTAGTCTGATGTTATCACTGAAAGGATTCGGCTCCTTATAGAATTGAGTGCCACCTGCATAAAAAATAGTATATGGATTTGGTTTCCATTGAATCAGAGCCTCGAGAAAGTAGTCTTCACTGAAATCATTTTTTTCGATTATAGTTCTTGTAGATAATGCGCCATCAATTTGATAGTCAATTTCAAATCTATTAATTTCTCCTGCATAAAATTCTTCACCAGTTACCTTGTTTTTGAGTTCGGAGTATCGGTGACCTAGAGCAATTTTAAAATTGTCTGAAAATCTAAATACATTATATAAATTGTATTCTGTTGCATCGCCAATTTCTGGGTTATCAATTCTATAGGCAATCGAATCACCTTTTTCTATTTCAAAACTAGTAAAAAAACTTTCCGAGGGATGATACTGGCCTCTGATTTCAAATTCGGTCTGTTTGCCATATTGAATATCATCAAATTTTTCACTTGCCTTAACCTGCCATTCAATTTGACCGGTGAAATTAAAATCTGTCTCAAGCTCAACCCTGAATTGATAAAATTCTTGAGTCTTTTGATTTCTGTAGTTTAATCTATTTCTATTATTCCAATTGAAATTTATTCTTCTGATAGTTCCAGTTGATCTATAAGTCCTGCCATACCAATAGTTTCTGCTTTTATAATCATTTCTACCAACAAAGCCTACATGCGCTCTATAAGTTGGAGATACGTCTTTGAATCTGACTCCCCAATTAGATTGGTCTACAGCTCTTCTGAGCCGAAAATTTTTAGCTACTCCTGAAAAGGACTCACCATCCATTGCATAGGTTCTGCCAGCAAACGTATCTTCGCTTCCAATAAAATCTATCTGGCCTTCCTGTGTATCACTCTTTGCATAATTAAGATCTAATATATAATCATCTAGAAAGTTTATTAAACTATCGAATTCAACCACTGAGCCTGAGCCACCAATCTGATAATCTCTATTTGTTGCTATTAAGCCAATATGTGATTTATTCCCAAGATTTTTTTTAAACCTTCCAATTGTTACCTTGCTTTTACCAGCATTACCAAGGAATGATCTATATTGTCCTGCAGCCAAGTAGGGTGAATCAGTATCAGTTGCCTGTAAAAAATAGATAGAATTATTTTCACCTTGGTTGGTGTATTTTATAGCCCCCAAGGGATTGGTGATTGATCTAGTATAGACAGTTTGAGTATCTGATTTAAGTAATTCAGAGCCTTCAAGAAAGAATGTTCTTTTTTCTGGGTATGACAAAGCAAATGTCTGATTTTCCATAATTACAGGAGCATCTGACTCGATTTGAGAAAAATCGGGATTGATGGTGTACTCAATTGATGAGGATCGAGTTAAATCATATAAACCCGTGATCCCAATTTCATAATCTGGATTTTGAACTTTAAATTTTTTTACGGGCCTGTTTCCAAATTGATTAATAAATATATATGGATATAAATAGCTTCTGTAAATTTCATCAGGCGATCCTAATAATACCTCTTCATCAGCCTGGCATGCATAACAAGTTTCGGCTGGAAGATTTTTAAATGATGCAAAGACGGTTTGAACTCCCGCCTGATAAGATTTTCTAATAAATCCAATTTTCCATTGTTGAATTTCTGTATCGGGTAACTGCAGTTCTGAAAAAGGGATCATGAATTCAGCAGAATATCCATCATCTTGAAAAGCTGTTGCAGATTGGAAAAGGATATTCCATGAATCATCTGGACCAGCACTACTTATATGTTTTTCATCGAGTTGAACGCCTAAAGCGTTGACACCAATCAAAACGCCATATCTTCCATCTCTAAATGGGTCTGCCATCAGTGCAACATAATCTTCATTCCATGTTTGATCCCTGTTTTTTAAGGTTGCTCTAATTTTATTTGGATCTCCAAATGCTTTAATCCCAATATATAAATACTTTTTATCATATTTCATATAAGCAGTTGTCTTCAGAGCTGCAGGAGTATTGCGAGATGGCATGACTTCATACTCTAGATCATATGAAGATGCCTGGTTCCATTCCTCAGGAGATAAAGTGCCATCAAGCATTATATTGTTACCCATAATATCCGGCACAACCAAGCAAGATGCAATGAGCACATAAGTAACGGGTGTCATTATCGAGGTTTTCAAAATGCTTGGAAGTTTTTTTAACATACTTGACCCTGAAGGTTAATCATTCTAAGCGATAAGCCTGATGAAGAATATAGTTATTTCTTAATATTTTTTTAAAAATTACATGGGAAATTGAATTAAATTCAGTATAATCACCAACATTATGGCAGATAGCAAAAAGAAGCAAACTAAGGTTTATTTAATTCCTGAGAGTGAATCAAGGGATAGTCATACCTATCACTACCTAGCAGTTAAGACTAAAAAATTAGTTATAGAGAATCAAAAGCTTAGGCTAAAAAAGTTTAATCCTGCCAAGCAAATCCATGAGTGGTTTGTTGAAGCAAAATTACCTCCCCACAGCAAATAATACTTTTATTTCTTTTGTTGCTCGGTTTCATCCCGATGCTTTTTTAGATATGTCATAAATGGAGTGCCACCAGTACCCGTTATTGTGGAACCACCCCTGCCAAATGGATTTTCAATTTGAGATTGTTTATGGATATATGTCCCCGCATATTCAAGATGCATAGCTCTAAACGCTCTGATTTCTTCAAGGCAATCATTGTATTTACTTACAAGCTTGTTTGAATCACTAAGCAGTTTTATTAACATTGAGTTATTTTCAAGAGTGCTAATAAATTCTCTGTGTTTTGGCGGCATATAATCTCTCATTTCATTTAGATAATGCCTTAAATGATCTTTGGTGTGAGAGATTTGCAGTGCCCCATCAAGAGATGGAATAATGCTGCTCTGAGCACCAGTTTCACCTCTAAAGAATTGAGGTTTATTCTCAAATTGACCTTCATATATAAGACCTTCTTTAAGATCTGGATTATCCTTTGTTCCAAAGATAAAAGGACGTACTCGATGATAGTAAATATATGGATCGCATTTTTCAGGCATTCTAGCAAAGATCGAATTTACCTTTTTCATTGACTCAACTATCTGATTGAGCAAACTTAGGATCTCTTTTTCTGATGAACTTTCGTCACATTGAGCTATTTTTTGGCAGGCTTCAATAGCTCCAGAAGCTGCATCTTCAATACAAACATGAATGGTAACAAACCAATCTTCATCAACTCCGCCTAAAAAGTTATTTATTAAACCAATATTTTCTAATGAGATTTCTTCATCTTGATTAATTAAGAACCAGTTATCTAAGCAATAACTCGCATAACTCAAAATAGGGGGTCTGCCTTGATGTTTTGCAACCTCAACCCATGGTTTTGCAAGAGCTTCAGGTAATTTGCCATGAGGCTTTGCGTCGCCCCATATGTAGGCATGAGCAATAAAACTTAGCTGCGACATAGCAAGTTTAAGATCTTGACCCATTTGATTGACTAGAAGATGCTTGATAGATAAGTCTTTCTTTGAAAGACCATCAATAGTTGACTGCACCTTTCCTGTTAATAATAATTTTGGCAGGTTGCTACATATCTCTTCTATTCTCGCACAAGAGTTAGAATCAATTGAGTATGATCGTGCTGGCACTTTTTTTGGTAAAAAACCTTTCATAAAAACCCCCAGTTTTAAAAAGAACCTAACTAAAAATAGTATACCGATTTTTTATATAGTTTATTCTTGTTCTTTTCTAATTAAAGTTGAAGAGATATCATCTCTGAATATCTCCTCATCAAATCCAGAAAATCTTTTAGCTATGTGGTCTGGAATACTAACTGAGTCGAGGCTAATAAATTTATTATTAATTTTTCGACCAAAGACTAAAAAATTAATATTGTGACTGTTAAATAAATCTAGTTGATCAAGCATGTCTTTTCGATTGAGATAAAACTTTTCATCGAGAATTCTTGTTAAAGTATCCGCTCCAATGATAAATACAGAGTTAGGAAAGAGGGCTGCTTTATCAGTAAATTTTCCAGCTTTGGTCAATACCCATTCGTGCCCATAATCAAACTGCTTCAATGTTTGCTCAATTTCATGATATGAAAGAGGAGGTTTATCTGCATTCTGAATACATATTTCATAGGCAAGGCCTAATCCAGTTCTCTTCTCTGCCAGTTCACTCATTGAGTTATGCCCTGAATGAAATGGATTAAATGATCCAGGAAAAATTAGTTCTGGGATACGGTTTGACGAAGATACAAAATCAATTTTACTATCCACTAATTGCACCCAGCTCTTTTCAGCCTCAACGGTCTTAATTTTCAGAGATGAATTTTCGGAAATTATTTTCTTTTGCACACCACATGATTGTGCAATGGCTTGAATGATATGGTCAGTTACAATCTGTTCTTCTTGTTCTCTGGTTAGTTCTCCCTTTATAAATGAATACGACAAACTTGAGGAATATTTGTAAGTTTGTATAGCAATAAAAAATTTATGTTCTCCTTTCTTTGAATAATTTGTTGCAAGAGAGGCAGTAACTGCAATGCCTAATAAATTTTTTGGATTTGTCTGAGGATCAATTTTTTTTGCTGCACTGTAAGCCTTTGCAGCCATGCTCAGGGTGGTGCCTAGGCTGCAGTAGTGATCAGGCTGTTTGAGTAGATAATAATCTAAAGATTCCTTTGCATAAGGAACATATGCCTCTAAAACAGATTTGCTTGCTCCAGGAACTTTTAAGATTTCCGAGATTGCATTTGTACCACCGCCACTAGAAACTAAAACAAATCTAAATGGAGAACTGTGAATCTTTTGAATTAAGTCTAAATACTGAGACATTTTAAATTTTCTGGATAAATCTTAATGTTTTTGAGTGCATAATTAAATAAAGTGAATATTAGTAAGCAAACTCTAGAAAGAGCATTAGATTCCGCCAGTTTTCCTGTAATTGCAGCATTATTAGTTCATTTTACAGGAGATATTTCAATATTAGATAAATTACCCAAGCCAAATCAAGTCGTACTTGGTGAAACTCAAGGATTTCTAACGCACAAAGATAAACAAATAATTAAAAACATAGCTCTTAAAGAGATAGGAAGATTTTATTCTAACTCCGCGGCTGATGACATATATATTCCATCCAATGAAGAGCTTAATGAAATGATGAATTTTATAGTTGGCGAGGAAGTATCATCAGATTATGTTCCGATGATGTTAGGAGATTTAAATATCACAACTCATACATCAGAGCCAAATTTTCTAGCTGCAAAATTAAACTTGGAAGTATTAATTATTGGTGCTGGGATGTCTGGAATTCTTGCTGCTATTAAATTAGCTGAAATAGGTATTAAATATAAAATCTACGAAAAGAATAATGATCTTGGTGGTACTTGGTATGAAAACCAATATCCAGGATCTCGAGTTGATATTGCAAATCATTTTTATTCTTATTCATTTGAAGAAAATCATCAGTGGTCAGAACATTTCTCTAGACAACCAGAGTTATTAGATTATTTTAAGAAATGTTTTCATAAATATGATATTCAAAAGAATACATATTTTGAAACGCAGGTAACAGATATGAAATTTGATGAATTAAATCAAGAGTGGTCTGTAAATTCAATATGTCATGGAGAAAAAAAGACAGAGAGCATAAGCATTGTAATTTCTTGTGTTGGTCAACTTAATCAACCAAAAGTACCTGAAATTAATGGTTTAAAAAAATTTCAAGGGAATATCTTTCATTCTTCTCAATGGCCAAATTTTGATGTTATCTCTGGAAAAAAAGTTGCCGTAGTTGGAACTGGTGCAAGCGCATTTCAGATAGTCCCCAGCATTGCGAAATCTTGCAAGGAACTGACAATTTTTCAACGCTCACCTCCATGGATGTTTCCAAATCCCCAATATCATGAGGAGGTTGATGACGGAAAAAAATGGTTATTAAAAAATTTACCTTTTTATTCACGGTGGTATAGATTTTTGCTTTTTTATCCAGGATCAGACCAGCTTCTTGATTCATTATTTATTGATCCTGCTTGGAAAGTCAGAAGCGATTCTATCAATCAAAAAAATGATGCCATGAGGGAGCTTTTTACTGCTGCTATGTTGGGACAAATCTCTGATCAATCTCTTGTAGATAAGGTCATTCCAGACTATCCACCATTTGGCAAGCGGATGCTGCAAGATAATGGTGCTTGGTTACAGGCACTTCATCTACCAAATGTTACTTTACTTTCTGAGGGAGTTGAATGCATCAGCTCTAAAGGAGTTGTGAGTTCCGGTAAGGAACTTGAATTTGATACAATTATTTTTGCTACAGGCTTTAGAGCGCAAGATTTTTTCTCTCCTATAAATATAGATGGGGGTTCAGGTAGCTATGACAAGATTTACGGAGACTCGCCTAGGTCCTATCTGGGAATCACATTCTCTTCAATGCCAAATTTTTTTGCTATGTATGGTCCAGGAACCAATTTAGCTCATGCAGGAAGCATCATCTTCAATTCAGAGTGTCAAATAAATTATATTTGTTCAGCAATTAAATATATGCTTAGTAACAACTTTAAAGTTATAAGAGTTAAGCCAGAAATAGAAAAGCAATACCAAGATAGATTTGATAAAAGGCACGAGAAAATGGTTTGGCAGCACTCAAAGGTTTCAAGCTGGTATCAAAACTCTGAAGGTAAGGTTGTGACCACATCTCCATGGAGATTGGTAGAATACTGGAATTGGACAAATAAATTTAATCAGGATGATTATGAATTTTAAATTTTTTTTAATAGGGTTGATTGCCTTTAGCGTCATAGCCAATGCCGAGGACAAAAGACCAAATGTCATTATATTTCTTGTAGATGATCTTGGTTGGGCTGATATTTCCTTAAGAGGTGCACCCATAGACACCCCTGCAATTGATTCAATATTTTCTGAAGGGTTAACGTTAGATAGATTTTATGCAACACCAATATGTAGCCCAACCAGAGCAGCTTTGATGACAGGGCGTGATCCTTTAAGGCTGGGAATTTCATACTCTGTAGTGATGCCATGGATGAACAATGGAGTTCATCCCGATGAGCATTTTATGCCAGAATCATTTAAAGCAGCTGGATATCAAACCGCCATGGTGGGCAAGTGGCATCTAGGGCATTCTCAAGAAATTTTCCATCCAAATGCCAGAGGCTTCGATGATTTTTATGGGCACATGCATACTGAAGTAGGGTACTTTCCCCCATTTGCAAATCAGGGTGGAGTTGACTTTCAACGAAATGGAGTAACTATCACAGATGAGGGTTATGAAACATTTCTATTAGCAGATGAAGCATCACGGTGGATCAAAGCAAGAGATAAGGAAAAACCTTTTTTTCTATATATGCCATTCATTGCACCTCATAGCCCTTTAGAGGCTCCAGATGATCTTGTGCAAAAATATAAAAATTTAGAGGATACAAGAGAGCTCACAAGAAGTACTGCAATTGATCGTACCAGAACATTAAATGGATTTTCACCAAGCGCACGACCTATGTATGCAGCTGTTGTAGATGGATTAGACCAAGCTATAGGTCAAGTTCTAGATACTCTTGCCAATGAGGGCATTGAAGAGGAGACCATTATATTATTTAGCAGTGATAATGGAGGAGCTGCATATGCTGGAGGAGGCGCTGACAACTTTCCACTGCGTGGAGGTAAAGGGGACACTTATGAGGGAGGGATTAGAGTTATTGCTGCCATGAAATGGAAAGGCAAGTTAGATCCAGGAAAAAACTTTGAATCAATAATGACTGTAATGGATGTCTTCCCAACTCTCGCCAGCGCTTCTAGAGTTCCAATGTTGAATACAAAAGAAATTTGGGGAAGAGATATGTGGCCCGCAATAAAGAGTGGAAAAGATATCAAGCTTAATAAGGAAGTGTATTTTGCATCTGAGACTCCCAATTATGGAGAATTTCATACAACAGTTTTTAATGATCAGTGGAAGCTTGTTCAGGTTATAACAAGCTCTTTATTAGAAATTAATGTAGAAAACAAATTGTTTGATATCAGCAACGATCCGAATGAATATAATAACTTAGCAGAGGAATACCCAAAGCTGGTTGAAGTCATGGCAAACAAGATCAGAGAATGGCGCGCTCTTCATCCAATATCAGGGATTAGAGCTCAATTGGTTCCTCCGCCAGGATGGAGAGCCCCAAAAGATTGGACAAGTTACACCATACCCATTGAAGAACTTCAGGAAGATGCATCATTGGGTTTTGGAGCCCATGCTCACCAGATTTTGGATTATTTAATTAAAGATCATGGAAGAATTATCTATGATTGTAAGCCAGGCGACTGGGAACGAGGGAAATGCGAGTCTCCAGAAAAACCTTTAAATCATCAACACTAATGAAACATCTTTTTTTATATTCCCTTGTTTTATTTAGCTTTGAATTATTTGCTCGACAAATAGATGAAGCTACTTTTTCCTATTGGAATAAACCAGACTCAAAAATTTATTATTCTTTACCAGAATCTATAGATGAAAACACAAAAATTATTTTTGTTATGCATGGCGCTTCAAGAACAGCTGAAAAATATATCAATGATTGGTTGCCTATGGCTCATAACAGAAATGTTGTGCTTATAGCACCAGAATTCTCTAAAGAGTCTTTTCCTGAATATGTTTATTTAATGATGAGCACCCAAAGAGGCAGGTTATTAAAAGATGAATCGCTTTATCTAACAGATTCTTTGGGGCTCCTTTTTGATTTTTTTAAAGCCAAGTTAAAACTCTCAACAACAACTTTTAGACTTTATGGTCACTCAGGTGGGTCTCAATTTGTTCATAGATATCTATTACTGAGCAATGAAACAAGAATTGAAAAAGCTGCTATGGCAAATGCAGGATTTTATACTTTTGTTGATCGTGAAATCCCTTATCCGTTTGGCATTAAAAATATGAATGTTCCAGACGAAAGAATTGAATGGTTAATGAGGCTAAAAGGAGGAGTCTTTTTAGGCGATGCTGATAATGATCCTAATCATCGCTCGTTGCCTTCTATGCGTAAAGCAAAAAAACAGGGAAGACATCGATTTGAAAGAGGAACAAATTTTTTCAATGATTTGATTGCGCTGGGGGTAGAAAAGAATCTACCTTTCAGATGGAGATATCAGACCGTCCCAGGTGTTGCGCACGACAATGCTGGTATGAGCTTAGCTGCATCTGAGTTTTTGTTAGAAGATCTTTAAATAGTATTTTTGGTAATAAATTCCTCGGCTGCACTAAATATTTTAATTTTTCTAGTCTCATCCATTTTGTCCAAAGACTTGGGCATTAATGACAATCTGGGGGTCGTAGCGAAAAATTCTCTATTATTTTCTATAAATCTCCAATAAAGTCCATCCACAGCATCACACCATTCTCCTTTTTTATAATTTGACATTCTAAGCATATAACTTGATCCACAGATGTATGGTTTTGTTGAAAAGATACCTCCGTCGGCATAGGTACCCATTCCAAATACATTTGGGACCATGACCCAGTCAGCCGAATCAACATACATCTCCATAAACCATTGATAAATCTCAGTTGGTTTAATATTAGATAAATTCATTAGATTAGAAATAACCATTAACCTGTTTATGTGATGAGTGTAACCAGTAGCAAGAGATTCCTTGATTGCATCATCGAGCGGAGGGATACCTGTCTCTCCTGAATACCAATTTTCATTCAAACTTTTATCATGGGACCAGAAGTTCATTTCTTTGTATTGAGGCATGTTCTCCCAATACACCCCTCTAATAAATTCTCTCCATCCTAAAATTTGTCTTACAAAACCCTCAACAGCATTGATAGGAATTTCATGATCAGCTTTGTTGAAATAACTTATAGCATCCACTATGCATTCCATAGGATCTAACAAACCAGAATTAATATATGGCGATAAGAGTGAGTGAAATAAAGTTGTGTTCTCTTTGTCTATTGCATCTTGGAAATCTCCAAAAAATTTAAAATAAGTGTTTAAAAAATTCTTTAATTGTTTTCTAGCTTCAGCATGCGTGACGGCCCAATTAAAATTTTCTAAATTTCCCATCGAATCAGGAAAACAATTTTCAACATCAACCATGGCTGTAATGGTTAATTCATCTGTTTTTAGACTCGCCCTAACTTTGGGGGGATCCTTAAGTTTGGAAATGCTTTTTTGATTATCTTTATCATAATTCCATTTGCCGCCTAATGGTTTGTCTCCATCCATTAGAAGACTATATTTTTTTCTTAACCAGCGATAATAGTATTCCTGGACTAGAGATTTTTTATCTTTAGACCAATCTGAAAAACCTTCAATCGAATCAATAAACTTAGTATCTGGATGAATTTTTAATTCAACATTATGCTTAGATCCAAAGAACATAAGTTGAGTTAAAATTCCATGATCACTTGGCTGAGTAACATGCAGCACATTAAAGCTGTTCTTTTTATATAAAGCCTCTAACTCGTGCATCAGATCGATATTCCTATCTTTAGTAATTTTTATATGAATAATATTTTTAAACTCAATTTCTAATTCTTTTTTCCAATGTCTTAGAGCGGATATTAGTAAAACTAATTTATGCTTGTGATGATTAATTTGATAAAAAGTGTCACATGGTTCGTATATCAATAATGGATCAGAGCTTTTAATAGATAAGAGAACTTTATTATTGGTTGATAAATTATCTGGAAGAATTAATCCAATTTGTTTCATAGCTTAGTCCCAGTTAAATATTCACCCAATGCAACTCCAGAAATATAGGCAGATTCAACACGGGGTGAAATATTCCAATCACCAATTGCAAAAGAACCATCGCCAATAGATGTAAATTTACTTTTAAGATTTGATCTGTTGCATAAAGCATATTTCCAGCGAAAGATTCCTGAATATGTGATCTCATAATCACCATTAAAAATATTTCTCACAGAATTTTCAGCACTCACTTGAATTCTGGAATCAGAATCATTCATCATTGCCAAGCTAGTTTTCGGTGAAAATTGCAAAACCCAGGTCTCTTTATTTTTGCTATTGTAAAAACTACTTGATCCAAGCCATGCTGCATCTTTGTTAATATTTTTATATGCATTGTGCTCATAATAAGGATTCCCATCAATGGACATTCCTACGGCCAAACAAGGACTAAACGTTGCATCATGATTTATTTTGGTTTGAAAAATTTCTCTTGTCTGAGGAAGAGGTAGGCTAGAAATTATTATGTCGTAAGAGACCTTCTGACCTGAATCAAAACTTATTAGCTTTCTTTTTTCATCTATATCTATTGCTTTGTGATTGTAATGTATATTTAAAACTTCATTATATTTTTTAAGCAGGCTATGCATGCCATCCCTTGCCACAAAACAGTCTTTGGTTTCGATGATGGAGCCGCTATTCACATCAAAAGAAGATCCCAGAAAATTTACAGCATCACTATCTCTCAAAAAGTTTTGAAAAGCGATTGTGTGAGCTGTACAGAATTGTGCACCAAAGTGAAATAAACCTTGGGGTAATCTTTTTGCACAAAGCCTTCCACCGATACCTCGAGATTTTTCATAAATCTGCACATCAAAATTATTATAAAGGCTAAGAGCACATGCTATCCCACTCATGCCGGCTCCCAAGATAATAATCTTAGGTTTGCTAGACATTTTTATGGGGTTTGCTTGAAGACGATCCCATCTTTCATCACAAAGCTTACATTTTCAACAGTTGATATGTCTTCAATAGGATTTTTTTGAAAAGCTATTATGTCAGCCAGCATCCCAGGCTTTATTTGACCTAATACATCTTCGACCCTAAGTAGCTTTGCAGTTTCAATGGTTGCACTTTTTAATGCATCTATATTAGACATTCCTGCTTTTGTCATGAGTATGAACTCTTGCCAATTATCGCCATGCGCAGATACACCTGAATCAGTTCCAAAGGCTATTTTTACTCCAGCTTTATAAGCTTGAGAAAAAGTTGATTGGATTTGGGGACCAATTTTTTCTGCTTTAGGTTTTACAAGTGCTGGAAAAAAATTAGGAATCTTAGCTTTTTCTGCTACCCAATCTCCAGCCATGATAGTGGGAACATAATAAGTTCCTCTTTCTTTCATTAAAGTCATTACTTCTTGATCCATGTAGGTTCCATGCTCTATAGAATTAATGCCTGCCAAGACAGCTCTTTTCATGCCTTCTTTTCCATGGGCATGCGCAGCTGTCCATAACCCATAATCATTTGCAGTGCTTACAATGGCAAATAGCTCAGCGTCTGTGAATTGCGGATTTTCACCTGATTTAGCAACGCTTAAAACTCCACCAGTAGCAGTAATTTTGATTCCATCTGTGCCGTCTTTGTATCTTTGTCTAACAGCCTTTATGGCATCTTCAGCGCTGTCAATTACTCCTTCTTCAGGAGTAGGCGGTGAATAATTATCTTTTGGCATTCCATTGGTTGGATCTCCATGACCGCCAGTAGTAGCGATGGTTTTGCCTGATGTAAAAATTCTTGGCCCAATTACTAACCCTTTCTCGATTGCCTTTTTTAGAGAAATAGTTTCCATTCCTCCATCGCCAAGATTTCTCACCGATGTAAATCCAGCCATCAGCGTTTTTGATGCAGCATTTGCAGCAAATAATGTTCTGTATTCAGGTTCAATCTTGGACTCCCGTTCTGCTTTTGGGACATATTCTTGCGCAAGATGGACATGCATATCCATAAACCCAGGCAGAACGTAAGATTCTTTCAGGTTAATAACTTCATCATTTTTTTTTGGTGCCGCATAACCTTTGGTGATCTCAGATATTGTATTATCCTTAATTCTAATAGTTACAGCTTTAGAGATTTCTCCATTTTCAGTATCTAATAAGTTACCAACATGAAGCAGAATATCCGCACTTATAAAATTTGGGATTAACAGAACAAACAATAAAGCAATTTTTTTCATATTTCTTTTGGATTACATATTTTGTTTATTAACGATACTATCTTTTAAAAGAACTTAAAAGATTAGTAAAAATAACAATTTACTAATAAAGATTGATAATTTTAGAGTTTAACTTAAATCCATTTTGATCATGAATAGAGAGAGTGATCCTTTTCTTGCTTGGCTGGATATCTAAAGTGCCAAAATTTTTTATGGGATATGTTTCTCCAAGCAGCAAAGGATCTGTTTCTATATTCTTTGATGCAGGTTTATTTAAGGATGAAGCTGTAATTTCAACAAAATGATCGTTTTCATAGATACCAGATCTATGTCTATCACCAGAAACAGCAAGAATTATTTTATTTTGTGATGCATTAGCAATTAATTTTAGCAATCTTTCTCTCTCTAAAGGGAAGTTATCCCATTTTTCATAGGGGTGATTTGTAGCTAAAATTTGAATAGATGAAAGAATCACAATAACGTCTGCAGTTGAATTGTAGATAGATCTCTCTAACCATATCCATTGATCTGCGCCTAGAATAGTTGCTTCAGAATCCATATTTTGTTCATAAGGATTTTTTTTGCCTTTGAGCTGAGATCGAAAGTACCTAGTATCTAAGCCAATTATCTCTACTTCAATATCCTCAATTTGTTTAGTTTGTTTGAAATAAATACCTTCTCTGTTGCTTCTTGGATCAAGGTCAGAAATCTTCCAGAAGTCTAAAAATAATTTTTGTGCTTCTTTCTTATAAGGGTAGTCTCCACCACCATCATTAATACCAAAATCATGATCGTCCCATATGGCTAGTATTTCTTTCTCATTCATTAGCCATTTAGGCAATTTACTTTGCTGAATTTTATATGCAGCTTTCATTTTTGAGAGGTTTCCACTTGGCGTGTCACCATAGACGTTATCTCCTAGAAAAATAAATCCATCAATATTTTCTTTTTGAATAGATGACCAAATATCTTGTCGAATACGCTGGTCTAAACAAGAACCTAGACCATATTTGTAAGCAAAAACCTCTGTCGAAAAGATCAAATTTAAGAATAAAGATATAACTGGTATGCATATATAATTTTTCATCATATTATTATCTCACTGTTTATATATTTTTTACCTAAATTGAAATCCTTTATTGTTTTAATTATTTTTGCATCTTTAGCTAGCTGTAGCAGCGATACTAATGACTCTAATTTTGATCTTAGTAATTTTATTAAACCGGAATATACGTTTAAAAAATCTTCGCTAAGATGCGCTTTAGTTTCTGGTGAAACGCTTAATTCCGTTGAGAGATTTATACCCAAACTTGTCAATAGCTATACGCAAACCGGAGATAGCACAGATGAATTATATTTTTTGTTTCCAGTGATAGAGAATGCAATAGAAACCCAAACTTTTGAGCTATTATTAAAGCATGCAGATGAGACATCCTTAGAAAAATTTTCTCTTACGCTGGATGCCTTAAGTTTTGATAATATTGCTGATTGTAATGTGTCTTCAGTCTCAAGTAGATCGCTAAGAATCACAAATCAAATGATTAATCTATCTCCTGTTATTGCAGAGATTTTAGAATGTGAATATAGAGACAACTATAGTTACGCAACAATGAAGCTTGTCATTGAACAATTTAATGATGCATTAATAAAAAACAATTTGATCATTGATATTCTTTATTCTGAGAATGAAAATTCAAAGGGTAACTTTCAATGGACTAATATTTTTTCATCTCTAGAGTCCAGAGTTGATTTTGTAGAATTGTGGCAAGAATTAGAGATTAGCAAGGAGATTCAAGAGCTGTTGTTAGAGCAGTCTGCATGCAAGTCATCGCGTGTTTACCGTCAATATCAAGTGTTATAGTTTAAAAATGAGACATTTCGTCTGCAATTTTCTTGACTCGATTACTTACGGTCTCAACAAAAACAAAAGGAAGCAGGCCATGGATTATACCTATGATGCCAAGTGAAATTAGAATTAGGGACACCTTAATGACCCTGATTCCATGAGAGAAGTAATTGATATTAGCTGTTTTGAGATGCTGAAAATCGAATATCATAATTAATTTTAAACCAATTGAATAAAAATGTTGATGAAAATTTAAAAGAGCCTTCAATTCTCTTAAGATTAATACAAAGATAGTGTAATATACGATTTCTCTAAAGAGCGGCATTAGTATAATGGCTAGTATATCTGCCTTCCAAGCAGATGGTCCGAGTTCGAATCTCGGATGCCGCACCATCAAGCATTTTTTATCTAAATTTTTAAAATACCAATGCTAAAATAACCATTATGTTCATTAAAAGCATCTCTTCACCAATTGGTTCTTTTGATGCTATCTATAATGATGTAGGGCTTGTAGAACTATCTTTTATTGGTCAAAGTCAATCGAAACATTCAAAAGATGATAACTTGCAAAAGAGTGTTGATCTATTTTTTTCTAACAGGGGCTTGCAATCTCTGCCAACTATGGATCTTCAGGGAACAGATTTTCAATTGTCAGTTTGGAATGCATTGTGTTCTATACCAAGAGGAACTACATCATCCTATAAAGCTATTGCAGAGCAAATTGGCTCTCCAAAGGCCTATAGAGCGGTTGGAACTGCATGTAAGCTAAACCCAATCCCTTTATTCGTTCCATGTCATAGAGCAGTCAAGCAAGATCAATCAATTGGTCAATTTGCACTAGGTACCGAGAATAAAAAATATTTATTAAGTATGGAGGCTAAATAGAATGAGCATTCATGAAGCAATTATTGAAGATCTCAATATGGCATTTTCAGTCGAGCACCTATATTTAGAGAATGAGAGCTCTATGCATAAAGTTCCCCCTAATTCAGAATCTCATTTTAAGCTGGTAATTGTCTCTAACGATTTTAATCATTTGTCCAAGGTGAAGAGGCATCAAAATATATACTCTGCTTTGAATGCAGTCATGAAGAAAATCCACGCATTATCAATTCAAGCATTTACAATTGATGAATATGATAAAAATCCAGTGATATTAAAATCACCTGACTGTTCTAAAAAATAATCATTCAATATGCAGAATTTTTTCAAGCTCATACTTTCAAGACCATCGTTGGTTCTGGGCTTCCTGGCAATCATTTTTTTATTCACTTCAATTGGTCTGAAAAATTTTAAATTAGATGCCTCGTCTGATGCCCTGGTTATAGAAGGGGATGAAGCTTTCAAGATATATAGAGAAACAGGTGAGACATTTGGGAATTCAGATTTCTTAATTATCACATTTACCCCTAACTCTGATTTATTTTCCATTGAGGCATTGGCTACTATAAAAAGTCTTGATGAATCCTTAGAGAAACTTCAAAACGTGGATTCAGTTCTTACGCTACTTGATGCACCGATATTCTTTCAACCAAAAGTACCTTTGGCTGATTTAATGGATAACCTTAAAACATTAGAAACGCCAGGCATTGACTTGGTTGCTGCAAAAGATGAGATTATTAATAATCCAGTTTATTCGGAGCTTATTATCAGCCCATCTGGAGGCACAACCGCTATGCAGGTTACTCTTAAAGAGAATCCAGAATATAGAAATCTAATTCGAACCAGATATGAATTATTGGAGATTGAAAATCCGACTGTGAATGATAAAAAGCAGTTGCAAAATATCAATATGCAAATTTCTAAGATCAATGATTCTGAATCAGTTGATCGTGCCAAGTTAATATCTGAGATTAGGGCTCTTCTCTCTGAGCATGCTGGAGCAGGAACATTATTTCTTGGTGGAGCCTCTATGATAGCAACAGATATGATGAGTTTTATTAAATCAGATCTAATTGTGTTTGGTACAGGAGTGGCATTAGTTTTTTGCTTAATGCTATATCTCTTTTTTCAAAACCTTTGGTTTGTAGCTCTTCCCCTAAGCAATGCATTAGTAACAACTGTTTTCACAGCAAGTATTCTGGGTTTGATGGATTGGAAGATAAGCGTTATCTCTTCAAATTTTATTGCGCTGCTGTTGATATTAACTATCTCATTGACTGTTCACGTCCTGGTTAGATTTATAGAGGTTTGTAAAAGCGAAGAATCAATAGATCGAGCTATATATATAACTTTAAATCAAATGGTTATGCCCTGTTTATTTGCTGCGTTGACTACAGCAATTGCCTTTTTATCTTTGATGATGGGAGATATTAAACCGGTTATAGAGTTTGGAAAGATGATGTCAGTAGGAATGCTTTTTGCTTTTATTTTTACATTCACGTTTTTGCCAGCTGCCATGAAGCTATTGATTAGATCTAACAGCACCTCTTCATTAAATTTTATAACAAAGATCCCCTCAAAGTTAGCTTTTTTAACTATCAAGAATGGGAATCAGATTGCAATTTTTTTTATACTCATTTCAGTTTCGATGTTCTATGGAATCTCTAAATTAGAGGTAGAAAATAGATTTATTGATTATTTTTCTCCAGAGACTGAAATATACCAGGGAATGTTATTGCTGGATCAGGAACTTGGTGGAACAGCAACCCTAGAAATTTTAATCGATCAGCCAGTGCAGGAGGTTTTTGAAAGCTCATTGTTTGAGGGCGATGATTTATTTGAAGATGATTTATTTGAAGATGATTCTAGTGAAGCATCTGGATACTGGTGGAATGCCAGCTCTTTATCAAAACTTGAATCTATTCATGACTACCTTGATAGCATTCCAGAAATGGGTAAGGTTCTGAGTGTAGCCAGTGGTATTAAATTAGCTAGATTGATTAATAACAACAATGATTTAAATGACTTGGAGTTAGCATTATTGAGATCTGTGCTGCCTGAGGATATCAAAGAAACTCTTTTATATTCTTATATCAATGAAGATGACTCCAAAGTTAGAATCTCAGCTAGAGTCCTTGAGTCTGCCAAAAACCTCAATAGAAAAGAATTGCTTGAAAAAATACATTTTGATTTGGAGAATAAATTTCAGCTAGAACCTGATCAATTTGAGGTTACGGGTCTAGCAGTTCTATATAACAACATGTTGCAGTCTTTATTTTCATCGCAAATTAAATCTCTTGGATTAGTTTTTGGGGCTATAGGTTTAATGTTATTAATCCTCTTTAGATCAATAAAAATTACATTAATAGCCTTAGCGCCTAATTTGATTACCGCTGGTTCAGTCTTGGGGATGCTTGGAATCCTTGGAATTCCTCTTGACATGATGACTATCACTGTTGCTGCAATCAGTGTTGGAATGGCTGTTGATAATACTATCCATTATTTGTACCGATATAAAACCGAAGCTCAGGTTCAAGGTTCTGTATCTGGTGAGAGAATTATAAATTCTCATAATTCTGTTGGTAGGGCAGTGTTTTATACAGCCACAACAATAGCCGCAGGTTTCTCTGTTTTTGCTTTATCAAATTTTACTCCAACAGTCTTATTTGGTGCTTTCACTGCCTTTGCCCTGTTAGTTTCTTTTTTTGCATCGTTAACTTTGCTACCATTTTTACTGAATTTTTTTAAAGCGTTTGAAACTGCGGAGGCATGATGTCTGGTCCATTAAAAGGTATTACACTTGTTGAATTTGTTGGTATAGGTCCGGGTCCATTTTGTGGAATGATTCTTGCAGACCTCGGAGCGGAGATCATTCGAATAGATAGGTCTTCTCAACATGGTCGAGGTAATACGATTGATTTTCAACATCGCTCTAAATTATCTCTATCTGCTGATTTAAAGAATCCTAACACCGTAAATGAAATTAAAAAATTATTAAAAAATGTTGATGGCTTAATTGAAGGTTTTAGACCTGGAGTAATGGAGCGGCTTGGTTTGAGTCCTGATGATTGCTTTGAAGTAAACTCAAATTTAGTTTACGGGAGGATGACTGGCTGGGGTCAAGATGGCCCTTTGGCAAAAACCGCTGGTCATGATATTAATTATATTGCCCTGACTGGAGCCTTGGAAGCGATGGGTAGAAAAAATGAGACGCCGCCACCTCCGTTGAATTTAGTGGGTGATTTTGGAGGGGGAGGCATGTTTTTGGCTTTGGGCATAGTTTCTGCTTTACTGAATATTAAGAACGGAGGCAAAGGTCAAGTTGTTGATGCGGCAATGGTTGATGGAGCCTCAGTGCTGATGTCTATGTTTTATGCCTTTAAAGCTTCTGGATTTTGGCACGATGAGAGAGAATCAAACATGTTAGATGGCGCAGCACATTTTTACGATTCTTATGAATGTGCAGATAATAAATTTCTAGCTGTTGGATCTATAGAGCCTCAGTTTTATTCAGTTTTGTTGGAAAAATTGGAAATTTCAGATCCGAAGTTTCAAGATCAAATGAACCGAGATAAGTGGCCAGAACTTAAAGCAGTAATGCAAGAGACGATAAAACAGAAAACTCGAGATGAGTGGGCGGATATTTTTGATGGGTCTGATGCGTGCGTTGCTCCAATTTTAAGTTTATCAGAAGCTCCAGAGCACCATCACATGAAAGCGAGAAAATCATTTGTTGAGATTGATGGAGTGATTCAGCCTGCACCTGCTCCTCGATTCTCTGATACAACCACTGAAATAAAGCATTCTTCAGTCAAAGCCGGCCAAAATAATGATGAAATTTGTGAGAAGTTTGACTTAGATCGGTCTTGTTTTAGTTAAAGAATCTCATTGCATTTTCGTATGTTGATGAGCGAAGTTCCTCGATATCCACTTCAATGAGCTCGCTGATTTCATTTGCTATATGAGGTAAATATTTTGGTTCGTTAATATTTTTAGCAGGCTTTTCTGGAAGATTTTTAGGGATTAAATACGGACAGTCAGTTTCTAGCATCAATCTATCAAGAGGTATATTCTTAATTGATTTACGAAGCTCAACATTGCGTTTTGCATCACAAATCCATCCAGTTAAACCTATGTATGCTCCTAGATTTAGATAATCATTAAGCTCTGCTTGAGTTCCTGTAAAGCAATGAACAACAAATGGTGGAAAGTTGTTAAAATTTTCTTTAATAATTTTTATAAAATCTTGGTGCGATTCTCGTTGATGCAAATAAAGGGGAAGATGTAGTTCTTTTGCAATATCAATATGCAATTTAAATGAATCTCTTTGTATATCGGGAGGGGAGATATTTCTATAATAATCTAAACCAGTTTCTCCAATTGCATTCGGAGAAATCGATGCTAGTTTATTTAGAAGTTCTTGATAATCTATATCAATGACTTCAATGGCATGATGAGGGTGAATCCCAGCTGAGATAAAAAATTTTTGTGGTGCTGATTTCTGAATTTTTTTTATAGGCTCTAGATCTTTTAAACTAGCGCATAACAGTACAAACTTTTCAACTTTCTCAATTTCTGCATTTAAAATTACAGTCTCTAAATTATCTTTAAAAGAGTCATGAGTAAAATTACAAGCAATGTCTATAAATCCAGCCATTTTTAATTTCTATCTATTACAATAATGATGTAATTATCTCTTAATATGAACCAATTTGAACAATTTCAATCAGCTTTAGAATTAACAAAAGTATCAGACACTGTTTTTTCTTTTACTCCTGACTCAAGATATTTTGTTGGTAATACACCTCATGGAGGATATCTATTGGCATTGATGAATAAAGCTTTAACATCAGTGCTCCCTCATCCAAGCGCTATTAATTCAAATGTATATTACCTTGATAGAACTGAACCTGAGCCTGCTGAATTGCATGTGGAAATTATTAGAACCTCGAGAGGCTCTTCAATGGGACAAGTAAAATTAATTCAGAACGCAAAGATAACATGCTTGTACTCATCTTTATCTTCTGATTTTCAATACATGAAAGGCTATTCAGGTCTTGCAACACCTTTACCTGAAATCATGAATTCTGTTTCACAGGATAATTTTAAAGTCATGAATTATGAGAATTTTAAATTAGGCTCAACTCCTTCATTTATTCAGCAATTAGACATGTCCGTTCATCCTGATCATGCATGGTGGGATAGAGAACTTTCTGCTAATAATGCTGAAGCCAGATGTTCTGCTTACCTAGAACTGCAAGGCGGAGTTGCCGACACATTTGTTCTTTCATATTTATCAGATATTTTGCCTCCTGTTGTTCAAAATAAATATGGCCCTTTGGGTTGGGTCCCCACGCTTGCATTGACCTGTAATATCCGCCAACTACCGCAAACAAACCAATTATTTATTGATGGTCTTGCAAAAGACATCAGTAACGGATATTTTGAGCAAGATTGTAATATATGGGATATGGATGGAAACCTTGTAGCTACTAGTAGGCAGCTTGCAAAAATCTTAAAATCAGAAGAAAAAATTTCTTCATAATCAAAAAAGGAAATCAAATGAAATTTACTGGTACAAAAAATTATGTGTCAACTGAAGATCTCAGCATGGCTGTTAACGCAACAATAGCCTTGGAGAGACCTTTAATTATTAAAGGAGAGCCAGGAACTGGAAAAACATTATTAGCAATTGAAGTTGCTGAATCACTTGGAATGGAATTAATTGAGTGGCATATAAAGTCAACCACAAAAGCTTCTCAGGGACTTTATGAATACGATGCTGTAACTAGGCTTAGGGATTCTCAACTAGGCGATGAAAGAGTAAAAGATATCAAGAATTACATCAAAAAGGGTAAGCTATGGGAAGCTTTTGAATCGGACAAACAAGTTGTCTTGCTTATTGATGAAATAGATAAAGCAGATATTGAGTTTCCAAATGACTTGTTGCAAGAGCTCGATCGCATGGAGTTTTATTGTTATGAAACTGGAGAGACAATTAAAGCCAAGAAAAGACCGCTAATTATCATCACATCTAATAACGAAAAAGAACTTCCTGATGCATTTTTAAGAAGATGTTTTTTTCATTATATCCAATTTCCAGATCGCTCAACAATGGAAGGAATTGTTAAAGTTCACTATCCTAAAATTAAAAAGACTCTTGTTAAAGATGCCTTAGATTTATTTTTTGATGTTAGAAAAATACCAGGCATGAAGAAAAAACCCTCTACCTCTGAATTAATTGATTGGTTGAAGCTACTAATGTCTGATGAGCTTCCAGATGAAATCTTAAAGAATGCCGATACATCAAAGGCAATACCACCTTTGTATGGTGCTTTACTTAAAAATGAACAAGATGTTCAGTTGTTAGAAAGGCTTGCGTTCATGTCTAGGAGAGATCAAACAAAATAAATGCTCATTAATTTATTTCATACAGTTCGATCATCTGGTGTTCCATGCACGTTAAGAGAACTTCTTGACTTATTAGGCGCTCTAGAAAAAAATCTAGCGTTTGCTGATATGGAAGATTTTTATTTTCTTTCAAGAACTGTTCTTGTAAAGGATGAGAAAAATTATGACAAGTTTGATAGGGCATTTGAGATCTATTTCAAGGGCATAGAGACTTTAGAGGATATTTTTGAAGCTTTAATTCCTGAGGACTGGCTGCGAAAAGCATTTGAAAAAGAATTAGATCCCGAAGAATTAAAAAAAATTCAATCTTTAGGAGGTTTAGAAAAGCTGCTTGAGGAATTTAAAAAAAGGCTTGAAGAACAAAAAGAAAGACACGAAGGTGGTAATAAGTGGATAGGAACCAATGGAACCTCGCCATTTGGAAATAATGGAAATAATCCTGAGGGCGTAAGAGTAGGTGGAGAAGGAGGCAATAAAAAGGCCGTAAAAGTTTGGGAACAAAGACAGTTTCAAAATTTAGATGATTCTGTTGAGATTGGAACCCGAAATATCAAAGTTGCTTTAAGAAGATTAAGAAAGTTTGCACGCCAAAGCACTGAACTTGAGTTAGATATGGATGGCACAATAAAGTCAACAGCTAGAAATGCAGGAATTCTAGATATTAATATGATTCCTGAGAGATCTAATCATGTGAAGGTTTTAATTTTCTTTGATGTTGGAGGATCGATGGATCCTTATATAAAATTGTGTGAAGAGCTTTTTTCAGCTCTTAAAACTGAATTCAAGCATTTAAAGTATTTTTATTTTCATAATTGCGTCTATGAATCTGTGTGGGAAGACAACAGAAGAAGAACTCAAGAAAGGTTCTTAGTTCAAGATATTATCAATAAATACAGCTCTGATTATAAAGTTATCTTTGTTGGTGATGCCACAATGGCTCCATATGAAATTACGAATGCAGGAGGCAGCATTGAGCACTGGAATGAGGAGCCCGGTGGAGCAACCATCAAACGTTTATGTGGGCATTTTGATAGGGTGGCTTGGTTAAATCCTGTGCCCGATGATCATTGGGACTATACTTCGTCTTTATGTATTATTAGAGAACTGATGGATAACAGAATGTTTCCATTAACATTAAAAGGACTAGAAGAGGGGATGTCAGAACTATCAAAATGAATACAATTAATACTTCGCAAAATAATGGAATTAAGTGGGGCCCATTCACTCTAAGAATTCCTTTCATTCATATTAAATTTAGAGCTCCTGAATTTCTTCAAGGTCTTGTAATTTCTGGTGCCACGGCTTTTGCAGCCGCTCCATTAGCTATGAAACTTGGCTTGACTTTTGAAGAAGCTGTAGCTTTGAGCATGGTTGCAGGTACTTTTATTTCAGCTGGACCATTAATTTTTGGTGAGCCAATGGCACCTGGCTGGGTTACTCCTGCAGTTCCTATTGTAATGGGTGCTTTAGCGGCAGCAGGCTATTATGGAGTTCCTACCGAAGGTTCAGATGTTTGCGTTGATGGAGTTTGCAGATACAACCCGGAAGCTTTTCAATTTATGGCCGCAATGTGTTTTGAATTTACAGCTTTGATTTTAATTCTTGGTTTAACCGGCTGGGGTAAGTTATTGGTTGAACGAATTCCCAATGGATTAAAAGCGGGAATCATCTTAGGAGCTGCTTTAGCTGCTTTTTACCAAGTATTTTATGAGGACTTTGATGCCTATCTTATGCAGCCTGTATCTATGACAGTAGCAATAGCCTTATGCGTTATAACTACTTTTTCCAATCCATTTAAACGTATTGCTGCTAAGAATAAATTTTTTGAAGTTGTTGGATCCTTGGGGTTATTGCCAGGATTTTTAATTGCTGGTTTGGTTGCTTTCTTCCTGGGTGAAGTCACTTTTAATATTGAGTGGGGTTTTAAGATTCCAGCAGTTATGAGTTTAATTGAAAAAACTTCTCCACTTTACATTGGATTGCCGACATTGCAGATGTTCATCGATGCTTTACCGCTTGTAATCATTGGTTATATGCTCCTTTTTGGTGATCTTGTTACTGCTACAGAAGTTCTAAAAGATGCTCAAAAACATCGTGATGATGAGCAATTACCCATTGATCTCAATAGATCACATCTTTCTGTTGGAATTAGAAATTTATTGGCTTCATTAATCAATCCTTTCTTTCCTACTCAAGGTGCTTTGTGGACAGGCGTCCATGTGGTTGTTGCTGAGCAATGGAAAAAGGGGCATAAACACATGCCCTCAATCTTCGATGGAATTGGTTCTTATTATTTAATGGGTATCCCTTTCTTGTATTTCACCTTGCCTTTTGTGACTCTCATGCAGCCACTAATGGTGATGGCTCTAACTTTGACACTTATTCTTACTGGCTTCGCTTGCGCCTATGTCGCCATGTCGATTCCAAAAAAGAATTCTGAAATGGCAACAGCTCTTCTGATTGCATTCTTTATAACTTTTTATAGTGCCTGGGTCGGTCTTCTAATAGGTTTATTATTGACAGTTTTTGTTGATGGATTTGAAGAAGAAAGCGCATGAATCAATTTGCTCTTGAGATCACTGATCTTAAAAAAACATATAATTCAGATGTCGTTGCTTTGAAGGGCATCAACCTTGCAGTCAAAGAGGGTGATTTTTTTGCCTTGCTGGGTCCCAATGGTGCTGGCAAATCTTCTACGATTGGAATCATTGCCTCCTTAGTTACCAAGACTGCTGGCAAAGTAAAGATCTTTGACATTGACACAGATGAAAATTTTCCTGAAGCCAAGCGTTTACTGGGTGTTGTATCTCAAGAGATAAATTTTAATAATTTTGAGAAAGTCATTGATATTGTTACCACTCAAGCTGGCTTCTACGGCATCCCGCTAAAAGAATCATTGTTAAAAACTGAAATTACTCTTAAACGTCTTGGTCTTTGGGAAAAGCGCAATGATCAGGCTAGGACATTATCAGGTGGATTTAAACGAAGGTTGATGATTGCAAAAGCACTTATTCATGAGCCAAAGCTTTTAATACTTGATGAGCCTACAGCAGGAGTTGACATTGAGCTTAGAAGAGAGATGTGGGAGTTTTTAAAAGAGATTAATGCTCAAGGAACTACCATCATATTAACAACCCACTATCTTGAAGAGGCTGAGCAGCTATGCAAAAACATAGCCATCATTGATCATGGTGAATTAGTTGAAAATACCTCAATGAAAGATCTTCTAAGCCGACTTGATGTTCAAGGATTTGTTTTAGATATTAATCAATCACTAGACCAGCCTCCCTCTATACCGAATTTTCCAATAACTCTCGAAGACTCAACCACATTAAATGTTGTGATTAAAAAGGATCAATCTATTAACGATCTGTTCGATCAATTATCAGAGCTGGGTATAAAGGTTTCATCCATGCGCAATGAATCAAATAGGCTAGAAGAAATGTTTATCGAGATGGTTAAGAAGAATTAAATATGAAAAGAAGAAATGAAATATTGGTTTCTTTGATTACCCTTATTAGAAAAGAAATTAAACGTTTTTTAAGAATTTGGGTGCAAACATTAGTACCACCAGCAGTTACCATGTCGTTGTATTTTGTGATTTTTGGGTCTTTGATTGGTCCAAGAATTGGTACTATGGATGGCCTCGATTATATTCAGTTTATGATACCTGGACTCATAATGATGTCCGTAATTACAAACTCATATGCAAATGTTGTTTCTTCTTTTTATTCTGTGAAATTTCAAAAATCTATTGAAGAGTTGTTAGTATCTCCAATGCCAAATTGGGCCATATTAGTTGGTTTTATTATGGGCGGAGTTTCTCGCGGAGTTTTAATTGGTTGCATAGTTTTTTGCGTTAGTCTTTTCTTTTATCCATCTTTCACAATAGTGAATCCATTGCTTACAGTGGTAGTCTTATTTTTAACAGCCATATTGTTTTCGTTGATGGGATTTATAAATGCTATTTTTGCAGATAGCTTTGATGATATTTCTATCATTCCTACTTTTGTTCTCACACCTTTGATTTATTTAGGCGGTGTATTTTATTCAATCAACATACTTCCTGATCTTTGGAGAAATATCTCTATGGCCAACCCAATGCTTTATGTTGTAAATACTTTCAGGGAAGGGATGCTAGGGGTTAGCGATGTGTCTATTCCATTTGCATTGGCGATGATCGTTTTTTTCATCGTTGTCCTAGCATCAGCATGCCTATTGCTTTTACATAGAGGGATTGGAACTCGTCAGTGAAAATAAAATATTTAGGTCAACAATCTACTCCAGCACTTAACTCATACTCTCCAGATTTTCTGGATTGCATTCCTCGCAACAATCAACACTTGAATAATTTTTTTGGATTGGATTATTGGAATGCTTATGAATTCTCATATTTAAATTCAAAAAATTTACCAACAATTGAAACTTTAGAAATTAAAATCTCCATGCATTCAGAATTTACGGTTGAATCTAAGTCTTTGAAGTTATATCTAGCATCTTTTTATAATAAGAAATTTAATAATGCTGCCTCAGCATATAAATTAATAGAAAAAGATTTAAGCAAGCTTTTAAATTCCCCTGTATCGGTTAAAAAACTAAATCGATTCAATGCTTCTCCCAAATCAACATCGATTGAAAAATTTAATAACAAAGTTCCAAAAAATAAAGTTGTTAATTTTCAAGGCTTTAGATCCATATGTCCCGTAACCTCTCAACCTGACTGGGGTAATATCTATCTTCACTCTACCTCTCATTCGATGGATTCAACAAAACTAATAAAATTTCTTAAATCCTATAGAAACAGAGGTGATTTCCATGAAGCCTGCATCGAGTCAATCTTTGTAACTGTGCTTGAGGATTTTGTCGTTAATGATTTAACTGTTTATGGCAAATTTTTAAGAAGAGGGGGTATTGATATCAATCCGATTCGATCAACTTCAAAAAAGCTGTTATTTAACAATTTTAGAGATTTTAATCAGTGATTTTCTAATCCAATAGAGTCAATATTGCATTTCTAATTTCTTCTTCTATTTGTAGATGCCCCTTAATATTTGGATGAATTCCATCAGCCTGCATGAGATTCAACGAAACCATTTCTTTTATTGAGCCGTTAACAAGAGGGAGGTTGTATTCAATTGCCAATTCAGCATACATGTCCTTAAAACTATTTGTGTATTGCTCTCCATAATTAGGAGGAAGCTCAACCCCTATAAGCAAAACATCCGCTCCATCTTTAAGAGACATTTTAATCATTGCTTCTAAATTTTTTCTTATTACCTTTTTAACAGACATTCCTCTTAAACCATCATTTCCTCCAAGCTCTAAGATTACTAGATCTGGTTCATGCTCTTTAAGTAATTTCGGAAGTCTAAATAAGCCTCCAGATGTTGTATCACCACTAATACCAGCGTTGACTATAGCTATATTCATACCGCTTGCATTTAAATTACTTTCAAGGACTGAAGGCCAAGATTCTTCAATTTTAACCCCATATCCAGCGCTCAAACTATCACCCAAAACAACAGTTATATATTTTTCTTTTATTGATTGATTGGATGAATGTACTGGTGAAGCAACTAACAGTAGAATACCTAGAAGTAAAATCAGGTATCTCGTGAAAAATTCAATTTTAGAAGTTAAGAACATCACAAAAGAAGTTAACAGCCCAGAGGGCCTTTTGACAATAGTTAAAGATATTAATTTATCTGTTGAGCATGGCAAGCCCATCTCTTTAGTTGGCCCGTCTGGGTCTGGTAAAACTACTCTTTTAGCCATTATGGCAGGCCTTGATTTGCCTACTTCTGGATCTGTCACATTGTTAGGATCCGATATTACAAAACTAGACGAAGACAAGAGAGCCCAAATTCGAGGAAAGGATGTCGGATTTGTTTTTCAATCATTTCACTTAATGCCGAGGTTAACTGCCCTTGATAATGTCATGCTGCCTCTTGAAATTTCAGGAGATAGATATGCCATGGACAAAGCCCAAGAAGCTTTGGAACAAGTTGGATTATCAAAAAGATCTAAGCATTATGCAACTCAGCTCAGCGGGGGTGAAAAGCAACGTGTCGCTATTGCTAGGTCTATAGTAAACAAGCCAAAGATTTTGTTTGCAGATGAGCCAACCGGCAACTTGGATATAAAAAGTTCTGGCGCAATTACTGACCTTTTATTTTCATTGAAAGAGTTAATCAATACAACTTTGGTTTTAGTTACCCATGATTTATCTTTAGCAGAAAAATGTGAAGAAGTTTTCGAACTCTCTGAAGGGCAATTATTGTGAGCAGGGGTCTTGTATACGGCCTAAAGAAATTTTGGTCAGAAATTTTTAGTGGCGATCTATTAATTTTATTTTTTTCAATCGTTTTGGCTGTCACATCAATTTCAAGTGTTGGTTTTTTGGGTGATAGATTGAAATCTTCAATGCAAATGCAAGCCTCGAGCATACTTGGTGCTGATCTTGTATTGCGTTCAGCAACTGAGATAGATTCAAAGTATTTAAACTTAGCTTCATCACTTGATCTTAAATCAGCTGAAACAGCTACATTTTTAAGCATGATCATAACTGATGAGGACAATTTACTAACTTCAATCAAAGCTGTCACCCCATCATACCCACTGCGAGGTAAATTAACGGTAGTTAATTTTGATAATTCTCCTATCCAGCACTCGGGATCACCGCCACAAGGTTCTATTTGGATAGAAAAAAAAGTATCCGAATCCTTGGAATTAAATCAATCAGACAACATTATTATTGGTAATAAAAATTTTATAGTTGAAGCGATTATTCAAGATTATCCAGATAGAAATTCTAGCTTTGTCGGTTTTTACCCAGTTGCAATTGTAAATATCAATGATGTTGATGCCATGGGGGTCATTCAAACTGGCAGTCGAGTGGTTTATAGACAGCTGTTTTCAGGTACCCAGAAAAATCTGGATCGCTTTGTGGAGTCACTTGACACTCTACCGCCTAATATTAGACTTCAAAATGCAATAGATGTTGGCGATAATCTTGGAGAAGATATCGATAATTCTACGACCTTCTTCAATTTAGCCAGTTTATTTACCATCATTATCTCTGTCATTGCAGCCATGATGGCAGTAAGAAGATATGCAAGCAGAAATCTTCTTCATACCTCATTGATGAAAGTTTTTGGTGCCTCAAAAACGTTTATTTTAGGCCATCAAATTATGCAGCTTGTATTACTTATTATCACTGCATCAAGCTTTGGGTTAATCTTTGGTTATGCATTGCAACATCTTTTAATATCTACCTTGCAGGGAATAATCAATGCGGATTTACCACCGCCATCATTCAGGCCAGTCATTCTTGGTTTGATTACAGCCACTTTTGTTGTATTCGCAACAGCAGCTCCTTACATCAAAATTCTTAGTGATACAGAGCCAATAAGAATTCTTAGAAATGACTTTACTATCAAACTTTCAAGCAACTTCATTATTTACTTAGTTGCTTTTTTTTCAATGTTTGGATTCTTGGGTATTTTATTTCAAGACCTTAAATTAATTTTATATATTGTTATTACTTTGGTTGTAGTAACTTTTGCATTGTATTCCATGGGAAGATTATTGCTTTATGCGCTTTCTTTTATGCAGTTTTCCAACGGAACGGGCTGGAAGCTGGGTTTAAAGAATTTAGTTCAGCGTGGCAATGAAAGCATCTTACAGGTGATAATATTTGGCCTATCATTATTGTTTCTTGTTGTGCTTGCGGAAACTAGAACTGATTTAGTGGATTCATGGAGCGAAACCTTGGATGAGGATACTCCTAATTACTTCTTATTCAATATTCAAGAATACAATCTAAAACCTATTTCAAATTATTTTGAGGATCAGGCACAGATCACTCCTGACTTTACTCCATTGATTCGTGGCAGACTTCTATCTGCAAAGCGTCCAGGATCTGATGTAAATTTTGATAATTTGATGGATCGAGAGGCAAATTTAACTTGGCAAAATCTTTTACCAGTAAGTAATAAGTTGGTTGCAGGGAAATGGTGGGCTGAGGGCGATGAAGTTAAAGAAGTTTCGGTTGATCAAGAGATTGCTGCATCCATGGATTTAGAAATTGGTGATGAGCTTACTTTTTCTGCAGGAGACAAAACCTTTAGCGTATCTGTAACAAGTTTTAGAGAAATTGAATGGCAGAGCTTTTCTCCAAATTTCTTTTTTATCCTTTCTCCGGCAGCTGGCAAAGAGCTGCCTAATTCTTATATTACGAGCATCAAGGTGAAAGATTCAAATAAACTGATGAATAATTTTGTAGCAACTTTTCCAACCATTACCAGTGTTAATTTAGAGGCAATTATCAACCAAGCCAAAAACTCAATTTCCAGCGCATCACTAGCAGTTCAATATATTTTTCTGCTAACTTTGATAGCAGGAGTTTTGGCTTTAATTGCTTCCATTTACGCAAACAAAGATCAGCGAACCAAAGAGGCAGCCATCATGCATGCTATTGGAGCCAGTCGAGCTATGATCTTTAAATCTGCTGCATCAGAGTTTTTTATCTTAGGCATCTTGTCTGCGACTACGGCCGTTATCTTCTCAACTTTACTTTCCTCTGTTATTTTCTATCAATTCTTAGATCTCATATATTCACCCAATATACTAATACTTGGACTAAGCTTTTTGCTTGCTATTACTTTTATTTTTGTTGCTGGGGTCCTCTCTATCAGGAAAAGTATTTATGCTTCACCCATGATCACTTTAAGAGATTCTTAGGTTTAGTTCATGTAAAATGCCTTACCAATAAGCAGGAGAGATGGCAGAGTGGTCGATTGCGCTACCTTGGAAAGGTAGTAACTGGGCAACTGGTTCCGGGGTTCGAATCCCCGTCTCTCCGCCAATGCTCTGAAATTAATATTTACTAAATGACAATTTATAAATTTTCATTTAGAGTTAATCTTAGTTAATCAATATATTTAATTTCTCATGAAAGAATTTTATAAAAATATTAGCGATGCTCTGTCGATGCTCGATGGTTTAGAGCAAGATCTCAATATTAGGCACTTAACCCCTAATGAGCTGAAAGTCTTTTATACCATCATTATTCGTTCCTACCAGAATAACAATGGCTCCAATATTTCAGACATAGTTGAAAATTCTGGAATGTCTCGTTCAACTGTTTATAAAACTCTGAAAAAATTATCCGCAGAAGGGATCATCCATTTATCTCAATCTGATGAAGATGGTCGCGAATCTTTAGTTCTTTTAAATAGCTAATCCAAACAAAGAGTACTTTAGTGAAAAATTTTTTTTACCTAACACTTACCAGTTTTATATTTTCATCAATTTTATGGATCCTGTGGCATTTTTTAGATACCCACGCATTTTTTCTAGCAGGCAAGGGTGCGTTTTTCTATTTACCTCATGCTGCAAGAGTCCTATGCGTTGTTTATTTTGGCTATAGAGCTATCCCAGGAGTCTATCTTGGAGAGCTGGCTGGGCCTTATGTGATTACTCCTGATATGTATGCTTTTTCTACACTTATACCAAGTTTTATAAGTGTTATATCAGTTGCCTTTGCAATAGCCCTGCTGAATTCACTGGGTTTGACTTTAGGGCACACAAGGTCAAGCCCTTTAAATAAGAGAAATTACAAACATATTTTTTTAATTACTTTTATATCAGCTTGCTTTAATGCACTTGTGGTGAATTTATATTTGAGTAGAAATAATCTTAGTTTCTCAAATGCTATTACAGACATTGAGCAAGTCTATAGATTTTTTATAGGAGATATTCTAGGAACAGTTATTGTTTTTATATTCCTAGCCACTCTTTTGTTACCACTTCTAAGACAGGCAAGAATTCAATAACTCATTATCCATTCATCAATAATATCCTCAAGAACAAACAGAGGAACAATTCCTTGATCTAGAACCACAGTATGAAATTTCTTTATATCAAACTTGTCTCCAAGAGCTTGTTTGGCTTTTTCTCTTAACTCTAAAATCTTTAGCATTCCCATTTTGTAGCTGGTGGCTTGACCTGGCCAAACAATGTAACGCTCAATTTCCACTCTTACTTCTGTGTCAGACATACCGGTGGTTTTTTTCATGTAGTCCATGGCTTCTTCTCTGGTCCATCTTTTGTAATGCATGCCAGTATCTACAACCAATCTATTGGCTCTAAACATTTCACTTTGCAAGACCCCAAGTTCGTCATAAAGGTTTTTAGTCATTCCTGCCTCAACAGCTAATTGCTCTGAATACAATGCCCAGCCCTCAGTAAAAGCTGAAGTTCTATATCCCATTTTTCTATACAGAGTTAATTTTTCATTTTCTTGATTAAGGGCTATTTGAAAATGATGGCCTGGAACTGCCTCATGGAATGTAAGAGTTCGCATGCCAAAAGTTGGAGTCTGTTTAATATCATATAAATTTGCATAAAACACACCCGGGCGAGATCCGTCTAGGCTTGGAGCTTGATAGTATCCACCTGCAGCTGTTTTCTCTGAATATTCAGGAACAGCTCTTACTTCAACAGGACTTATTGGGAATCTTTCAAAATAGGGCCTTACATCTTCCTCAGCTTCTTTAACCATTTGATTGTAATCTGCAATGACAATTTCTTTTCTGTCAGGGGTATCTGCATATAAAAATTCTGAATTTTCATTTAGATCATTCATCATTTCACCGACAGGTTTGTTGACTTCATAACCAAGCAAGACAAAGATTTCTCTCATGCGATTGCCAATTCTTTCAACTTCTGACAGACCTATCTGATGAATTTCTGCAGCCGTGTAATCTGTAGTTGTGTAAGATCTGAGTCTTGATGCGTAAAACGCATCCCCATTGGGTTGCGACCAAACACCATGATGTGGATTAGCATTGGCATAGTTTGACTCCATGTATTGAAGAATGATTTCATAGCCTGGCTTTACATCAGATTTAATAACTGAACTGAGCTCATCAAACAAGGCTTCTTTTTTCTGGGCTGAAATTTCAAGCTCACTAACTTTTCTAATAAATACTTGCATCAATGGATTTTCATCGTCGGTGTAAGAGAGTAGTTCTTTGAGTTGCCTGATTACATGATCAAATACAAACTGAGGAGCATATATTCCTAATTTTTTTTGCTCTTCTAGCCATATCAGATCCGATTTCATTGATTCATCAATGAGTCTAACTCTTTTTATATAATCCGTAGCTTCACGGTAATTACGAACGGGATGAGTGTCTGTCATGAACTCAACAACATTAAGATGATTGCCACTTATTTGATTAAAAGGATAGGAATGAAATCTAAAGTTTTCAAATCTATCAAGGTTATTTTCAGTATCAAAAATAGCTATTTTTTGTGTAACTCTTTGTACATCTGTTAAGCCTGCGGCATCATATTTTTTTAACATCGATAGATGCTTTAGTGTATCTTGGTAATCTTCTTCACCATCTGCCAATGAATCAATGGTTAGTCTTTGATTGTGCTTTAAAATTGCATTATAGGGATCAAAAATTCCAATATATGTCATAAATTCAGGTGATTCTAATAGACTCATTACTAACTCTTTAGCCAGATAATGATCAATTGAATATGGCTTCATGAAAAATAAATTAGCTAGATATAAACTTATAACAGCAAGACCGCTGAGCATTAGATAACCAACATACTTTAATAATTTTTTCATAATCTTCCTGTGCCTAATGTAATATATTTATTTTAACATGTAACAAACAATCCAGTCATGATGAACCCATTTCACTTAGCTATTCCAGTTAATGATTTAATTAAAGCAACTTACTTCTATCAAAATGTACTGGGATGCCAAAGAGGCAGATCAAGCAACTCTTGGATTGATTTCAATTTGTTTGGCCATCAGTTAGTTTGTCACTATGTTGAAAATGCTCATACAGAGAGCACCAATCCCGTTGATGGAGATGAGGTACCGGTTCCACATTTTGGAGTTATCTTGAGCTTTGATCAATTTGACGATCTTTTGCATCAACTACAAAAGAAAAAACAAATTTTTGTTATTGAGCCAAAAATTCGTTTTGCCGGACAACCAGGAGAGCAGAGAACGATGTTTCTCAAGGATCCCAGTGGGAATGCGCTTGAATTCAAAGCCTTTAAAAACTTAGATAGTCTATTTCGTACTTAGAGATCTAGCAATCCTTGAATGAGAGCAATGCATTGAGGACAATGATTTGTATAGACTGCTTCTTTTTTTAAAAATTGTTTTTTTGATTAACCAATTCTTATGATCATCAAGAATATACAGGTCCTCATAGGTGCCGGTAATATTTAAGCTAAAATTCTTCAAAGTATCAATTAAGGTATATGACAGAGACCAAAATCCTGATGCCTCATTATCCGATAATAATTTAATAATTTGATTTTTGCCTGAATGCTGCTCAATAAGATGGGGATGGCATGAATAAACTTTATACTTTTTAACCATATCTTGAGCAGAAGAGAAGACGCCAAAATCCTCAAAATCTATGTAAACTTTTTTAGAATCAAAGCACCCTAGAATATCACTGGGTTTTTTTGAATCACAAGCATTCAAATATTTAAATTTTAAATTTTTAATATCGTAAACAGCTTGGATTGCTTCAATCCTGCTGTGGAGCTTTTCTTTAGTATTCACAAGAGGTTTTGTTTATTAATTAATTTATTGTACTCAATAGTTGACTTAGCTTTAATTATAATATTTAATACTGTACATATATACAGTAAAATAAACATTATGAATAATTTAATACATTTAAACCCTATAGATCCAATATTTAACGAGTATGAAGCTTTTGTAGATAAGAGCGCTGGTCTAAAAACCATTGCATTTAAATACTTTGGTGCAGATATAAAAAAAGCCATTGCTTATCTTGATATTAATACCGTCCATGAATCACATGATAGTGAATCCATGAATCTTGCTTTAGTTGAAACCAAAGACTATTACCAGCCTGAATTATTACACTAAAGACTAATCCTTCTATTTAAAATAGTATTTTATTTAGAATATTTCTCTATATAATTTAATTAGATGTCGCATGCACAAATTACTAAGGGGATTTGTCTGTGCTTGTTTTAATACCCTTGCTCAGGAGGTGATCTTATTAGTATTTATATTAAATTAGAAAACGGAGGGCTCGCCTTTTGACAAGAGGTGAATTTCCGAATTCGCCTATCAGACTTATCTAACTCTGATAGTTTGAAGCCTCTTTCGAGAGGCTTCTTTTTTTAATAATTTATATTTAAATTATTAACATAAAACTTTTCTATTAGTTTAAAATTCATCATCTTTTAAATGTCTTGTTTATTTCATGGAATCGAAAGATTGGTTTTTGCTAACTGCGCTTGCTGCTATATGGGGCAGTGCTTTTATGTTTATAAAAATTTCAGCAGTAGATTTTGGGCCAATTTTATTAGTAACCTTGAGATTGTTAATTGCCGGCTTAGTATTTATGCCATTGCTGCTGAGACAAAAATATAGAGTCTTATTTAAATCACATTTACCAGGAATTATTGTCATAGCTATTTTTAGCAATGCATTGCCTTTTACACTGTTTGCTTTTGCTTCTCTTGGAGCTACATCAAACATGCTGGGCATTTTAAATGGCACCACTGCTTTTTTAACTACTGTTATTGCTTATTTTTGGTTAAGTGAATCTATATCCTCAAAACAAATTATTGGTCTGTGTCTTGGTTTTTTGGGTGTTATTATTCTGGTAAATCCAGTAAATGGTTCAAGCACAATTATTGCAAGCACTTGTGCGCTAATTGGGTCACTTTGCTATGCTTTTAATGGAAATTATCTTCAAAAATTTCACTCCAATTCAAATAAAAAAGTTTTAATAGGCTGGTCTATGCTTTTTGGCGGGTTATTTATGACACCCTTTGCTGCGTTTAATTTGCCAGACGCCATGCCAAATCTAAATTCATTTTTAGCATTGCTGTGGCTTGCTGTTGTTTCAACCGGAATTGGATATCTTGGTTATATTAGGCTGATTGATAGAATAGGCGCTGTTAAGACATCTACCTTGACATACTTACTTCCTGTTTTTAGTATCTTGTGGGGCGCAATTTTCCTACAAGAACAAATAACATTAATTATTTTTGGTGGTTTTATTTTTGTTATGATGGGTATGTATTTCGCCAACACAACTAAAGTAAAGATTAAAAATTAATATGACATACACAGAAAAATTATTATCAAAAGCTGATGAGATAATACCTAGGGTTACCTTGGACGATTTTAACAATGATCCAAATGCAAAGGTGATGATAGACGTTCGGCAGCATGAAGAATTGAAAGCATCTGGTACTGTCAAAGGATCAATCCACATCCCTAAAGGGGTTATAGAATTTAGATTAAATAACAATGATGAGATTTCTTTCAATACCTCTGTCTATGTTTTTTGCGCTGTGGGTGTTAGATCAGCAATTGCTGGTTACAACTTAAAGGGCGTTGGCTATCAAAAAGTTTTTAATTTAGTTGGTTTTCAAGATATCCTAGATCAAGGTGCTGAGAAACAGTCTTTAATTTAATACAGGAGAAGAGCATATGTTTAGTCATGTTATGGTTGGAGCGAATGATATCGAGGCATCAAAAGTCTTTTATGATGCAATTTTAGGAGTACTAGGCGCGAAGCCAGGTCTTTTATCTGAGAATTTAACAGGTCAAAAAAGATATATGTACTTTCTCGATGGTGGCACCTTTTTAATTTCTGAGCCGATTGATGGAAATCCTTCAACTCATGGGAACGGTTCCACTATTGGTTTTAATGTTCCAGATGAAGCTACGGGAAATATATGGCACCAAACTGGCCTAGAGAATGGAGGCACAGACTGTGAAGATCCTCCTGGTACAAGAGAAGGGATGGGTGTAAAAATGTATCTAGCCTACTTAAAAGATCCTTCTGGAAACAAGATCTGTGTTTTGAAGAGATTGGCTTAGATCTATTTATTAATAGCCGGCTGCTTGGCCATCCTTTCTGGTTTCTGAGGCACCATAATAGACGCCATTTTTTAGCATAATTGCTTGGTAGCCACCAAAGATGCCTTTCTCATATTTAATGGTATGACCTTTAGCTGTTAATTCATCCTCAATGATTTTTCCAAAACCACTTTCTATGCTTAAAGTTCCGCCATCTTTCATAATCTCATCTGTTGGTTGAGAAGAGCCACTGTGAACAATTCTAGGTGCATCTCCAGCTTCTTGAAGGTTTAGACCAAAATCAATCATGTTGATGATGATTTGAGCATGCGCTTGGGGCTGTGTAGCTCCTCCCATTACACCAAAACTCATAAAGGGCTCACCATCTTTTGTTACAAAGGCTGGAATGATTGTATGAAAGGGTCTTTTGCCACCTTGGAGAGCATTCCTATGATTTTTATCTAAGCTGAAGAGCTCACCTCTATCTTGAAGCATAAAACCAAGCCCAGGCGGCATCATGCCCGAGCCCATGCCTCGGTAATTACTTTGAATCAAGGAAACCATATTGCCGAATTTGTCAGCCACTGTGAGGTAGATAGTATCACCAGACTTTAATATTCCAGGTTCATCTGTAGTAGAAACATTATTTAAATCTATAAGCTTGGCACGTTCATTTGCATAGCCTTTAGAGATTAACTCTTTAACCGGAATATCTGCAAAATGTGGGTCAGCATAATATTTTGCTCTATCGGCAAATACAATTTTTTTAACTTCAGTAAATAAATGAATGTATTCAGAGCTATATAAACCCATTGCCTTTAAATCATAATTTTCTAATATATTTAAAATCTGTAAGGCCGCGATCCCTTGACCATTAGGCGGTAACTCCCAAACATCATAACCTCGATAATTTGTTGAGACGGGTGGTGTCCACTCAGAATGAAACTCAGCAAGATCTTCGTAAGACAAGAATCCACCCTGTGATTGAACAAACTCTGCCATTGTTTGAGCTATGGGACCTTCATAAAAACCTTCTCTGCCTTTTTCAGAGATAGTTTTAAGGGTGCTGGCAAGTTGAGGATTTTTAAAAATTTCTCCCTTTTGCGGCATTTTTCCATCTTTCACCCAAACCTCATTAAAGTTAGGGTAATTTTCAAAACGCTTTTGCGATCTGTCGAGGTAATATGCAATTGTTTCAGTGATTGGAAAACCTTCAATGGCATATTCAATTGTTGGCTCAAACAAGGATGCAAATTCTAACTTGCCAAATCTCTCATGAAGTTTTACCCAGCCATCAACAGCCCCAGGCACTGTGACTGGTAAGGGTCCATAAGACGGAATTTTAGTTAGACCTTTCTCCTTAAAATACTCTATGGATAAATTTTTTGGAGCAGGGCCGCTAGCATTTAGTCCATGGAGTTTTTTGGTTTTAGCATCCCAAACAATGGCAAATAAATCTCCTCCAATCCCATTCCCAGTTGGCTCCATAAGACCTAAAGCAATATTTGCAGCTATGGCAGCATCTACTGCTGTTCCGCCTTGCTTAAGAATATCTAAACCTATTTGAGTGGCAAGCGGATGGCTTGTCGCCACCATACCATTTTGCCCCATGACTTCAGATCGACTGGCAAATTTTTCACCAGTGATTCGATCATATCCATATCCTGAAGTAGTCATAGTTAGTAAAAGTATAAATCCAAGAGTTTTGTTCATTATATTTATTGTGTCTATTATATTTCTTACCTTACTCCGAAATAAATAAATGCAAAAGAATTTCAATAATGTTATTGATATTTAGTATGCATATAGTTATGTTTACAATATGTTCATTTATTTAATTACAGGAGATAAAAATGAAATTTAAATCTATGTTTGCATTAGCATTGTTATTTTGTGCAGTTAATATTTCTGCATTTGATGTCACTGGCGATCACTTTGATGCAAAATTTAAAATCACATCTGTTACCCTCGGTGAAAAGTACAGTGTCATCAATGCCGAAAGCGACGCTGCTGGTCAATATGGAAAAGTGTATGTGAGCTATAAATTAAAAAGTACTTCAGATACAGGTGGCACCTGGACAGGACAGGGCAGAGGGATTAGTCCAGAAGGAAATTTAGCTAGAGGCAATCTTCAGGGTGTTTGGACACGAGATGGAAAAATAATCTCTATCAAATCATTGGATGATGTAACCGATGGCATTAATTTTATGCAAGGCACCATTGATCTTATATCAGGGGATATTGCGATTGAAGTCTATAAAATAGACTGAGCAAAAATCTTTTATCAAGAAAGCCACTTTAAAAAAGTGGCTTTTTTATTGGCACGCCCGGAGAGATTCGAACTCCCGACCCCTTGGTTCGAAGCCAAGTACTCTATCCAGCTGAGCTACGGGCGCATATTTTTTGGGATTAATTATAAGAGCATTAAATATATTTTGGTAAAAACCTTCAGCACAAAATAATTATGAGTAAGCCTAAATAATATGAAGTAGACTCATCACGGAAAACTTGATCAATTCAATCAAGCCCAACATAATAGATTTAATGCATATATTTAGGGAGACAATATGTATAAAAATTTAGCTCTATTATTCATTTTTACTCTAATTTACAGTTGCTCAGAGTCAGTAGAAGAAATTGAGCCAGATAGCTTTCTAAATATAGCAGGGGCCAGAGTTGGTCTTGCGACCCAGCAACCAATAGATTGGGATTCTCAAGCCATAGACCCTTACATGAATATGGATCCTAAGCTCAGCTCATCCAGAGTTCCATTGTTCGGGGATCTGCATGTGCATACCACTTATTCATTTGATGCATATATTTTTGGTACTTTGGCAACGCCTGATGATGCATATGAGTTTGCTAAGGGCAAATCTATCAAACATCCCGCTGGTTTCGATGTGAGCTTAGATAGACCTCTAGACTTTTACGGTGTTACAGATCATGGAACTTTTTTGGGACAAGTTGCTGAGGCAGCAACACCCGGAACGCCTTACTATGAATCTCCATCAAGCCTGCAAGTCAATGATATCAATAGCCCAGAAAACCTAAATATCTCAACCATTCCAAGAAGAACTCAGGCCTTTGGAGGTTTTCTCGTGAATACGGTTAATGCCTTGAGAGACAGAACGCTTGATATGCAATACGTGGACAGCGTTAGTCGAAGGGCATGGGCTGATACAGTTGCTGCTGCGCAAAGACACAATGATCCTGGTAAATTCACAACTTTTATTGCTTATGAATATACAGCTTCAACCCCTGATATGGGCAACCTTCATAGGAATGTAGTTTTTAAGGGAAATGGAAATCGTATTCCATCAGTTCCATACAGCAGAGCTAACTCAAATGATCCTGAGGGTTTGTGGAACTGGATGGACAGGTTAAGGGAGGATGGAATAGAAAGCTTAGCTATTCCACATAACTCTAATGGATCTGATGGCTTTATGTTTGCCTTAAAGGACTCTTTTGGAAAGCCATTAACCAAAGAATATGCAGAATTGAGAATGCGCAATGAGCCTATAGTAGAAATTACGCAAGTGAAGGGCACCTCAGACACTCACCCAGCTCTTTCGACCAATGATGAATGGGCTGATTTCGAAATCATGCCTTTTAAAGTAGCAACCCAAAGTTTTTCTGAACCCAAGGGAAGTTATGTTCGAGATGCTTTACTCGAAGGCATTAAGATGGAAGAAAAGGAAGGATTCAATCCATATAAATTTGGGTTAATTGGTTCAAGTGATACCCATACCGCAGCTTCTTCCCAAGAAGAAGATAACTTCTTTTCAAAAATTGGCATCCTAGATTCCAGCGCGTCTTTGCGTGGATCTATTCCTGAAACAGATCCAGCTATTTTGGAATCAGGGCAACCTGTTATTGATTTGGATGGCAATAAATATATGAATTCATCAGCCATCACTTGGGGTGCATCTGGTCTTGCTGGAGTCTGGGCTGAAGCAAATACTAGAGATAGTATTTATGATGCTTTTAGACGCAAAGAATCATTTGCCACATCTGGACCAAGAATGACGATAAGATTTTTTGCTGGCTATGATTTAGATGTTGGTAAAATTAATGATAAAGATTTGGTTGAATATTTATATACCAATGCCAAAACCATGGGAGCGGATTTGGATGGTATTGGCCAACAAACACCAAGTTTTTTTGTTTGGGCTGTAAGAGATACTTACACGGCTCCCTTGCAACGAGTTCAAATTATTAAAGGTTATGTTGATGCTAGTGGCAATCCGCAAGAGCAAGTCTTTGACGTAGCATGTTCCGACGGAGGCTCTCCAGATCCAGTAACTCATCGATGCCCAGATAACAATGCAAAAGTTGATATCTCAAGTTGCGCTTTTTCTCAAGATGTTGGTGCTGCAGAATTAAAGGCTTTTTGGAATGACCCAACTTTTAAGAGCGGTCAACGTGCTTTTTATTATGTCAGAGCCCTAGAAAATCCTACCTGCCGATGGAGCACATGGGATGCTGTTAGAAACAATGTTGAGCCAAGATCCGATATGCCTAAAACCATACAAGAGCGTGTATGGTCATCGCCTATTCACTACATCCCCTAAAGCTTAGTATTTATGAAACACCTTGTGGCGTTGAGCGTTATTACATTTTTTTGTTCAAGCTGCGCTTTTGCAGAAACCTATCAAAACACCAACGATCAACAAAACGGCAAGACTTTCGGTCAATTAATGACATGGGTTCTAGATGGAGAAAAGGGTCCTGAGAGAGTAGAAATTGAAACTTCTAATCAATGGCAGGAACTAGCGCCTGATCAAACTCACTATGCCATCTGGATAGGGCATGCGACCTTTCTCATTAACAATGGCGATATCAATATTCTTACTGATCCAATCTTCTCCAAACGAGCATCACCCATTGGTTTTGCTGGCCCCAAAAGAATGATTCCTCCAGCTATGCAGCTTAAAGATTTACCCAAGATAGATGCTGTGGTTGTGAGTCATAATCATTACGATCATTTTGATATTTGGTCTTTAAAAAAATTATCTAAACTCAATCCAGAGACCGTGTTTATGGTCCCGGCCGGTGATCAAAAAAGATTGATTAAAGCAGGGGTAAAAAATGTCATTGAAATGCGGTGGTGGGAATCGCTTGATATCAGTAATACCACTTTTCACTTTACCCCAGTTCAACATTGGTCCAAGCGAGGTTTGTTTGACCGCAATAAAAGCCTTTGGGGTGGCTGGTTTATGCAAACAGATCAGTTGGCTTTGTACCATGCAGGAGACACTGGTTATTCTAATGATTTTAAAGCTACATATGAGCGTTTAGGCGCTCCTGATTACTCTTTCATACCCATAGGGGCCTATGATCCTCGCTGGTTCATGAAAGACTCTCACGTTAATCCAGAAGAAGCTGTGCAAATCGCACTGGATTTAAATACTCCATATTCTTTTGGCATGCATTGGGGAACTTTTTCATTGACTGATGAACCGATTATTGAGCCTCCCATAAGATTAAAACAAGCTTTAAAAGACCAAAATCTAGCTCCAGATTTTTTCAGATCTCCAAAGCCTGGTCAGATTCTCCAACTCACTAAATAAGTCTTATAATTAATCCATGAATCAATTAAATGTTTTTGGCGAGCCTTTACCAATTTGTTGTGAAGATCCTATGACAGGTTTCACTCGCTCTGGTTCTTGCGAGACGATGGAACAAGACCATGGCATCCACACGGTTTGCGCTCATATGACTGATGAATTCTTAGCCTTTTCAAAAGCTCAAGGTAATGACCTATCAACCCCAATGCCTGAATATGGCTTTCCTGGTTTAAAAGAGGGCGATGATTGGTGTTTGTGCGCACCCAGATGGGTGGAGGCCTATGAAGCAAACTGTGCACCAAAGATTTACTTAACCAAAACTCATGAAAAAACCCTAGAATTGATCCCGCTTAAGATTCTTAGAGAATACGCCCTAGACATTAACTAAGTACATTTAAATCGCAAAATGTTAGGATTAGTTTTTTTAAATATATAAGGAGAATTGATGAAAAATTTATTTGTAATTTCTGCACTAATGTTTGGCCTGATTGGAACTATAGATGCTGCTCAGTCAAAAGCTGAAGCTGAAGTAGAGACAGCATTTGCTAAGTATTTTCAAGCAAGAAAGGATCAAGACTACAAAACTGTTGTTGCATTAGAAAGCAAATCAGGAACTCTGAATACTAACTCAGATGGCAGCTTCCACAAACCAATGAACAAGCAATCAGAAGCAAGCTGGCAAGCATCTGGTCTAGGCGGAAACTTATCTGTTTTTCATCCTGATTTCACTGAGCTTTCTGATTCTGTGGTTCATGTAAGATTTTATTATGAGGGCGTTCTTCAGGCAGCTGGAATTACCAGGGACTATAGAACAAGAGCATCCATGAACTGGGTTAAAGAAGGTGGAAGTTGGGTAGCTAAAACTATGCATTTCTCATCGGCTGAGTTTGGAGATGTCACTGTTACTCAAGCAAGTGACTTTGAGGACTAGTTAGTTATTCAGGCCTCAGGGATAACTTGAGGCCTATTTATCCAAGGCAAGACTAATATGTTTAGGATTGAGTAAATTAATAAGCCACTGGCAATTAAATTAATACTCATATCTGTGTAGGCGTAACTAGCTATTATTAAACATAAGGCAAGACGCGTTATTTCCATTCTGAATCCTTCTTTGCCATCCAGCCAAAGCGAAGTGCAATACATGGTAAATGCCATCATGCTGATGGTAACCCACAACTGTCCATAGTTTAATTTACCGCTTTCCAATAACAATAATCCTACTAAACTCAACAAAAAAAACTGCAAGAATGCATAGAGCTTAATCTTGGTTGGAACCGCAGGATTATATTTTTTAAATGTTAAGGCATTAAATTCATCTTTCTCTGCTTTGATAGATAGGCTGGTAGGCTGCCAGCCTGTTCTCGCAAATGGCACAAAGAATTTTTCTTTCCAACTTTGTGCATACCAAATATCTTTAATCATTTTTACGTAGATATGAAGATTCGCCCAAATAGGGTTAAAGGTATTAATGCTGCCTCTGATACCGTAGATAGGTGCCTCACGATCTTCTTCCTCCTTGTAGGTACCAAACATTCGATCCCAGATAATAAAGACTCCACCATAGTTTTTGTCTATATAGTTTTCGTTTTGCGCATGATGAACCCTATGATTTGAAGCAGTAACAAAAAATTTCTCATACCAGCCAAGTTTTGGAATATGTTCACTGTGCACCCAGAATTGGTAGATGAGATTGATTGAAGCAACACTGACAAATACATAAGAGGGCACGCCGATTAAAAACACTGGGATAAAAAAGACCCAGGTTACAAAAGCACCTGTTCCAGTTTGTCTTAAGGCAGTGCTTAGGTTGTAATCTTCGCTTTGATGGTGAGCCACGTGAGATGCCCAAAAAATTTGTCTTTCATGGCTCATTCGATGAAACCAGTAATAAAAGAAATCATAAATAACAAAGGCAAAAATCCACACTAACGGTGAGGTCGCATCCATTCGCCATAAAGCGTTATGTGTCTCAATGAGATAAAAGATATAGCCACCAAAACTAATAATAATTAGTTTATTTGCAGAACGCAGTGAGCCCATAAAAAGGCTGCTAATGGCATCATTCAATCGATAGGTATTATTTTTTTTGCTAATGCCGTAGGCAAGCTCAATCAAGATGGCAAGCAAAAAGAATGGCACGGCATAAGGTACATAATCCATTGCTAAATTATAAAACTAGGATGCTTAAAAGTAATCTATTTAGTCTCAGGATGATTTTTGTGCATAGCAGTAAATCTAGAAAAAGCCACGCGTTTACCATCATCGTTGGTTATATCTATATTCCACACCGATGTTGATCCACCTATATGAACCGGAGTAGCTTTAGCGTAAACATAGCCATCGGTTGGTGAGGAGATATGATTCGCATTGATCTCAATGCCAACAGGGTATTTTTTAGTGTTATCCATTGAAAGTGCTGCAGCTGTGCTACCAATGCTTTCAGCCAGGACGCAGGAGGCACCTCCATGAAGAATCCCGTAAGGTTGTTTGGTTTTTTCAACCACTGGCATTCTGCCAACAATAAAATCATCGCCAATTTCTACAATTTCTATATCAAGATGTTTGTCCATATTGATGGATGAATCTTTGAAATCTTCGATAGAAATAGGATGAAACCAGATAGATTTTGACATGGGAGTATTTTATATGAATGTTGTGTTAATAAAAGAGTAAGACTATTTGTTACACTTACATTTTTTTAATACACCATAGATGCTTTCATTTACAAATCTAGCTCTGCGCAGAGGCCCTAATCTTTTATTTGAAGATGCATCATTTGTGATTCATCGAGATAAAAAAGTTGGCTTAATTGGTGCTAATGGAGCTGGTAAGACCAGTTTATTTAAAATGATTACTGGTGAATTAGATGTTGAGGAAGGGTATCTAGACTACCCTCATGATTTAAGAATTTCTTATCTGGCTCAAGAAGTCCCAGGAACTGATGAAGTGGCAGTTCAGTATGTCTTAGAAGGTGATAAGCAACTTATCGAAATACAACAAAAAATTAAATCGGCTGAAGAAAATGAACATTTTGATGAGTTAGGGGAGCTCCATGCAATTTTTAATTCTATGGATGGTCATGCAGCACTATCTAAAGCTGAGCAATTAATGATAGGGCTAGGGTTCTCTCAAGAAGATTTAAAGAAAACAGTTAAAGATTTTTCAGGAGGGTGGCGAGTTCGACTGAATCTTGCAAGAACTCTAATGCAACCATCCGACCTTTTGTTACTTGACGAGCCAACCAATCACTTAGATTTAGATGCAATAGTTTGGCTGGCTGACTGGATCAAATCATTCAAAGGAGCACTCATATTAATTTCTCATGACAGAGAATTCCTCGATGAATGCGTAAACACTATTGCTCATATCTATCGCCAAGCCATTGAGCTTTATACAGGGAACTATTCACAATTTGAAGAAGTGAAAGCCTTAAGATTGGCCGAACAAGCTTCGACATTCAAGAAGCAGCAACGAGAGATAGCCCACATGCAAGATTTTGTGAGGCGTTTTAAAGCTAAGGCAACTAAAGCCCGTCAAGCACAAAGCAGGGTGAAAGCTTTAGAAAGGATGGAAGTAATTGCACCTGCTCATGTAGATTCACCCTTTCATTTTAGTATTCCTCAGTCTGAAAAGATCTCAGATCCTTTGCTGACTTTAGATAATGCCACTCTAGGTTACTCTTCACCTGTTCTAGAAAAAATTAATATTAGTTTGCATCCTGGCGATAGAATAGGATTGCTTGGGCCTAATGGTGCAGGCAAATCAACCTTAATGAAAAGTTTGGTTGCTAGCATCCCATTGCTTGATGGTCATAGATTTGAGGGTGGTAATTTGAAGCTAGGTTATTTCTCTCAGCATCAAGTGGACGATTTAGATTTATCTAAAACAGCCTATCAATGCATACAACAGCTTGACCCTGAGAAAACAGAGCAACAAGTCAGAACCTATTTAGGCGGCTATGATTTTAAGAATGACAAAGTGAAAGATCCTATTAAATTATTTTCTGGCGGTGAAAAGGCAAGATTGGCATTAGCCATCATTGCTTATCAAAAACCAAACTTACTGTTGATGGATGAACCCACTAACCACTTAGACATGGAAATGAGACAAGCTCTTACTATGGCGTTGCAATCATTTGGTGGCGCCATTTTGCTTATTTCTCATGACAGGCATTTGCTTGCTAATAATGTAGATCAATTTTTATTAGTAGAAGATGGTTCAATTGAAGAGTTTGATGGTGATTTGAATGACTACAGTTTGAGAATCTTAAAAAATTTAAACAAATCTCATCCCCGCAAATCCTCCAATGCTAAAGAGCAAACCCCTGGGGCTCAAAGACAGCTTGATCAAAAAAAAATTAAACAATTAAAAAATGATATTCATTCTGCTGAGAAAAGATTGAAACGATTGCAGGAAAAAATTGCTGGTGTCGAATCAATCCTACAATCACCTGATACCTATGATGGTGATTTTCAGGATGATCTACACGATTTGATTAGAAATCAAACTGAACTCAAAGCTGAAATAGAAGAGGTCGAACAGATTTGGTTAAACCTTAATGAGCAGCTAGAAGGTGACAGTTAATTAAAATTTTACTGGCATTTCTTGAATTGCATGCACAAAATTATTAGGTGCAACTTTCCAATCTCCACTCATGCGAATATCTGGGAAGCGCGCCAGAATTTGTTTGTAGGATTCTTCTAATTGCATCAAGGCAACAGGTTTTCCAATACAGGTGTGTCGACCAATTCCAAATGCAAGGTGCTTATCAGCATTTGCTCGCTCAATGTCAAACTGATCTGGATTTGTGAAGACTGAGGGATCTCTATTGGCAGCTCCATACCACATAACAATTTTTTCACCTGGACCCATGAGCTGACCACCAACTTCTGTTTCACAGGTAGTTGTTCTGCGCATGTGCATAACGGGTGAAATCATGCGAATGCATTCTTGCAAGAAATTAGGCATGAGATCTGGATTGTCTATGAGTTTTTGCTTTTGGTCTGGGTTTTCAGTTA
>ERZ891134.183-NODE-183-length-56438-cov-8.418814_pt1 | contig 56438 bp, 45 predicted proteins | sample MGYA00520888_ERZ891134 | MGnify/ENA primary metagenome ERZ891134 (study PRJEB32303, sample SAMEA104408692) | aquatic metagenome | biome: Brackish water; feature: Coastal; material: water | place: Baltic Sea | collected 2014-10-23 | depth 10 m ... | reverse complement strand
TCGAGGGATTGTTGCTTCACTTGTTGAAAGACGTGAAAGGTGTTGAAATTGATAGTGTGCCGCGCATGACTTATGCAGAGGCGATGGAGCGCTATGGAAATGATAAACCGGACATCCGTTTCGGGATGGAATTGGCCAACCTAAATGCATTGACACAGAATCTAGGCTTCATGGTCTTCGATCAGGCCGAAACTGTTCTCGGTATTGCTGTCCCTGGTGCCGGTGAGTGGACGCGCAAGCAGATCGATAAATTGACCGATTGGGTCAAGCGTCCAGACATAGGTATGAAAGGCATGGTCTATTGTAAGGTTAACGAAGACGGTACCTACAAGAGCTCAGTTGATAAATTCTACACTCAAGAACAGCAAGCTGAATGGGCCAAAGCTACTGATGCGAAGCCGGGTGATTTGATTTTGATTTTAGCTGGAGAAGAGCGTTTAACGCGTAAAGCCACTTCTGAATTACGTCTTCATATCGCGGAAGAAATGGGCCTACGAAACCCTGAGGTATTTGCGCCATTATGGGTCATGGACTTCCCGTTGTTGGAATGGGACGACGAAACGGAGCGTTATCATGCGATGCACCACCCGTTTACTTCTCCAAAGCCCGAGGATATCGCCCTCATTGATACAGATCCAGGAAACGTTCGTGCAAACGCGTACGATCTTGTATTGAATGGAAATGAAATCGGTGGTGGATCCATACGTATTCACGACCGTGCGCTACAAAGCCGCATGTTTGACTTGTTAGGATTTAGCAAGGAAGAAGCAGAGAAGCAGTTCGGTTTCTTGATGAGTGCATTCGAATATGGTGCTCCTCCTCACGGTGGTCTCGCTTTCGGCTTTGACCGACTAGTGGCCATCTTAGGCGGCGCGGAAGTCATCAGAGATTTTATTGCATTTCCGAAAAACAACGCGGGCCGTGATGTAATGATTGATGCTCCAGCAACCATAGACACCATTCAGCTAAATGAGTTAAAGCTCGTAACTACTGCGAAAACGGAAGAATAAAAAGGCTCGGTTTTTGTAGCTTTAGGGCCCTTAACACATCCTTATGCTACGGAAGATTACAGTATCGTTAGCCTTTATCGCCGCCACTTTTATTGCAAACGCCCAAGAACGCACGTCTACAACCTTGACAGACAAGGAGATTCGTGAGATGACGTGGGTTGAAGCAATGCAAGATTATCGTGTGAATTTTCATACGGTAGTGGATAAGTTCAATGCTGATTTTGATGGCAAGCCTTATGAAAAAGGGCACGGTTGGAAGCAATTCAAGCGTTGGGAATACATGATGGGAGCACGCGTTGGCGAGACAGGCGAGCGTCCACATCCATCGGTATTGTATCAAGCCATTCAACAGCAACAAGCATCGTCTACAACGGAATATGGAGATTGGTCTGTTATGGGCCCTGTGAACGCTCCATCAGGCGGTGGGATAGGTCGTATCAACGGAGTAGCCTTTCACCCTAATCACCACGATACCATTTATGCAGGTGCTCCAGCAGGCGGCCTTTGGGTAAGCTACGATGACGGGCAAAGTTGGACCACGTTCACAGACGAGCTCACCAACCTCGGGGTAAGTGATCTAGCGATTGATCCTTTACATCCGGATACGATGTATCTCGCAACGGGAGACCGTGATGCTGCGGATACGTATAGTTTTGGTTTGTTGAAATCTACAGACGGTGGCATCACGTGGAACACCACTTCCTTGTCTTGGTCTCCTTCACAGAATTATCGCATCGGTCGTATCGTGGTTCATCCCGACAGTACGCACATTGTTCTCGCGGCTACAAACGGCGGTGTGTATCGTAGTACGAATTACGGTCAGAACTTTACATTAGAGCAAAGTGGATCTTTTTATGGCATGCGCATGGGTCATGGAGATACGGTTTATGCAACGACAAGCGGATCGAGCCCCAAGCTTTACCGCTCTGCCGACGCTGGTGAAACCTGGACGCAAATGACCAGCGGTCTACCCACGAATGGCGTGTACCGTTGTGAGGTAGCAGTAAGCACTGTACCTGGTGTAGTTTATTTGGTCTATGGATCTTCAAACTATGGTTTTGGCGGCTTATACCGCTCCACAAACGGAGGGACCAATTGGAGCTTAATGAGTTCCACCCCTAATATTATGGGATGGTCAAACACAGGTTCTGGATCTGGCGGTCAAGCCTGGTATGATCTAACCATTGCATGCGATCCCAATTCTGAAAACACCATTTATGTAGGTGGTGTAAACATATGGAAATCAACGAACGGCGGTAGCAACTGGACCTGTGTAGGTCACTGGTACGGTGCCGGATCAACCCCTTATGTTCATGCAGATCATCATCATGCGGATTTTAGACCGGGTACCTCTGAATTGTACGTCGGAACCGATGGTGGTGTCTATAAAACTACGAATAGTGGGAGTTCTTGGAGTGATTTGAACGACGGCATGAACATCACGCAATACTATAAAATCAGTCAAAGCACTTCAGATACCGCTGTCATTTTAGCCGGTGCTCAAGACAACGGCTCGCACTTAAGAAGCACGACAGTCAACTGGTCTGAAGTAACAGGGGGTGATGGAATGGATAATGGTGTAGACGCGGTGAATGATAACCTCATGTATACCTCTATCTATTACGGTGATTTTTACAAGAGCACCAACGGCGGTGGCTTTTTTAGCTCCATCAACACGCTATCTGTTTCAGGTTCGGGAAACTGGGTGACGCCATTCAATGTGGATCCAGTTACAACGAATACCGTTTACGCAGGATTCAAGAAAATTTGGAAATCAACAAATGCTGGAGGCTCGTGGGCGGCAACTTCTTCAAACAACATCAGCGGTAATTCGAATATTGATGAGTTTGAGGTAGCGCCTTCCAATACAGATTACATCTACGTGCTTATCAACAGCAATATCTTCATTTCTACAAATGGTGGAAGCACCTGGTCGAGTATTACGCCTTCGGGCTCTATGAGTCCTTCCCCAAATAACATCTCGGGTGTAGCTATTGACCCAAATGATGAGGAGCACATTTTAATTTCCATTAGTGGTTATGCCGGTAACAGAAAGGTGTTGGAGTCCTTTAACGCAGGTGTAACATGGTCTAATCTCAGTTCGGGATTACCTAACGTTCCTGCCACAGCAGTGGCTTTTGAAGGCGGTGCCAGCGACGGTATTTATGTTGGGACGGATATAGGCGTATACTATACCAGCTCCAACTTCCCATCGTGGATCAGTTTCAATAAAAACTTACCTAACGTAATTATTTCGGACATTGAAATTTACGAGAATGATGCACTTATTCGCATTGGTACCTTTGGGCGTGGCGTATGGCAGAGTCCTTTAATGAGCGGCTTTACGACAGCACCTATAGCTTCATTTACTGCAGACCCATTGGCAACGTGCTCCTTAGGAGATACCATTTCCTTAACGGATTTGTCAGGAGGATTACCAACAGCTTGGCACTGGCAAATCTCTCCTTCTACGTACAACTTTGTTGGCGGAACTAACGACAGTTCTCAATTCCCCAAAGTAACGTTTACTGCGACCGGCGCGTACACGGTGACCTTAACAGCAAGCAATACCTACGGTACAGACGATACAACGGCCTTCCAGATTTTAGGTGTGGGAGGTGCACCGCTGCCGTTCACAGAGGATTTTGAATCGGGCCTTTCAGGTTGGGAAATAGCCAATCCTGATGCGGGAATTACTTGGGTAGCAGCCACTACAAACGGCACGAGCCCTGGAAATACCTCAATGACGGTGAACCACTATTCCTACAGCACTACGGGTGCATTAGACGAATTAATTAGTCCAGCACTTGACTTTTCTAACGATACGTTAATTCAGCTAGAATTTGAATATGCCTCAGCCTATTATTCGAGCGGTTATAAAGACAGTTTGAAAGTGTATGCAAGCGACGATTGTGGGTCAACTTGGGATTTAGTGGCGGCTTACGACGCTTCTGACGCCAGCTTTACCACGGCGGGAGCAGTGAGCTCTGCCTTTGTACCTGCCGACTCCACGTATTGGTGTCACGGTTCATCTTCCGTGAGTTGTCCTACGATTGATTTAGATGCTTACAGTGGTAGCGCCGGGGTACGTGTTAAATTCGTTTCAGTCAATGGTTACGGCAATAACATCTATCTCGACAACATCAACATTTCTGGCCAAGCGCAATTCCCGCCTGTTGCTGCTTTCACGGGCGATACTGCAGGCTGTACAGGAAAGGCCCTTCAGTTTTATGACTATACTGCACCAACAGCATCGGCCCGCTTGTGGTCGTTCCAGGGCGGTACACCAAGCACAAGTACTTCAGCAAATCCAGTGGTGACCTATTCTACGCCTGGAACATATGATGTAAAATTGGTAGTATCAAATGCCGCAGGGGTAGATTCCGTGGTGATGCCTAACTACGTTACGATCGTCAGCGCTCCAGTCGCGGACATAATTTTAACGACCTCGGGTTCTACAACTTTATGTAATGGAGATAGTGCAACATTTACCGCAACACCAACGAATGGAGGTTTGAATCCAACCATTAATTGGATACTCAACGGTACTGTGGTATCGAGCAATACATTCACCTATAGCGGAACCTTCGTGAACAACGATGTACTTAAAGTAGAAATGTTAAGTTCGGACGATTGTGTTGCCAATCCTTCCGTAGCCGATTCATTAACCTTGACGGTAAACAGTTTACCTTCGGTAACGCTTGGGTCACAAGGGTATGTGTGTGAATTGGACGGACCGCAGTTGCTTTCAGGAGGGCAGCCTTTGGGTGGCGTATACAGCGGTTCCGGAATTGTTAACGACAGCATCTATCCGTCAACAGCGGGCGTGGGGTCTCACTGGGTGTATTATACCTATACCGATGCAACTACAGGCTGTTCTAAGACGAAGCAACGTGCGATCAGTGTACAACCTGCGCCCGGTAAGCCTACCGTATCGCAAAACACGACAGGTGAGTTAGAAGCGGCTACACCAGCAGGTACATTTACCTATGAATGGTTAGACGCGAATATGGATCCCATCAGCGGAGCAACTGGCGCGACCTTCTTGCCACAATCGAACGGGGATTATTATGTTCGAATTTTCTCCAACATTCTATGTTCGAATGTGTCGGATGTGTATAGCGTGGTGAATATAGGATTCGGTGAGGCGTTAACTTCGGGATGGAGTGTCTATCCAAATCCGGCGCAAAAAGTTTTGACTATCAGAATTGAAGGATCGGCAGACGTTCGGTTATTGGATGCTGCAGGCCGATTGGTGTACAAGGGAACAATAAGCGGTGAAGCCAATCTTGATGTAGAGAATTGGGCGCGCGGCACTTATGTACTCCAGATTATAACCGATTCAGGTATAGAGAATGAAGCAATAGTGCTGCACTAAGCAACGGCATTGCGATAAAACAAAAACCCCCGGAGCGACAGCTCCGGGGGTTTTTTTACGCTTAAAATTTTGAAACGATTACGCGACAACCATATGCGCTATCATGCTTTTGAATAATTCCAATCCGTCCTCATTCTTGAGCTCTGCATCTGCCGCGCGTTCGGGGTGAGGCATCATGCCAAAAACATTTTTTGCTGCGTTAGAAACGCCTGCAATGTTCTCTAGCGCGCCGTTAGGGTTAACGGCAGGGCCAACTTCACCTTCAGCAGTGCTGTATTGGAAAAGAATCTGGTCGTTCGCTTTTAATTCTGCGAGCGTTTCTTGCGAACAATAATAATTCCCCTCACCGTGGGCGATTGGGATTTTATAACCGCGCGTATGATCTAGGTCAGCACTTATACCTGCCGATTTAGAAACGGGTTTGATGAATACGTTTTTACAAATGAACTTGTGACTATCGTTGTGACGGAGCGCACCAGGCAACAATCCACTTTCTGTAAGGATTTGGAACCCATTACAGACGCCCAAAACGTAGCCGCCGTTATTTGCAAATTCAACTACACTGCCCATGATCGGACTCATTTTTGCGATGGCCCCAGAACGGAGGTAATCTCCATAGGAGAACCCGCCCGGCAACACTACACAATCCACGCCCTGAAGGTCCGTGTCTTTGTGCCATAAGTTGACCGTTTCATGCCCCATAATGGTTCCGAGTACATATATCATGTCTTGGTCACAGTTTGACCCTGGGAAGGTGATTACACCGAATTTCATAGCAATGTGCTTAAAATAATTTCAACAAAGGTACGTGGTTTTAGGCGAATATGCGACTAGGAAAGGCGGTGGGATAAGGCATATAATACACGAGCACCAACATTGGCATCCCATTGATTTTCACCAGGAACTACCTCGACTAAATCGGCGCCAATTATTTTACGACCAGAGGCGAGAACGGCATCAATGAGGTGAAGAAATTGGGCCATTGATAAGCCCCCGGGAACTGGCGTACCCGTTCCGGGACAGAGGGAAGGATCAAGCCCGTCTATATCCACACTTAAATACACATGCTGTGGCAAGTCCGCGACAATCGTTGCGCTTACGGCAGCCCAATTACTCCCCGCAAAAAGCTGCTCGTTCATTGCGCGGTCGGTATGAACGGTAATGCGCGGGTCTTCTTCGATCATTGCTGCTTCTGCATGGCAGTAATCACGTAGTCCGACAATACATAATTGATCCGCTAAATGCTCTGACAAGGCGTTGTACATAATGCTCGCGTGCGAATAGGTGAAGCCTTCGTAAGCATTCCGGAGGTCGGCATGCGCATCAATCTGCAGTATACCGAAGCTGCCATACTTCGCTTTGTGAGCGCGCAAGGAACCTAAGGATGTACTGTGGTCGCCGCCTAAAAGGATGACACGACGGTCTTTTGCCAATAATTGGCTTACATTCTTTTCAACCCAACGGTGGAAATGTCCGCATTTATCATTGATCTCGTCGAGCAAACGCAACTCTAGGTCACTAACATCGTCTTGTTCGTATGCCGTCAAATATTGAGAGGCTTTTTCACGCAGGTTCGCACTGGTTTCCGCCCACGCTTCGTCGATGGGATGCATCCAGATGCCGCGCTGCCAGCCGTTGGGAAACTGTTCATCGAACAGGTCCACCTGCGCGGAGGCCACCTCAATTTCCGCGGGACCTTCAGCAGTTCCTGCGCCATAACTCACAGTCACCTCCCAAGGCGCTGGAAAAACATGAATGTCGCATTCGTCTGCATCGAAAGGCAGACCGAATAGATGGGTGTTTAATGCCGGTTCGTTCGGATCAAACGCCACGATTTTGGCTTCTTTATCCATTTGGGTATTTAATTGAGCGAAAATTACGGATTGTAGATTGATAACGGTAGATTTTTTATACGCACTAAAGAAGATTTTTTGAGCCGGACTTGAAGTGTATAAATACCTGTTTCTAAGGGGCTTTCGTTCCATAAGTAGGGACCAATACCTATGGGGTTTCTGCCGGAGATGCCCTCATAAGAAAGCCATTGAGTGAGGGGGCGGCCGGAGCGGTCTAGAAGCCGAAGGGAAAGGATCTCCCCGGCCGCCATGGATACCCATAGGTCGGTTGAAGGGAGGTAATGGTTGAGATCGTAGCTGAGGTGGGTACGTTGAAGGTGTGCATTGAAATCGGGAGGTGTTGCGGGGAAGGAACAACTGTTTTTTTCATTGGGCGAGGCTTCAGTGGGACAACACCAACGTGCATGATGCGGTACCCAATTCGATGGCGTACGTCCGGAACTTAGAAGGGAAATGCGTTCCCAACTGCGGTGTTCGAGGGGAGCATCCCACGGCGTGTAGTTGAGTTGGTCCAGGGTTTGCGCATCAGTGGTTTGGAGCAGTAGCGAGGTACTGTCGTTCGGCAGTGCGGTAGGACTAGGGAAAGCGCGAAGTTGGTGCGGAGCTAAAAGCGGAAATAGAGGCACTGGTAGAGCACAGAACGAAGGCGGGGTGGTGAAGAAACGGTAGGCGGAGGTCCCTGCGGCCGTTGTTTTTATTAGTCGAAGCGGGTCTAGTCGCAGTGGTCGGTCACTGGTAGAGACTAATTCTATGAATTCGTCCAATTGGTCTGGCGAAGGATGCACTTCATTGATGAAAATTTTTCCTGAATCTGGATAGGTATGTGCTAAAAGCGCGAGGGATGAGTCCCCGAGTAAAGGGGGCAGTGTAGTTTGTTGTACAGGCAAAAGGTAAGGCGCTTCCGGCTGCCATTGGTCTGCGAGATGCGGGAGAAGCATGTGGAGGTAGGGATAGAGTGAATGGGAAAATTGGACGTAGTTTTTACCGTTTTCACCCCCGAAAAGAGCCTTAGGTGGGTTTTTTGGAAGATTTTTGGGTGAAATTGGTCCGGAAACAGACGTTTGGGTGGAGGTTATGCGCCATTGGGCGTTGGTGTAGGTGATGGAATCGGCGACAAGAAGAAAATCCCCGAAAGATTCCTGCGGAGCATAGGGAAAATGGTACGGTTGAACAGCGACAAGAATGCCCTCGTTTTTAAGGATGAGTACGCCTTGATCGGGCATAGAAAATCCAGGAATGAATCTTGCATTTTGGCCAACGCCGTAGCGGTGAAGGCCAGAATCGAGGGGACAATCGTATGCTTTTTTGACACCACTTTCCGTGATGAGCACCAATTCTGCCGCGGGCATGGCTACGGGACTGTAGGCGATAAAGTAGTCTCCGTCATTTCCTTCGATTTGGTGGATGCCTAGAATTTGCACGCTTTGGCGGGTTGGGTAATCTAGTTGAACAGAATCTAGTGCGAAGAATAACAGGTTACCTGCTGTATCAGTAGTCATTGGGATTTCAATCCAAACTTGCCCCAAGGCTAGGGGTCTTAGGAAGGTGATGTCCCAATAATATTCGCTGAGGTAGGGAAACAATGCGGTGTCCAGAGGCGCCCCTTGTGCTGAACGAGCGATTACACCATTTAAACTTCCTGGCGGGGGAAGAGTCGGTTCGGACCAATGGAGCCGCAGTGTTTGCGGCGTTAAAACGTCAATGTTCAGCAATTTCGGTGCAACGGTATCACGAAAGGCATGTCCATCCGCACGTAATGTTGAAAACAAAAATTTATCCACACGGCTTGAGGAATACGTGCACTGCACGCTCAGACTTTTTGAGGAACGTAGGGTACTATCGGTGGTGCTGAATAAAAGAGAATCCGCGTCATAAATGTGAAAGGTGTAGTTGCTGTCCCGTTCAATACGAAGTGCAACGTTTACCGCACTATTGTTGACGTATCCTGAAATTGCAGCGAGTATGGTATCCTTTTCTGCCGTGTGCAGTACGAAAGAGAGGTCATCGCTGCTCGAACCCGAGAGTTGTATGGCGTAATAGCCGAAACTTGACTCCATAAAGCGAAAGCTGCAATAATTGGCGCTGGACGGATTAAAATCCATCTGTATGTTTAAGGTCCACACCCCCAAGACTGCGGCGCGACTTTCTCGTCGCCATTCCAAAGAACCCGCAGCTGGCGCAGCGCTTCTCATTCCTTCGGAAGAAAATTGCATCCAGGCAGTATCGCCCTCCCAATCGGTGTGGTAAGCGGTTAATGAATCAAAAAGTGCATAGAATTGGGCTTGGGCCGCGTTAAAAATGAGGCAAAAACAGAGCGTTAGTGCACTACGAAACAAGTCGGTGAACATAAGGCAGTTTAGAAGTAGCTTTGCGGAGTACTATTTAAGTTAAGTCAATTTTTATGAGAATTGCAGTTGTTGGCGCTACAGGTATGGTAGGCCAGATTATTTTGAAAGTATTGGCAGAGCGCAGCTTCCCAGTTACGGAACTTATTCCTGTGGCGTCGCAGCGCAGCGTTGGGAAATCGGTCCAATTCGGTGGTCGCGATTGGACCATTCAAAGCCTGGAGGCCGCCGTTGCTGCGGCACCTGATGTAGCACTTTTCTCTGCCGGAGGCGAAACCTCGCTCGAGTGGGCGCCAAAATTTGCCGCTGCCGGAACGCGTGTCGTTGACAATTCCAGTGCATGGCGTATGGACCCCGATAAAAAGTTGATTGTACCTGAAATTAATGCGGATAAACTGACCGCAGAAGATTACATCATCGCGAACCCCAACTGTTCGACGATCCAGTTAGTTATGGCACTCCACCCACTCCATCAAGCTTTTGGCGCGAAGCGAGTGATCGTGAGTACCTACCAAAGCGTTACAGGAACAGGCAAAGGGGCTGTTGACCAGCTTGAAGGTGAACGCAACGGGGAAGACCCTCAGATGGTTTATCCCTATAAAATTGATCGAAATTGCATACCGCATTGCGATATTTTCCTCGAAAACGATTACACAAAGGAGGAAATGAAAATGACCCAGGAAACCGTCAAAATCATTGGCGATGCAGGTATAAAACTCTCGGCGACCGCAGTACGCGTCCCTGTTCAGGGTGGCCACAGTGAAAGTGTCAACGTGGAATTTGAGCGGGAATTCACACTAGAACACGTGCGGAAAGTATTGAAGGAAACTCCTGGGGTTACGCTTCAAGACAGACCGGAATTCAATACCTATCCCATGCCTCTTATGGCGGAGGGAAAGGACGATGTCTTTGTGGGCCGATTGCGCCGCGACTTCACCACAGACAACGCCCTGAATTTATGGATCGTTAGCGACAACCTCCGAAAAGGCGCCGCGACAAACACGGTTCAGATTGCCGAAATACTAGTAAAAAGGGGCTTCATCGGATAATTTTCTCGAAGGATGACTGTCGTCAAAAACACCGGTGCTGTTTTTGCGTTACTTAAGTATGAGATTTAAAGCAATAGCAATGGCCTTGTTCGCACTCACCGCGAGCTGTACGGCACAAACCAATAAGAAGATGAGCGATGCATATGCGATGGCCACTATACCCGCACCCGCAGAAGGACAGGAAGTAGCCGTCTTGGCATCCGGCTGTTTTTGGGGAACAGAATTTTACCTGCAAAAAATACCCGGCGTACTAGCCACTACTTGCGGTTATACTGGTGGCATGGTGAAGAATCCAACATACCGCGAGGTGTGCAGCAAACGCACAGGGCATTATGAGGCGGTGCATGTAGTATTCGATCCCGCGCAGGTATCCTTTGAAGAGATAGCTCGTGTGTTTTTTGAAACGCACGACCCCACACAGCGCAATGGACAGGGTCCTGATATAGGTCCACAATACCGCAGTGCTGTTTTCTTCCAGGATCAAGCGCAGCGAGAGGTTTCCGAAAAATTAGTTGGACTGCTTGAGGCCAAGGGTTACGACGTAGCAACCGAGATATTACCTGCGGCAACCTTCTATTCGGCGGAAAATTACCACCAGGATTATTATGACAATAAAGGAGGCACTCCCTATTGTCACGCCCCGCGGAAATTGTTTTAACCGGCAAAAAAAATGGCGGCCACAAAAAAAACCCGGCGCGATGCGCCGGGTTTTTTTATAAATCAAAGTTTCTTTAGTCTTTAACCAATTCGAAGTCTTCCATAAACTTCGTGGTGTAAACGCCTTTGCGGAAATTCTCATCGCGCAATAACTGCTGATGGAAGGGAATCGTTGTATTAATCCCTTCAATAACAAATTCGTCCAAGGCACGCTGTAACTTAACTATAGCTTCATCACGAGTTCGCGCCGTAACTATGAGTTTTGCGATCATCGAATCGTAAAAAGGTGGAATAATATACCCACTGTAGCAGTGCGTATCTAGGCGAACACCGTGACCACCCGGCGCGTGGAATGATCCAATCTTACCTGGGCATGGTCGAAAATCGTTGAAGGCGTCTTCCGCATTGATGCGCACTTCAATACTGTGCATTTCCGGGAAGTAATTCTTGCCTGATATTTTTTCGCCCGCGGCGACTTTAATTTGCTCACGAATCAAATCGAAGCCAACCACTTGCTCAGTGATAGGATGCTCAACTTGAATACGCGTATTCATTTCCATGAAGTAGAAATTGCGGTCTTTGTCCACTAGGAATTCTACTGTTCCAGCTCCTTCATACGCAATGAATTCTGCAGCCTTGACAGCGGCATCGCCCATTTTCTTGCGCAGTTTATCGGTCATGAATGGCGAGGGAGTTTCCTCGACCAACTTCTGATGACGGCGCTGAACGGAACAATCACGCTCCGATAAATGACATGCTTTACCGTAACTATCACCAATGACTTGGATCTCGATGTGACGTGGCTCAAGGATAAGTTTTTCCATGTACATACCGTCGTTACCGAAGGCAGCAGCAGATTCTCTTCGTGCACTTTTCCAAGCTCCTTCAAGCTCACTTTCGGCAAATACGGCACGCATACCCTTACCGCCACCACCGGCGGTCGCCTTCATCATTACGGGGTAGCCAATTTTTTTTGCGGTTTTACGCGCATGCTCGAGCGATTCAAGAATACCTTCAGATCCTGGTACACACGGTACACCAGCTTCTTTCATGGTTTCCTTAGCCGTCGCTTTGTCTCCCATTTTATCTATTTGCTCAGCCGTAGCACCAATAAATTTGATCCCGTGCTCTGCACAAATTCTAGAGAATTTAGCATTTTCACTTAAAAACCCGTATCCCGGGTGGATGGCATCCGCGTTTGTTATTTCTGCGGCAGAAATTATGTTTGGGATACTTAAGTAGCTTTCTGACGATGCTGCAGGTCCGATACAGACCGCTTCATCCGCAAAGCGAACATGCAATGAATCGGCATCTGCCGTCGAATAAACAGCAACCGTTTTAATGCCCATTTCTTTACACGTGCGAATGACGCGAAGGGCAATCTCACCACGGTTGGCAATGAGTACTTTCTTAAACATAACCTGGTAGGTTTAAAATGAATTAAGAAGGATCAACCAAGAATAATGGCTGGTCGTATTCTATAGGTGTCTTGTCGTCAACAAGAATCTTGACAATTTTACCGCTGACCTCACTTTCAATTTCATTGAAAAGCTTCATCGCCTCGACGATACAAAGTACATCACCTGGTTTGATGGAATCGCCAATTTTTACGAACGCATCTTGATCAGGCGATGGTGTGCGGTAGAACGTACCGATCATTGGCGATTTGATCGTAATGTAGTTGGCGCTGTCATCGACTTCCGCTGGTACGGTTGGCGCAGCTTCGACAGGAGTAACGGCTGGCGCAGCTGCCGGCATTTGCTGCGGTGCCACGGCCTGAACGTACGTTGGCTGGTCGCTGGCATCTGGCCCAGTTTTAATATTAATCTTGAAATCTTCTGTTTCTAAGCTCACTTCTTGAGCACCACTTTTGGCGACAAATTTGATGAGCGCCTGGATTTCTTTCAAGTCCATTTTAAATGTATTTAGGAATATGAAGTTACGGGTTATTTTTTATCGATGGCCCATTTTACCCACATGGCACCCCAAGTAAACCCACCGCCAAATGCAGCGAAGAAGATGTTATCTCCTTTCTTGAATTTATCCCGGTAGTCCCACATTCCCAGAGGAATGGTTGCAGATGTAGTGTTGCCGTATTTTTGAATGTTGACGACCACTTTTTCTTTGGTCAATTCCATTCTACGCGCTGTCGCGTCTATTATTCTGAGATTTGCTTGATGCGGCACTAAATACGCGACATCCTCTCCGGTTAGGCCATTTTTTTCGAGCAGTTCTGCAGAAGTATCGGCCATCCGGCTCACTGCGAAACGAAATACACTTTGACCTTCTTGTCGAATGGCGTGTTGCTTATTATCAATGGTTTCGTGTGATGGAGGCAGGAAAGATCCCCCTGCTTCAATACGCAAGAAGTCACGACCTGAGGCATCAGTGCGTAGAATTTCATCTTGAACCCCCAAGCCTTCTTCGTTTGGCTCCATCAAAGCCACACCACAACCGTCTCCGAAAAGAATACACGTGGTTCGATCGGTATAGTCTACAATAGAGCTCATTACATCAGAACCAACGACCAGCACCTTCTTATACTTACCACTTTCAATGTATGCAGCAGCGTTACTCACGGCATAAAGAAAGGAAGAACAGGCGGCCTGCAAGTCGAAAGCATAAGCGTTTGTCGCGCCGATTTCTTGTGCGATATAGGCGGAGGTAATAGCAACCGGCATATCAGGGGTTACCGAAGCTAGGATAACAAGGTCTACATCATCTACAGTAACACCGTATTCCTCCTTCATTGCTTCAACGGCCTTAATAGCAAGGTAAGAAGCTCCCATGCCTTCTTCGGGTTTAAGAATACGACGTTCTTTGATGCCCGTGCGAGTGGTAATCCACTCATCATTCGTATCGACCATGGTCGCCAACTCATCGTTGGTCAACACATATTCTGGAACATATCCGCCAATAGCGGTGATTGCTGCTTTCATGGTTTCTTCACTTGTGGGGGCTAAAATAGGCCCCCCGGAACACTTAGAGGGGGTTAAAAAAGAAAAAGTAGCCCAAAATTGAGCTACTTTTTTAACAATCAATGTTTTATAGAATGGCTTACGCCTTTTCCATAACTACTTTACCCTTGTAGTACAACTTACCCTCGTGCCAATGTGCGCGGTGGTACAGGTGTGCTTCACCAGTGGTTGGACAGATAGCCAGTTGCTGATCAGCTGCCTTGTAGTGTGTTCTACGCTTATCTCTTCTCGTGCTCGACTGTCTGCGTTTAGGATGTGCCATCTCTACTTAATTATTTATTCAACAAGTTTTTTAGTTGATCCCATCTAGGATCTGTCTTTTCTTCTTTTTCGTCTTCTTCCTCTTCAATGAAATCTTCAAGACCGCTGCCAGCATTTGGGCCTAAGAGCTTCGATGGAATACTGAGAACTACTAGTTCGTAGATCATTTGACCTACGTTAAACTTATAGTCACCGTGCGGTAAAATGAGGAGCTCCTCATTTTCATCGTTGTATTCATCGCCGAACTTAATCTGCATTGCAAAGCTATTCGTAAGTGCCTGCGTGTACACTTCATTTGTAACGTCGCAAGGTGCTTCAATGTTTCCAGTGAAGCGCCATTCTAAATCTAGAACTGTTTCACTTTTCAACATCATTAGCTCAGCCTTTCCAATTAAACCCTGGTAGTCTGAATATTCAAAGAGTGTAAAGAACGTATCATCCAAATCATACTGAAACTCGTGCGGTCCTAACGCTAAGCCTCTAAAGGCAATGTCAAAATCGCGTTTTTTCACAGGTCAAGTATCACTGAATGAGCGGGCAAAGATATCGAAATTGTTGAAAACTTCTAACTCTTCTCTTTTTGTTTTTTTAGCGGGTCTTTTGTCATTTCATCATACGCCTGACGCGCATGGTGAACATCGATGGCAGTATAGAGTGCATTTCTCATGGAAGTAGCATCTGCCTTGCCTTTACCGGCCAGGTGCATCGCTGTTCCATGATCGGGAGATGTACGCACAATATCGAGTCCAGCAGTGAAATTAGTTCCACTACCCATGGCTAAAGATTTAAAGGGAACCAATACCTGGTCATGGTACATGCCTAAAACAGCATCAAATTTTGACTCAAATCCTTGTCCAAAGAAGCCGTCTGCTGGGAACGGTCCCTTAACGATCGCACCGTTGTTTTGCGCTTTCTCGATTGCAGGTCGAATGATTTCTCGTTCTTCTGTTCCTATGGTACCCATTTCGCCGGCATGTGGGTTCAGCCCCAATACGGCAATACGTGGTTTTACGATTTTAAAATCGCGCTTCAAACTGCTCGTTAAGCGCTCAATGGCGCTGCTTATGGAAATTTCTGTTAGTTCCTCTGCCACCTTAGAAATAGGCACATGGCCTGTAACTGTAGCGACTTTTAATTGGTCCGACGATAATATCATGAGGACGTCATTGCCAAAGTGTTGCGCTAGATAACCGGTGTGACCGGAGAATCCTTCGACGTTCGCTGCGATATTGTGTTTATTGATGGGTGCAGTAAGTAGGGCGTGAATTTTCCCGCCTTTTGCAGCTTCAATAGCTGCGTCAATACTTTTTAGCGCATAAGCGCCGCTAACATCTGTGGGTACGCCTAAAGTGATTTCGACATTGTCGTCCCAACTCAACACAAGATTGTTTTTGTCTTCTCTAATATCCTCGATGGTATCGCAAAGATTAAACTGGAAGTCGCGTTTGTCGATGGCGTTTCTATGGTAGGAAGCCAATTTACTCGAGGCAAATACCACTGGCGTGCACAGCTCTGCAATTCGGGTATCCTCCAGCATCGAAATGATAACCTCCATGCCGATTCCATTTAAATCGCCACAGGTAATTCCAATCACCGGCTTTTCTAAAACCGTTTCTTCATACACGGCTGTATTGGAACTCGCAGAAAAATTGATGTCGTACAGGTCCTTCTGCAAGTCATATTCCGATTGAACGTCTTCACTAACAGGAGACGCTTTTACATCTTTTCCTTCGCGGCGTTTGTTTCGGTTATTACGGTTACGGCCACGGTTATTCCTATTTTCTCCGGCACTTTCTTCCTTCGCGCCGCTTTCTGAAGCTTTTACCTCACCTGATTTTGCGGGATCGCTTGATGCCGCCTGACCTTCGCCTTCCTTTTTACCGCGGTTACGGTTTCTATTTCTACCGCCACGACTTCTTCTCCGTTCATTGCCGTCTTTATTCTGGCCTTCGGGAGTATTGGGGTTGTTCGGTGTATTTTCTTTAGCGTCACTCATAGTGTTACTTCAGGTTGTTTATGAAGTCAAAAAGTAAACGGACTCCGATCCCGGTTCCGCCTTCGACTTGGTAGCCGGCGCGCGATTTTAAAAATGCGGGGCCAGCGATATCCAAGTGAATGTAAGGATAATCGGTGAAGTGCTCTAGGAATTTACCCGCAGTGATGGCTCCGGCTTCGGCGCCACCGATATTTTTCATATCCGCAATGGGGCTTTTTAGTAAATCCTTGTATTCATCCCAGAACGGAAATTCCACCACCCGCTCGTGTGTACGGTAGCCGCTTTCTTGAAGCGCTAGCATGCGCTCCTTTGGTGCATTACCCATTCCTACGATTGCATAGCGACCTATCGCTCTTGCGGCCGCCCCTGTCAAAGTAGCGAGGTCAATGACTAATTCGGGATTGTAGCGTTTGGCATATACCAAAGCATCCGATAGAATTAATCGGCCTTCCGCATCGGTATTCATGACCTCTACGCTTGTACCGTCCGAAATAGTAATAACGTCACCAGGCGTCACTGCGTTGCCCCCGGGGCGGTTGTCTGTAGCAGGAACGAGTCCTATAATGTGTACCGGAAGATTGGCTTCTGCGGCCGCGCTCATTGCCCCAATAACAGCTGCGGCACCACCCATATCAGATTTCATATCGTCCATGAAGTTAGACGGCTTGAGGCTCAAACCACCAGTATCATAGACTACCCCCTTACCAACCAGCACCAACGGCTTTTCATTGGTAGCGTGCTTGGGTTTGTGCTCCATGATGATGAAAACGGGAGGCTCTGTGGAACCGTAATTAACGGCCAACAAACCGCCCATTTTTAGGCTTTCAATTTGTTTTTTCTCGAGCACTTCTATTGAAAATCCGTGACGTTTGCTCGCTTCTTTTGCTTGTTTCGCAAGATCAGTTGCCGTTAAATCGATAACGGGCGTATTGACCAATTCACGCGCAAAAAGCGTTCCCATGGCCGCAATAGTAATAGGAGCTAGCGCTTGTTCATCTTCTTTTGAAACGAACAATTGGGCCATGGAATTTTTACGCTTATGACTGTCCGAGAAGTAGCGAAGGAACTGGTAATTGCCCAGAATGGCTCCTTCGGACACATGTGGTACGTGTACGCCTAAAATCGCAATGCGGTCCAGGTATGCAGCATTCGCCTTAAGGACCAACGTATTACCTGCTTGACGCATTTTTTCTGCACGTGCATCAGCATCTATAGCGTTTCCAATTTTATACACCCAAGCAGTATCTGTGCCCGCTTGAACCTCCAACCATTTTTCTTCAAACTTTTCGCCCAGTGCACGAACGCGATCGAGTTGCGCCGGGTTTAAGTGTTGAGAAAGTTCTTTGGTTTCGGTATAAACAATAGCGATGCTGCCATTGTAATCAGGGGTGTATGTTGTGATTTTCATTGCTTCATTCATTTAGTGTCAAATGTACTATTTTAACCAACCACAAAGAACCCTTCATGTTTACTGGAATTATTGAAAAATTAGGCAAGGTTGCTAAGGTCGAAGAGAGCGGAGGAAACCTTGAGTTATATGTTACTTCAGATCTCGCAAGCGGATTAAAAATTGATCAAAGCGTTGCCCACAATGGCATTTGCTTGACCGTGGTAGAAATCTTTGGTGACCGAACGTACCGCGTAACGGCTATTGAGGAGACCATAGCAAAAACTGCTATCGGGGATTTAAAGGAAGACGACCCTATTAATCTAGAGCGTTGCATGACGATGGGCGCACGTTTAGACGGCCACATTGTTCAGGGGCACGTGGACCAAATTGGCCATTGTACTTCCATTACCGAAGAAGATGGATCGTGGATTTTTTCATTTACGTACGACCCCTCATTAGGTAATGTTACAGTAGAAAAAGGGTCCATTACTGTGAACGGAACATCACTAACTGTAGTCGACTCCATAGCCGGAGGCTTCAGTGTTGCCATCATCCCCTATACTTATGAGCATACGGTATTCCATCATTTAAAGGTGGGCGATAGAATCAATTTAGAATTTGACATCATAGGAAAGTATGTCGCTCGAATGCTTAGCGGCTATCAAAAGTGAAAAACGTCCGCCACATAGGAGTTTTAGACGATGAAATTATCGCTGTCCGGGGAATGGTTTTTCAACTGGAAAAATTATTGCCGCAAGCAGAGGTGAAAGGATTTACCCAGTACCGAGAATTTGAATTGTGGTGCGAAAACAACGCTCCAGAATTGGTTTTTTTGGATATGGAGATGCCGCATGCCATGGGGCTTGATGTAGCGAAAAGAATACAGCCCGATGTAGGAAATATAGTGTTCGTTACGGCGCATTCACATTACAGTTTAGAGGCTTTTGAAACGGCGGTTGATTACATCTTAAAACCGATCACTCCAAAGCGTTTACAGCAAGCTCTGGCAAAAGTGGAATCTTTAGTTCCTGTGAAGGTGCAACAGGAACTAAAGATAAAACTGCTCTTAAAAGGTACTTTTCGCGAGTTGCCAGAGTCTGACATCACTTTTCTGCGTGGGCAGCGTAATTATACAGAGGTAGTGTTGACGAACGGTGAACACCACCTAGTGGCGCGAACGTTGAAAAGCTTCACTGATGTGCTGAGCGATGGATTTGTTCGTATTCACAAAAGCATAGTAGTACAACGCGCTTTGATTGCCTCCATCCAGGACGGTAATCCTGCCCATATCGTTCTAACTGATGGAACACAACTGGATGCCGCGAAGGCCCGTTTAAAAGCCTTAGGTAACGATGCATAAATTTCTTTTCATTACTACGCTTTCTATACTTTGGTTAGGGTGTTCACAGACGGAACAAACGGAAGTACCAACATCGGTTCGCGAGGCTTTCGATATACACCAGGAATCTGCTGCTCAGGATGCACTGGTATCTGCCTTGTTAGCGAGTAATGATGAGACAGAGGAAGCTTGGGGATCGTATCTTGTTTCACGTGAGATCGTACGAAAAGGAGTGAATTTTGAAGCCTTAACCTATTTAGAACGTGCAGAACTTCTTTTTCGCTCTACAGATAATAAAGAAGGAATCAAACGAATTTTATTGCTCAAGGCACACGCCTATTGGTCATTAGGCGCCGGGGAAGAAATATTAGCGATTTCAGAAGAGACCATGCGTCTTCGTGCAGGTAACCTAAAAGGATGGGCTACAGCTGCAGGAAATTACACTACCTATCTACTGGATTACGGACGTTATGAAGAAGTCTTGAGGTACAGCGACTCTGTTTTGGCTATATGTCGTCAAGTTGACGGTGGAATCAATCCCAGTGAAGCATATGCAGTGCGCGCAGAGGCTTTGCAGAAGCTAGGTCTTGATTCTACGGCTGTTGATACGCTGATCACACTGGCCCTAGAACTGATGGACAGAACGATTGACATTGTAGATAAAAAGAACATCTATTTCAGAGCTTTGAATTTAAATGCCTTGGACCAACCCGCTTTGGCACGCTGTATTCGTTTTGCACAGGGCGAAGAATTTTGGTCTTTAGAGGCGAAATCAAGGGAACAATTGACGGATTACGAATTGCTAGGCGAAACGAAGGAGATGGCACTTAAAGCTGAGGTAGGTGCGAATAAAAGGGCCCTGGCCGCGGTAGATGAAGGTCAGAGCAAGTTTTTAGCCTTTGAGCTAGCCCGTGGACAGACTGAAATTTATGGATACCAACGCGAGGCAAGGTTGCGGAAAACGGCCTTGAGTGTAACCGTGATCTTATTTGTGGTGGTGTTGATAGGAATAGTTGTAAACTACCGCAGTCGAATCATGGCGGCTCGAGCAAAATTGAGTCAGCAAGAAGCGGAATTGGCTTTAGAGAATTACAAGAATACTATTCGCCCTCATTTTCTCTTTAACCAATTAAACAATGTTAGCGCTTTTCTGAACCAGGAGCTTATTGAGCAGGCTCAGGAATATTTATCCGACTTGGGCCAATTTTTGCGCTCCCTTCTAGAAGAACAGGACGATCAGACCATAGAATTGGGTTCCGTTATAAAGCAATTGCATGCCTATATCGCGCTACAGAAAAAGGGATCCTATGCGCACGTCGCAGTGACTATTAACATCCCTAAAGAACTGCTCAAAGTGCGTATTCCCACGGGTTTACTTCAGCCGCTCGTTGAAAACAGTTTTAAATACGCCGGTCATGAAGGAGGAGTATCACCAAGTATTCATATCCAAGCGATTTCTTCCGAAGAACTATTAACCTTGACAGTTGAAGATTCCGGATACGGGGAATACACTACACAAGGAGGGACTGGACATGGACTGCAGCTGATCAAAGACCGAATGGCGTTCAATAAATCTCGGAGTAAAATGCCAGAGTCTTGGACAGTAACAACCTTGTTCAAAAAAGAAAAAGGCACCGTCGTTTTGACGATGCCTCTTTAGGAGTAACTCTTAGGTTTGTTGCTTAGCAATACAAACGTACAGGAATTGCTCAGCGTATCGCAAATAGACTTATCCTAGTGGCTCTAAACTTATCGTAGTGCCCATTTTTGGGTGTCCATATTGCCTCCACAAAGTATAATTCCCGTTTTTCCTCGAGCCGATTTCTTAAGACATGCTGCCACTCCGGTTGCTGCGCTAGGCTCAATGAATTGTTTCAACCGCGCTAAAACGAAGTGCCAAGCTTCCGTAATTTCCTCTTCAGTAACGAGCGAAATTTCATCGACATGGGATTGAATAATGGGGAAATTTCGCTTCCCTAAGGAGGTCTTTAACCCGTCGGCAATGGTATCGGCATTTGCCACAGGAACCCACTGCCCACTGTAAAAACTTTCGTGTGCGTCGGAAGCATTTGTGGGCTCACATCCTATAAGCTTCGCTGAGCCAAAGTAGGCATTTGCAAGAGCCGCCCCGGACAGTAACCCGCCGCCGCCAACAGGCACAAAGAGGTATTCTAGATCGGGATGTTCATCGAGCAATTCCATTGTCGCCGTTGCCTGTCCAGCGATAATATCATAGTTGTCGTAGGGGTGTATGAAAAAAGCGCCCTCTTTTTCTTCCACCGCTTTCGCTGTTTGTTCACGTGCCACTAAAGTAGGGGTGCAGAATTCGATGATTCCACCATAGCTCCGCACAGCTTCAATTTTCGCCTTCGGGGCGTTGCTGGGCATAATGATGTGTGCTTTTTCACCAATATTTGTTGCAGCCCAGGCCAAAGCTGCCCCGTGGTTGCCGGAGCTGTGCGTTACAAACCCTCTTCCTTTTGCATGTTCTTTATGAACCAGTACAGCATTCATCGCGCCTCGAGCTTTGAACGCACCGGTTTTTTGTAGGTGTTCGCCTTTGAATACGCAGTCGCTTTCAACACGGTCGTTAAATTTCTGAGATTGAAAAACGGGAGTTCTATGAATGTAAGGAGCGATTCGATCCTGTGCGGCCTTTAAATCTTCTGCAGTGGGTATTCGTTGTAGTGGAGTCATGGTCGCTGATTAATTGAATTCATACCTTGGTATCTCCACGAAGGGCAACCCATTGCTGTGCACCTCCGAGAGGTAATCACATAGGGCCTGCTCGAAGTCGAAGAGCAGCGCTTCCGTAATATCATTGGATTTACCCAGTGCCGCACCGCGAAGCAGGTGTTCCGGTTGCCCACTTTGTAGCTTAAACATACCTGAATGCCAAGGGAAGGGATGCGTTACCAGTTCTTTTTTCCAGAGCAACCACGCGTACAGAAGGATCTGTAAAGGCTTTCCCTTACTGCCCTTCCAGAGATCGCCTAGTCCGGATAGGCTGAGGTCACTCTGCCCAATTGCACCACTTTTGTAATCCCAAATGATGAAGGCATTGTCATACACTTCTAGTCGGTCAACCACACCGGTAAACTTCATCGGGAGTTTTAGGGTAGGGTGCTGCATTTCAAAGTCCAATTTCGTTTCTACTCCCTTTAAGATGAGTGTACCTTGTGCTGCACGGCGTGCGTCGTATTGTAAGAATTGGCGGATCATTTTTTTACAAATCTCAAGGGTCAGTAAATTTCGACCCTGGGTCAATGCGTTTTTTGAGTACCGTTCCACTTCGATCAAATAGTTAAAACCGGCCTTATACGCCTGCTCTGTCCACAGCTCTACGTCAATTTGCTTAAGGGATTTACCGACATGGGGTTCGTATACTTTTTCTAGGCCTTTATGTATAAGATTACCCATAACCATGGCACTAACCTGTTCCTCAACTTCATCTTCTTCTTTGACGCGGATCAATCGTTTTTGATAGAATCGGTCGGGCATGCTTGTTAGTTCATTGAGTGAAGAGGCACTGATTCCGCGCGCCATCCATGCTTCAAAAGCTTGAACAACAGACAGCGTTTTTTCCGCTGAGAACAGTTGTTCCATAGAGTTTGGTGCGACGGGTCCTTGAAGGAAGGTACGCGGATGTACGGTGCATGCGGTGTTTTGGAGCTCGTTTTCTAATTGGACCAAAAAACGACTGGGTTCACCGCCCCCCATGGCTTCACTGTCCGTATTGAATGTAATGGTCGATGAAAGACAGCGCTGCTGAATTCTATAGAAATGGTAGGCATAAACGGCATCTTTCTCTTCATAGGTAGGCAGGCCATAATTTCGCTTAATATCGTACGGAAGAAGTGAATTAAATCTGCGCCCTGCCGGCAGAATACCTTCGTTTACACCAGCCAGAATGACGTTTTTGAAATCTAAGGTTCTGCTTTCGAGGATTCCCATGATTTGCAGTCCTTCAAGGGGTTCACCCACAAAATCAACCGTTCCACTTCGAAGCTGCTGCTTGATGAGTTTTAAAAGCACTAGCGGCTCTACTTCAATGGTAAGCGTTCGTGTTAATTGCGCTAATAGCGTATGTATATGGTAGGCGGTGTTTTGAATAATAGGATCTTGTGTCTCTGCACGGCCGACGTGCTTCAGCCAGTTCTGTAAAGCGGTAATCCAGCCTTTAGGATCTTGCGCTTCAAAGAGACCTGCATAGCTTTCAGAACCTTCAGAACTCCGGCGGACCCATTCGGATGCACTCGTGAATACTCGGTTGGCCTTCACAATCTCTGTATTCCATTCAAGCGGACTTTCTCCTACCGGTCCGCTCCAGTATTTGTTGAATAGCGGGTCGGTAAATAAAGCGCACAAGGAGCGGTAGTAAAAGGTCCATTTTCCCGCTTTGCGTTGATTTTTCAAGGCATATTCTATGACCGAAATCCATAACCGTACCGTACCGGCTAAAGCCGTTTGATCCAGTGGATACCCCATGGTAATGTTTACTTTATCGTAGGCCTCCGGTAAGAAACTGAGCACAGGATTCAAGAGCGATTCGTCGGCAAGAATAACGGCGATATCCTTGGGTGCAATGCCCGATTTTCTGAGGTCTTCTAGCGCCCCAGCGACCGCTTTAGCTTGACCCGTATATTGACTGGCCCCGACGGGATGGATGTGCTTGGAAATCGTTTTCCATTCACTCGCTACTCCCTTCGTAGTAGGTACATCTTTTCCAAATGTTTTCTGGCGTTGAACGTGTCCGCGAAGAAAATGACCTGCTTCGTGCAACGAATCGTTAAAGTAATGGGAGTCTAAATCCCAAAGCGTCCGCGTAGGGCACTCCTCGCGAACAGATTGAATAATGCTCAATTCTGCTGTATTCAGTGCGTTTAGCCCCGCAATGAGCACGTGCTTAACACCATTCTTGCTGAGATAAGCAGCCGTACTCTCCGGATGTGACGCGAGGTGACGCGCGGCCAATCCGTTGTAGGCCTCGCCATCTTCGAGCAAGGAGGAAGTAAAGTTCTCATACGTTGCAGGAAGCAGTGCGATGAAATCGGAATACCGACGCATTAAGGCGGTTTCTTCACCCGGTTCTAAATCCCATTCGGCCAATTTTTGAACGTTGTATAAATCGCCCAATACATGCGCTGGATTCAGGAGGTAGCGATCAATTTCGCCGAAATCGGACAAGAGTGTTTGTCCCCAGTTTAAAAAACTACCTAAGCCTTCGCTTGTACCTTGTGGTAAAGCTTGTGCACGAGTACGTTCATAGCAATCAAACAGACGTACCATTAGGGCCAAAGGCTCGACCACCACGAGATTCGCCGCTTGCGCAATGAACTGATCAACCGTAGTGAACATGGGCAAGAGGGCCGTATCTGAAATGTGTTCCTTTAGTGCTTCACGTAAGAAAAGTTCTGCACGCTGGTTGGGTAAAAGCACGAGTTTTTCATGCAAAATACCCGGCCCATTGATTAATTCCAGAGCGATACGTGAGATAAAAGTGGCCATGAATTATTGGAAGAGATTACTTCCTTCAATGTACTCAAAAACTGCTTTCGGAAGCAAGTTGCGGAGTGGTTTTCCCTCTTTACAACTCTTCCTAATCAGCGTTGCACTGATTTCCATTCGCGGCGCTTGAACAAAAGTCACTTTAGGGTGCTTTTCAAAATGCGGATTTTCGGGGACTACTTCATTTGCATGACGAGGGTACACGAAGATGTCATGCGCCTCAACGATACTCTCGACATTTTTCCATTTGTGTAATCCGCGGAGATTGTCTTCGCCCATGATGAGCGAGAATTGGGCTTCCGGATGTTGTTCGCGCAAATAGGCCAACGTTTGTGCTGTATAATTTGGCTGAGGCAGCGAAAATTCTATGGAGCTTACCGTCATCCCTTCTTGATCTTCTAAAGCCAAATGAACCAGATGCAATCGCTCACGATCTGGCAATAAATTCGATTTCTTCTTGAAGGGATTATGGGGTGTGACCACAAAGCAAATTTGGTCCAATTCCGTATAACGGTAGAGGAACTCTGCCAACGCAAGGTGCCCGATATGTATGGGGTTAAACGTACCAAAGAATAAGCCTATTTTACCCTTCATCTTACTTTGCTAAAAATTCAATCAGTAATTTTTTGGCTTCTGCTTTCGCTCGGTCTAGGTCGTCGTTGATGATGCAGTGGTCAAAGAATGCAGCTTGGTCCATTTCCCAAGAAGCTTTTTCAATACGTTGTTTGATCTTATCGTTGCTGTCGGTTCCACGGGCAATAAGCCGACGCTCTAATTCTTCTATGCTCGGCGCTTGAATAAACAGGGCAAGCGCTTGCTCGCCATAAAGCGCCTTTAAATTTTTCCCGCCAACTACATCAATATCAAAGCCTACTGCGTTCCCGGTATCCCAGTTTTTTTTAACCTCACTTTTTAGTGTTCCGTAGGACATCCCAGGGTAGACTTCTTCCCATTCGAGAAAGGCCTCTTCAGCGACACGCTGCTGAAACGCTTCGTTAGAAAGGAAGTAGTAATCCACTCCATCTTTTTCTGTACCGCGAGGAGCACGTGAAGTGGCACTGATGCTAAAAGCGAACCCTGGAACTTCATTTATTAGATGCTGCACCAACGTAGACTTCCCGCTACCAGAGGGTGCAGAAAAGATGATCAGTTTACCTTGTGAAGAATTCATATGCAGTGGTCGCGGATTAGAGTGTATTCCCGATTTGTTCTTTGATTTTTTCCAATTCGTCTTTCATTTGAACGACGTACTGTTGCATCGGCGCATAGTTACTTTTCGAACCTACAGTATTTATTTCCCGACCAATCTCTTGAGCGATAAAGCCCAATTTTTTCCCAGTATTTTCCTTCTGCATGGTTTCACGGAAGTATTTAATGTGATTCGCTAAGCGTACTTTCTCTTCGTTGATGTCTAGTTTTTCAATGTAGAATACCACCTCTTGTTCGAATCGGTTCGAATCCACCTCAACACCCTCAAGGCCCTTCATCATTCGTTCGCGAACTGCATCTAGACGTGCGCCTTCATGGGGCTCGATTCCTTTCATGGCATCTTCAATGGATGCCAGTCGTTCCTCGTAATCTACAGCAATAGATGCTCCTTCTTGAGTTCTAAATTCTACTAAGGCAGCTATAGCTTCATGGAGTAAGCCTTTTAAAAACGTCCATTCTTCATCACTCATTTCCGTTTTCCCGCTACTCATGACATCAGGCATTCGCATTACCGCAGCGATCAAATCACCTTTGGTAGCCGCTTCTCGTTCTAAAACGGTCAGTTGTTCGAGATACGCTTTCGCTAGTTCCATATTGATGCTCGAAGCACTTTCAATACCGGTTACCTCTGCGTATATGTTGATATCGACTTTACCGCGGTTTAATGCGGCACCCACAATCTTGCGGATGTCCAATTCTTTTTCACGGAATAGGGATGCAATACGCGCGTTTAAATCCAGCCCTTTACTGTTTAAACTGCGGATTTCAACGGTGATTTTTTTGCCAGCAAATTGGCCAATGGCTTTACCGAAACCGGTCATGCTTTGAATCATGGAAACAAAATTTTCGCTAAGGTAGGAAACTCAAGCCACCTTAGGCATTGCGTTTTCGACCATAAAAGCTCACGAAATAAACGCCAAGGAAAATTGCTGCACCGCCAAAAAGCATATGAATGCTCCACTGCTCGCCTCCAAAGAAGAAGCTCAGTATACTGGCAACGAGCGGCTGTAGGTAGATGTAGGCCCCTACCGTAGCGGGATGTAGGGTTTTAAGGGCAATGATGTTTCCTAAATACGTGAGGAAAGTGGTGCCGAGAACAACAAACACCACGGAACCAATTATGGGCCCGGTCCATAGCTCCCAGGGTATTTCGGGAATTTGCGGTCCGCCAAAGGGCAGTACGAGAAATACTCCGAAAGTGAAGACCCACCGAATGACAAAGAGTGCATTATACTTTGACATAAGCGGTTTTACAAGGACGAGATACGTAGCATAGCATGTGGCATTGATAAGTACGAATACATTTCCGCGCGAAACATCATTGCCAAAGAGGCCGCTAAGGTCAAATTGGTTCCCGGAATAGATGAGCCAAAAAGCCCCAAAGGCACCAAATAAAATACCAATGAGTTTTTCAGTGGTAATGCGTTCTTTTACTAAAAGCGCACCCACGATGAGCACCGCTATGGGACCGCTCACCATCATGATGGAGGCATTAACGGGCGTCGTGATCTTTAATCCTTCGAAGAAAAATAATTGGTTTGCGGTAACCCCGAATGCAGCACAGATGAGTAGCCTCAGCACATCTTTTCGAGGGATACGGCCTATGCGGTCACTTCCTGAAACGGGAAGGAGTATCCAAAACAGAAGGGCAGCACCCGTTACACGAAATTGAATAAATGCTCTGGGCGGAACGGCTCCTTGCATGGCGCTTTTTGCGATAAGAAAGGAGGCTCCGTAGATGAGCGCAACTCCGAGCAAAGCAAGGTGTGCAATGAGTATTGTTTTTCTTGTGGCCGTCTCCATACTTTATACCAGTGCCGCCGCTGCAGCAGCGACAACCTTAGGACTGTTACCAATGAAAATAGCACTGTCGTGGATCAGCACGGGACGCTTCAAGAAGGTGTATTCTTCGAGAATAAGCGCCCGAATATCGCCATCGTTCAGTGTTTTGTCTTTAAGACCTAATTCCTTGTATTTCCTCGCACGTTTTGAAAAGAGCGCTTCGGCAGAACCCACCAAAGCAATCATTTCATCTACCTGTTCTTCAGTGATGGATTCGTGCTTGATATCTTGTAATTGCACACCGTCAAGATTCCATTGATTCATAATTCGTTTACAAGTGTCGCACGTGCTGAGGTAGTAAATTTTTGACATTGGTTTCTATTTTGCGAGCCAGGGATTAGGATCTTGAATGTTGGCATCTTTCCAGATTCCTAATTGGACCATAGTCTTCCCTTCTTCATCTGTAAAGGCCGTCCCAATGGGCTCTTTTAGACTGACCATATCGCCGGCTTTCACCTTGACATTAATGAGATTGCTGTAAACGGTGAAATAATTACCGTGACGTACAAGGACCATTACATTGGCCCCAGGAATAGGTACGACCGAACTGACTTCACCTTCGAATACCGAGCGAACAGTGGCGTTTTCTTCTGTCGTAATCTCGATATGTGGGTTATCCACAATCACACCTTTAACAATCGGGTGTGGATGTTTTCCAAACTTCCCAGTGATAATGCCACGTTCTACAGGCCAAGGAAGTGCACCTTTGTTTGAGACAAAACTATTTGCCAGGGCCCTGGCTTCTGGGGTCATAGCAAAAGACGGCCCATCATCTCGGACATCTAACCCTTTTTCCGCACGGGTTTTATCAATAAGTTTTTTCAAGGCCTTATTTGAGGTGCGTCTTGAATAATCTTTACCTGAAACAAGCCCTAATTCTTTAGCTTCATTTTCTAAACTACTTCGTTCTGCCCGTTCTTTTGCTTTGCGCATTTCCTCTGCGATGATGCGTTTTATTTGTTGCTCTAATTGCTGGGCTTCGCGCTGCTTTTTATCAATATCTTTCTTTAGGGTCGATTCTTTTGACTGTAGATTTTGCACCGTCGACTCTTGGATCTGAGCATCCGCTTGTAGTGCTAGTTTTTCACCTTCTTGGGCTGTTTGGGTATGAATTTTTTCAGCCTTTTTAGCGATGAGCGTTTCTCGCTCTCGTGCTAAAGCCTCCTGAGCAACAGCAATCTGTTGTACCTGTCGCTCTCGGTAAGCGGCCATATCCTTGAAGTATTGCATGCGCTTTGCGGCTTGGGCGAAACTGCTTGAACTTAGAATAAAGAGTATTTGATCGCGTGGTTTTTGCTGACGTTGTGCAAGCTTGATGAGATCCGCATAATCACTCTTCAAAGAATCGACACGTATTTCGAGTTTCTTAATCTCTTTGGCTTTACGCGTTACTTCACGGTCAATCGAACGAATTTGACGGTCCATTGTTCTGATGAGCTTATTGCGCGCCTCAATTTTTTGATTCAAAGTTTGAAGTTCCGAAAGGCTTGCTTCTTTGGTACTTTTAGTCTTTAAGAGTAATTCGCTTGCTAGATCAATCTGGTCTTGCAGCAACACTTTCTGTCGCTGCAATTCTTCTTTAGTTTGCGCCTGCAAACCAGTATTTAGAATCATCAGAAACACGAATAAAAGCTTCTTCATCACAGATTAAATGGTGTATTAAAAGGTCCCCCAGTGCGGATTTCTGTAACCTCAATGGTGACTTTGTAGTCCGGTTGGCTTTTAACAGTGATTTCAATTACAGTCGGATATCCGGTCTCCTCATCCACGCTTTTGTATTGAATAAAAACTGATTCCAGGGGATCTTCAATAAGCACGTAACTCATCCGTAAGTCCCTATCTAAAGCCACCGTGACTGAGCGGCCTCTGCTTATAGCGTATTGTGTAACCCAGTGGTCACCGTTGCCGTCGTATCGATACCGCATGGCGTCGTTGGTCCCAATTAATTGGCCGCGCAAGAGCCTGTTGAGATATTGAAAGGGGATCTCAATGCCAGTTACTCCCGCGAGATCATGTGCGGAGCCGGTCCATTCAATACCAAGAAGTGTGGAATAAAAGGCAGCACTATCGTTAATCACAATAGCCTTTCCCACGCGCAATCCAATCATATCGTCGGAAATGGCTGCCCAAAGAATGCTGTCTTGTTTGGAACGCACTTGAACGCGAAAGCGTTGCTCACCGTCTGGCGTTTCAGCAGAAATTCGAGTAAAACTTTGTGTCCATGCAAAGCGATCTTCAACGATAATCTTCCGTGATACACCGTCGCTAATCTTCTCCCTTCGCAGTGGCTTTTCGACAGATAAAGGGCCACCACAGCCTGTGAGCACAGCTAAAGCTACGCCCACAAAAAGGTGTGCTGTTATCCTCAAAAGATGCCGCGGTCCGTCGTGCATTATAACTGTTTTAAGAGGGCCTCTTTCATTCTATAGACCGTTGCTTTCTCGTTATTGCCAAGAGCTTGTTCGATCTTCGCGGCATGTATATATGTGCCGGCGCGATCGGCCTCTTCGAGCATTTGCAAAGCTAGTTCGATTTTAACCTGCGCTTCTGCATACCGTCCCATTTTATACAATACCCATGCCCAAGTATCTAAAAAAGCAGGTTCAAGCTCAACCGAGGCATTACATTCTGCGGTCAATTGCAATGCGAATTCGAGATTTCGTTCGTTCGTTGCTAAATCCCATGCATAGTTATTTAATGTTGTAGGGCTACGTTCTTGGTCTAAAGCTTTTTTATACGCCAGGGTACCCAATTCAAAGGAATCCAACTGGAACCAGGCCGTTCCCGCAAGGGCATATAAATTTCCCGCGACCTCAGGATCCAGTGTCATTTCGGCCTGCGCAGTAGCCAAACGAGCACACGATGCCCAACTCCCTACATTGTAATATTCGAAGACGAGCCCTTCCAGTATATCCTCGTCCGCATTAAAGTTTTCTTCGATGCGTTCAAGCAAAGCAATTTGTCCATCTACATCACCAACTTCTTGGCTCAATGAATATGCCATTTGGTACAACGCGTAGTTTGTTGGATTCATTGAAATAGCCGCCAGATACCCTTCTAAAGCTTCGTGCCAACGTTCGTTTTGTGCGTGAATTTGTGCGGTAAGTAAAAGCAGCTCAATACGACCTGAATAAGTACGTTCGAGAACAGGAAAAACGCGATCAAACAACGCTCGAAAGGATGGACTTTCTCTGTTCTCATAGATGCTGAGTACCACGGGCACCTTGTCTTCAAGAAGGACACCGTCTAACAACAGTCCTTGTTCCATATGATAAAAGGCCACCTCAGTGTTATTCATTTTCTGAGCCATGCGAGCCAATTCCATGTGGAGGGCGCCGTTCTCCGGAAACATCTCAACCGCCGAATTGAGGACTTTGAATGCTTTTTTTGTTTTTCCGTTACCATCATAGAATTGGCTTAACAAGCCTCTGTATTCTGGAATATTTGGCGCCGCTTTAATGGCGGTTTTGAAACAACGTTCTGCAGATTTGGGATCGTTGAGTTGAAGGTACAACCGCGCCCGATCTTGAACCAACTGTGGTGAGGCTCCTTCTAGATTTTCGATTTTAGAGAGGACGTCTAAAGCGCTAAGAAAAAGTCGACCCTCGAGGTACGTACTGTAGGCTTCAAAAAGGTATTCTGGTTGATGCGGGGCTAAGGAATAGAGTACTTCAAAGGAGCGCCCCGCCGTTTTAAAATCGCCTATATTTTTTGCGCTTTGTGCTTTGATTCGCAGTAACCAGAGATTTGCAGGGTAGGAATCGACGCCTTGGGATGCGAGATCGAAGGCCTGGAAAAATTGCTTCTGGTCAAAATGCATACGGGCCAATTGGTACAATGCCGTTTCCCGATATACCGGGTCTTTTGCCAACACTTCATACAGCTCCATGGCCAGTTCAGTCCTTCCAGTAATGCGGTAGGTTTCGGCTTTATAGAACGTTCCGCTTAATACAGAAGGCCCCTCTTCCGAAGGGCCTTGCGCATAAAGTGAAGCTGTAAAGAAAAACACCCCAAACAGGGCCAGCGTTTTGTGCATTAGTCCATTCTTGAAAAATCACCTAAAGATAGTGAAGTCCACTTCCCATCGACATGCGCTTTGTTGCCGATCATACTGCCTTTGAGATGAATATTTTTAATCGTCGTTTCCGTCTGAATTAACGAACCTTCTATCGTGGCATCTTCAACCACGCAATCATTGCCTAAACTCACGTTTGGGCCTACCGTTGCATTTTTTAGCACCACGTTAGAACCGATGTAACAGGGTTCGATAATGGTCGCATTTTCTAGGGTAATATTGGCTCCGCGCAGTTCACGCTTACCCTTGAGATAGCCTAACATTTTACTGTTAGTCTCCACTGTAATTTCCTTGTTTCCGCAGTCCATCCAGTCGTTCACGGTTCCGGGCTTGAATACTTTCCCTTGTGCAAGTAAAGAGCTCAATGCATCGGTGAGTTGGTATTCCCCCTTGTCCATGATATTGTTATCGAGAATGTGCTTTAGTTCGCTTCGCAAACCTGGCCCATCTTTGAAATAATAGATACCTATAATGGCTTTATCGGAAACAAACTCTTGCGGTTTTTCAACGAAATTATTGATGGTTCCATCTTCACCAAACTGAACAACGCCATAGGCAGAGGGATTGTCCACTTGCTTCACCCAAATCACAGAATCAGCTTCAGTATCTAGTGTGAAATCTGCGCGGAACAGGGTATCTGCAAAGGCAACTACAATCTCATCGTCCATACTATCTGCGGCACAGTGAATGGCGTGGGCAGTACCGAGCGGTTTGTCTTGGTAATAGATGCTTCCTTTCGCGCCGAGGTCTTCGGCTACTTTGATAAGATTGGCTTCCACTTCAGCTCCGAAGTCCCCAATGATAAAGGCAATTTCGGTCACTTTTTTATCACCACAAACGCTCACAATATCCTCGACCAACCGCTGCACAATAGGCTTTCCTGCGATAGGGATAAGCGGTTTCGGTACGGTTAGCGTATGTGGTCTTAGTCTCGAGCCGCGACCGGCCATTGGGACAATAATTTTCATCTGTTCTTAGGTTTTTTTGGTTGGTTTTTATTGTTTGCCCGTGCTGCCAAATCCTCCGGCGCCACGATCGGTTTCATCTAAATCATTTACCTCAGTCCAATCGAACTGGGTGTATTGTGCGATCACTAGTTGTGCAATACGCATGCCATCTTCAATGACAAAAGGTTGCTTGCCGTGGTTGATCAATAATACACCTACGTCTCCGCGGTAGTCGGCATCAATAGTTCCAGGACTGTTCAATACGGTGACTCCGTGTTTAAAGGCAAGTCCGCTGCGTGGGCGTACCTGTGCTTCGAAGCCGTCTGGAAGGGCCATCTGAATACCTGTGGGAATGAGCGTGTAATCGCCTGGCTGCAGCGTAAGGGGCGCATCGATATTCGCTCGGATATCCATACCTGCACTTTGTGCGGTTTCGAATTGCGGCAGTTCGTGCTTGCCACTGTAGATTACGTTGATCTTCATTTTTTTGTTGCGAATTTAAGGAGTCCGTTTCGTTCCCAAAAAAGCATTATTCCTAGGTAGACCATACCGCCTAATACTTTTAATGGACCGGAGGCCCAATTCGTATAATGTAAGATAAACACCACAAGGCAGGCGAAGCCGACAAAGGCACCTATTTTACTCCAATTATAGGGTACCGGATAGTGTTTTCGGCCCCACAACACACTGGCAATAAACATGGCAAAATAGGCAGCCAATGTGGTACATGCTGCGCCAAGAATGCCTAACACGGGAATGAGAACCACATTACCAACAACGGTAATGACTAAACCCACGAAAGTGATGTAGATGCCGTAAACTGTTTTATCACTCACTTTATACCACACGTTTAGGTTGGTATTGATGCCTAAAATGACATTTGCTAAAAGCAAGATGGGAACCAGATGGAGCCCAGTCCAAAACTTATCATCTACGAAAAACTTGAGGTAATCGAGGCCCGAAATGATCAATACGAATCCAACGCACATGACCCAAGCGAACACATCCATGACAGTACTCATCCTTTCTGGTCCGTCCTTTGTTTTGGCATTTTTAAAGAAAAACGGCTCCGCTGCATAGCGGAAAGCTTGATTGAACAGGATTAAAAAGATAGAGATTTTATATACCGCGCCATAGATTCCAACTCCAGCGTATGCATTTTCCTTGGGAAGGAGGTATTTCAGCAATTGGCGATCGAGCATCTCGTTAGCAATACCCGCCAGCCCTCCAATGAGAAGTGGAATTCCAAAGACTAAAAGGGTTTTAACGTATTTCTTATCTAGATTGAGTTGTAATGGAAATAAGGTGGGTAGGAGCAGCGCGAACATGAGGACTGCTGCCCAAAAGTTGGCAACAAAAATGTAGCCTACCCCGCGCATTTCGTGCGACCAATAACCTACGTTGCCGTGTAATTCCCAATAGGCCGGAAGGAAAATGTAGAGGTTGATCAACACATTGGATAAGATCAAAGCCAATTTTATTCCAGCGAATCGGACCGCTTTATTTGTTCTCCGCAGTCGAGCAAAAGGCAATGCGCTTAAGGCATCTAAGGCTAATATCGCCATAAAAAAGTACAGGTATTCCGGCGTTTCTTCCCACCGAAGGGAATGCAGTAATTCATTTTGAAAAAGCAAAACGAAGAGCCCCAAACTGGCTAAAACCAGCGCAATCATGGCCAGTCCTGCTCCGAAAACTTTGCCTTCGTCAAAGCCTTCTTGTTCAGAATATCTGAAATACGCGGTCTCCATTCCAAAGGTGACGACTACAATAAGGAAGGCTATAAGGGAATAAAAATCAACGTTAACACCATAGGCAGACTGGCTTAAGACCGCAGTCTGCAGGGGGACCAATAAAAAATTGATCATCCTTCCTAAGATGCTGCTTACGCCGTAAATCGCCGTTTGACCAGCAAGTGCTTTCATACCGTTGCTCACACTTCAAATATAGTCTTTGGTCGCTACCTTTGTAGGGAATCAAAAATGAACTCATGAACAAGTTCCTTACCCTAGTTCTACTTTTAACGACCGCCATTCCCGCCAGCGTATACGCCCAAGAAATCCCTATTGATTTGAGCGCTACAAAGCGGATGGAGCAAGACTTGTTTTTCTTGTCGTCAGATGCGCTAAAAGGACGCAAGCCTGGTACACCTGAAGCAGACGTTGCTCGCGATTATATCGCGGGAAAAATGTTGGAATACGGCATTGAACCTATGGGTGAAAACGGCTATTTCCAAAAGTTTCCCGTTCCAGAGTATGCTGAGGTGAACTACGCTTCTACCAAACTATGGATAGGCAAAACGCATTTAGAGGGTCATGAAGATTTCTATCCAGTATCTATCAGTGCCACAGTAGGGCTGGCCGAAGCAAAAACCCTTTACGTGGGCTACGGCATCACCACAGAAGACGGTACATATAATGATTTCGAAGGGCTGGACGTAAATGGTAAAATCGCTGTCATGAATGTCAGTTCCCCAGACGGAATACACCCGCACAGCGCTTACGCGGCATACCACAGTTTGAACGAACGCGTGACCAATCTCGTAGAAAAAGGCGCCGTTGGCGTACTGCTCATCAACCCTGAAGGGACAGCCTCGGATACGCGAGAATTCTTTAAAAGTATCAACGGTTTTGCAGTACCTATATTCTTCGTACGCAACGAAAAATGGGCAGCTAAACTCATGAAGCGTTCACTGAAAACGGTTATGGCGGTTAATATGTCCGAGCGTTTTAGCGATGGCTATAATGTGATTGGGTACATCCACAACAACAAGCGTAAAACGGTGGTACTTGGAGCACATTACGATCACCTTGGAATGGGCGGTGAAAACAGTTTGTACAAAGGACCCGCGGCCATTCACAACGGTGCGGATGATAACGGTTCGGGAACGACGCTTCTGTTGGAAGCTATGCGCTATTACGCCAAACGCCAAGACACGAATTACAATTATTTAGTACAGTTTTACAGCGCTGAGGAATTGGGCTTGATCGGATCAAAATATTGGACAAACCATCCGACCTTTCCTCTAAGGGGGATTGAATACATGATTAATAGTGATATGGTGGGCAGATTACGCGATAACCGTCTTCAACTTTCCGGAACAGGAACTGCTGTGGAATGGAATGAAATTCTAGATACCCGGGTGCATGGACTGGACATTAAGAAAGATCCAGCGGGCGTAGGCCCCTCAGACCAGACCTCTTTTTATTATAAGGATATTCCCGTCTTGCACCTCTTCACGGGAACACACAATGATTACCATAAGCCCACGGATGACGCCGATAAAATCAATTATAAAGGCATGGCAAAACTTGCTTCTTTGGTGTACACCATTACTGCGCGTTCAGCGAACTATGAAGGTTTGAGCTTTCAGCGAACAACATCCTCCGAACAAAAGACAACACCCAATTTCTCGGTGACTCTGGGGGTGGTTCCGGACTACCTTTTCGGAGGCCCTGGACTTAGAATAGACGGTGCAACAGAAGGCCGTCCTGGCGCAAACGCCGGCTTGCAGGCAGGGGATATCATTCTTAAGATTGGCGACATTACTATCGACGACATTTATGCCTACATGACTGCATTGGGCGCGTTTAAAAAGGGCGATACTACAACGCTCCGCTATGCCAGGGATGGTGAGGAAGTGGAATCAGAAATTACATTTTAATGGAAGTTCAATCTGAAACATATCCGAAAGTAGCCGTCGTAGGTGGCGGTTCCTTTGGAACTGCCGTGGTAAAAATGGTGAGCGAGAATACAGGTCTTTGCCATTGGTGGATGCACAACGAAGAGAGTGCGGCGCACATTCGCAAGTACCACCACAATCCACGGTACCTTTCTTCGGTGGCTTTTGATAAAGGAAGCGTAGACATCTTTACGGATATCAATGCGGCTATCGAGGGTTGTGATATTGTGATCTTTGCCGTTCCAAGCGCCTTTGTTAAGGAGGTGTTTTTGAATATGAATGCAGGTGCGCTTGATGGAAAACTGGTGTGTTCGACCATAAAGGGCATCATTCCTGACGAGAATATGATTGTCGGGGAATACCTGCGTGAAGTAGTGGGCGTTCCTGAAAATCACATCGTAGTCATTACGGGTCCTTGTCATGCGGAAGAAATCGCATTGGAACGATTGAGTTTTCTGACCGTTGCCGCGATAGATGCGAGTGCATCAAAAAAGGTCGCTAGCGTTTTACAGAGCCATTACGTAAGGTGTACGCTGAGTAAAGACATCTACGGTACAGAGTATGCTGCGGTCATGAAGAACATCTATGCTATTGCGGCAGGGATGTGTCACGGTTTAGGTTACGGGGATAATTTTCAAGCAGTACTTATTTCAAATGCGGCGCGCGAGATGCGCCGCTTCATGAAGAGTACCTGTGAAGGTCGCATCAACATTAAAAAGAGCGCCTATCTAGGTGATTTATTAGTGACCTGTTACAGCCAGTTTTCTAGAAACCGAATGCTTGGGAACATGCTTGGTAAAGGCTACACCATCAAAAGTGCAAAAGCTGAGATGACCATGGTTGCAGAGGGCTATTATGCAGCTGCCTTGGTGGCAAAAATTCGTAAAAAGCAAGAGGTTAGAATGCCTATTGTCAAAGCAGTGTATGAGGTCCTGTACGAAGGAAAATCTGCGAAAAAGACCATGGCAAAATTGGCCCAAAAATTAACCTAAGGCTGCGCAAACTTACCCGTTGACAATGCGTTACTAAGGTAGACTCACAATTATGACAACTAAAGTTTTCAAAACCTTTATCCTGCTGTGTTTTTCTGTAACAGTATTTGCGCAGAGCCCCAGTTCCATTCTCCAAAAAGCGGAGGCCAAATTATCCGGTGCAGATCTCGCTGCTGAGGTCAGTATTCATACCGTCCGCCCTCGTTGGGAACGTACTATGGAAGCTAAAATTTGGAACCAGGGGGTAGACAAAACCATGATTTTAATCACCGGTCCGGCGCGTGAAAAAGGAACTGTGTTTCTTCGCAACGGTGAGGATGTTTGGCATTTTGTGCCAGGCATAAAGAAAATTGTTGCGCTACCCGCGGCGATGGTGCAGAGTTGGATGGGTACAGATTTCACGAACGATGCGTTGATCAACGCCGGTTCATTGGTGGAAGATTACACCCCGACTTTATTAGGTATAACCTCTGTGAATGGTACGAACTGCTTTAAAATTGCGCTTACACCCAAGGCAGATGCAGCAGTAGTATGGGGCGAGGTAATCACCTTTGTATCTGTAGACGAATTTCTTCAACTGCGAACGGAATTTTACGATGAAGACGAATACTTAATCACCACGCTCGAAGCGACTGAAATCAAATCTTTTGGCGGTAGAACATTGCCTTCAGTTTTGCGGATCACCCCAGCTGAGGAAGACGGAAAATTTACCGAAATGACTTACAAGGCGCTCAACTTTAATCCAACTTTTGAAGAGGGGTTTTTCGAGCGCAGTAACATGAAACGGGTTGAATAATGTTCAAATTAGCTTGGCGTAACATTTGGCGTAACAAAGGAAGAAGCATCATCACCATAGCGGCAGTTATGTTTTGTGTGATTTTCGCTGTGGTGCTTCGCAGCTTTCAAGTGGGCGTGTGGGAACACATGGTCGGTGATATAGTCGCAAACAACTTTGGCTATCTACAGGTGCATCAAAAGGGATTTTGGGGCGACCAGAGTCTGGACTTGAGTATGGACGAGACAACGCTGGACTGGGATGCCATGGAAAATGTACCCGGAGTTCGTTCACTCGTTCCCAGGTTGGAGAGTTTTTCTTTAGTGAGCACTGGCGAAAGTAATAGGGGCAGTTTGGTGCTGGGTATTCGTCCGGAGGAGGAATTGTCCGGCTTGCGTTTAACGGACCAATTGATTGACGGTCGCCTCTTCGAACCTGCCTCTAATGAAGTAGTTGTTTCGGAGGGACTTGCAGAATATTTACACGTTGAGGTCGGGGATTCACTTATGTTTTTGGGACAAGGTTATCGCGGGGCAAGCGCCTACGGTCAGTTCTTGGTCTCGGGGATTGCCAAAATATCGAATCCAGAACTCAATAAACAGCTTGTTGTCCTGCCCCTAGAAACGGCCCAATGGATGTACAATGCCATGGGGTTGTTGACGACAGTGGTGGTAGATCTAGAACCCAATGCGGATTTTGCAGAAGTGAAAGCGTCGCTCGAACCATTATTAGGAGCGGATTTTGAATTGTTAGACTGGGAACAATTGTTTCCAGAATTGGTCCAAACCATTGAAGCAGATATGGCCGGAGGTCAAATTTTTGTAACCATTCTTTACTTCATTATTTCCTTCGTTTTGCTCGGGACAGTCATCATGATGGTCAGTGAGCGCGAGCGCGAGTTTGGAATTTTGGTGAGTATAGGCATGCGTAAAACGACATTGGCTGCGGTTACTGTTTTAGAAAATTTAATGCTCCTCGTCGGTGGCGCCGTAGTGGGAATGGCCGTGGTCAAACCGGTCCAATTTTACTTTAAATACAACCCCATCGATTTAAGTGGGCAGATGAAGGACGCCATTGAACAATTCGATTTTGAACCCAAGCTTTACACGACCACCTCTTTCATTATTAATTTGAATCATGGTGCCATCGTCTTCGTTATCGGTGTGTTAGTAAGCAGCTATGCCGTTTGGAAAATCATGAAGTTGAACCCGGTAAAAAGTATGCGCGCATGATTTTTAAAGTGGCTTGGCGCAACATATGGCGTGCAAAGGTGCGCTCCTTTATCGTAATTGGATCCATTGCGGTAGGAATTTGGGCGGGCTTACTCATCATAGGTTTCTCTTTCGGAATGAATAATGAGCGTACTGCATCCGCTATTGGAACAACCACCGGACATGCGCAGATTCACCACGAAGGTTTTGATGCTGAACCGTTATCCAATGCCGTGGTCGCGGATTCCTCAGCAGTAGTTGCCCTCCGTAAAACCGTTGAAGCTTTGTCGTTTGTAAGTGGCACTGCACAACGCACGGTATTAGGGGGAATGATCAATTCTACCAAAAGTGCTCGGGCAGTCCGGATTATGGGCATTTGGCCAGAAGAAGAGCGCCTTCAAACGACTTTGGCCGACTACATGGTAGAAGGCGATTTCTTTGGAGCTACCGGTCGCAATCGACTAGTGATCGGCGAAAAATTAGCGAGACGATTGGGATTAAAGTTGCGAAGTAAAGTAGTCCTCACTTTTCAAGATTCGGAAGGTAATCTTAACAGAGCATCGTTCCGAATTTCAGGAATCTATAAAACGTTGAATGCCACTTGGGATGAGTTCCACATCTATGTACATCATGAGGATTTGGAAAAAACTTTGGGAGCTCCTTTGGTACACGAGGTATTGGTTCGTTTTGAGGAGACTGTGGATACCGATGAAAAAGCGGGTGCGTTGGCAGCGGTGATGCCTGTTGGTTTGGCGGTGAAGTCCTGGAAACAGGTACGTCCAGAATTGGGCTTTGCGGATGATATGATGGCCATCATGCTCGTATTGGTTTTAGGTATTATCATGATGGCACTTCTTTTCGGGATTATTAACAACATGCTTATGGCCATATTAGAACGCCGCAGAGAGCTGGGCATGCTTATGGCTGTAGGAATGAATAAGCGCAAGCTGTTTTTAATGATCCTGGTTGAAACATTGATGTTGGGGTTTGTTGGTGGTCCTATCGGGATCCTTCTAGGCGACCTGAGCACGCGTGCCATGTTGCGCATCGGTATAGATTTATCCAGTAAGCAGGACGGCTTGGCAGAATTGGGCGTGCAGAGTATAATTTATCCTGAAATCGTTCCCAGCTATTACCTCATTATTGCTGTAATGGTAATAACAACGGCGTTGATTGCCTCCATTTTACCCGCAATTAAAGCGCTTAAATTGAACCCAGTAGAAGCCATTCGTGGTCATTAAGTTATGAGTAAACCTGTTATCGAAGTAAAAAACCTAGAAAAGGTCTATGAGGGTGCTGTTCCTGTACACGCCGTGAACGGCATTAGCCTTACCATAACGCAAGGCGAATTTACGGCGCTCAAGGGGCCGTCGGGCTGCGGGAAAACCACTTTGCTTAATATGCTCGGAGGGCTCGACCAGCCAACGGCAGGATCCATTGCTATTGGAGGGGCGGACATTACCACGCTGAGTGAAAATGCATTGATCGACTTTAGATTGCGCAATATTGGGTTTGTCTTTCAAGCCTACAACCTTATTCCAGTACTTTCTGCCCAGGAGAATGTAAGTTTTATTATGCTTCTGCAAGACAGGCCAAAGGAGGAACGCGAAGCGCGCGCGCAGCAATTGCTTGAAGCAGTTGGACTGAAAGGCAAGGAAGATAAAAGACCAGGCCAGCTTTCAGGCGGCCAACAGCAGCGCGTTGCCGTTGCCAGGGCCTTGGCTTCGAAGCCTCAATTTGTTTTGGCCGATGAACCTACGGCAAACCTTGATTCGCAGAGTACGGCAAACCTATTAGATATTATGGAGCGGTTGAATAAAGAGGAGGGCATGACCTTTGTTTTCGCAACCCATGACGATCGTGTGATTAAAAAAGCACGTCGAATCATCAGCATCGAAGATGGTAAAGTCCTCAGCGACGACTAAAGCCTTATTTTAGGGTCATGGAACCTAAATTTCGACCATATACACCTTGGCCTTCATCTGATGAGGATGCCCATGCATTGTTTGAAAACTTTGAAACGGCACTTCAGACCAGACGCAGCCTACGTATGTATAGCAAAAAGCAAGTCTCTCGAACGACGATAGAACGTCTTATCAGTTTAGCAGCTTCCGCGCCTTCAGGGGCAAACAAACAGCCTTGGCATTTTGTCGCAGTGCAAAATCCGGAGGTAAAGAGAAAAATACGTGAGGCTGCGGAAGAGGAAGAAAAAGCTTTTTACGGGGGCCGTGCAACCGAAGAATGGCTCGAGGATCTCAAGCCGTTCGCTACCGATTGGGAAAAGCCATTTTTAGAGGATGCGCCCTGGCTCATCGTGGTTTTCCGAAAGAATTACGATGTGGAATCAAACGGAGCGAAAGCGAAGAATTATTACGTACAAGAGAGCGTAGGCATCGCATGTGGATTTTTAATAGCCGCCGTACATGCTGCGGGATTAGTCACCTTAACACACACACCATCCCCCATGGGGTTTCTCTCGGAAATTCTGGGCCGTCCCTCAAATGAAAAGCCCTTTTTACTTTTACCAGTAGGGTATCCTGCCGATGGCGCAGAAGTGCCGGACATTTCTAAGAAAGGTTTAGACGATATCAGTGATTTTATCTGACCTTTGAAGAAAATTACACCATTATGTTTGAAGGTACGTCTGTACAATTTGTCGTAGATGCGGATGAGGTTCGTCAGGAGCTCAAAGCAGCCCAATTGAATTGGCCTATTGTAAAGATCTTAGGTCAAGAGGAGGATGAAGAAAAAGACCCTGAAGACATGAGCGTCAGTGGTGAGGGTGTTGCCATTTATATTGACAGTATTGAAGTGATTCTCAAAGAACGCATTGAAAAGGCAAAAGATATCGTTGCTACAGTAGCGCGAATGATTCAATATTTCAACGAACGCGACGAAACCGCCGTACTCTTCTTTCATGTCAGCTGGGAGACCTATTTGATCGACGAAAAATAGGAAGCAAGAATGCCTGCTTTTGAGTGACCAACGACCTCTTGCAATTGCTCAGGAGTAGCCGTTTTAATGTTTTTAACGCTTTTAAAAACCTTGATCAGGTCTTTGATGGTTTCCGGACCAATCCCTTTAATCCCATCCAGCTCACTTTTAAAAGCGCCCTTGCTTCGGCGTAAACGGTGGTGCTTTAAACTAAACCTGTGTGCTTCATCCCGAGCTTGCTGAATGATTTTCAAGGTTTCTGAACGTTTGTCTAAATGCAATGGATATGGATCTCCAGGGAAATAGAGTTCTTCCAGCCTTTTTGCAATACCGATGACGGTGATTTTCCCGCGAAGTCCTAGTCGCTCTAAAGCTTTTAGCGCAGCGCTTAACTGACCTTTACCTCCATCAATCACAATCAGCTGCGGCAATGGTTCACCTTCTTCTTGAAGTCGACGGTATCTTCGGTGCACCACTTCTTCCATGGAAGCATAGTCGTCAGGCCCTTCTACTGTTTTGATATTGAATTTTCGGTAGTCCTTTTTTGAAGGTTTACCGTCTTTAAAGACCACACAGGCACTTGCTGGATTGGTCCCTTGAATATTCGAATTATCGAAACACTCAATGTGTCTGGGTTCAACGGGCATGCGCAAGTCTTGCTTCATTTGCGTAATAATGCGTTTCACATGGCGGTCGGGGTCAACAATCTGAATATTCTTCAGTTTTTCTTGACGGAAATACATGGCATTTTTAATACTCAATTCAATGAGTTTACGTTTTTCACCTTTCTGAGGAACGGTGAATGTGCTTCCTTCTATGAGTAGATTAACCGGATGTGAAGTATAGATTAAACGTGAAGTAGAGCCAAAAAGAGAGCGGATTTCAGGAATTGCGATATGCAGAAAATCCTGCGGCTCTTCTTCCAATTTTTTCTTGATTTCAACGGTGTAACTCTGGACAATGGCACCTTCAATAACTTGCAAGTAATTCACGTATCCAAATTCAGCATCCATACTAACGCTATAGACGTCGATATTGGTGAGTTGGTTACTTACGACGGTACTCTTTGCAGCATATTTTTCTAAGGCGTCCAATTTTTCTTTACACAACTGTGCTTGCTCAAATTCGAGAGACTCGGCATGATTCATCATGCGCTCTTTTAAATGCCTTTTGACGGCGCTCAGCTGCCCTTTGATAATATTACGTGCAGCGCTAACATCCGCTTCATATTCCTCTTCCGTTTGCAATGCTTCACAAGGTGCTTTACAATTTCCGATATGATACTCTAGGCAAATTTTGAATTTCCCTTTTTCAATATTTTCTTCACTCAGATTGTATTTGCAGGTGCGGGTCGGATACATCTGGCGGATCAGCTCAAGTACGGCTTTCATGGCCTTTACATTTGGGTAAGGCCCATAGTATTCACTTCCGTCTCTGATAATGTTACGAAGTCCATAAATACGAGGAAATCGTTCTCGACGTATGGTGATATAGGGGTAACTCTTATCGTCTTTAAGGTTGATATTGTAGCGGGGTTGGTGCTCTTTTATGAGGTTGTTTTCTAGCAGCAGTGCATCCCCTTCTGAATCTGTGACGATCACCTTTATATCCGCTACTTTCCGCACCATAACGGCGATACGTGCGCTAGTTACACTTTTCGTGAAGTAAGAGCTCACGCGCTTTTTGAGATCTTTAGCTTTTCCGATGTAGAGAATATTGCCGGCTTTATCCATATGCTGATACACCCCCGGTTTGTTCGGAAGGGTTTTCAGCAAATTCGTTATGTGGATACTGTCAGCCATGCTTCAAAGATAAAAAAGGCCCGGCTCCCTTTGGGGCCGGGCCAGTGTTCTCGTGTTTAACGAGTGGGGACTACGTTGTTAAGAATGCTATTGGGCATCCATAATAGTGACGGTACCATTGACTGAATATTCATAGTCGTCAGAGGCATTCACTAATTCTAAGGTGTACATGTATACACCGTCTGCGAGCTTCGTACCGTTTTGGTTGGTACCGCGCCATGGGTTGGCATTATCGTATAGGTATTCGCTTTGCCATACACGATCGCCCCATCTGTTGTAGATGGTTAACTGGCTTAGGTCTTCATAATCATCAATGTTCTGAATGATGAAGCCATCATTTACGTTATCGCCGTTCGGGGTAATGAAGTTTGGCACTACCACGGTATCTGGGTAAGGAGGCGTGTTGATGATGATCGGTAAACAGTTGGAATATGCAGTATACTGCGTATCTATTGGATCAGTAGTTCTGATACAAACGCGGTATTCCCCAGGAGCTAGCTCTAGGAACATACGGTAAGTGGTGTCAGGCGCGAGAACTGGATTCTGAGGTGAAGCTATGTGGTCGTGAATCCATTCGCCCATCCACGTACCTCCTATCTTTTCTTGTAAGAACACAGTGTAGCTGTCAACGGCCCACCCGTTGTATTGATTCCAGATAAGATCTACAGGGATCGTATCAGGATCAATGATTGGTACCATGCCGTTGCTGCGTTCGAGAAGCATACTTTCAATGCTGTTCGTTTCTCCTTGCATGTCATCGTTGAGCTTCATGTCAACGCGGTATTCATAGCTGTCCTGATCTACTTTGATAAAACCAATCTGGTTGTCTTTAAAGTCGTATTTGTATTGATTGAATACAGTACCTACTTTTTGATATTGAGGCTGCCCTGGATCTTTACGGAAGATTTGCCACTCTTGGAAGAGGTAGTCCGGGTAAGACGACGTATCCGCACTCCATTCGATAACAGGATTTTTATCTTCTTCGATGGTTACGTTTTCCATTTCGTAGATGGCATTGAAACATCCTGTCACATTGAGCTGAATAGTATCGAATTCGTTCATCGGGAAACCACATTTGTTCAAGAGGGTGTTTCCGTCATTACCAACTTTCGAGTACAGGAAGTATTTTCCGTTTTTCGATAGCGGCTTGAACAGCTTGATAGTCATCTGCGTTGCTTCGTAGTTGTTATCACAGTTGGCTGTGAAGGATTCAATCGCGAGCGGTTGACCATCGGGTTTCGTTAATCGGAAGTCTGTACCATCCGGAGAGATGGATGAACAGTCCAGTTTTACTTTGAATTTCAAGGTTACTGTGGAGTCCAAACAGTTGTAATCTACTGTTGGCAGACCATTATCTGGATCTTGATAGATGCCTGGTGCCTGGTAGTCCAATTGAACACCAGCTTGCGCATTCGGGGTACAAGCGGAGGCGATCGCAATCTGCATATCACGGTTTACTTCACCAATCTTTCGCCACACATAAAGAACAGAGTCGTAACGGTATTCATCTATGGTAACTGCCATTACATCGATTTCAACGGCAGATGGTTTGAATGTAATTAAACCCGAACTAGGGTTCATGGTAAGTGAATTTGCTGGTGACGTGGTGATCGGCTGATCATACGTCCAACCCGCTGCGTAATTAATATTCGTTGGTGTACAGTTTGAACTAGCTCCTGCTTTCACATGAGTTATTCTGTAGTAGATAGAATCACCGTCTGGTTCAACAGAACTCTGCTTCCAGTTAAAAGTACGTCCAGTACAGAAAGCACGTACGGGCTCACTAACGAATTCAGGTGATGTATTCTGACCGATTTGGTTATTTAATTTAGCCTCAATATAGAATCCTTGTGAGGAAGGGTTTACGATATTATCTACTGCTGGATTTCTACAACAAGTCGAGAATGAGAACGTCCAATCCGGTGCATTGCCAGGTATGGTTATTTCACCTTCGTACATAACAACGTGAATAGTAACACCTGCACTTGCTGAGCTCACACAATCAAACAAGGTCGGCGCCACTACTCCCGAACCGCTCGTTGAGGGGGTCGTCTCTGTCAGCATAGCACTAACGGTGGCGTAGTTCGCGGAACAAGCATAAATGGTTGCACTCGTAGGCAACGTGATACCGTTATTATCGCGGTAAAGGCGCATGTAAATTTTATACTTGTGGCTGTTACCTGTAGAGCTAATGTATTCGTAGTGAAGATCTCCTCCGGCATTGTGAGATGCTGAGGCATTTTGAACGAAAAAAACTAGGGCTATAGCGGTAAAAAGTGTTCTAAAAAGTGTTTTCATGAACGTCAGTGTTTGTAAGCCTGAATAATTGAACCTTAAATATCTTCAATTCCTTCTTCTTACACAAGCGAAATGAGTAAACGTTTAGCTTTGGTGAGAGAGTAACACGTAAACGACGGAAAATCCAAGTAAACCGCCCGATAGAAGCTCTTGGAGCGTGTGTCTTTTAAGACTAATTCGAGACCAAGCAACCGCACCTAACATAAGCAAAAGCAGTAGTAGGTATTCGGGCTTTCCTACACCGTAGCGTTGATGTAGTCTCAGGAACAGTGCAAAGAATCCAGTTGCTCCTGCCATATGAGCACTACTCTTGAAGTAAGGGATGAGTATGGTGCTTACAATAAGCACGAATGCAGTTCCGTAAACAGTAAGGTAAATTTCCTCCGGCGCCATGGCCTTTTTAAGAAACGCAGCAGTTGCGAATGCGCAAGCTGCACCAGTAATGTAAGGATAGATGCGGTCTTCACGTTCTATGAGGTGTACGCTGGAGATTGTTTTTGTCGCACGAAATAAAACAATTGCGATCAGCGGTGACGCGTATGTGCCTACAAAAACCGTGGATGTTATTTTGAAAATGGTATTCCAGGAATACGTTTCAGGAACGGACCAAAGCACAAATAAAGCGCCAACAGTCGGCATAATTCCGGGATGAAACAGGTAGCTGATGAATTGACTAAAGCCGTGTTTGAAACTTTGCATTTAGAGTTCTTTTCGCATTCTAGCCACCGGAATATCAAGCTGTTCTCTGTATTTCGCAACAGTACGACGGGCAATGGGATAACCTTTTTCTTTTAGAATTTTTGCCAGTGCATCGTCGGTCATGGGTTTTCGTTTGTTCTCCTCAGCGACGGTGTCCTCGAGAATCTTCTTGATTTCCCGAGTGCTGACTTCCTCACCGTCTGCATTGGTCATGGATTCGGAGAAAAATCGTTTGATCAGAAATGTACCGTACGGCGTTTGAATGTATTTGTTCGAAGCCACACGACTGACCGTAGAAATGTCCATACCTATTTCTTCTGCAATATCTTTAAGAATCATGGGGCGAAGCTTGCGCTCGTCGCCGGTAAGAAAATAATCGCGTTGGTAATTTAGAATGGACTGCATCGTGAGCATTAAGGTCTGTTGACGTTGAACAATGGCGTCGATAAACCATTTAGCACTGTCCAATTTTTGCTTTACAAACAAGGCGGCTTCTTTCTCTGCTTTATTTTTCTCCTTACTGGCTTTATAATGCTCAAGCATCTCGCGGTACTGGTTGCTCAAGCTTAGTTCAGGAGCATTACGACCGTTTAGCGTTAGTTCAAGCTCTTCGTCTACAATATGTAAGTTGTAATCGGGTATGACATTTTCTGTAGGCCGACTGAGATTAGAGGAGCCGCCCGGTTTTGGGTTTAGTCTTCCGATCTCCTCGATAGCGTCACGGAGTTCATCCTCATTGACGCCTAATCGGTCCATCAATTTTTGATAGTGGCGCTTTACGAAGCTGTCAAAATAATCTTCTAAAATGCTCAGGGCGAGATTCACCTTGAAAGAAGGGCGTTTACGTTCCAATTGGAGTATCAAACACTCGCGTAAATCGCGGCCGCCGACTCCTGGGGGGTCTAGGTCTTGAATAATTTCGAGGAGTCGTTCAAGCTCCTTTTCTTCGGTAAATACTCCTTGAGAAAAGGCCAAGTCATCCACGATATCTATGAGTTCGCGTCGCAAAAGTCCATCGTCATCGATCGTACCTACGAGGTAGGTGGCCAATTCCAATTCCTCGGCATTTAAGTCCCGAAGGCGCAATTGCGAAATGAGGCTGTCGTGAAAGCTTTCGTTAACAATGACCGGGGCTTCATACAACTCGTCGTCTGAGCTGTAGTTGTTGGCTTTGGTTTTATAATCGGGTGTATCGTCGTCTCCAAGATAATCGTCCCAATTAATTTCCTCCATGGACTCGCGCACTTCGCGCTCGTCGGAAGCATCGTTTTCAAAGGTATCTTCGGCTTTCTCTTTTCCTTCCTGTAAGGCAGGGTTTTCCTCAATCTCTTGCTTGATTCGTGCCTCTAAACTTTGCGTGGGCAACTGCACAAGCTTCATCAGCTGAATCTGTTGTGGACTCAGCTTCTGTTGAAGTTTTTGTGCAAGAGTTTGCTTTAGCATAGGTTGGGGTTGGGATCAGATTAGAAATTAGCGCTTCCAGGAGTTCTAGGGAATGGAATGACATCACGAATGTTACCCATACCTGTCGAGAATTGGACTAAGCGCTCAAAGCCTAAACCGAAACCACTGTGTACACAGGTCCCGAACTTTCGGGTTTCGAGGTACCACCAGAGTTCTTCTTCTGGAATTCCTACAGCAGCGACTTTTTCTTTGAGTACATCGTAGCGTTCCTCGCGCTGAGAACCCCCAACAATCTCTCCAATTCCAGGGAAAAGAATATCCATGGCACGTACGGTCTTGCCGTCTTCGTTTAAGCGCATGTAAAACGCTTTAATAGATGCAGGGTAGTCGTACAATACTACAGGTGCCTTAAAGTGTTTTTCTACCAAGAAACGCTCGTGCTCACTCTGAAGATCTGTGCCCCATTCTTCAATACGGTATTTGAATTTCTTCTTTTTGTTCGGCTTGCTGTTCTTCAAGATTTCAATCGCCTCGGTATACGAAAGACGTACGAAATCATTGTTGGCTACAAATTCTAATTTCTCGATCAGACCTTGTTCTGCGCGTTCATTCTGTGGCTTCCCTTTTTGCTCCTCCGCAAAGCGACTGTCCAGGAACGCCAAATCTTCACGGCAGTTATCCAGGATGTAGCGTAGACAGTATTTTAAAAAGTCTTCCGCGAGGTCCATATTCATGTTTAAATCATGAAATGCCATTTCGGGTTCGACCATCCAGAATTCTGCCAAATGTCGCGTCGTGTTTGAGTTTTCAGCACGGAACGTCGGTCCAAAAGTGTAAACTTTACCCAACGCTAAAGCCCCAAGTTCACCCTCTAGTTGACCGCTTACGGTTAAATGGGTTTCCTTGCCGAAAAAATCTTCGGCAGGGTCGCATCCTGAGGCAGGAAGTGTGCTGACACGGAACATCTCACCCGCGCCTTCGGCATCAGATCCGGTGATGATGGGGCTGTGCCAGTTGACAAAACCTTCTTTGTTAAAGTAGTTGTGTATCGCAAACGAAAGTGCATGGCGGACTCGGAATACAGCGCTGAAGGTGTTCGTACGCGGGCGTAAATGCGCGATATCGCGTAAAAATTCTAAGCTGTGCTTTTTTGGTTGAAGCGGATAATCTTCGACCGGCGCATCGCCTAAAACCTCAAATGAATCCACAATAATTTCTACCTTTTGTCCTTTTCCTTGGCTTTCTACAAGCTGACCGGAAATAGAAAGACACGATCCTGTAGTGATGCGCTTGAGTTCGCTTTCGTCCTCTTTTTCAAAATCGACAACACATTGAAGATTCGCTAGTGTAGAACCGTCATTAATGGCAACGAAACGATTACTGCGAAAAGCGCGAACCCATCCTTTGATGGTGATGTTGGTGCCAATTGGTGGCGATTGTAAGAGGTGTTTAATACTCATGATTCTACTTTGTTTGTAACAAAGATGCTATTTCGGCGTGATATTTCAGTACGATTGTTGTGCGTTTTTCAAAAAAACATAGGCTTTGGCACGAAAGTTGTTCGAAACGGGAAACATTGGAAACATTTTTTAGAACATTTGTTTCCATAGTGGGTTATCCTCGTGTAAACTCCGAATCTAACTTATACAAATGAATGGAATCTGAATTGTCCCGCACATTGTTCACCAGCATCGAATTGTTTCTACAGTTCGGTATAAAGAGTGTGAACATGGATCAGATTGCAAGCAGTTGTGGAATGTCGAAAAAGACATTGTACAAACACGTAAAAAATAAAGAGGATTTATTAGAGAAAGCTTTCGAGCAAGCAGCTGCCTTTATGAAAGCGGAACTTGAGGATGCCATTTCCAGTGTGGGAGGTAATGCCATTGATCAGCTTTTTGCAATGGAGCGCTTTGCTGAGGTTCATATGCGCGACGACAAGGATCGTTTGTTGCATCAATTGGAACACTATTACCCATCCATCGCCAACGGCATGAAGGCGAAACGTGAGGATATCGTTTTTACGGTAACAAAACGCAATTTAGAGCGTGGTATTAGCGAGGGCTTGTACCGTACAGATCTTCAAGTTGATCACATTTCACTTTTGTACTACGGTCATGTTTTGGCGGTACATGAAGGAGTGATTTCAAACGAGCATATCAAATTGGACCAACTGCGCAAGACCAGTTTGCGCTATCACATTCGCGGTATCGCGACTCCCAATGGACTAGAATATTTGAATCAATTAATAGCAACGTAATAATGAGAAAAACAGTAGTGCTCTTCAGCATGATTTTCAGCGCTTTCATTGGCCAAGCGCAAGAGAAGTTCACTCTTGCCTCGGCGCAAGAGTACGCGCTCGATCACGCCTATGGTGTGCAAATTGCGGAATTAGAAATCCAACGTGCGCGTCAGATTTACCTCCAGAATCTAGCTATTGGTCTGCCACAGGCATCTGCGAGTGGACAGTATATCTATAATGTAGAGCTGGGCGCGTTGGTCACTGATTTTGATGGAGACGGCGTGTTAGATGAATTGGTATTTGGAACAGATTACCAAGCACAAGGCGGATTGGTGGTGAATCAGTTGATTTTTGACGGCTCTTACGTTGTCGCATTAATGGCGGCGAAAGTGTTGAAGGAAAATGCGGAAATAGGCATGGACCAGAGTAAAGCTGAGTTGAAACGTGAAGTAGCTAAAGCTTACCACCTGGCCCTTCTTAGTGAAGAAAGTGTTGCCGTATTAAAGGCGAATAAAGACTATTTAGCAGATCTCGCTTCGGAAATGAAGAAAATGAATGAAGCAGGGTTAGTGAGTAAAGCCGATGCGGATCAAATGATGCTGAACTACAACAATATTGAAAACGCCTTGCGTTACAGCGAAGGTCAAGCGAATGTCGCGAAGATGTTGCTGAAGTTGCAGATGGGATACCCGGTAAAGCAAGTGGTACTTCTGGCTGATAAAATGGAAGATTTAGTCGTTCGCGCTGCTGCGGCAAGTACGCTGACGACTATAGGATTTGATCCTACAAAATCTGTAGACTACCTCGGCATGGCAAATCAAGTGGAGGGCGCGAAGTTGCAAGTATTAAATAAGCAATTGGCCTATTTGCCTTCAATCGGCGTGAGCTACCAGAACAATATTCAATACATGAGTAGTGAGGCCAATATTTTTGGGGATGCTTCAGTTGATATCCCAAGCAGTTTGGTTGCCGGAAGCATTAGTGTGCCATTATTTTCTTCAGGAAATGGACGTGCGCAGGTTCAGGAGGCAAAGATTCAACGAGACCAAGCAAGAATTGGATTGCAGCAATTGGAGGAAGGCCTGATCATGCAACACGGGGCTTTGGTGAACGAATTCCATCAGGGTATTGCCAATTTTTTAGCACAAAAGGAAAACGTGGCGTTAGCGAAACGCATTCGTGATCAGCGACGAAAAGAATACGACGCAGGGTTAGCCTCTTCTATGGAGTTGACACAAACTGAAACCCAATACCAAGATGCGCTTCAGGCTATGTTTATGGCTGCACAGAACGCATTGGACAAAAAGTCTGAACTAGAATATTTAATGACAAAACAGCAAAAGCAATAATACCGGAACATGAAAAAATTAGGATTCATATTAGGAAGCGTAGTTCTCGCATCGTGTGGTGCACCAGAACAATCTACAGGTACCATGGAGGAGCTCATGGCAAAGAAAGACAGCCTTGTTGAGGTGCGTGCGACAGTGGATGCAGAAATTGCTGCTGTCGATGAAAAATTGATTGCCTTAGATACAGTCGAACGTTACGACCGCGTAACGTCTATTGAGGTAACCCCATTAACGTTTGTCCATTATTTCGATGTCTTTGGTATCGTGGTGGCGGATAAGAGCATCAATCTGTACCCAACAGCCAGCGGTAAAGTGGAAAAGATCTATGTGCGCAATGGACAGCGCGTTGAAAAGGGCCAATTATTAATGACATTGGATACAGACCTTCTAAAGTCGTCCTTAAAGGAAGTAGAAAATGGATTGGCGCTTGCAAAAACCGTTTTCGAGAAGCAAGAGAAACTGTGGATCAACGAACAAATCGGTTCAGAGATTCAATACTTACAGATAAAGAACAACTACGATGGTTTGGTTCAAAAGATAACCACTCTAAAAGAGCAAATTGAACTTAGTGAAATACGTGCACCTTTTGCAGGAGCAATCGATAACATCTTTGCGAAAGAAGGTGAATTAGCAGGTCCTCAAATGCCATCAATTCGTTTAGTAAACACTTCGGGAGTGTATGTTAAAGCGGACGTTCCTGAGTCGTATTCGAATCGTGTTCGTGTAGGAACGCCAGCAAATGTTGCCTTCTCTTCTATGGACTACGAGGTAGCCGCAGAGGTACTCCAAGTAGGGCAATTCATTCAGGAGGGCAACCGTACCTTCTCTATCAACGTCAGTCTTCCCGTTAGCCAAGGTGCAAAGCCGAACCAAATGGTGCATGTAGCGCTTCAAGATTATAGCAATGCAGCGGCGCTAACCGTACCAGCAAGCCTCGTTCAGCAAGACGTTGAAGGCAATGACTTTATTTATACGCTACAAGCGGTTGATGGCGGAAGCCACCATGAGGTCGTAAAAACTTGGGTTAGTACAGGTTTGACCTTTGAAGGAAAAACAGAAATTTTAACGGGACTCGAAGCAGGAACCGTAGTTGTGGACAAGGGATCGCGTAGCGTTCGTACCGGCCAGAACGTTGTTATAGGATAATCTAAACAGGCTACACTAGCATGGAAGAAAAGAAAAGTCTCATTAAACAGTTCGGTCCCTCTACCTTTTCGGTGAAGAATACGATGACTGTCTTTGTGCTTACTGCGATCATTTTTATCGCAGGCATTAAAAGTTATACATCGATGCCTTCAGAGGCCTTTCCGGAGATCGTAACCCCAGAGATCTATGTGGGGACGCCGTATCCAGGAAACTCTCCGTTGGATATTGAGAAACTCATCACACGTCCACTAGAAAAAGAAATCAATGGGATTTCAGGCGTGGATAAAATCAACTCTACTTCGGTAGAAGGGTATTCTACCATTCAGGTCAAATTCAATTTTGATGTGACCCCGGATGAAGCGCTGCGTAAAGTAAAAGATAAAGTCGATGCGGCTATGGGTCAGCCAGACTTCCCTACAGATTTGCCTGCAGATCCGAACGTTTTTGAATTGAACTTCTCTGAATTAATGCCCATCATGAACATCAATATGTCGGGTGAATTTTCATTGGACCAATTGAAGGAATATGGTGAATACCTCGAAGAAAAAGTCGAAGATTTGACCGAGATTTCAAAGGTGGACATCCGCGGTATTGACGCGAAAGAAGTACGCGTTTTAGTGGACAGTAAAAAGCTCGAAAGCATGCAGCTGGGCTTCCGCGATATCGCCGGTGCGATTCAAAACGAAAACATGACCATCTCTGGGGGTAACCTTCTTGTAGATGGTTACCGCCGAAACGTACGCGTAGTTGGTGAGATTCGCGATTTGGATGAATTGCGAAATGTGATTATTAAGAGTGAAAAAATGCAATTGGTCCGTTTAGGTGACGTTGCAGAGATTGAATTCGATGAAGTTGAACGTCAATCCTACGCACGTCAATACGGCGCTTCGGTGGTGATGCTGGATGTCTTCAAGCGTTCTGGTGAAAACCAGATTATTGTGAGTGAAAAAATTGCAGGTTTGCTGGCTGATGCGCAAGACGGGTACTTCCCGGACAATCTGAATATTTCAGTAACAAACGATACTTCGGAGCAAACGAAAACACAGGTGGCAGATCTTGAGAATTCCATCATTTTCGGTATGCTGTTAGTCGTATTAGTATTGATGTTCTTCTTAGGACTTCGCAACGCGATGTTCGTTGGGATTGCAATTCCTATGTCGATGTTGATGAGTTTCGTCATTCTAAATGCTTTGGGTATTTCCCTAAACACCATCGTGCTTTTCGCATTGGTATTGGCATTGGGAATGCTTGTTGATAATGGAATTGTGGTCGTAGAGAACATTTACCGATTTATGGACGAAGGTTACGATCGCATTACTGCGGCGAAACTGGGTGCCGGTGAGGTAGCTCTGCCGATCATTGCCTCTACTGCAACGACGCTCGCAGCGTTCTTACCACTGGCTTTCTGGCCTGGGCTCTTTGGTGAATTCATGAAGTATTTGCCGCTGACCTTGATCACGGTATTGTCATCTTCACTCTTTGTGGCATTGGTCATAAATCCAGGATTGACGGCGGCGTTGATGAAAGTTGAGGAGGCGCCATTGAATAAGAGAAAACTCACTATTCGTTCGATCATAGCGATCGTTATCGGTGTAGGGATTGCTTATGGAGCGGGTAAAATGGCATTCGGTAACTTATTTATTTACAGTGGAGGCTTTGCACTTATCTATGCCTATTTCGTGGTTCCGGCTACTAAATGGTTCCAGGGTACTGCTTTGCCTAAGATAGAGAATGGGTTTAAAAAGACGTTGGCTTATGCTTTGAGCGGTAAGAAACCAATTTTCTTCTTTAGTGGTACAGTCGTACTCCTCATTTTCTCTGGGGTATTATTAGGTGCATTCCCGCCAAAGACTTTGTTCTTCCCGGAAAACATGCCGAACCAGGCCATGGTTTACATCCAGATGCCCATTGGTACTGATATTGAAGAGACGAACGCAGTGACGTTGGAATTGGAAAAAGAAGTAATGAGCATTGTACAGTCGTATGCATATATGGACGATAACGGTGAAGCTCAGAACTACATGGTTGAATCTGTCATTGCTCAGGTAGGTGAAGGGACTTCTGACCCTAATGCCGGTCCTTCGATGGCGCAGACACCAAACAAAGCGAAAATTACTGTTCAGTTCCACAAATTCGCAGACCGTATAGATCTTGAGGGGAATCGTGTGAATTCCGCGGATGTTTTGAATAAGATTCGTGAGACCTTAAGTGATTACCCTGGAGTGATTGTATCTGTAGATAAGGACAGTAATGGTCCTCCAACGGGCCCACCGGTTAATATTGAGATCAGTGGTGATAATTACTTCGAATTGGTCGAAACGGCCGATGAAATTCGTGCGTTTATCGATGCGAAACGCATCGCAGGTATAGAAGAGTTGAAGCTTGATGTTGAGACCGGTAAACCAGAAATGCCTATCGAAGTGGACCGCGTAAAAGCGCGTGCCTTAGGTTTAAGTTCAGCACAAATTGGCGATGCTATGCGTACAGCATTGTTTGGTAAAGAAGTGAGCCGATTCAAAGACGGCGAGGACGATTACCCTATCAATATTCGCATGAGTAATGCGTACAGATATAATGTGGAAGATTTGATGAATCAAAAAATCACATTCCGTGATCAAGCGTCGGGTCGAATTAAGCAAGTGCCTATTTCAGCAGTGGCAAAGGCGAAGAAAACATCGACGTTCTCTTCTGTGAAGCGTAAGAATTTGAAACGTGTAATCTCTATTCAGTCGAATGTACTAGAAGGAGCGAACCCTACGGAAACGGTAGATGCGATTAAAGAAGCTATGGCTAATTACACCTTACCTTCTGGTATGAATGTAGACTTTACCGGTGAACAGGAAGAGCAAGCCAAAGAATTGAGCTTTCTTTCTGGAGCGTTATTGATGGCAGTCTTCTTGATTTTCTTAATCCTGGTAAGCCAATTCAATTCAGCCTCCACACCGTTCATTATCCTTGTTACGGTAGTTTTCTCTTTGATTGGAGTATTACTTGGTTTGGTCATCTTCCGCATGGAATTTGTCATCATGATGACTATGATTGGTATTATATCGCTTGCGGGAATTGTGGT